>Ga0209086_10000339_pt1 | contig 40568 bp, 56 predicted proteins | sample M_130207_XF_Meta_FD_187312 | JGI IMG/M metagenome (GOLD analysis project Ga0209086, IMG submission 187312) | Freshwater microbial communities from Lake Montjoie, Canada to study carbon cycling - M_130207_XF_MetaG (SPAdes) (version 2) | ecosystem: Environmental > Aquatic > Freshwater > Lake... | reverse complement strand
GCATTGAGGAAATTTAAGCCATGCTAACATTATTAGTATGTTATTGCTAATGTATTTAGCTTAGTAGGTTTTTTATGTGGGGGAAGTGCTGGGAGTGTTTATCTATGTTTATATATGGTAGTGGGTTAATGTGGGGGAAATGATGATGCTAAAATGTTTAGCATTAATAACGTATTATAAATATTTATAAACTTATTAAGTATTGAATTGCTAATTAATTTAGTCAAATGTTAAAGTTTCGTTAATGGCTAAAATAAATTTGGATAGGTAAAAGTATTTACCTTATCTTTGTCCTATCAAATTATTATTAAACAAATAAAACTTAAAAACATGAACGCAAAAAAATTCATTCCAACATTTGAAAAAGTTGAGGTATCTAATTATCCGTATGGCTTCAAATTACGCACCACGTTATTTAATTATATTGAATTTGATGAAAAAAAAGGATATAGGCATTGTACTCAAACTATTTGCCCAAAAACAAACCGACTAAATAAGCCTAAGAAGTCAACTTATAGTCAATTAGTTGTTAGATATTATGATGAAAATAATCATATAAAAACACTACACACGGATTTTAACGGGGATACAGAAATAAACAAAGGCGCAAAATTTATAAATGATAATATTGAAATTTTTACTAATCAGGAAATAAAATATTTTTATAGCTGCATTTTATCAATGAGCTTTGTAGACTTTAAAAGCACGTGTATTTATGGCGGTGCTAAGCCTGAAGAATTAAAGCCACTTTATGCTCAATTTTGGGATACCTGCAAAGAAGGCTTAAACAGTGGCGCAAATTTATTTCATTTGCTACAATTAGACACTGAGGCAATAGATAGTAAAAAGCCCGTTAATTATAACCCTTTTACAGTTAAAACTATTGAAGTAATATAATGTAGGGGAAATTTTAACACAATTTCCCCTACTTAAAACACTATTAAAAACAAAATAAAACTTTAAAACCATGAACACAAAAGAAATAGTAATAAAATTACTTTTTGGCGAAACTATTATGATAAAAGATGATGAACAGGCAAAGGATGTGCAAATAATGTTAAGGCAAATTAAAAGTAATTGCAACGAAGTACTAAGTCAACTTAATGAAAGATTAAAAAGCACTAAAAAATAAATATATTAACTAAACAAAACTAAACTTTAAAACATGGAAAACAGAATAAAATTTAAACAAGTAAGTTGCGACACCTACGGCAATTCCAGATATGTTTGCCACTTTTTAGAATTAATAAATGAGCAAGACAATGAAAGCGTAAAAGATAGCGGTTTATATCAAGTTAGGGAATTATACAACATTGCAGTAAATAAGGCACGTAAAATTGGAGGCAAAAAATATAACGCTAAAAATTACGGGGGAGGTATTGTGTTCAGTTGTTGCAATACTGAAGAAATAGAGAATAGAATAAAATCAATTTTGTAAGGGAAATATTAACACTATTTCCCCCACTAAAAAAAACTATTAACTAATAAAAACTAAACTATCTAACATGGAAAAGAATTTCAACTATTTTAAGACAATAGAAAACAGAATAAGTAAAAGACTTGATAAAGTCAGGGAGATATTGACACAATATAAAACCGAAGCCGAAAAAATCAAAGGACGTTGGACAGATAGCGACAGAGAAAAATTTAAAAATTGGAATAGACTACATGATATTGAAACAACTTTAGAAAGTCAGCTTAGAGAAAACTATTTCCAATATCAAGATTTTTGTTATGATAATGTAGGAATAGCTATATATAGTTTTTAAATGTTGGGGAAATTTTAACAAAATAAACTTTGATAATAAAGTAAAAGTATTTACCTTTAATAAACTAAATTAATAACTAATAAAACTTAAAAAATGAATCAGCAATTAACTTGGATAGTATCCAACAGTAAGCAAGACAAAGCTATTTTATTAACTGCAAAAGATAGCGACGAGGCAAGAAAAAGGGCAAATTATTTATTTTATAGCCCCTTTGAAAACAAAAAAGACTTAAATACCACACAAGTATATAATGAAAATCAACATACGCACCTTGAAAACATTATTTTTAAATATGTTCAATTTCGCTCATGTGGGGGAGTAACTACGACTTACGATAGTACAATAAAAACAAAGCCAACTGAAGAACAAATAAAATTCTTAGGACGTCCTATTGAGTATGTAAAATTTTGTAATGAACGCTACTAATGTAAGGGAAAACATTAAACACAATTATAAAAACTAAAAACTAAAACAAATGAAACAAATTAAAAAAGATTACTTAAAAAAATACGGATACACTCCAGCGGATAGCGAAATATTGAATCTATATTTTCAAGGGGAATTAATCCTAACAGATACACAAGAGAACGAATTAATAAAATACTTTAATCTATAATTTTAAAATAATGTTGGGGAAATTATACCACAATTTCCCCAATACAAAACAATTCTAAACACTAAAAAATAAAACCATGCTAAGTAATCAACAGAAAGTAATTAAACTAATTCAAGCAGTAGGCGAAACACTAAGAGAAAATAAAGAAACCCCTTCGGGTATATTGTACGCAAATTTAATGAATTACGGATGTAATATAGAACAATACAATAGTATTGTGAATATCTTCAAAACTTCAGGAAGGGTAAAGGAAGTTAATAATGTATTAATATGGCAAGACTAAGCCAAAAATCAAAAAAATAACACTACAATTTTAAACACTAAAAAAAAATAAAACCATGCAAACAAACTTCAAAAACTTAACCGAATTAAAAAACAAAATTGAAACAGGGCAAAAAATGTACATTGAAAACTATTTAAACCCTAGTAGGAACAGAGTAACAAAAGTAAGGAACAAACAAAGCTACTTTTTTACAGTAGATAACCCAGACGGCAAAGAAAGTTGGATAATTAACGGGGCAGTAACATTGAAAAATTACGGCTTTGATTTTAAGCCTGATGAGGAAAAAGTAAATATATATTACAAGCAAGACAATAAGCCGTTTGTTACTTTATACTTTAATGATACTATAATAAAAGGTAAGGAAGGGATAATGTAAGGGAAAACACGACAATAAATTAATAAAAACTAAAATAAAATAACATGAAAAATTATTTAGTTAAAATATTCAATAGCAAAAACGCAAAAAATTATTTTGTTACTGATATAATACAAGCCGAAACAGAAAAACAGGCAGAAAGTAAACTAATCAATAAAAAATATTTTTCAGATTCCGCAGAAAGTAAAATTTTGGGCATATGTAAAAAAGCCGAAGTAATACATGAAATATAAATAATTGACACTAAAAAAATAACGCCATGCAAACATTAAACAAAAAACAACACAATTTATACGGTAAACTTTGCGACCTATACAATGAACACTATTGTAGTATAGTAAGTTTTGATACTTTTCTAAAAGGACAAGAAAATAAGGCTTATTATGGAATGAAAGACGAAAAAACAATATCTAAATATTATGATATTAAGAAAGTCAGGGAATACGCTGAAAACGATTTTTAGTGTAATTAAATTACAGCCAAAATAAGACACTAAAAACAAAAAGATAACACAATATACCAAAGCCAAAATAAAAGGCAAAGAAACGGCTAGAAATAGCGTTAAAATCAATTTAATAACAAATAAACATAAACTAAAATGAAAAAAGCAACAAAAAAACAATTTTGCAAAGAAAACTCATTCGCAAAAAAAATAAGAACAACAGATTATATTCAGTTTGAAGTTCTTTTTAATGAATGGAAAAGAAGAAACTTTAAAACTATTTAAAAACAACTAAACACTAAACTAAAATGAAACTAAGTAACAAAGGGGATATTTTTATCCTGAAAGACGGTAAAGAAATAATATTTTCTCATTGGGAAAGTAAACATGGAAACGGAAGTTATTTTTTTGATACGTCAGGGAAAAGATACCATATAAAACAATTAGCATAAAACTAAAAACTCAATACAATGCAAAAAGAAATAAAAGCACAATACATGGCTAATATAACTTATGGCGGACTAACTTATAATACTTTGCTAATTGTAGAGTATGAACACACAGGAATAGAATACTATTATTGTAAGGGAAAAAGTAATTGGATAACAAATGATGAACAAAAAGCTAGACAGCAAAAGAATGTAAAAAAAACAGAAGGATATTATTTTATAAAAAGATTAGCTATACCAACAATAAACGCAAAGGGCAATAAGGATATATGGTACATAAATAATTGCGGAGATACTTACAAAATAAACAAAGTAAGTAAATATGGCAAGAAAATACACGATAAATTAACTGAAAATAAAATAATAAATTTTAAATTTTAAACATTAAAAAATTAAGCAAATGATACTAAATGAAATACAGGCACTCCAAAACTTCGGTAATAATCTAAGTATAACAATAAAAGATATATCTACAACAGATAAAAGAAAGACAATAAAAAAATACATTGCCACGTTAAATGGCGCAAGTATTTCCCCAGCATTAAGATATGAACAAATGAATTATTTTTTATTGGGATATTCAAAGGCAGTAAAATCAATTTAATAATTAATAAACACTAAACAAATGAAACTAATTGAAATTAAACAAGCTATTCAGGACGGCAAAAAAGTATTTTGGGCAAATACTAATTACGAAGTAATAAAGGATAATATAGGACAGTATCTGATTAAATGCAAATTAAACGGACATTGTATAGGTTTAACATGGCTAGATAATAGTACTATGAATGGAGATGAAAAAGACTTTTTTTGTCAGGGAAATGTTAAATAACAAAATAAATTTTGCTGATAAGGTAAGAGTAAATACTTTTGATAAACTAAATTAAAAACAAATAAAACTAAACAAAATGAGAAAAGCTAAATTAATTATTGTGTTATTGTCTATTGTGTTGAGTATTGTATCATGTACGGGAAGTCGTAAATATTATAACACAGGAGTAACAAATGGATGTATGGGCAGAAAATCTGGATTAGTAGGGTATAACTAAACTTAATTAAAAACAAACTAAACTAAACTAAAATGACACAGCAAAACAAATTTAAAATTGATAGTTCATATTATGATGAACACAAAAAAGAATTACAGTTATATGTAGGCGATGCTATTCATTGTACTATACACTTTGATTACAACCCAAGTGATGATGAAGTAGATGAAATTATATATGATATTGAATGGGAACGCAATAATATTGACTAATCAAAAACTAAACTAAAACAAAATGAAAAAAGTAACAATTCAATTTAGCGGTTATGGGCATTGGAAAATATCCACAATCCATTATGGTAAAGAAATCTATTGTATAACAAATAATGTTAGGGAAGTAGATAATGCTAAAGACGGCAAAATATCGGCTATAAAATTATTACGAAAGGAAATAATAGAAAACAATAAAACATATCAATTCACAAACTAAACTAAACAACATGAAAAAAGTAACAATCGTATTAGGCTTAATCTTAGCCTCAACAATGGTATTCAGTCAACCTAAATTAGTAAAAAACAATAACGGTGATTATGTAATGCAAAAAGCAGTTAGAACTAATGATGATTCGCTTACAGGTAAAAAAGTTATTTCAGCAGACGGCAATGAATACCCTATTTATGTAAGTAAGAACGGAAAATATTACATCAAAAGAATCAGTAAATCTGGTAATGAATATAAACAATATTTGAAACTTGATAATTAATTAAACTAAACTAAAATGACAAAAGAAAAAAAAGAAAACTTACAGGTTATCATCATTATAATATTGTGCATACTTGTATGTATGGCTGACAATATTTGGAAGTAGGGGAAGCACTGATAATTCCCAAACAATAAACTAATTTTAAACAAACTAAAAACTAAACAATTATGAACACGCACACATTTTTTATTGACAGAAAAGTTACCATGTGGATAAGAGAAACACATGAAGTACAAGCAGAAAACTATGAAAATGCAAAAGAAACTATGGAAAGTAAAATAGCAGGAGAAAATACAGATGATACTTTCATTGGTCAAGAATGGCTTGATGATACCATTACAGATATGTGTTTAGAAGATAATAGCTGGAATGCAGTAACAGAATTATATAATGATAAAATGGAAATGATATGTCAAGACGGTAAAGATGATATGTAAGGGAAATAATAAAACACTAATAAATTAATCATTAACTAAAATCATAAAACAATGCAAGAACTAATCACAATCAACAAGCTAGAATTAGCCTCAGAATTAGCCAATATTAAATTAGAAATAAATTGGCAAGATAAGATTCAAATATATGTAGATGAGGAAGAAGGTATAACTACATATACCGAAGGGGCTCAAGACATATTTAACGATTACTATGATGATTACCTTAGCCTCATAGAATCCTGTAAACATTAATTCCCAAACAAACTAAAACTAAACTAAAATGAAAATGCAAGTATTTAAAAACTTAGAACAAGCAATGGACTATATTATCAACTCAAATGCAATAGTTAATCAATTTTATCCTGCTGTGAGGGAATTGGAAGAAAAGGGGGTAACCAAGCTAAATGACGAAGCCATATTTATAGATGAATTTAATTTACTAAACTAATAAAAAATAAAAAATGAAACTACCACAAATAGAAATATCAATAAAGTACAAGGGAACTAAGAAAGCAGACTTAAAAACAATATCTAGCAGTAACGATATATACACCATACTGAAATTGCTATTCAACCAAGATACAATAGAATGGACAGAAGAAGTTATTTTAATATGCTTATCAAGAGCCAATAAGGTTATGGGGTATTATAAAGTTAGTGCTGGGGGAATTACAGGAACAGTTGTTGACCCAAAGGTAATATTTACCATTGCATTAAATTGCGCAGGAACTACTAATATAATCTTAGCCCACAATCATCCTTCTGGAAATTTAACCGCCTCAAATGAGGATAATTTAATTACACATAAAATAAAGAATGCAGGGGAAATGCTTGGAATAAAATTATTAGACCATTTAATAGTAACAAATGATGGATATTATAGTTACAATGATGAAGGGAAAATATAATTTAGAAATATTTTTTTTGCCAATAAGGTAAAAGTATTTACATTTGTTAAAATTAAATAAAATGAAATTGAAAAAAAATGAGAAATTGATTACTGTGAAAAACTTTGCAGACCAATACCCAAGCAAGAGGAACGGCACAGGAGTAAATGTAGGGTATATTTATAAGTTATTAAGTCAGGGAAGAAATGATAATTGGGACTTAATACAGATAGACGGAGTACACTTTATTAAGATAACAGAGAACGCTAATTCAGAAACAAACTAAACTAAACATGGCAAAGCAAACTAAAACAGAAAATGTAATCTTAGAATCGTTTGGGAATATACAGTTAGAAGTAACCTACATATTTGAAGAAGTAAAGTCAACAGAAGAATGTCATGGCATACATGATACATCATATACTAATGTTGATATAAACTATGTAGAAATGCTGATTGCTGGGGAATCGGTAAAAATTAATAACCGAACAAACCTATTACATTTTTTAACTCCCAAACAAATAAACGAAATAGAATCTATGTTACAAGTATATTAATCACTAAACTAAACTAAACTAAAAAAAATGCAACTACAAGTCAAAACAAGTTATCCAACAGAGAAGCCATCATTTAATGATTGGTGTGAACAGTTTAACGTATCACGGCTATATCAATCACGTGAGGGAATTGATAACGCCCAAAGAATAATGTCATTATGGGACGGCTATTCCCATACAAAACAAATATTCGTAAACATCAAAGCAGGTAACGATGAGTAATATTAATTTTAAAGAAATCGTATTATAAAATAATCACTAAAACAAAAAACAATGCAAAACAAAATTGAAACAGCGTTTAGAATTACAAGATTCCCAACATTAGCATTGGTGTGCGACTACATGGTAGAAATCGCAGCCAGAAGTAATGGTATGCCAATAGACAAAAAAATAACAATGGCTGAGTTAATTGCCTATGCCAAGTGCGAGATACTCAAGAGTAGTCACGATGGGTACACCATCACTCAGATAAATGAGTACCACTTACTTGTTGACAGAAAGCAAGAACCTGCTCTTGAAATAATAGAGGCAGAAATTATTGATTTCCCTGAAACATTAGACGATTATAGTCATTCATCTAATTAAGATATAGGTTTTTTGGTTTTTGAATCCCCGACTTATTCTTAGGTTGGGGAATTTTTAAAATTAAAATTAAATCAATGGCACATATATGCGGTTACAGACCAATAGCAATTTATAATGCAAAGAAAAAAGAATTGATAGGTATATTCAGATATAAGGTATCTGTGGCAAGGTATATCTATAAGAATTATAATTGCGATAAGAGTCACTATGTAGAATATTGCCTTAAAAGGAATGGGAGAATAATAAAGGATTTAGTATTTGATTTTAAGGTAGCATTGAGATATGCAAATGAATTACAGATTGATATGTTAGGGAATCGGGAGTACATTATACTGAATGGCTACTATTCCCCAACAGAAACAAGAATGGAAGGGTTTAATTATTCAACATCAAACATAATAAATAAAACTAAAAACAATGGAAATGAAACTAACAGCAATGGAAGAACTATTACGTAACCTAAAAAATATGGGCGAAGTAATCCCAACAGAAACTACCGACACAACATTAATGGCAATCATCTCAGCGGTTGAACTTACTTTTTTAGAAAAGGAAAGGCAACAAATAATAAAGGCATTCAATACGGGAGAAGCAAATGTCTGGGATAGGCACAAGAATGAAAATGATTTTGATTTTGAAGGCGGAACGGATTACTTTGAAAAATATTATAAAACCTTAAACGATTTAATATGACACCAGCACAATATAACGAATACCAACGCCAAGCTGATGTGATAGAACAAGCTAAAAAATGGAAAGAAAATGAAGATAATAAGATTAAACAAACTCCATTATCAATAGTTGGTTCAAGTAGAAATAATGGCGAAAGAGAAGTTGATGATTTTTATCCTACTCCACCCTATGCAGTTGAAGAGCTTTTAAAAAGAGAAAAATTTACAGGTAATATTTGGGAATGCGCTTGTGGTGAAGGAGATATAAGCAAAGTATTAATCAATAAAGGATATGAAGTTATTAATACTGACTTAATAAATAGAGGATATGGAGAACAACTTGATTTCTTGACAAGCAATATCATTACTGATAATATAATTACAAATCCGCCTTATAAACTTGCTCTTGAATTTGTCCTTAAAGCAAAAAAACAAGGAAGAAGAAAAATAGCTATGTTTTTAAAAACCGTTTGGCTTGAAAGCGAAAGTAGATACAATATGTTTCAAGATATGGAATTTCCATTAAAAACGGTTTATCAATTTAGCAAAAGAGTAACCCTTTATAAAGGTGGAATAAAGATGAAAAATAGTGGAATGATTGCATATGCTTGGTATGTATGGGATAAAGACCATGTTGGCAAACCAACTATTGAATGGATTTTATAATAATTAAAAACAAAAAAAATGATAGTAAAACAACTTCGTAAAATTAAAAATGATGTAAGGGAACTGCTAGTAAAGTATCCCGACTACAGAGATGATGACAATAGATTGATATCTGCTTTCTACTATACAAAGTATGGTGGGAGGGAAGCGTTTGAAGGCATCAGTGCATTTCAGTTTCTGAAGGATTTTGCTGAGAAGCGATTTCCCCTACCCGATAACATCACAAGGGTAAGAAGAAAACTACAAGAGCAAGAGCCATCACTGAGAGGTGAGAAATGGGCAGAAAGACACAAATTAGAACAACAAACTAAAACCGACATCCATGACTTATAAGAAAAAAGAAAACCCAGAAAAAAGAGGCAGAAAGCCTTTAGATGAAAGCCTTAGGAAAATAGTTATCCAAATTTATCTAGAACGATATAAAGTAGATAAGGTTGGGGGAATAGATAAGGCACAAGAAATATTAATTAATCACCTAGAATCAAAACTAAAACATGACAAAGAAACAAATTGACACAAATGAGATTGAAACCCTACTATCCGAAAAGCTATATGACGCAAGGGAAGATGCTTGGCTGTCTGCGTGTGAATGGATTATATCTTTGAAAGAGGGGGAAAAGGCGAACTGCCAAAAGGCGTTTGAGAACTATGTCAATTCCCTAACATCATAACTATATCCCTGACTAACCTAAGGAGTACTATATAATTGGTACTCCTTTTTTCTTCTGTTGAGTAACCCCTTGTTAACTTCCTTCTTACCATTCTTTGTTTCTTTGCACCACCCTAGCCACTCTTCTTTTATATTGACATCAGAGGGATTCTTACGGATTAGTTTAAGTACGTTAGAAGAAGCAAAGCCTCCAGTTCCTATGTTGTATGTAAGGGAACAGATGGCATCAAATTGATTTTGGGTTAAAGAAACTTTATTTAATAGTCCATTAATAGTGCCTACCATTTTAGCAGTGTAATGCTTGAGATATTCATAGGCTTGTGCCTCAGTACAGACATCTCCCTTCTTTATATTCTCCCCATTAGGATAAGTAATTGTACCAACGCCAATCGTCCAAATACCCTTAGTATCTTGGTAGGCTTTTGTTCTCAAGCCTTCTAAAAGAGTGATGATATTATAAAAGCTATTACTTGGATTCATTTGATAGTTATTAACAAATATACGGAGCATATAACGATTGCTGAAACAATTAAGATAGAAATTAATTCGCCTAGGATTATCTCATAATAATCCTCCTCGTACCTGTTCATAGGTCTGCCAGATATGTACTGAAATATTTTCTTTATGTATCTCATTTACGAATTTGAATTATATTAAGAATAATAGAACAACACAATGCAATAATAAGCCATAGGTTTAGGCTTGATGATTTATCTTTTTTATCTACACATTTTTTTAGTTCTGTTTGTGTCTGGGAATTGGCAATGGTGAGCGATTTAATCTTTGCAGAATCCTCAAAGTACTTTACAATAGTAATGGTCTTGGATGGCAATGCTATTGTCTTTTTAACTACACTAGTCTTGTTGACTACTTTTATTTTGTCAATGTATATCGTATCAGCAGTGCTGTCTGTTGGGCATATTACATCTATGTATTGGTAGTCTGTTATTGTGTTTACTATTGTGTCTGTTTTTGTATTGCATGGGAAGTGGTCGTTCACAAAGTCAGCAGTTACCTTTGGCTTTAAATCATTGGCTTTAGACAACTGCCTAAGTGCATCTAGGTCGTTATATTTATTACAACTTCCCAGACACAATGCTAACGCCAAACATAAGTAATTAATCCTCTTCATTATCATCTTGTTTTTCATCTACTTCAAATTTCTCTGCATAAATCTCTGCTATACCTGCATCAATCAACTTCAATCCCTTTCTTCTTATTCTCTTTATTCTTCTCCTGTCCATCGGAGAAGCCATTGCCATGTCTACATCTTCTATAGATGAAAATGCAGCAAAGACACAATGAATGACTTCACTCCATGACATCTCTTGTTCGTATATAATTTCTTCAACTAGTTCTTCTTCTTGTTCGGGAATCTCTTGTGGAACATTTATAATTACTTCATTTTCCATTTGGCTTTAATTTTAGGATTTCCAAGTCTGGTCGGTCATCCAAAAGTAATGATTTAGGCTCAATTCCCTTATTAATTCTAATTGAATTTTTCTTCCTAAGTTCCTTGCCTATGCTCTCTATTAAAGAAATGGCTTCAGAGGGGTGCAATCTGCTTAAAATTGCCCCGATTTCTTGTCTTAGTGTCATATACTACTTATCTGTTTTTGTGTGGTATTTATGGCAGGTTCTGCAAATATATTGTATTTTCATAATGCCAGTTGCAGTAGTTCTCCTATTTGCTATTACTAGTTCATCAGAGCCACATTCTGGACAACTGCCCCTGTCTTGCCCAAAGATAACTCCGAAATGTGTTTTAGCTGCTATGTGGTTTGATAACTTTTTATGAACTTTTTCAAGCAACACTACATCCATTTGGCAATACTTTATCATTTTAGCCATTGCTATCTTGTCTTTATTGAGTAGGATATCCTTCCAAAGATTAAAGTCTGTCTTTATCTTTTTGCCTATCCCTAAGAACTTGCCTATGTAATCTAACCTATTGGAGTTGAATTTAAACTTAGACCTGCTTATTTTTAAGGTATCTATTGTTGTGTAGTTGGGGAACATCTCAATGCCATGAAACAAGCACCTTGTCCTTACCCATGCCAAATCAAACTTATCCCCATTGTGTCCTACTAATTCGTGAGCCATATTAGCCACACCTACAAATGATTCTAGCATTTTCTTGTCTGACTGCTTTGAATCCCATTGTAATGAATGAGTTTCTCTTTCGTCTTCCCACTTATAACAAATACAAATTATTGCTCTTTCCTTTATAATATTTTCGTAACCTATATTTTTTTTCCAACCAGCCTCCCAAAATAATCCCACATTTGGTGCTACTTCTATATCAAAGTAGAGCCTTCTTCTTTGTGTTCTCAGTTTTTGAGTTGGCATGGATTGGTGATTGTTGTAAATGATGTGGGGGAATTGCTTCCCCCACTAAAAAAACCTTACCCTTTTGTTACTTCCTTTGTTAGGAATTGGTCACTAGAATTAGTCAATAAATTCTTTGTGATGTAAGCCAATGCGGCAGATATACCTGCAATAGAAATGGATTTCCAGTCTAATACTAATGTACCTGTCTGAATAGTGCTATATACTACAGTGATTACAGCAGTTAACACAGCTACGACTAAGCCTTTAATCCAATCCTTAGAGTTCAAGGTAAATAATGATGAGTTCATATAATGGTTGTTTTGTTTTTGTTAGGGAATTAAACGCTTATTTTTTTTTATTTTCTTGGTAGCAAAATAATAATATCTAATGGCGAATCCCCCCGACACAATAGCAATTAAACTAGCTGTCATTGTTAAGTATATCTGCAAATTCTGTAACGTAAAAACAGCAAATAATGCACTTAATAAACTAATCGTAGAGCTAATTGCTGCTCCAATAGGATGTGACGAGTGGTTTTCCATTTTCTATTTGTTATAATTTAATATTTTACATTTATATTTTTTGTACATATTTATTAGATGTGTTAAAGTTAGTAATTTGTACCATATTAACAACATTATATATTCCTATACTTGGTGGATTTGCGAATATCCCTGCCCAATCAAAAAAGTTACCAACATACATACCAGCATTTACGGCAGGGCTTCCTGATATCAAGTTATAATTCCAATTGGCAGGGTTTACTGAAGATGTATCAGCAAAAACTTTGCTTGTTGTAAGCACTTCCCCTACAGAAAGAGCTGCCCCCAATGTAGATGTCCCCCCTAATTTATATATATTATTTCTATATTTAATCTTTGTCCTTCCAGAATACTTCATTATTAATCCATTATTATTCCATATAACATTGTTTCTAATGTCATATAAGGTATCTGCGACTACTCCAGCATCTGAACTATATTGAAATGGTCGCCATCCTGTAGGGTTGCTAATTGATGGATTTAAAGGATATGCATTCCAATATCTCCAATTGGTAAACGATTGCCCATCGCCTAAAACATTTTGTCCAAAATTAGCACCAGTGTGTCTGCTGTTCCCATTCTCAATAATTACATTATTCCAAAAATGCATATTCTTAGCTGTACACGCAAAAGTCCCCGTTACATTTATATAACATACTACAGAATTATTTATAAATTTATTATAAGCAAATGTATCATCATTGCATCCATATTGTGTCCCAGTATTTTGACCAAATTCCATTGCTCCTGAATTGTCTAGGAATGTATTGTAAATAATTAGGCTGCTATCAAAGTCATTAATAGCCTCTAATCCGCCACCAAGTTTGCCTTGAGATGATGAATTAGGGTTAGCATACGCCCAACTTCCTTGGATGAGATTGTTCTTAATTAAATATCTATACCCAGACGGTTGTAGTGCATCTGCTCCTATGTCATTTATACCAATAGTATCTCCACAGCTTTTGAAATTCGTAAATGTATTATTTGATATTTCAATTATTCTTGCACACGACCTAATTCCATAACAAGTATTGCTGAAATTACAATTGGTAACTTTTATGTTGTTACAAATACTGGCGTTGCTTTCTCCTATCATTAATCCTGAACAAGTGTAGGCTGAGGTTACTTTGTCATTGACTGGGAATCGGACATCATTGAACTGAATGTTATTGAAGTATATGTAACCCACATTTTTAAAGTTAAGTACATACCTGTTTCTTCCTATTACTGATGTTGGGGTGGGGAAGAGCAGGTTTGGCTTATTCCCTGTACCATAAGAAGTAAACACTATAGGATTTGATGCAGTTCCTGTAGGGGAAGTGTAACCACTCACTCCATTCCACCACTTTACAACGCCAAAGTCATCGTTAGCATTTCCCCAACCAGATGAAAACACATCCCCACACTTAAACAAAAAAGTATCCCCTGCTGCCGCCCTATTAGGAGCAGCACCAAATGGACTTGAGCCATTGGCAAACTTGTGTAGGTTAACCAATGTTTTCCATGGCGTACTTTGACTTTGTGCTTGGCTTACTGAATAGGCATCACTTCCCGTACTTGAAGAAAAGTAAAATTTTCTTGCATTAGAAAGTAGGGGAAGTAATAGTAATACTAAAAGTATTTTCTTCATATAATTAAATTAAAGTCAAACTTAACTTATTAGCTGCGATTACATACGCCTCACTATTGACATCAGATGCTTCACCCCAAGTCTGATATTCTTCGCCATCAATAGTCAAGTTGCCTTGTGCTAATTGAATGCCATCTTCACTTAATAATTGATAGTAAAGTGTTGCTGATGTAGATAGGTTATCAGCTACAATAGTTAATGATAATTGTGTTGCTTGAGAAATAACGCCATAATTCCAAATTGATACTGGTTGAATTGCTTTCATATATTTTAATTTATTACGAAAAATCCTATTGATACTTCTGCTGTTGCTGCTGCACCTAAATTTATCACAAATGAACCAGCAGCTGGTACTACGTTCTTAATCGTTGCAGTAGCATCGTTTGTTCTGATTACTGCATACACTATTGATGTAGCTGATACAAGTGAATTGGTTACTGTTACTGTTGTTCCAGCAGCAGCAATGTTAACTGTTCCACTTGCTTTATTTATAGTCTGATTGCCAGTTGTTCCAGCAGCAGTATTAGTAGGGTTGTAATTAACTGCACCTTGCATCCTTGTAGTACCATTTACATATAGTTTATATCCTGCATCGGTTTTTGTTCCTATTAATACATTATTACCATTAAGTGAATCACCATTAAGAGAAATGTTAGCTTTCCCTGATGAACTTTTATAAAAAGCAATTCCACCTTGTAAAGCATCACTACTATTAGTAACATCAATATGTGATATAATAGAACCTGATGCTAAACTATTATATGCAGCATTTTTTAAATAAATAACCGACTCCCCAACTGATGTACTTGTAGATTCAAATGTCATTGCTGGATATTGAGTTTCAATTAATCTCATCGTTTTTATAGAATTATTGCCTTGTATATCTAATCTGAATGAAGCATCTGTACTTTTTCCAATAGCTAAATTATTTGTATTTTCAAAATATCTTGAAGTACCAAAAATTAAATTACCTTTTGTAGCGTTACTTGTAGATGATAATGTAAGATTCTCACTTGCAGCAGTTCCCCCAACAACAGACTGCCCACCACTAACACCAGTAGATAGGTTACTTGTAACTGTTCCTGATGTGTTTGTAAGACCTGTTGAGAATGTGTAAGATGTTCCACTTCCCACACTATCTTTAATTGCATAACGTGTACTGCCTATATTAAATATTATTGAATCCTTTCCTACTGTTCGGGAAATGTTGTTAACGAATCTATTGGTAGTGTCTATCTTGCGGAGGTATGGGCTAAGCATAGAACTCGTATCTGCGATATTTAGCTTTAAATTTATTCTTGATGAAAGGGAAACCGTGTCAGATGCACCCAACTTACTATTAAATGTTGTCCAATTAGCCGATGATAATAAACCACGATTAGTGGCTGATGCTGTTGGTAAATTAAACTTATGTGTTGTCCCAGTAGATACTATTCTAAAATCTGTACTATCTGTTCCAGTTACCATTGTCTGTGCTGCTCCTGTTAGGGAATTGATAGCAGTGATTCCCGTACCAGCCAATATACCAGCTTGTTGAGTTATTGTAAAAATTGTAGATTGTACGGCAGGATGTGCAAGTGGGATAGTTTGTGAAGTTTCCGCTTTTATACTCATATTAATATCTGCACTTCCCCAATATAACTCTATTGTATCTCCAGCTACTAATTGAATAACATAATTCCATGCTGCCATCATATATGCTGGGGAATTACCTTGTAAAGATATTACTCCAGAACTTGCAGTTATATCAGTTCCATTTTTTCTTAACCAAAAATTTACATAATCAACACCTGCATCGGTTTTATCCATTTGGGAAGAAAATTGCAAATTATAAATACCTGTATTGGCACATACAATTTGAGAAGTCATTGTCCCTGTATATGTAGCAGATGTTTTAAGTTGAGAAACTGAAACTTCATAAGTACCAATTCCCCCACTCCCAGATATAAATGCTGATATGAAAGTTCCTGCTGTTATACTTCCGCCTGTCAATACCATTCCTACCTTAATCTTACCAGATGTTAATGATGTTACATTTAAAGTAGTTCCTGCACCAGCACCTCCATTATTAATAGTGCCTACAAATACCGCAGTTTGTGTATTAAGAGAAAACCCGTTGGCTAAGTCTGTTGTATTAAACTTTACTGCTCTTGGTGTGTTTGCTGTTGGATTGTCTTGTGTAGTGCTATCTGATATTGATAAATAATATCCACTTGCTGGAGGATTAGTTCCCACACTATCTTTAATAGCGTATCTTGTAGAACCTATAAAGAATATAATACTATCTTTTCCTAATGTTCGGGAAATGGAGTTTACGGTATAATCTTTTAATGCGACAGTTCCACTACTATCAGGCAGATTTATATTTCTACTACTACTTAATGGATTTACCGTCAATGATACATTTCCTAATTGACCAGGGTTTTGATTTACAAAACTTACATTGCCTTTATTTGATGAATTAGACATTACCAAATAATTAGTACTTGTAGTTTCATCTCTTACGTATACAGATGATTTCGCTTGTAAACTTTCAGCATATAATATATTTGAACCTATGTTTACATTTCCCGTAGCTCCTGTATATGGAACATATTTTGATAACATAGTTGATGTATCTGTCAATCTTAAATACTTCCCTGACAATCCACTTATAGTAGTATCAACATCAATAGTGCCACTTGTGGTTATTGGATTTGTAGGGGAAGCAGTAATACCATATCCTTGAGATATATCCGTAACTGTTCCACTTCCACCTGATATAGTTATATTACCATTTGCATCAGCAGTATTGCCATTAACTGATAATGGTATAGTACCACTAGCATTAGGTAAATCATATGTAGCTGATACGCTTGGCTGATTTATTCTTGTCTGATATGTTCCTCCATTTGATGAAAATACTATCTGATTACCATTATTAGCTTGTGCATTTGTACCAAATAAATTTACATTACTATATATATTATCAATGCCAGCAGAAGCACCAAATGCATTTACTTCCGCACCAGTATTACCTAATGCTGCACTATTACCAAATGCATTTACAAAAGTACCTGAATTATTCATACCTGCACTATAACCAAATGCATTTACTCCACTTCCTACTGCATTTTTACCAGCATTTGAACCAAATAAATTTATATCATAATAAGCTACACTCCCAGTGCTACCATAATAATACCCTGCATTATTACCAAACGCATTTATATCATTCACACCCAAATACATTTCTCCTGCGGCATTTTCTCCCATCGCATTAATATCATTTCCATAACTAGAATATGTAGCATTAGTGCCAAATGAATTTATATTAATTCCTGTAATACTTTCTCCCGAACCTGTTCCTTGTAAATTTATTCCATTAACTAAGTCATGGTTATTATCTAATACTTGCTGTAATGTCGGTGTAGTTCCACCTCCTCTCCAAACTGCTGCTGTATCTGGATTAAAATATATAATGTTAGAATCATTTGATGTCCTTGACATTATTGGATTCTCTGTGTAGACTGTGTTGTTGCCCCAATTTGTTATACTTGCTATCTGACCATTGGTAGGGTCAATAACTAATGGCTTATATAATAATGTGTCTGTTGTTGTTTGAAGTTGGGGAATTGATATAACGCCATCATCAGTTATATTTATTCTTTCTTCATCATTGGTTACTATACTTAACTGGGATTTGCTTGTTGTTCCTAACTTTGCGTTAGGGAAGCTAGTGTTGTCGTTACCACTTAATGACCAAAAATTACTTGTAATTGCTGGAGGATTAACTCCAGCACCAGCAGTAATATAATCAAATTGCGCTCCTAACTTTGGCATTGCTACCGAAGCTACTGATATCACCAATCCATCAAATGTCTTATCTGCTGAATTTTTAAATACAAAATTAGAAATAGGTATATTGATATGTTGGTATGACAATAGAACTAACCTATCATATCCAAAGTTAGAATTCACTATACCAATAGAAGATGTAATTTGCGCACCAGACTTCGTTAAGTATACATTAAATAATGGGGTTTCTGTTATAATTCCATTCCCATCTCTTATATATGTTACAATCGGTGCTGAATTTAATCTTAAATACATTGATATCCCACTAAGAGTGTCGCCATTTACAAATGTGTTGTTTGTGAATATCATATTGTACGGGGAAGCATATATTGGAGCTAAAGCAGATTTAGTTCCTACATATGGATTAGTAGTATAGGCAAAATCAACACCAGAGGCAAGGACATCTACTGATGTATTCCATTCGTTTGGTATCCCTACATTTTCATTGTAAATTATTCTTTGACTAACCCCTGCTGGAGTAGTTCCCTGAGCATTAACATTAATGTGAGTTAATTCTATTTGAGACAATGGGTTTACTGTTGGTTTTACGGGGTCTGGAGATGGAATTCCTGTTATTACGCCAACATTTCCCAAGGTATCACAATAGATAACATCAATCCTTGGATTTGAAGAATCTGCTATATCTAATGTCACATTTGTTGGGGAAGATGTATACAATATGCCATTAATATAATAATTACATTGAGTAACGCTATAAATCATCAAAGAGTCCCATACTGCACTACCAGAAATTAATCGTGTTTGATAATTAATAATATTATTTATTATAGTATTCCCTATAGTAATAGTATCGCACTTGCCATTTGTTCTGCAAAGGGAAAAGGTGGTATCATTTATCCTATGAGAAGAAGTGTATGCCGTATCAGCATCGCCATAATATAAATATTTCGCAGAAGTATCTATCATTAAATACTTATTCCTTGCTGCTGAACTTCTATTTATACCATTCCCTGCCACCTTCATCCTAGCCACATTGTTCGTTATAATGTTTAAATCTGTCGTACTTATTGTACCTAAGTTTGGAGGGGAAGGGTTCGTATTCCCTCCCACAATCCATGCAGTTGATACTCCTTTACCATTTACCTTGATTGTATCGCACCTAGTTCCCCCAACACGACAAAGCAAAAATGTACTATCTGTTAGTGGTCTGTATGACAAGTATGCACTATCAGATGTGCTACCTCCAGATGCAACCCTTACCCATCTCTTGGGGCTACAGGCTCTGTAGTAGTAAGCATTAATGTCCCTAGAGTATATCAATGCTCCACAGCTATCTAATCCTATCTGTTGGTTTGCTCTTACTGTGTCGGGAAATGCTGGTGGTCTAAAATTTAACTCAGCAAATAACCTAGCATCCTGAACTGTTACAGATGCCGTACCTCTCTGTGTAACTGGCTGTGCTATTGAAATAATACTTCCCAAGAGCAACACAAATAAAACTATTATTCTTTTCATATTATTAGTATAGACTTATGTCAATATAAAACTCGTAATCATTAACCGTAGCATCAAATCCTGGCATTATTATCTGTATACCTGACGCCGTTCTTGTCCACTCAGTTCCCTGCAATAAATACCTAGCCACAAAGTTAGCAAATACTTGTAGTCTGTAGTTGGGAAGTATTGCCTGATTAACGCTATTTGCCCCTGCCCAATTCGTAGCGTCAATGAAGTCGTCTTGGGTAACTCTTATAGGGGTAATAATTCCCGAAACACCCGAAGGAGTAACAACAACTGTTGGTAGGTTTGTATTTATTAAATACGCTGCCTTTAGGTTATATGGCGCACACAAGGCATATAGATAGTTTGAAGTATCTACTAAACTTGGTTCGCCATTTGAAGCGTCTTGACCCCCTTGAAATTGTGTTACTGTTATTTGCATCTTATACTATTGATATTAATATTCCATTTTGCCAAGTATATGTTTGACTATTAATTACTCTTGTACCAGTAAAAGCAGATGAATTTACTAATGCAATAATACCACTTGCGTCTGGAAGTTGATGAGTTCTGAAAGCAGTTAGATTGGTAGCTCTAATTTCAGAAGCATTACCATTTTCATTAGTAATAATTACATATCCTCCTGCACCAGTATATGCTTCTATAGATGCAGCACTTGGGTCACTTGATGAATTTGCTGTAATAGAAGCTCCTGTTGGGGCTGCACATCCAAACGGAGATGTAGCTGTTGGATTTACTGCAACTACATCTTGTAAGGAAGGTGTAAAAATATTAGCTGCTACAAAATCAGAGACTGCCTTGTTAGAGGGATATAACACAGTACTTGTAGGGGCTGCTGATATGTCTTGATTTTTATTTGCTATATTTTCTGGTGTATAGGGAATAGTTGATGCAACCTGATTATCAACATAAGTTTTTACTGCATTTTGTGAAGGATAATAAATATCACTTGTTCCCAAACTAACATCCGTTGATTTATTAGCCACATTCTCTGGCACATACCCAAGCCCCACGTTTGATATAGACCAGTCACCATCTGTAGTAACCCCTGCATTGTCTACTAAAGCACGAACGCTATATCCTGTAAGTACAGAATTGCCATTGATTGTACCGTCTGCACTAATGTACCATATGTCACCCTTTTGAACAGCACCCCCAGATAATGTATTGCCAGATGTAGGATATTCGCTAGTAATGGTTGGGTCGTAGTTGCCATTGTCGGTTAATAGACCTGTAGCGAATGCGTCTACATAAGTCTTTACTGCATTTTGTGAGGGAATTAATGTTGTACTATTCCCCAACGAAGTACTATCGCTTACTCTATCAATATTAACCTTGCTATCAATTAAGTTATCAAGCATTGTGCCTACCCTAAGTGCTGTATTTGCACCTACAGCAGTTTCATCTCTTATGATATTTGCTTCTGTTGTTAATTGACCGTCTGTTTTTTGTGCCATTTCTTTTAATTGAATGTATTATCAAATGTATTATCAAATATTCTGCTATCTACTATTACTTGTAATCTATTATTGTCATTTATTGATGAGCCTAAACCTAACCTAGCTTCTATTGTAATAGTATTATTTATTCTGCTTATGCCATATCCGTATGGATTTGATGTTAGGGAATTAGCAAGACCCGTAGCAACCGAAATTTCTGTTGTATCTGTTATCAATATTGTATACGTACCCAATATAATAAGACCCAATTCTGGGTCGTCAACATAAACCGTTATTATCTTACCTGTATTAAAAAATCCCAAACTTGTTATTTCTATATATCCCTTAGCTCTTTCTTCATTTGTTGGGGGATTGATGCCATACATCCACTCTACACTCTTTCTAATGTTGTATATCTTTGTGGGGAGCAATACATCAACTCCCCCACCATAAAGACCTCTCTTGTCAATATCATTTTCAGCCAAGAACTGGCTTACTTTTGCAATCTTTATTTTATCAAGTATACTATACATTAGCGTTAAAGAAGTATGGTGAATTTAATCTAAGATTAGTTGCCCTATCGTAACATTGCTGACCTCCAAATATATCTGCTGCCAAGAATATTGCTTGATTACCACTATCTATGCTCACTCTCAATTGACTCTTGTTTGCAAAAAAGTTGTGGTCGTTTATTAGTAATGGATTCCCAGACAATACCTGCGTCATTTGATAATCAAAAGACTCATTATACAAAGTAAACCCTGTAAGGTAAGACTTTGCATACAATATTGTATTAGATGAATTTAACCATTGCACCGTAATATACAACGCCATGTCTTTCTTTAGTAAATCTAAGGATATTGATAATGGGTCTAATGGAGGAGAAACAATCGCCCAATCTTCATATGTGGTAGTAGTTCCCGTTTCAACTAAATAAGCGTTAGCCGCATCCTGTATAAAGATTCTGCGGCTAACAATATTTATATCAGACCCTGTAGAAGTGTCTGTGAAGTTTATCTTGTTTGGCAACCCAATTGTCTGGGAAGTACTAAACCCTGGTGTAAAAGGCATCTTTTATATTTTAAGTAAGATAAGTAATTAAGGCTGGATATGCCGTTGCTAAGGTAGTATAATTTGTAGCACCTACAGTTATACCTCCTGAACACATCATATCAAACGATTCCCCTCCAATAGTAAAAATAATTGCATCTGTTTCTAGTGTTGTATCTAACACACTATGCTTAGGAGCAAATTTGTATCCAGATGTCAGGGAATAACATTTTTCTAAATTTGAACCAGTTTTTATCTTAATCAAATTTGTTGTCTTTGTAATTGTTGTAACAGCCATTTTTCTTTTTTTTAATTATTACTTAATAAAATAAGGGCAGTAGTACTAAAGTACCCAACTTAGCCGTCATAGCCTTTCGGCTAATCACCAATTCAAAATCAAAACTTATTCAGCGACCTTCTTGCCGCCTTTTACTAATGACTTTAATTTTTTATAAAAATCATCTCCTTTGTTACCACTTGTTTGCATCCACTCAGACATCTTTTCAATTTCTTTTTTAGAGCCTGTTGGGGAAAGGTTTGTTATCACTTGTTGATTCCCTGTCCATACAAAACTGTAATCACCATGGTTAAAAGAGATTAGACCTTTGTTAATTGCTTGTTTTACTAATGATTGATATTCAATAGTTTTGCCTTGAACAAAATCATTAAAATATATAGGGTTATAGTCAGCTAATTCTTCTGCCCTATTTCTAAGGATTTCAATATCTTCTGAACTATCCCATTGCATTGCATCGGCAAAATCTATTAATTCTATATCCGACATTGCTTGTGCTACGTTAAGAGCCTTTAATCTTTCGCTTCTTTCTGTTCTTGCGCCCTTTGCCGCAGCATTTTCATCTATTCTTAAGAAAACAGGGTGCAATGTTTTGCTCATAAATTGTCCACCTTTATTTTTAGGATGCAACTCTAAAAACATTGCGGTATAATAATCATCTCTGCTATCTTCAATGTTCAATGTTAATACCGCTTGGTCAGAACCATTTACTTTTATTTTCTTGAACCTTTCTGGGATACCACTATCATTAATGAATCCATCGTCTACAAGTCCAATATTTTTTGTTTTACTTTTACCTTCCCTATTTTCATATGGGTCTTGTATAGTAAATTTAGTTGGGTCTAATGTATACATATTTGGATATACAAATTGACCATTATACTTTTCTGGGTCAGGGTTAGATTTAGATATATCAAATCTATACCTTACTCTTCTACCTAACGATTCTACTTTTTGTTCTAACTCTTCTCTCAATTTAGGAGAGAGGTCATTAAAGTGTGCAAAATTTTCTAAAGACATTTTTGTTTGATTTTAAATTGGTTGAATTGGGTGAAAATTATGTAGGGGAAGTACATCTTCCCCCACAAAATATTTATTTACTAAGTCAAAGCTATTAATGTAGACACCGTGTCTGCTGTAAAATAAACAGTATTAGTTGGTAATAAAGTTATTTTAGTCACACAAGCTGTAGAGCCAATAGTTGTACTTGCAATAGGTTCTAGGATAACACTTAATGAAGGGAAACCCATCACCGTAGCTGATGCTAATGCATTTGAATTAACTCCTGCAATTGTAGATGTAAATGAGTACTTAGCACTACCTGTATATACACCAGATGTATATAAACTTGCTACAGTTGTAGAAGTATAATATACTGTTCCAGTCGTTAACACCGTAATAGCTGTTACACACGCAGTTGCCCCTATCGTAGTAGAAGGGATAACTGACAAAAATATATCTTTTACAGGAAATCCCATAGTCACAGCCGAAGTATACACGACATTATTTTGCCCTGCTACGTTTGCTACTGATATTATATTTGCTGCCATTTTTAAAAAGGGTTTAAAGTAAGTAGGGGAATTACTTCCCCTACTTTACATTGTTTATTAATTAGATAACTCTGTACTTTTGGAAGTGCTTAACCGCTAAACACTCAAGACCTTGTGCTGTTTCCCAGTCAGTATGCAATTGCATAGTTGATGAAGTTGGGATTTCAGCCAAAGCACCTGTTCTCCACTCAGTAATCATACCATTAGAAGACTTGTTAGCTGCGCTACCCATAAATGGAGTAGGAGTGTAACGAATCTGCATTCTTGGCTGACGACCATTATCTACTGTGTCAACTTGGTCTTTTGGTACGAAGTACAAAGAACCGTTAACGTCTGCAACTAATGTAGCTGAAAACAATTGTGGATGGTCAAAGATAGGAACGTGAACAAAGTCAAACTCGTATCCGCCATAAGAAAGGTGTTCTACATTGAAATCAAAGTTCTTGCCATCTACATTCAATCTTCTAGAGTCAACTGAAGATGAACCTAATTGCTTTAAGAACTTAGAAATTAAACGATAAGCACGGCTTCCCATGAACACCATCATATCTGTAGGTGCTTTGTTAGCGATAAAGTTGTCAATGATTTCATCTAATTCTACGAAACCAAAAGTTCCAAGAGTTGTAGATGAATCGTTGATACCGTAGTTAATGCAATACCAATCAAGACCACCAGTAGTCTGAACAGGAATACCAGTATTACCAGCGCCATCTGTAGCAGTTAATGTTGGAGATGAAGCACCTGGAGCAGCATTTGTGAACAATGTATTGTTAGTGAAAGGAGAGCTTACAAGAGATGAAGCCGAAGCAGTACCAGCTAACATTTGAACAGAGATGTCACCATTCAACTTGATAACCTTCTGAACTGTTTGGTAAGGTAAGATATGATAGTCACCACCTACGTTAACTTCAATCTTAGCAACCTTTTGTACATCAGAAATCTCATCAACCTCACGGAAGATTTGGATATTGTTGAAGTACTTAGTTAAACCATATCTACGATTCTTAGGAGAACCAGATTGTTCTGGGAATGCATTAGAACCAAACTGAACTTTATCAGAAGCGGCAACAGTGAAGTTACTATTATCTACAGACTGAACTGTGATAGAAGTACCAGACACTGCTGTAACTAATGCTTGTTTGCCTATGTTAGAAGCATTTGATGTTTTAATCAAGTCACCAACTCTTGGGAAAGTTGTTGCTGAATTAATCACAAAAACAACTGTAGGAGTTCCGCTACCACTTGTAACAGAAGCTACGTTTGCTACTTCATAAACATCGTTATTAACGAAGTTGTTGTAGAAGAACATTTTTGCTGGCTTTGTACGATTCACCATCTTCATGATGTCGGTGAAAGCACGGTCACGACTTTGGTCGTAAATGTTAGGGTCTATATCCCTTTGGTCAAGAAAATCAATCGCAGATACGAAAGATTTTACCATAGTACCTTGTGAAACTGGCATTTTAATTAAGTTTTATTTTTTAAAAAATTTTGTTTGTTTTTTTTACCATCCTCCTGAATTCAATTTGCCATACTTAGCCATTGCTCCTGCAACTGATTTAGGCTCTTCGCCTGCGGTTGAGGTTTGTTTAACTCCAGTAGGTCTTGCATTGTCTATGGGTTCAATTGCGGCTTTGCTACCTAAAGACTTGTAATGCTTGGCAAGCTCTGTAATGAATTTTTCTCCGTACTTATTAACTGTTGCTACAAGTAGTTGATGTTGTGTTTTGGGAAGAAATACTTCTTGCCCGTCCTTGTTGACCTTATCAAACATCAGTTCGCCTGTTGTATCACCATTTAATACTAAGTCTGTAATTGCTTTTGAATCTATTGGGAAGCTGAACTTGTCATTTCCCTCACCGATTGTAATTGCATTTTTACTAAGAACTTCTTTTGTGTACGGGGAATTGTTAAACTCCGTTACAATGTGCTTAGAGAACTCAGCTAAACGCTGTTCCTCTTCTTGTGCCGCTGCACTTCTGTCTGGTGCTGTGGGAAGAAGTTTCTCTTGATGTGCCTTGGCTAGTTCATCTCTATACTTGTCTGCTTTCGCTTCCAATAAGAGCTTCCCTTCATTCGCCTCGTCTTCATCGTAAGAATTAATGTTGTATTTCTCAACAATCTCCTTTTTGTAAAGAACATCTAACTGAGCCTCGCTTGCCTTAGGATAATCTACCCGAAGCTGATGGCGCATCACGTCTTCGGCTGGCATTTGTGTGTAATCCTTGCTCAACTCGCTTAAGTATTCTGTTACATTCCCTTTCTCTTTCCAAGTGTTTAAGAAGCCTACCATTTTAGGGTCAACCTCTTTTAAATCCTTGATAAAAGAAATAGCCTTTTCGTCAAACCCTAATGCCTTTAGAACGTCATCAGGTTGTTGGCTTTTTACTGCATCTTGCCAGTTTATTTCTGCATTAGACTCCATCTCTTTTTGAGTTTGGGAAGTCCCTGCTTTGCTTTCAACTGACTCGGATATTTCTTGCTCATCTTCAGATGTACTTTCTGCCTTCGTTGGAGCAACGGGGGCGTTTTTTACCTCTGCATCAGATTCCCAAGAGCCATCTCTATTTAAACGGATTGGATTTACATCCTCACCTTCTGCACTACTTTTTGTACCCTGTCTAGCCATCATAGCAGCTATACTCATAGGTTCTGCACTTGATGCCGATTGGGCTTCGCTTGTTTCATTTGATGTCGCAGTATCTGCTTCATCCATGTCATAGAACTTTTTTATCATTGATTTGAATTTGGTGAAGTAAAAATATTAGTTCATTTTAAATAAAAAAATTTTTTCTTATACTATTTTGTCATTGTTTGGGAATTGGTCTTTTGATTAGCCAACTGTTGCTTCAAGATTGACGACTGACCTGCTATATGCGTAGAATTTTCTTTTGCACTTGCTGTATCAGATGCTACTTGAATTTTGGTGTTATTGTTAGCCATTGCAATTCTTTCTGCTGATTCAATTCTCATTCTCTCTTTCTCTAATTCCCCTTGCACCCTAATCTGCTCTTTTTGTATTTCAAGTTCTGCCTGCATTTGGAACTTCTGCATTTCTGATTGTTGTGCAATTTGAGCCGATTGCATATTCCCTTGCTGCTGTGCCTGTATCTCAGCCATTCTTTGTTGAGATTGTCTTTCTTTTTCTTTCTTCACCCTATACGCCCAAATCATTTGAGCCTCTTTTACGTTCTTTGTGTTTACAAGAATGACGGCATCTGCGGTTGTTAAAAATCCATTGGATATGTCCATCTGCATCATTTGCATTAACCAAGCCTTTTGGTCTTGTGTAGGTCTTTTTTCTAGTTCTACACCGTAATCTCTCCATGCTATGTCAGGAGATATTTGCATGAATGTTAGGGAATTGGAGTTTAACGCTGGAGCGAATCCAGTAATATCCCCCATCTTTAAAGCCTGTTGCGTTCTAGTCAACATAGCCTCGGCTAATTTTAATGATATATTTTCTTCAGAAAACGCTAAAGGATATAGTGCCTCGTTTGTACTTTGCTGTCCACTTTCGTACCCTGGCACAAGGGTCTTGGATGATGCCTGACCTAAGGTAACATCATTGTAGCCTGTCATTTTTTCTATTGCAGATATTGTACTTATCAAGTCATTGTAGAACATTGACAGTTCACTTGCTGCTGTGTTTTCAATAGGAATCACTGGTCGCCAGTTTGCACTCTGTGGTGTGCCACCATCATTGTCGCTTCTTCCCAAGAGAACGCCAGTGTCAAAAAACATTTGCAATAATTCTTGTGGTGACATATCTTGCCCACCCTTTGTCATTGCTACTTTTTCTAAGGCAGACAAATCAATCCACCAGCCAGAAGGTACAGCTCTGTTCTTAAAGTTCTGAATCTTTAACATAGTCAACTGATAGTCGTCTATGTATGGGATTAGTCTTTCCATCATACCCTGAGCCTTCATTTGATAGAAATTGTACGCATAAAACGTATAAGATAGTCTTGTCTTTGCTTTCTTCTTTATATCGTTGGGGCGTTTTTGGTCGTAGCACATACCAAAGTCATAAACCTTATCTGTTCCTATTACCCACTTGCATTTATATGTGTATTGGATTTTCTTTCTTGTGTACTTGTCAGATTTTTTGCCCCTTGCGAAGTCTGCCTTTCTGAAATCAGGATTCCCTTGCTCGTCCATTGTGTCACGATATACTCTATCGTTGTACGTATAAAATTCAATATCTAATACCTTACACTTGAACTTGTCGTATGGCTTCATCCATCCAGTTCCCAAACCTAACAATCTTGGATTCCCAAACTGACCTGCTATTGTAGATGCAAACTGAGTTAAGTCGTCTTCTGTAAACATTATCTTACCCTCATCGTCTGTAACTGTTGCCAATTCTATTAAAGGCACATCTATTATTTCCCCAGCATGAACAATATTAGAAAAGTCAGCATTCTTATCAAATGATGTAATTACGCACTCTGGGTCTACCACTCTAAATCCTGGCTTACCATCGTTGTCTAAGTAATCCTTTACGCCTGCAACACCTAAGTCAAATAAATCCTCAAATATTTTTCTTCTTTTGGTCTTGTAATCATTTTGATAAAATGCAAGATTGATTGCCATTTCAGCATCCTTACTTCTATTAAATTGCTCTCCAAACTCCATTCTCATTTCTAACTCTTCAATGTCCATAGGGTCTTTTGAGTTAAGTGCTAACAACGGGTGACTTGCTAATTCTGGATTTTGCTGCATCATCATTTCCCTAACAGCCAACTTAGCTTTCAAGCTAGCATAATATCCGTCCATTTCTGACTTAGCTAACATATCTACAGGAGTTGCTACGATATTATAATCAGTAGCAGTTAGTCTTGATATAGCCTTATCTCTGTAGCCAGAAACAATAGAACGAATGCTCCAGTCTAAACTTAGCCATGTATTGTTAGTTGTTTCGTCTACTCCTAACCATTTCTTATATTGTGAATTTGGCTGCTTCCCTAACGCATATAGTCTAAACTTAGAATAATCTCCGCCATTGCCAGAGAATATACCTTTAGGGTAAACAAACTGCCAATCATAGTACGCTGCCTGTGCATACTCTCTACAAAAATCTGCTCCCTTTTTTGCTGGGTCTATATCATGATTTGGATAGGGATGCTGACCTGCGCTACTAATTTGTTGATACTGCATTTTCTTTTTGGGTTTTTATATCGCCTTTCTGTAAGGCATTATTGATTCTATTTTTTGTGTTGCTTCCTGAGGCTTATAGTACCTCTTTGACTTAGCTGCTATAAGAGCAAATCCTGCTGCCATAGCATCATCGTACTTCTGTGTGTCGCCTACTTCAAATCCTAACCATCCTGACTTATCTCCTAATAGTTGTGGGAAGTATACCTTGTTAATGTCCTTCTCAATATATGACTCCGTAAAGTCACATATTTGCTGAATAGTCTTCCCCTTACCATCTGAATAAATACCAGGCTCTACTTCCCCAGGCATCCACATTAAAAATCCACTACATAACTTCTCTTCAAAAAACTTCTTCCAACCATTTACGTTCCTCTCAAATAAAACCTGACAGCCACAAAACCATGCCATCTTTAATACGTATTGGTATTGAATATCTGTCGTAGCCGCTCTGTCAACGTAACGTAAAACAAACATATCGTTATACGGGCTGCTCTCATCCAATAGGTCTTCAATTTGATACGCATATGCTGCACAGTTTGATTTTCTGTTATCTTTTGTTTTATCATATTTAAACGGGTCACATCCAATCCTTACCGCATAGTTACCGTTTGGTGCAAAACTTCCTGCCCTTTGGAAAACATTATTTGCTTCCTTGGGCATCCAGCCTACTACCTTCTCGTACATACCATTAGGATTTGCCACCCACATAAGTTTGCTAGGCTTCATTTCCCTGACACCGTTGCCATGTACGACTTCCTTATAATACTCATCATTGTTTTCCCACACTAAATTACCTCTTTCTACGCAATCTTTGTTAAAATTTAACCAATCTAATTGCTCATTTATTTTAAAAGAGTTATATATGCTCCCTTGTTGGGCTGACATAAACATTTCCTTCTCGTCAAACGGGTTCATACGAATCTCTTCCTCCATTAATGAGCCTTCTAAACTTGCTCTCTTATTTAAAAGATATTGTTTAGAACCTAGCATTACATCTTCTTCTGTTAAATCGCCTATCCCTACAAATTTTTTAACTAAATAATCATATTGTTCGGGAGTTGGAGCATCTACAACAGACATCCCGTATTTATCTATAAATCCAACATAAGAATCCCAAGCTGGGCTAAAATATCTAACTAATCTAATTGGAGTTCTTTGCCCTTTTGTATGGTCTGCCAAATCCCATACTTTTTTAAATTCAGCTCCACCTGATTTAGACATTTCGTTTACCGTACTTGGTGCATCTAGCCAGCCAATTTTCTTTACACCCTGTACTAATGTTTTAGATATAATTGATACTAATTCAGAAAATGGTACTTCTGGAGGCATCTTAGCTCCTTCATCTATCAGTAGTCTACTGGCTCGGGAGCTATCATAAACATTCTTTGCTGGCGCACGATAATCAACTTTACTTCTATGACCAGTATCTGTATCTATGGAACTCCCCTTGCCTCCCTTTACATTTACTGATTTATGGGCAAATACCAACTCACTTACAGAATCTTTATTATTCATTTGCTTTGGCTTCAAGAAAACAGGCAATTGTCTGTAACCGAACGCTACCATGTTAGTAAAAGTGTTTTTAGCATCCACTTGCGTTTTACTAGTCAAACCACAATTACTATTCTTGAAAAATATACATTCATATATCAAACACGCTGTTGCTTGGGAAGACGCACCTTCCCTTCTTTTCTTACCTCGTATGCAGCCCAGTATAAATGGCACTTTTTCCCAATAATTTAAAAATAAAAAATATCTTCTGTCTGCATCTCTAAATTCTGGGTAACAATCATCCTCTAATTTCCACCATTGTAAATAAAAATAGTTTTTACCTGTTATGTATGTAGGGTTTCCATTATTCATAAACCAAAAACCATTCTTACATCTTTGAACTTCTTCTATTGCGTACTCTCTTTGTCTTTCATTTAATAATGCATTGCCCTCCCTATCATATTCAACTTCTTCAAAGTATTCTGGCAAATCCCTTCTTCTCCAGTATTGCTCTGATATATCATCTACTCCCCAACTTTCTATTTCTTCAATAGGCGGCTGTTCGGGAAGTGTTATTTCAGTATGGTATATTGTTATTGTTTCACTCATTATTTTCTTTCTTGGGCTATTAAATCAACAAACGGTTTAGCCTCTTCTGGTTTTTTATCAGCTTTTAATATGCCTGACATTTGACCTAGTTGTGTTAGGGAAATGGCGATTTCAGATGCCCCCATCCATACAACTTTTAACCTATCAAACGACTTGCTCTTTGGGTCGTCAATGTCAAGGTCTTTCAAATTTATTGCGTTCATTAGGTCAGCCATTTCGTTTGCCTTCCTGTTCAAACTATAGTAAAGTTTAGCCATTCCGTTGTCTTCGTACTTGGCTAGTTTTTCTTCTAGTTTGGCTATTTTGGACTTAAGGTATTCTGGAGATGTCTTGTCTACTATTTCTTCATGTTGGGGAACATACTCCTCACCATTTTTAGTAGCTACATCTTTCTTTCTTTTTTCTATTAGCTCGTTTAATTGTTCTTCTGTCATATGTTTGGGAATTGGTGATTATAAAATGACCTGCAAGCAGTTCTTATGGTATGCTTGCAAGTACTGTTACTTATTTTTTAAATGCTCTTTTTTCAAATTCGTAAACCCAGTTCTTATCAGTCTGGTCTATTGTTTCTAACTGGTTTAAGAATGTAGAATACTCCGCCACTGCTAGTCTTTGTGTTGTTCTATAATGTTGCAAGAAATCAAAAGTACACAAGTCGTTCTTTTTAAATATCTCCATGCTTATTTTTTCGTAAGCCTCATATAGCTCGTATTCCATTTCATATGCTTTTTCAATAGCATCTACTAAGCCTGTTATTTTTTGAGGTGACTGTATGGGAGGCATTGATGGTTGAACATTCCAATCTGTTAAATACTTTTGTAAGCCTTCTGCATGAGTAAGCTCGTCTACCGCTTCGCCTTTAAAATATTCGGCAGCCTTTAAGTAACCTACATTTTCGCAATAGTTTGTCACTTCTCTGTAATAATAGTGCGCCTTGTATTCATTACCTATTCTTTCGTTTAGGAGATTGGCAATGTCTTGTGGCAATTTTACTGGTGTCATATTTGTTTTTTTTATTTTGTATATAATTTTAATTCATCTCTCGCCATGTCTATAGCATTTTGATGCGCTGATTGCAAAGTTGATTTTATTTGTTTTTTCAATTCAGTTACTTCTACTTGTATTTTAGGGTTATTTGATTCTTTTTTCATTAATTCTTTTAATCTTTTAATACTAGATGAAGTATAAGAATCAGATAAGTTTTCATTTGTATAGTCGTGGGAATATTTCATTACAAGCTCAGAAAACTTATTATATTCATCCGATGTCATTATTCCTTTAGGATGAGCATCATCTGCTTTAACCCTATATGATAACCTTGTCCCAATTTTAGGTATTTCTATACCAGATTCAATCAAATTTTTAAATACAGGAGATTCCATTTCTTTTTCAGTAAATGCTACTTTTTGCTTATCATCTTTAGATATAATTCCCGTTTCTTTTAATATCTGTGGCTGTACTCTACCCTTAATATCTTCGCCTAATTTTTTGGCTTCATATGGGTCTTGTGTTGCCATAATCATATGTACTGGAGTTTCTATAATAGGCACTTGTTCTGCTACAGCTCCTATACTTGCTAAGCCTGCTTTAGCTATATTTCCAAATTTAGATGTTTCTTCATCTTCATTGTATTTATTCCATAATCTTCTTGCTGTTGCTGCTGATTGAATTACCTCTAATGGCAATGCGTGTTGCGTAGGTTTGGGAATTTCTACTCCCCCAACTTCCATTTTATCGGATGCCAATTCTTCATCATCTCTTTGTTTATTAGGATTGAATTTAGTATACAACCCACCAAAACTAGCATACCCAAACCAACCTATCATCCATAACGCAGTTCCTAAAGTTCCTTGTTTTAATTGCCTCATAATCATATCTGCCTCTTCTGGTTTAAGGTTTTCCATACCTTTTCTGTATGCATTGATAACGTCTACATTAGCTTTTAATAACCCAAATGGAGAAGTAATGCCAACCCTTCTTGCTATGTTTGTAGGAACTGATGATATAGGTATAAAGAAGTCCGCAACAAATTTAGCAGTAGCACCTAAATTGCCCTTTTGTTCCATTTCATTTTTCCATGCTGTGAAATTTCTCGTCAATGCGTTGCTCTCTTGAAATATCTCATAATTAGCTCTTTTAAATGCAGCATTTTCAATAGATTGTATAACCAATGGGTCTGTAATGTCTAACCCTTCCTTTGCCGCATATCTCATGGCATTATCAAAGCTAGCTTCAAATGTAGCTCGTTTAACTGGGTCTTTTATTATTTGGTGCAAATCCATTGCAGCATACAATATAGGCACATGGTCATATTCAGATTTGCCCATTTTTTTATTGAGATAAGTTGTACCAGTCTTTAATATATCCCATGAGTTCCTTACAAACTTCTTAGGATTAAAAAATTCTTTATACCATTTTAATTCAGAATTCAATGCCATTGAACTTCCTTCTATAGGAGCTTTTTTGGCTATACTTGAAAACACTTTATTGTATATAGTTCCAATTGCTTGTTCGGGAATCCTTTTTACAGCTCCGCCTATTGTAGCGGCAGATGCTAGCTTGCCTAATACTTTATACCCAGACAATACAGCTAATCTAACTGCTCTACCTGCCCACATCAAAGACTTTTGATACCAATTTTTTTGAGATTCAAATGCTTGTCTTTTTAAATCTCTCATTTTCTTTTCAGCATTAACTACTCTTTGGTCAGCCTTAATCCATTCTGAATTATTATAAGGATTTAATTCGCTTTCTTTTTCTTTAGTAACAACCCCTTCTCTTAATTTAGCCTCTATATTATCCGCTTTTTTATTCAATCTATCTATTTCAGATTGTATTGTTTTACTTGGGGCTATATTTTCTTTTATTAGTTTTTTAGCTTCTGCTCTTATCTCAGCAACTTTTTTAGCCGCTTCGCTTCTTTCTTTAGATACACTATACTTTCCGCCAATTAAATCAAGTACATCTTTTTTAGTCAACCCATCTATTTGGTCTTTTAGCAAGTCATGTATATTAGTTACAATATCATCTAGCTTGCTTATACCTTCTTCAACATGGCTTTTTATCAATTCCCCTACTTCAGGAGAAATAGCAGCTAATTGTTTTACTTTTTCTATAGGTATGGGAACTATTGACGAATATACGTTTCCGCCACCTTTTGCATCTCTCCATTTTTTCTTTATCTTATCAACAATGCTTTGCCTTTCCTTTACAAAATCTTCTCTTGTTTTTTTTGACTTACCTTTTTGTTCTGATTCTACTTCTTTTTGCTTTTTCTCTATTTCTTTTTTAGCTTTTAAGTCTGCTAGGTCTTTCTCTATCTTAATTTTTTGAGCTATAGCCTCATCTCTTTCTTTTGTTATAATGTCTATTTTTTCTTTTACTTGTTGGGGAACTTCTCCTGCATACGCTTCCTTTATTAAATTTCTTTCTCTTGACATACTAAATTCAGTATCTATTACAGGCTGCATAGAATAACCTATTTTACCCCACTTATTACCTGCTTTTCTTGCCGCTTCTGTTTGTCTGTCAATTTCATCACTTAATAATTGTTTCTTATTTGCAATTTCTGCTTTATCTATATCGTTATCGGCTTCTGACATTTGCATTGATAATTCCCTATCTTTTGCATCTAATTGATGTGCGTAATATTGCATATCAAATACTTCTTTTTCATTCCTATATCCCCTATCATTATTTAAGATATCATCAACCATAAATACAGGATTAACTTCTCCACTATCAATTCTTTGCTTTGCTTGTTGAAGTTCTTCTATATCTGTACCCATCTTAGGTAATTCTACAGCAGGTAAGCCTAATGCTTCTCTAAGTGGTGTAGTTATTGCTTTTTTAACGCCAGATACTCTTGGCTCTATATCATTTGCCGTATACTTAAGGTCTTCTGCTTTTTCTGTAGGGGAAATCTTGCCACTTGCTTCATCCCATGCTGATTGCAAGGCAACGCTTACTTTTTCCCCAACTTCCTTAGCCCATTCCTCTACAGACTTAATGCCTGCTTTAATATACTCCTTAGCTTCTGCAACTAATGTTTTATGATATTCAAACAACGCTTCGGCTTCTTTTTTAGGGTCAAGAGTTATGCCTAATCCTTTTCTTATAGCATTAAGTTTTTCTTTAGCCGCTTTTCTTGCTTCTCTCGCTTTTTCTATGGCTGTTTGTTCGGGAGTTTCTGGTTTGGCTTCTGCTGTCTTGGCTGCTGGTTCTGCTGACTTTGGTTTTGCAGGTTTTGGCTCTGTTGGTTTGGTTGGTTCTGCTGCAGCTTCTGCTGTTGGATTTGTAGGTTCTGCTGCACTTGGTTCACTAGGTGGCTGTGGGAGTGGTTCTTTCTGTGCAGAAATCTTCTCACCACCTCCTTCACTAATTGTGGGTCTTTTACTTTCATCATATTCTGTTTTAAATATTTGTTTAATACCTTCTTTTTTAGAAATGCCCTTTGTGGCTTCATCAAACATTGTAGCAGGCTTATCATTTACTAGTTCTGCGTATTTACCAAATTGAGTTGTTATTTCTTTTTGGTTTTTAGCATCATTTAGTATTTCTGCTAATTTTATTGCTGTTGGGGAATACTTGTCTTTTGGTGTCATTCCGTTATTGAACATATCGGACTGAGCTAACCAATTATCAAAACTTCCTGCTTTACTAGCAGCAAAGTCATTTAATGCAATTATAGCTTCTTGTACTTCTGGTACTATGCTCTTTTCTATACCTGTAGAAAATATGTATGGTAGTGATTTTCTTAGACCTTCTTTTTGGGTATGAGATAGGTTATCATGAAGTTCGGGAAGTGCTGTATCTCCGCCATCAAATAAGAAATGTTGTGCTACAGTTTCTAAATCCTTAGCCCCGTCTTGCGTCAATTCCCCGTCCTTAAAAATAGTATTCCTTTGTGCCTGATTAAGGAATGGGTTAATTAACTCCATTAATCTTTTTGTATTATCCCTAATAGCTTGATTAAGAGTTCCCTCACCCTTAAATAACAAATCTGCTATTCTACCCTTTAATTCAAAAGGCATTCTTCTTGTTATAGCTACAGGGTCTAATCTTCTCTTACCTCCCGATTCCAAATCTTTTACATCATAATTACCTAATTCTATTGCTCCCGTATCTGATACTGCTACTTCCCTTACAAGAACAGGATTTTTCATTCCTTCTACTTGTTCTTTTGTAAATCCAAAGTTTTCAGCATTTTCAGCAAGTGCCTTTTTGTATGTTTCAACATTTCTTTGATAGCCTTTTTTTAACCCTGCTGAACGATTATTCCCTTGTATAACTTCATTCCTTTCATTAACTACAGGTGCGCCACTATACGCATTTGTATTTTCACCCATTTCAGCAAACCTTGGATTGTTTGCAAATCCTTCTTCTGCTTGAATACTACCTTCGTCATTTCTATTCTTAGGTTGCGCTTCCCATATAAAATGATTAGGATTTCTTAGTCCATCTTGATGCGAAGGTTGTAGTGTTTCTGCTTCTACTAATTTGTATGTAAAGGGAACTGATACACCGCCACCGCCTGGCTCACTTGTAAATCTAACGCTGCCCCCTTCTTCGGATTTAATTCCCAGACCTTTTTCATTTCTAACATACTCAACACCGTCTTTTACATACTTACCTTCTTTTCTTATTTTATCTCCGTCATTTAGTAGGTTTTCTGTTTCTTTTAGTTCTTGTTGGTTTACTTGTTCTTGACTTTGTTCGGGAAGTGCCACCTTTTCAGGTTCAATAACTTCTGCTTCTGCATCTACAACTTTTCTTGATTCGGCTAGCGCCTTTTCCCTAGCACTAGCATCAAATTCTCCTAATTTACTTGTTGCTTTTTCATAGTCTGCTGCTAGTTTTTTAAGATTGTCAGGGAGTTCATCAGGCTCTACCATTTCCCCGTCTTTATCAAGTATATTTATTTCATTATCATAATCTGTATCTATTTCATAGCCGTTATTCTTGAATTCCCTTTCAATATCAACCATTTTGTCTGTAAATGGTTTCATTTGCTTTATTACTTGTTCTTGCTCTACTGCTTGTAGTTTAGGTTCTTCTTGTTGGGGAAGTTCTGCTTTTTTACCTATTAAATCTTCTACTGCTTTTACTAACTCAGGATTACTTCCATCTGCCTTAGCTTTGTGATATGCTTCTGAGATAATATTTCTTGAATTATCATAAACTACAGCTTGCTTTCCTTTTTCAAATTTAACGGCTGCGACTATCTCTGTTTTTTTAGGGTCAAATACAACATATGAATAATTACCACTACCTTCTTTTTCATTTATATATTTCAAAGCCTCTGATGTGCCTATTTGATTTTTATATTTATACTTTTCATAATCACCCTGTTCTATTTTTTTAGATTCCTCATCTATGCCTTCCTTTATATCTTTGGCAGATAGTTTTACCTTATATACATATCCATCTTTACCACTATTATTTAGAAATTCTTTTGCTTGTTCATAAGTTCCCAAATGAACACCATTCCCAAAATCTTTTAATTCTGACAATTCTCCATATTTATCCCATTTACCACCTCTATAGCTTTCGCCCATATTGCCATGATAATAAATATTTGACAATTCCTCAAGTTTACTAATATCTACATTCTCCAATGATTTAGCAGTAGCCTCTACTTCCCCTACACCTTCTTGTTTGGGAAGTTCTGGTTTAGCTAATTCAGATATTTTTGTTTGAACTAAATTTTGTTTTGTGTCAAGCGTTTTCGTATCTTTGACATCATGAAGAAAAACGCTTGGAATTTCGGGAACAATAAGGTCATTTGCTCTAATTGCGGAATTAATTATTTCAAACCCCCTTCCAGAAGTAGCATCAAATCCTTCTGTAGTTCCGCTTGCAGAACTTCTTTTTATAGCTCCAATAATAGAGGACACTATATCGGGAAAGTTATTAACGGAAAGAGAACGGATGAACATAGATTTATCATGGAGCAACATATTGGCAGGGAACTCCTTAGAAGCGAGCTTATTCACCACATCAATGGGGATAAAAGGGATAATAGAATTGAAAACCTTATCATCCTTAATCAATCCCAGCACTCTAGAGAACACATTAAGCCTAGTTGGGATGTCCAGTTGGCTATAACTCTCTGGAGAAACGGAGTCCCCCTTAATGACATTGTTAATAAAGTCGGAGCTGGCTCTAGAGGCGCTATCAGTAGTTACTTCACTAAGTGGAAGATTAAAAAGATTATTTAATTTTTCTTCTTTTTGCCTAATTCCTTCGCCTTCTCCGCTAATCCCTTCTTTTTGAATATTTCCACTACTGCTAACCTCTTCTGTGCCTGCTCCTTTGATAGGTTCGGTTGTGACAGGTTCTTCCCCGACTCCGACTTTACTTGGTAACCCTGGGATGTTTTCTTTATCATTTGTTTGTGTTTTTTGTTCGGGAATTGTTTCTTTTTTACCTAATAAATTCTCTACTGCTTTTACCAATTCAGGATTACTTCCATCTGCTTTAGCTTTATGATACGCCTCTGCAACTATATTTTGTGCGCTATCTTCAAAATCTACATAATCACGAGGAACTGTTTCATATATATCATACATATCATCAAACTTGATGGTATCATTATACATTCCTTCAGATATTGCATTAGCTGTACTTTCTACATCTTTCAATGATTCTGCTAAATTCACTTCCCCAACACCCACTTGCTCTCCTTCTACTCCTTTTTGTAAGGGAGCTTCTGATATTTCACCATTTAAAGGCTGCCCTGTCACATCGTTTACTTCATATGCAGATGGGTCATTAGTTTCTGTTATGCCTTTTATTTGATTATTTATTGCATCTATTTGTTGTAGATATGGGTCTATTTGAGTAGCATCCTTAGATGACATCTCTGACATTAAATTATCTCTCTTTTGGATAAGACCTGCTACTGATGCTTGTGTTTCGGGAGTTAAATCTTGAGATGTTTTTTCTAGTGACTTATTGTAACTATTCAAATCAGCCATTACAGCTTCGGTAGTTCCCTGAGGTACATTACCTAATTGCTCATTATTACTTAATATAGCTTGTAATTCAACAGGATTTTCTTTGCTTAAACTATATTTTATAGCACTTCTTAATTGACCTGGTAGCTTTACCCCACCAACTACCGCTTGCGTTGTTAAATGCAACAAAGCTCCAGCAGTAGCTCCGCTAGCAAATGATTTAGCTGCATCATTTATCACTTCCCCAGCAGACAACTTATATCTCTTATCTTCTATACCTGCTTCTATTTCTTTTCCAGCTTCTCCTATTGCTGATATAGTTCCTAATTCTACAGCAGATTTCGCTGTACCATGAGCTGTATTCTTTAATGTATTTGATATTGATTTTTCAAGTACGGGAATTGCTTCCTGCGCTATGGGTTTTGCTCCAATAGCAGTAAATGCCAAATTCGTCAATCCCCCAACTATCTCACCTGTAACTAATCCATTTTCAGCTTCACTCATTAAGTCTACATCAGATGCATCAGGATTTTGCTCTTTAAGCATATTGAATCTCCTAAGAACCTCATCTCTACCACCTTGATTAACCATGTCTGGAGTAGTCATTGCGAATGATAACACTGGCGCTAAACCCACTAGCGAAGCTCCTGCCGTTTCTGGGGCTGCCATAACTGCCGCTGTTGCCATTATCCCCGCTTCTGTCATTTTAGTAACAAATGGTATTGCACCACCTATTGTTTCTCCAGCTTTTCCAAAAAATGGAGATGGAGTTTTGCCTACATATCCTTCTTTAGTTAAGGCGTATGCTTCTTCTCTTTTTTTGTTTGCATAATCAGCTCTTTGTTGTGTTGTCATATTATTGACAAACTCTTTTGACTCTTCTTCATCATTAAAAGCCCTATTCAATGCATCCACTGTAGAATCCCAAAACCCAGTAGTTTGACTAAGTGCTGGTAGTTTTGTATTAGGGTCAACAGTATAAACTGCATCGTTGTTTTTTACGGCTTCTTCTATTTTTTTTCTTTGCTTAATAT
>Ga0209086_10000338_pt1 | contig 40628 bp, 60 predicted proteins | sample M_130207_XF_Meta_FD_187312 | JGI IMG/M metagenome (GOLD analysis project Ga0209086, IMG submission 187312) | Freshwater microbial communities from Lake Montjoie, Canada to study carbon cycling - M_130207_XF_MetaG (SPAdes) (version 2) | ecosystem: Environmental > Aquatic > Freshwater > Lake... | reverse complement strand
AGTTCCTTGAAACTTCTGTGCTCCGTCAGTAGTAGAGACTACGTTAGGAATCTTTAAGCCAACTTCGTTGGCGCACCACATAACAAATGAACCACACCAAGGCTTAAAGTTTGCCTTAGTAAATGCTCCATACTTTGTTTCATTATCCTTTGGACCTTCTACTGTGCCAATCTCAGCACGAGCAGCCATTAGAAATTGATTGCGCTGACCCATTTACTTTTCCGCTACTAGCTTGTACAAATCATCAACTCTAGTTTCAAGTCTATCAATAGCATCACGCAAGGATGTGCCACCATTTTTATGAAGCTCTGATAGGTAGTGCTTGACCATCCAGCGCACAGCGCCAGCAAAGCCACCTACTATTGTCATTACTGCAACAGCTATGGTTGCGTAGTCTTGTGCTTGCATTAGACCGTCCGAATCGTTACTAAGAGCACTCCGCCGTAGCCAGAGAAGCGCTTATCTGATGGTGTGTTATTTCTGAAATCCATTTCTTCAATAATGCCAAGGTATGACTCACCAGTTCTAAAGTCTTGAATTTGAATTGTATCTCCTACGTTTTCAATAGATTCAAGCTGTGACATACGTGCGTATGCAGCTCCTTCGTATCCAACCTCAACTCCAAAGTGGTCTGTCTCGTGGTCAAAACAAGAAAGTGGATACTGGATAAGTCTTTGGCGTGGTGTTGCAGGCAATGAGCGCACCTGGTAACCAGTAAAGAGTGGTCCCTTGCTCACATCAGTTGTTGAGCGAGATAAGGTAAATTGGAATCCAAGATATTCTTGGGCAGTTTGTGGATAGTTAATGTTGATTTGAGGCACTGCAGATTCTTGTGAGAAGTTACCGATAGTGTAGAAGTTGTCAAGTGAATCAACAGATTGAATCAAGACGCCACCATTGGTGGTATCTACACGGGCCTGTAGTAACTTAAAGATTTTTGTTTCTAGTGTGTTGTAACGTATGTAACCAGTACGCAGGTAGCCAGTTGCTACTAGGCTGGTAGTTGATTCAGCCCAAGTGTTATTGCCATTTGTAAAGGCAGCTCTATCTGAGTTACCAAAGAAGGCAACTTGAGATGCAGTGGTAGTAGTACCAGTTGCTATAAGGTCCCAAGCCCAAGGAAAATATAGTGAGTTGGCTAGGACATTAGTAGATAGATCTACACGAACTAGCCCTGCTGCACCATCTACAAGGGTTGCAATGTAGGCATAGCTATCTCTAAAAGCAATAGAGTAGCAAGCTGCATCTCTAAAGAGCAGTGGTCCATATTGGATATCTCCATTTGCATCAGAGACGCCTACTCTAAATCCTAGACTGGTAGCAAGAACTGCATATGTACCAAGGTACACATCAAAGTCATTGATGCGCTCACCTTGTGGCATATCAATAACAACCGTAGGTGTATTAAGAGTTGGAAATCCTAAAGTATTAGGAATGGCTGTATCTAAAGTAATCTTAAAAACCGAAGATGAGGTTCCATTGGGATCATAGCCAGAGATATAGATAGCCTGTGGTCCTTCGGCAATAGATGACCATACCCAAGAAGTATTAGGATGTGTATATAAAGCAGCAGGTAGCGCACCAGATGCGTTATTGGCATCTAGTTCATAGATTTTGTTATTGATAGCAGCAATAAGGCGTTGCTTTACATAGCGAATAGTTCCACGAGTAGTGCTAGAAGCGTTATAGATTTCAGTATCGCTAGTAGTACCAGCTAGGTTACCTCGGTGAACGTGAGTTCCGTTGATAAAGAAATACTGCTTGCCATTAGTGGCAACGCTATAGATAGTAGATGCTGTGCCAGCCTGTGTATAAGTGGTTAATGCACCAGCAGATGTTTTCTTATTTATTGTAGTGCCATCTGAAAAAACAATACAGTCATTGGTACCATCATTGACACCTATAAGTTGAGCAGGTCCTGTTACACCTGTATAGAAGCTGGCTGTATCATAGAGCAGGCTTGCCTGTCCTCTGGTCCAGACATCTAAACCTTTAGACTCTGTGTACTGAAAGCGTAGCGACTCTTCTTGTTGTGGCTCAAAGAACTTAATACCAGCGCCAAGGTGAAAGGATGATTGGCTGCGTAGCCACCAACCAGTTAGAGTTTGTTCGCCAGCCTCACGTGTCTGGTCAATCTGTTGCTTGCGATACTGGGCTGTGACACGACGATAAGGTGCATCATCAGAGTTAAGTAAAAAGAACGGTAAGCCTGCAACGGCTATATCGTAAGCCTCACCTGTAGCTGCATAAGTAGTTGAGTTTGCAGGGTTGGAAAGTACGTAGGGGATACCCTCCGTTATGTCATCGCCATAAGGCATTGGGGTTTCCTTACGCTAGTAGAAGTTTTGCTTCGTCTGCAGTAATGCCTAACTTTGTTAGTAGTGCTGCCTTTGCTTCTGCATCTGCTGCAGCCTTAGCATCTTCTTCTGCCTTGGCAGTTGCTGCTGCTGCAGCATCAGCCTCACGCTGTGCAATCTCTTCACCTGTTAGTGGGACCTCGGCTACTACGCCAGTCTCACAGTTAACGATGATTTTAGTTAGTGTCTCTGACATTAGTTGATCTCCTTGATTTGATGTGCTTCGTTTGAACAGACCCATTGACATACTCCTTCATCTAGTACAGCTTCATCGTGGCATTTTGGTGCAACAAAAGCATCCAAGTCAGGCCAGTATGAATAACCGATACCAGCGTAGTTCTTGCGGATATTATGGTTGTAGCTTGTCTTAACCCAAGTACCGCCAAGTGCGTTGAAGAACGCTTCGCCTTCATCTCCGTAATTAGGTCCTACTAGAACCTCAACCACAATGTTGTTATCTATCTTTGCCCAATGACTCATACTGCATACCTCACTATCACGATACCTGAACCGCCATTACCACCAGTGCCACCAGGTTGCTTTTCAGCACCACCACCGCCACCGCCGCCTGTATTTGCAGTTCCAGCAGTTCCGTAAGTTGCTGAACGTGAACCACCTGCTCCGCCGCCGCCTGCGCCACCTGCACCACCGTTACTTGTTCCTGTATCTCCGCTACCACCACCACCACCGCCTGCGTAAGTAACAGATGAACCTGTAATTGAAACGGCTACACCTGCTCCGCCAGAACCGCCAAAATTACCAGAACCACCACTAACTCCATTATTTCCAACAGCACCAGCACCACCGCCGCCACCTGCGCCATAACTTCCACCTAAGCCACCTGCGTAACCTTGATTCGCTGTGCCACTTGCTGGAGAAGATGTTTTATATCCAGAGTTACCACCGCCTGAGCCACCAGTAAGACCAAACCCAGCAGAAGTACTACCTGAACCACCACCGCCACCGCCGTTAGATGTTATTGAACTAAAAACTGAATTACTACCAGTAGAACCTGCTGCGTCAATAACAGTTGCTCCTGCACCGCCTGCCCCAACTGTTACCGTATAACCAGTACCGCTTGCAAGTGATAATTTAGATTCTAATGACCCGCCACCACCAGTTGCTGTAACAGTTGAACGAAGGCCACCTGCACCACCACCACCTGTATAATAATAATAACCACCGCCACCACCACCTGCGACTACAAGGTAGTCACAAGATAGCGCCTTGGCAGGAGTAAATGTTCCTGATGAAACGAAGGTGTGGTACCAGTAAGTACCGTCCGTCATAATGGTATCGCCACCTGTTGCGTATGGAGATATGGCAGGGGTAGTGCCTAGTGCTGCTACGCCGTATAGGTAGAAGGTTGAGTACTCACCAATGCTTGTCGTTGTTGGTGTTAACGTAATAGATGTGATGGCAGCACTGCTAGCCCATAAAACAGCATCTATACCTACATAAGCGGTAGTAGCATTGTTTTCGTGTGCCATATCAATAGAAACAGACTTGTTATTGCTTGAAGTATAATTTGGAATATAGTATTCATTGTTAGCAAATGTGTTGGAAGTTGCTGAAGCACCAGTTGAAAAACCATAAGTAGTTCCACCAGTTCCTGTTGGCATTGCCCAGCCTGCATTACTTCCATCTCCATAAAGTAATTGTTCGCTAAAAGTAATTGCACTGCTGCCATTAAAATTCAAGCGGTAATTGACAAGATTAACCGCGTTAGTGTTTCTTGTAGAAGTTTTGAGTACCAAATCAGTGTACCCAGTCTGTGGGATTCCTGAGAAGGTAACGCTGGATGCGCCTGCTGCGCCAACTGTGATCTTTTCTAAGAGAACATAATTTGCTGGCATTTATTTACCTACCTTAATTGTTATAGTCATTATGCAGCCGCGATTCCATAGAGTGTAAAAGTTGAGCCAGCAGTAAAAGTAGATGATGCCGTTGTAAATACCAATTGATTTATAGCAGCAGGTGTTGCTCTCCATAAACCAGCCATTGCAGACAAACCATTAGCAGCATTATTTGCTCTTGCTAAAATAGTTTTATATGTTGTTGTATTAGCATAATTCATAATATTGATTGTATAAACACCTGGTGATGTAGTCATATAACCATAGTATGGAATCTTAAATGTTGTTTCTGTTGCATTTAATCTAGCCGATTCGGCAGCGCTGCCATTACCTGTAACATATGTTTCACTATAAGTGGCAGTTGTATCACCATTTATATTAAGACATAAATTAACACCACCAGCAGTTACCGAAGCATTTACAACAGCAACTAAATCAGTATAGGTAGCAGGGATTGATGAGAAAGTAACAGATGATGCGGTAGAACCTAAAGTGTTTGTTGCAATTGCTACATAAGTATTTCCTGCGGCCATTGTTATGCTCCCTTAATTCCGTATAGGGCAAACTTGCTATCTGTAGTCCAGTTACCGCTTATGGTGTCAATAGTAATTGATGAGATTGCATTAGTATTGGCAGAATAAAGACCTGAACCTAATTGAATATGCCCTGCGCCGTTTCTATCTTCTCCAGTCAAAATGCGATAAGTCTTATTTTTATTAGTGTTTGTGTAATCTAAAATAGATACAACACCTGTGCCATAAATTGATGCCGCCGCGCTTGCACCTGTTACAAGACCTACTCCTATATAAGCAGTAGATGTGGATGCTCCTGAACTAGCCGTTGCTCCGTCACCACTAAGGACGTGAAAAGCATAACCACTTGTTTGAGAATTAAATCGAAATTTGCTATCTTCATAGGTATAAGTACCAGTCGTCCTAGCAATATATCTAATTTCTAAATGTGTGTAGGTAGCAGGGATGCTGCTAAAAGTAATGGTGCTACTTGAACCAGTGCCACTTACCGTAGCAATAGAGTCATAGGCACCGCTAGGTGCAAAGAGATGGCCTGACATTTGTGAGGCAATAATTCCAAGTACTGGCATTAGGAGATGTCTCCAATCACATACCAGGTATCTGTTGCTACCTTGATACACGTTGCAGATGAATACTGCACTCGTAGTTTAGGTGATGCAGCAGTACCGCCGTTGGATAGAACAGTTGTTGTACCGCTTGTTACTGCGTTGATTGTTACCTGTCCTGCGCCAATTGCTATGATGTTAATTTGTGATCCTATCGCATAGGCCACGTTTGCATTAGTTGGGATTGAGTAAGTCTGAGCAGATGCATTCGACGCTGTGACTAGTTTGTTATCAGCATCTGTTAAGACGAAAGTATATGTAGTACCAGTCTGAGCATTAAGGGCTAAGGCAGCAGATGCTTGAACCGTTCCACCTACAATTGACACCGACATTAGTTTGCCTCGCTTCCGAATGCACTAAAGGATGAAGTTCCTGTAGTTGAATAGATAGTAATAACATCTGTATTGGCTAAGGTAATTCCACCTGTGTAGGTAAAGATTGACCCTGAAGGAACCTGTACGCCATAGACCAAGTAGTGCAGGTTAGCCAGAGTTGCTGCTGCTGGACGTACTGCGATACGGATAGTATCTGCAGCTCCTCCTGTGTTAGACACGTTTAGGCTAGATACAATGACAGCATTAGCTGCTGTATAGAGCGTTGTAGCAGTTGCAGCCGTTGGCGCAGATTGCGCTAAGACTTTATAGGTTGCCATTAGGATAGATCCCCAATCACTGTGAAGGTATTACTTGCTGTGCAAATAATTGTGCAAGCAGAGTTTTGTGCTCGTAATAATGGAGCAGCCGATGTAGCACCAGTTGATGTAACAGTCACACCAACACCTGCTGCAAAGGTAACTTGTCCAGCACCAACTTGTTGCACATTTATCTGCTCACCTGCTGTAAAGATTGCTGGTGGAATGGTTATTACTATTGCAGCAGCATTTGATGCTGTGACCAACTTGCTTGAGTCAGAGGCGACTAAAGTATAAGTTGTGCCAGTCTGTGCATTAAAGGCAAGATTTATCTTTGCGCTGTTAATGGTAGGGGTAGTCAAGGTTTTATTTGTTAAAGTATCTGTTGTTGCCTTACCTACCAAAGTATCACTTGTTGTAGCTGGTAAGGTCAAGGTATTAGTTCCAGCAACTGCGGTTGCCTGCACTGTGGTAGTACCAGAGGTAGAACCACCAAAGCCTAAGCTGGCGATTGGTGTTACTGCGCCTTGAAAGTTTGTTAGATCATATGATGAAAGTACGTGCTTGACAGTTGCACCTGCGCTATGTGTTACTGCAGATGAACCAGCGCGACCACGAACAATAGTCATTGTATCTGATGCCTGGTTGGTAATAAAAACAATTTCTTCGTTGATTGTGTCAACATCAATAGCAACGGTAAAGACATCTACGTTGCCAGAGGCAAGTGTTACACCACCCATTAAGGATGTGCCAGTACCAGTAGATACAACCATAGATGTTGCACCCGAACTTGTTATAGCATTTTGCAGTGTTGTCTCAACGCTAGTAGATGAATATTTACTGGTCATTGGCTTCCCTTATTGTGTGTAGTGAATACGGATTGGATACTTGTCTGCCAACTTTAACGCTTCTTCATTGAGTCGCTGTTGGTATAAAGCAAAGATATAACGAGATGCGGCAACTCCAGCAGATGATGGAATCTTAGAATCATTTAGATCGGCCTCAGCACTAGAGAGATTGATTCGTCCAGCGTCAATGTAAGAGAGTAACTTGTATGATGCTCCAAGGACAACAACATCTTTACAAGAATCAGGTAGACCAGATACGTCAGCAAAATCATCTGTGTTTGCGTCAAGAGTGTTCGGCGTGGAGGTATACCAAACTTGAATTGTACGACCAGGTTGTACGTTCTCATAGATGTTAATTGTATTCTGTGAGTTAAAGGTGGCAGAGTTTGCCATACTATCTAAACGCCAGCGATTAACTGGTAACCATTCCTGGCTAGAACCTGTTGTTTGCCAAGAGATAAACAAGATATCTTCGGCATCATCAGGCAATGGATATGTAGTTTGAGATGCGTTAAAGGTAAATGTGTAAGGTTGTGCAATCCAGAGCTTAGGATAGAAGCTATTGATTGTGTCGTTGATAGCCTTCTTAATGTTGTTGCGTGGAAAGGTTGGAGACAAAGTTACTTGTGCATACTGTGCGTGAGGTGCTGCAGTTGTTCCCTGATAGCCACGGCCAAAGCCTGGTATAACGTTGAGAACGTTACTTGATGGTGTAAAGCTGTCAATCCACATAAGTTCATCATCAATTTCGATGATGCCTTTAGCAAGGTTACCTCCAGAACCAACGGTAATTGCTGTGCTGGTAGTGGTTAGACCAGCAGCGTTGGCAACGTAAGTGATGCGATCTTGGCGCAGGGCGTAGCCTTGCAGGTTAGCCTTGACCTCATCTACTAAGTCATTAAGTGTTGGCATTATTTCCTCTCATACCAGCCATCTCCCCACAACGTAAGGAGTCTTGCAAAATACTGTTCGTACTGTGGTGCTATAGCATCCAAGGAGTACAAGGACACTGCTCTCTTATGTATTGCTACTGGGTCTAAACTCTTTACCCACTCTGTAGCTACTGCAAACTCCATTGCATTTCTGCAACGATATCCAGTAACACCTTGCGGATTAGTTTCTGTAAATGCTCCCCAGTCTGTGGTAATCGTTGGAGTCCCACAGGCTTGTGCTTCGATAACAACGTTACCGAAAGGTTCTATGTATAGCGTTGGTGCAAATAGGGCAATTGCCCCACCCATTAACTTTGCTCGCTCTTCTGGCCCAACTGGTCCTACCCATTCGCCATACTCAATCTTTGGGTCTTTACCAGGTCCTGCCATAATCAGCTTCAAGCCCATCTCTTGACAGACGTGCTGAGCAATTCCAATACCTTTACGATCTACCATACGTCCAACGTATAGGTAGTAATCTTCTTTCTTTTCTTGCAATGGAAACATCTCAGGTTCTAAGTATCCTGGGATTACCGCATCATAGAAGTTACCATCTACTAGCGTGGGGTTCTTAAACATTGCATAGATGCTGTGCATCCAAGCGTAAGATTCAAAGACTTTGAACTTACTAAATACTCCACCGTAGCCCACACCAAACTCTACGCTGATGTGATTTGGATAAGCCTTAGCAATAGGTTCTTGTGATGCTCCACCGATAAGACAGATAAAATCTTTCTTCTCTAGGCGCTTGCCTAATTCTTCAATAGCCTTGCCATTAAAGATTTGCCAGTGTGGTAGTTCGTTATTAAACTCAGCCTCTGTAAAGTGTTTACCTGCTAGAGCATCTACTTGTTGCTCTTTAGTAATACAGGTGATTAACTCATCTACTGGTGCTTCGTTATCCTCGCTTGCATAGAGATAGACCGTATGACCAAGGCTTTTCATCATCATACAAAAGCGTCTAACCTTTTCGGTATAGGCGCAGTTGACGTAATCTTTAGTTGTCTGTGTATGGGGCAGGCTAATAACGTGGAATCTCATAGGAGAATCCTACATCCCGCCTAGCATTAAGATATCAGGCAACGCTGTAGCGTTTGAACCAGATGCGCCAGTTGGACCTGTAGATCCTGTTACACCAGTAGTACCAGTAGAACCTGTGACTCCTGCGGGTCCTGTTGGACCTGTTGGTCCAGTGGCTCCAATAGGCCCTGTAGGGCCTGTAGCGCCCGTAGCGCCTGCATTGCCTGTAACTCCTTGTGGTCCTGTGGCACCTGTGGCACCAATGGGTCCTGTGGCACCTGTAGGTCCTACGATACCAGTTGATATAATAGCCACAATAACTGGATGGTTATTAGAAAAATTTGTTGTACCAGTTCCTGCAGATGTAGATAGGGTTACTGGAATCTCAATGTAGTCAACTTGCATTGTTGGCGTGGCAGATACTGTCCACTTTTGATAATTGCCAGAGTTGTTCTTGTCTTGTACAAAGATAACATCACTAGTCTTAATCAAAGCCAAGAAGATATCAATATCTACACCATCATCGTTGATATGATTGATGTTAATTTGTGTAGCAGAAATCTGTGTAGCGTTGTTCCATAACAAATTGCCAGTTCCAGGATTACCAGATGTGGCACTTGTCTTTGTTCTGTAATCGTAATAGTTGGCTGATCCACCATCGGCACCTGTAGCACCAGTTGGTCCAGTAGCACCAGTTGCACCGACTGGTCCTGTAGGACCTGTCGCACCTGCTGGCCCTGTAGCACCTATTACACCTGTTGGTCCAACGTTACCTGTAACACCTGTTACGCCTGTGGCACCTTGTGGGCCAGTCGCTCCCGCAGGTCCTGTCGCACCTGTGACTCCTGTTGTTCCAGTTGCGCCAACTGGTCCCGTAGGTCCAGTAGCTCCCGTGACTCCTGTAGCGCCAGCAGGTCCTGTTGCACCTGTGACTCCCGTTGCGCCCGTAACGCCTGTAGGTCCTGTGTTACCCGTGGCTCCAGCAGGACCAGTGGCACCCGTCGGGCCAGTCGGTCCAGTACTTCCTGTAGCACCTGTTGCTCCCGTCGTGCCTGTTGGCCCAGTTGGGCCAGTTAATCCTGTAGGTCCTGTGGCTCCTGTTGCACCCGTAGCACCAGTAGGTCCTGTTGGGCCAGTTGAGCCAGTTAATCCTTGACCACCTTGTGGTCCTTGATCTTGTGAAAATTCTACCGCAACTTGCGGTGTAATGTTTTCAATAACAATTATTGTGGTCACTGTGTTACCGCTCCTGTCACAATAAACTTACCTTCAAGGTATCGAGTAACTGTTGCACCAGATGTAAGTACTAGGTCGTATGAATAACGTCCTGCTGCAATTGCACCAGTGGTGGTAGCACTTATTGTTACAGTAACTCTTCCATTAGCTGAATCAAAAACCATCAGACCATTGGCAGTAGATGCCACTACAGTTGTAGTAGATGCACCAACAAATGGGCGCACTGTCATAGTTCCTGTATAGCCAGTAAGGTTCAAAGGAGTCTGGTCATTGAGAACCTGGAACTGAAAATTAAATGTAGTTGCTTGGTCACAGACCAAATTGTATTTAGCACTCACGTTGAGATTGCCCTGAGAGCTTGCGCTGCAGGTAGTTGAGTAGTACTAGCGAGAGCATTACATACGCCACTATAGTCAAGACGACTGTTACCAGTCCTACCCGCAATCGCATTGAGAACCCCCACTGTGTCTGTTAGATTCGTACTTACTGAACGCTGTACTGCCCATTGACGAGCAGCTAACGCCTCACCAACCATTGCACCTGGTACTCGATAGGTGCCACCATTAGCCAAACGATTAAGTTCATCTAATAACGTTGTGCCGTATACTCCTAGTGCCACCTATGTCTCCTTTACTTCTTCTTGGTTTTCTTTGCTGCAGCGTTATCTACTAGATTTGGATATGGTCGTCCTGCTGCTTTTGCTCTTGCCTTTGCTGCAGTTTTCTGCGCTGGCGTTAGAGGTGTTGATTTCTTATTAGGATTCTTTTTATCCCAGAATGCTACTTTCTTTTTCATTTGCAACTACAATCCCAAGCACGAAGTGACTTGTTTATTCTTGAGTTCGGATCTCTGGCTGTCTTACTAGAAGTGTTCTTTGCTTTCATCCCACACATACGACCACAGAAAGACTTGCGCCGTCCTGCTGCCTTTGGAGACTTAGCAGCCTCAGCCTTTTTAACTGGAGGCTTGAGATTCATACCCGCAGCTTTGGCAGAGGCACGACCTTTTGCATTCAGGCCACCCTTGGGGTTCTTACCTTCTGCTCTCTGCCACGCTGGAGTCTTTGCCATTTACTTCTTCTTACCCATTTTCTTCTTAGTCATTTTTGCTTCTGATAGTGCAATAGCAATTGCTTGCTTACGGTTCTTAACTACTGGACCTTTTTTACCTGAGTGCAAAGTTCCAGTCTTAAACTCGTGCATTACCTTCTCAACTTTAGTTTTTGGCTTGGCCTTTTTCATTACTTCTTCTTGCCCATCTTTTTCATACCAGAAACCTTCTTGAGATTTGGGTTAGCCTTGACTGCCTTTGCTCCAGCTTTACGAGCACCTGCTGCAAGGATAGCGCCAGCACGTTCCATACCAACGCCTTGCTTTGCTGCAATCTTCTTTTGGACTGCCCTAAATCCTGGATGCGCTGCTGACTTCTTCATTAGCACTTACACGCTTTCTTTGACTTGCCACACTTCTTGCACTTTGCTGCCATTGGCTTCTTCTTTGTCATTGCCATTACTTAACTGCCTTTCCCATAGCGCCTGTCTGGATTGAATCATAAGATGAGTACTTAGTATTGTTTGGATACTGCTTATCTGCTGATGGATAAGGTTGGATAGCTTCTTCCATACCCATATCGTTTATCATTGAGTTATCTGATGTGTTCATTATTAACTACCTTTCTTCATCTTAGAGTTCTTCATCATTTTGCCATTAGGCATCTTGTGCATACCTGTCTTTGCTTCAGCCTTCTTCTTAGCAGGAGTTTCTTTCTTCTCGTGCTTCATCTTGGCTGCCTTGCTCTTGTAAACTTCTTTCATTTCTACTCCTTGAAGGTCATTGAGATTCCGTCAAAAGCCTTACCAGCCTCGTTGGAAAGTTTAACTGCTGCATCTATATCTTTACTCTTTGTTGAACGCGGTTCTATACCTTGCCGTGTTGCATCATAATAAGACTGTAATTCCCTATCGTGTTGCTTAGCAGTAGGTAGTTCTCTGTGGTTTGCCACGCCTACGCTCAACTCTAGTTCTCCTACTTTGCAACCAAAGCAATCTTCTACATACTCAAGATGCGTGGTGCGTCTATGTAAACTCATACTGGAGTTAACCAACTTCCGTATCCTGCAGCAGTAAGAACACCTGCCTGGTAGTCGCTAATCTCGTACTCGTGTCCACCAAGAAAGTAATAACTAGCTGCTGCTAAATCATCTTGGCTTGGAGTCAAAGTTAAAGTAACTGTAGTTCCATTGACAATTAAAGTCTGTCCTCGTGGGATATCTGTCAGGCTAGGAGCAATAGATCCACTGCTAGTTCCACCATTAAGGCGACGACCTGCAAGGCGTGAGTATGGAGTGAACTCACTGCCACCTGCGCCATAGGTTTGCCACACGTACGGTGTCATTAGTGTATATGCCATATCCAACCTTTCATAAGTGACAGAGGTGGGTTTGACCCCACCCCTGCCGTTGCACTAGCGGAATTATCCGTTTGTTGCGGCTGACTCAATGCGATAGAGCGCTGCTTCACGAAGGCGTGCAAAGCCTCCGAAGTAGTACCAACCGATTGTGCGGAAACGACGTAGTGCGTCAATCTCTGGACCGATAACGGTTGAGATGTCTGCAGCCTGTGCTTCAGCCAATGCTTCACGACCTGCGACGATTGCGCGGTAGTTGTTGGTGAATGTAACAGTACCTGTATCTGCTGCTGAAGTAACGTTAGTTGTTGTCAGAGAGTAGGTAAATGTTGTTGTTGTAGGTACAGATGCGATTGTAAATGTACCGTTAAGTGATGTTGCAGTTACGCAAGCAACTGTTACGACCTGGCCTACGCCAAGACCGTGAGCAACTGCTGTAGTAATTGTTGCAACGTTTGATGTCAAAGCACTGTTAGTGATAGTAGTGCTTGTAGCAATACCTGAAGCCAACTTTAGACCGTTAAGAACACGAGGTGTCTCAACGATGAATGCGCCTTCGATAACGCCTACTGCACCAGCAACAAACGGTGTACGCTCAACGTACTTTGTTAGCTCCTGGAATCCACCTGTACCAGTTTCAGCACGAAGATCGGCTGACTGACGTGGGTGTAGGTATGCAGCATAGAGTTCACCCATACGAGGCAATGCCTTGTTTGTGCGTAGTGATACAACAGCGTTACGGATATCCGCAACTGTCATTGTGTCTACTGGTAGAACTGTTGCTGATGATGTTGGTGCAGTTCCTGAAGGACCATTTGAGTAGATTGCGTTGGTACCTGCGGACAGGACCTGACCTACTACGTTGTCAATAGAATCTGCTGCGTTGTAAGCGATGATGTCAGCAAGAGCTGAATCAACATCGTTAAATGAAGTTAGGTTTAACTTCTTTGTTGTTGTAACTGCTGAACCGTATTCGTTCAGTGTTACTGTAACCTGTGAAGGGTTACCTAGTGCGATGCTTGAAACATCTGAAGATTCTGTCAATGTAGATGTAGCCTGAGCCAAATCTGAATAGATTGAGAATACAACTGATGATCCTGGCATAGCCTGTTGCACGGGCTTAACATCTGCAAGTGAACGCATAACAGGAATGGAACGTAGTGCCATTCTTACATACTGATCGTATGCTGCTTGTACGAGGTTGCTGATGCTAGACGTGGTAGTGGGGGTACCTGTTGGGATAGCCATTTGGTCTAGCCTTTCTTGTTTAGGATCGGATTAGAGTCCAGACAACTTAATGACTTCATCCAATTCTTCACGGCTATTTGCATTCATTAGTTTCTGCATAATGTTGTCGTTGTGTGCAGGAGATGATCCTGACTCGACAGCATTAGTCATACGCTTGTACGCAGCCGCTTGAGCTGGGTCTACATTATGTGTTGCCTGGTTTTGGCTTACTTCAATACCGAAAACATCGGCATATTCTGCAAGCCATTTAGACACGGACTCCTCAGTTGGGTCAATGTCCTGTGGGATAAATGAAGCAATTTTGCTATTTACCCCACGACTTTCGAGGGCATCTTTAATTGCTCGTTCTCTTTGCGCTTTATTAAGATTTTCAAACTGTGCCTTTAGTTCGGACAGTTCCTTATCTTTTGCTTTAGTAGCCTTGCGCAGTTGTTTTACGAGATCATTGCTGGTGTCTTCGGTATCGAAGTCATCTTCCTCGTAGTCGTAATTGGACATAGGTCCTTCTCCCATTCTTTGTTAGTTTGACGCAGGCCTCACAATCACTTTGGGGTGGGTGGTGTGGCTCCTACTACTGGTTTTGTTATCGCTCCAACGGACCAGTCGTCCCGTTGGCAGGCTTTTTATTTAGTAAGCGCCAGCACGATCTCGTGCTAATGCGCCAGATGATATTCCGCTTTGACCACTAAAGGTGGCCTTTTCAAGTCCAGTAATCTTCTGTCGTTGCTTACGTGCTTCTTGAGCACCTTGCAACTTAAAGATTTCTTGTTCTGCTGATGTCTGTGTATATGGATCTTCTCCGTATATAGAAGCAAGTTGTGAACCACGCTGCAGTCCGCCACCAATTGCTTGGTATCCCTGTGCTGCAGTGGCCCCTGTAATACCCAACGTTGCCAACTCTTCAGCACGACTTAGGCCACTTGTTAATCCTTCTTGCTTTGCAGCAACGCCAATTTCAGCAGCAGTAATCTTGCGCTTGATTGAATTGATAGCATTAACTGGGTCAAGTGCATAAGCCAAGATATCCCCATTAGAGATACCTGGATAAAATTCTTTGAGCGTCTTAGCAATCTCTGGATTGGCATTAAGTACGCGATCTTGCGCTGTAACGATACGGTCTTCTAACTCTGTAGAGGACACATCACCACTGATAAGTGACTCAAATCCTTTTTGGATTCCCATATCACCTTTAGCATAATACTCTGGAGGTAACCCTCTGCGACGCATTACCTCTTGGTAAGCATCTTCTTTAGTAATGTATTCAAACTCAGATAGAGCACGAAGGCCATTCTTGATGCGAGCCTCATTAGCAGCAAAACGCTTCTTATAGGCATCTGTCTCACGTAGGCGAATAGTAAATTCTGAAGGTGACACACCTGATGTGATGAGGTCTTTTAATGGAGTTACTAAAGAACCAAGACCATAACGGTCAAACTCTGCATAAAGTAAATCGTAAGCAGATTGACGACCAGCTTTATCTTGTGCCGCTTTTGCATCTGCCGCAATTTGCTCTGCAGTCTTTAGACCAGTCCCTGAACCAGCGATACCGTTTACTCCAGCAATTGGAGTTGCAGTAAATGGTGTTACTTTTCCAGATGCATCTGTTTTAATTTTTGCACCGTATGTTTGAAATTGAAGACCACCATCAGCATCACCTTGTGCTTTGGCAACGGTTACGCTTTGACTTCCGTCTGGATTGGTTGTAACTTTGTAACCGATAACATCTGGATCATTGCCAAATAGAGTTCGGTATTCTGGTGGTAATGTTCCAGGGGTATAACCTTCCCTCATAAACATATCAGCATCTGCAATACTAGCACCTGCTACTGGTTGGCCTCCACCAACAGGAGAGAATAATTCTGTTGTTGGAAATTGAGCGTCAGCCGCGTTTACATCAAGTTCAGTTGCTGCTGCATCTAAAGCAGCTTGCACTTCTGCTGCAGTTGCAGGAGTAGTTGGAGTGCTTCTACGGCGACGACCAAATGTGGCACCTTCGTCAATTAGCATATCTTCTCTAGCCATTTATTTACCCCTGGAATCCGAAGTTACGAAGAACTGTAAGCGCACTGTCTGATACTTCCTTACGAGCATTACCTGTGTATTGCCATCGAGAATCTTGACGCAACGCCTTTGAATAATCATATAGATTAACATCACCCTTATCACTGATACCCATACGAAGCGTTGGGTCATTAAGGTCAATTTGGCCTTCATCTAGTTCTAGGATATTAGCCATAGTCTTACGGTACGGAGAATAGATTTCATCAAGGTCAATACCTTGACCCAATAAATCGCGTACAAATTGTGGCTGACCAATAGCTGCAAGCTTGCGAACATCTTGCCCTAAACGAGTTGGGTCTAATTCGCCTAATGTTAAACGCTGTAGCGTATCTTGAGCGGTAGATGGTGTTCCATCTGCATTACGTGGAAGTATATCTTCAATCCTAAATCCATTACGCTTAGCAAGTTTTTGGAGTCCTTGATAGTTTTGAAGCGCAAGACCACTATAGTCTTCTGTAATCTTTCCAGCAATCATTCCAGCCATAGGACGAATACCACTGACAAGACGACGAGTTTTAACAGACTCATCTGCATCTTGATTATGGATATATAAGTCTTCAGCAATTAACTTTGCCTGACCCTCATCAAGGGCAGAACCAAGAGTACGTGCTTGCTTAATAAGGTCGTTAGTAATCTGAGCAATCTTCTGCTCATAATCAGTAGTTCCCTTGGCATTACCAGATTTAACTAAGTCCTGATAGTTAAACTTTTGTAGGTAACGAGCTTTGATTTCTTTAGAGTTCTGGCGATACCAAGGATCGTTTTCAACCTTTTGCTTGAATAGGTCAATATCAATCTTGCCATCAACATATTCTTTAAGAAGCTTGCCTAAAGAATCTACATTGCTAAAGATAATATCTGGAAGGTTATAGTCTGTTTGAGCCTTAGCAAGAATCGCGTCATAACCCTTTACGACAGAACCACCAGTTGCTTCTTTTGCTAATCGTGCCGCATTCTGTGAATCTGTGAATCCGCCACCAGGACTTACCGTAGGGGCTTCAGCAGGTAATCCAGGTGCTGGCTTTGTTTTGCCACCCGAACTTGGTAAAGGTGTTTTAGTTAAAGTATCTTTGATAGGAGCAGGTGTTTGAACAGGCGCAGGTGTAGCAGTGACTACAGGTGTTTGTACTGGAGTACCAGTAGGTCCTCCTGCTGTTGTAGTTGCTGTTTGAGCAGTAGGGGTTTGTAATACTTTATTACCAGCAAGACGAGCAAATGCAGCAGTCTTTGAAATTAGCGGAGTTCCAGTAGCCTTTGGATAGGTCTGTGAATACTCTTGTGCCAATACATCTAATTTCTTCTTGATTCCTGGACCTTTGCCATCTGGATCAAATGGGTCCAACAAAATATCATATTGTTCTTTAAGTCTAGCAAACTCAGATTGAATCTCTGGAAGGCGACCTCTAGCAGAAGTTGCGTCTGTCTTACCCTGCTCTTCTTCTACAACCCCTGCAGCTTGACCCGCTTCCTTACGCTTTGCTTCAACCTGAAGATTAAGAGCTTCATATTGTGCTTTAGCGGTAGCACGTTCTTCTGGAGTGTTATTGACGTTTTCTGCTTGTTCTTTGTAATAAGCAGCATCTTGTTCCATAGAAGGAATAGCATTAAGTGCTGAAATCTTTTTGATACTTGCAGCAAACTTCTTATCTTGAACAGGCTTTTTCTTTGGGTCTAGCTTTGGAAGTGTATCAATTGTCTGGATGAACTTTCCATCTTTAATATAACCTACAAGAGATCCATCAATCTTTGAGTAAACGTTATCACGTGTACCCTTAAATGTAATTACTTGGCTAATCCAAGTATCAGGAGGTAACTTAACTGCCATTAGCGAAGTCCTCCGAACATATCTACTACGGTTGAGTATGCATCTAAAGCACGAGTTGCCTTAGCTTCATCACCTTGTGAAATTTTATCAATTAAAAATTGCTGCGCTTCTTGAGCACCAAATCCGCCAGTTGTTTTTGAGCCAGTAGTCTGACCACCGCTAGTTGTGTATGAAGTGACCAGTGGATTTTTCTTCTGCTGAGCACGAATCATTGCTGTATATTTAGCAACCTCATCTGGGCTTGCCTTTGGGCGACCAGTTAAGCTCTTAACGATTCCATCAATCAAAGTCTTTGCAGACATATCATTGATTTCTTGGTCTTGTGTATAAGGTTTACGTGGGCCTGCTCCAGCACCAGCAGCACCCTGTTCACGTGTAAGGAATGTATTAAAATCTAATTGCTGGCCAATGAGGATTTCTTGGTTCAAATCATCGTAAGCCTTGAGATAGGCATTGCGAAGATCCTTGGTTGGCTTACCAGTCAAAGCACCAACTGGATAACCAGCTCCCTTGAGTTGATTACCAATACCAATAAGTTCCTGTGGACTCTTTTCTAAAAACTTACGGATAAGTTCTTTTTGAGTAGCCTTTTCAACGTTATTTGGATTAGCTGCAGTAGGAATACTCGAAGTGATGTATGAGATATCTGCAATACCGCCAGACAAAAAACCGCCAGATGAAGTGGCATCTGCCGTTCCAGCAACAGGTTGTTGTGGAACAACCTTACTCACTCCACTGCTTTTACCTACTGGCACTTTAGTCTCCGATCAATGATGCAAAGAGCACATCATAAGCTGATTTAGTATTTGGATTGCTGTTAGCTAGTTCTTGTAACTGAGCCTTAGCACCTGCTTGAAGAGCATTTTTACGATCTTGTGCTGCATCAGTTCTATCTGTAATGGATGAGAACTGTGCGCTGAAACCGTCATATGCTTGGAGCATCTGACGAAGAACAGATACTGTATTTGTCTTTGGAAGGTTCTTCTCATTAGTAAGCATATTGCGAAGATCGTTTATTGCTATCTCGCGGCGAACATCTGATGCTCCACCTGATGCAAACTCTGTTTGCAACTGTGGTCGAACAGACATAAACTGACCAGACCAGTTATCCCACTTATCATTAATCATACGCTTTTGATCTACTGATGCAGTACTAGCAAGTAACTCTAGATAGTCTTTGCGTTGCTGGAAGTAGTACTGCTTATCTGTAGCAATCTGTGTCTCACGAAGGAAATCACCAACCTGCTTTTTATTAAGGAAGCCTTCGTTCATCATAGTCTTGTAAGAGTCATAGCTGAACTTACCGATATTTGGAATTAAAAACGCTGCTGCTTCTGGGTACTTCTTGAGTAGTTCTGTGTTGTTATCTACCCAGTTACCTGCTGCTTCGCCATACTTGATAACAGCAACCGTGTTCTTCTTGGACTCAGATACTGTGTATGGCATTTGCTTAGGAAAGAGCTTAATCCATTCCTCAGTAGCGCGTGTATAGTCACCGTTGTACTCAGTAACTAGGTTAGAGAATACCTGCTTAAAGCTTGTACGTTCGTTGTCACGAACCCACCCAGCCATCTCAGATTTGAGCTGAACTGAAGGTGATGCTGGAAGGACTAGCGCAGTAAAGAAGCGCATACCCAAGATTGTTTGGGTTGTTGCCTTTAGTTTGTCTTGATATGCCTCTAGATCTCCAGGAGACGGTGGCACATCAATACCTTGTGCATTCTTTGTAATCTTTAATCCGTGGTCGGTAGCTTCTAAATAGGTAACTGCCTTGCGGAAAGCTGATGCGTACTGTGAATCACGCTCATCCTTGTTTAATGCTGCCAATGCACGGTTAATGTGGGCTGGCAAGATAGCGTTAATGATTGGTTGGTCTTCACCATAGGTACCAAATAGGTACTTCTCTGACTCTTTGAGCGAAGGAACCAACTCATACATCATCTTGACTGGCAATGCTGCCAATGGACCAGAAAATGTTGGAAACAAAGAGTCTGGGTTCATAGACGGTGTAATCATATTAAGTTTTGCGCCAAACTCCACTGGCATTGGAACAACGAACGCACCTTTAATGCCAAATGCTGGAACTAGCTTAGACATTGCTGCATAAACTGCCTGCATTCCTGGATAGATAAAGTAAGCCTCACCTTGGTCATCCTTTTGGATGAAGCCAGAGTGTGATACGCCTTCATAAGTCAGTGATAAACGTGCAATTGACTCTGGATTGTAACGAACACCACGCAATGCACGGCGATAAAAGTCTTCTGTTGCACGATAGTAGCGAGCAAAGTTACGCATTGTAAATGCTAACTGTGTACGAACCTCTGGATTATCCACATAAGCAAGCACTCGCTCTTTAGCAAGGTCCTGAGTTATCTCAATAATCTTGGCTTTGCCCTTGAGTTCAGCATCTTTAATCAAGATAGCCTTCTCGGCATCGTTTAACTTAGCGTTATTGCGAATAGGATCTGTAAGTATCTTCATATAACGCTCTTCTAAGCCGCCTGATTTCCAACGCTTACGCATATCAACAGCAGCAGAGAGAACCATTGGCTCACGTGACCAGCGAGCATTCATTTCGCCAACCCAATCCCAGTGCTTTCCTACAATCTTTCCAGCAGGGTTACCATCTGCGATAGGCATAATGCTTGGACCAGAGATAAACTGTGGTGCATCTTCTGCCAGCTTTGGCAAATCATCAATACCTAAGTCGCGGGTATTAATCTTAATTCCACCTTCAGGCGTACGAATTGTAACTTGATTCAATAGCTTCTGATTTACCTTATTCTGGCTATTTACAAATAGGTTACGGGTTGCTGCATAGACATTCTCAGCGTGTACCTTTACGTCAGCATTATTACCTGGACGATATAATTGGTAGCGAGCCTTTTGTGCTGCATATTCTGGAGAATCAATAAACTTAATAATCTGTCGTATAGCAAACTCTTTAGACTCTGGACTATCTGACATATAGCGAAGAGCAATAGAGCCAAGTGGGTCATTTCCAATAGCAGCAATGCTTGTTACCCAAGCGATCTTACCTTCTGCTGTAATTGGAGAATACTCACGGTAGTTTCCACCGCTATCCTTAGCGTATGTAACACCATCAATCTTATATTCACGAGATGTGCCGTACTTATCTACAGTACGAAGAGCATCTGTCCAGTGGTCAGCACCAGTGATGCCCTTCTTACCACCTTCGGCAACACCTGCAAGTAGTTCGTCAATAGTTCCAAACTCTGCCATCTCAGCAATGATCTCACGTGCTTGTGGGTCAAGTTTACCAAGGTACTTATCAGCCATAATAGCATCTGCCATAACCTTGCGAGCATCTTGTACAGTTTTTGCTTCTGCAAGTTTAGCTGCATATAGTTTACGGTCTGAACGCTTAATAAGTTTATTGATAACACCTAGAGTTTCGCCACCTTGAGCAGTACGTAACTTGGTTGATAGACGCTTGCTTGCGACAAGACCCCAAGCACCATCGCCCACCGCAAGGTGAACCATTAAATCTTCAATAGAGTTACGCACAGCAAAGCGAGGACCAGCAAGAGTTAAGAATGACCAAGCAGACGTAATGTTTTCAGCCCATTTAGAATGAGATGCAATCATTATTTTGCTTGCTATTTGATAGCGGTCAACAACTCCGTCAAGATCTGTAATCTTAGGAACGGTCATACCTGACGCTAGTTGAAAATCAAAGATAGCAAATTGCTGGTCATTAAAATTAGATGGCTCAAAATAACGGTAGGTTCCATCATCATTAAGTACTGGCTTACCCTTAGCATCACGTACTAAAATACGTGGAGCAAACAATTGCTCACGAGAAGAGTTAGCCAAATCGTCAAGAATGTTTTTGCCACCAGGGACTTTGTTTAACCCACGAATCTCAGCTACTGTATTGAAGACACCCATCATAATCTGACGCTTCTGTGCTTCATCTCCAGCCTTAAATGCCTCTGCAAATAGACGTGAGTTGTAACGAGTATTAGCAAGACGTGCTAACTGATAGACCTTCTCAGCAGAATCTACTGCGTTAGGGTCAAAGAAATTATCACGGAAAAACGGAACTTTTGTAAACTTAGATGCAAAGCGGTCAATGCGATCTTGGACGTAATCCAATGGCATACGGAATGCACCATCTGCACGAATCTTGGCAGTCTTACGTTCAATCTCGCTAATGAGATTCTTTTCAGTTTGCTTTAAGAACTCTTTTGGAGTGTTAGCAGTTGCTGCTTCGCCTGTGCGTGTATCAATAAACTTTGCTTTGCTAACCAGTTGTGCTTCAATGCCACCAATAGTTGTCTGGTCAGTAAAGACTTCACGACTAACACGCTTGCCTGCTTGGTCAAAGCGTAAAAGTTTATTGCCAGTAGTAACTGCTGCAATACGAGTCTGACGTGCAAGGTCCATACGTGGAAGCAATTGAACTTGACGGCCTGCTTGACCTTTAAGCGTACGTAATGCTTCTTCACTGCCAGCAAGAAAGCCCTTCATAGTGCCAGCTTCAACTACGCCTTCTTTAAGCATAGCCTCAATTACATCATCGCCAAACTCAGGAGCAATACGCTTGAGTTCAATGCCTGCTTGCACTAAATCCTTTGGGTCTACGCCACCTTCTTTAACCGCTTTGCGAGCAATTGAGTAATTCTTCAATGCTCCAACATAAGCTTGGTCAAATCTTTGTACGCTTCCAACTTGAAATGCTTTTTGAACATTTCCAGCATCACCAACGATGTTATCTAGCGCGTACTTTCCAACATCATATGCTTTTTTGGCTTTACCAAGTGCTAATGTTGGGTCTAGAAATACACGAAATGCTGCATCACCAAGACCAGAGATAGCCTTGTATGCAGCACCTGATCCTTCCCACTTTTGCGGAAGGATGGCGTTGGCAATAAATCTACCTGGAGAATACTTAGCAGCGTTAGCTGCATCTAGTGCATCTTGAAAGAGTGGATCTTTCTTTTGTGCAGCTTTAGCAGCAATCTGTTTTTCTTCTTCAGTTCCAGTTGCAACAATTTGGTCTAGAGTCATACCTTCTGCAACCTTTTGTGCTACAGACATATACTGTGAACCAAAGATACGTGTTGCCTCTGCCATACGTGATGGACTAAAGACTTTATCGCCCTTATCATTGGCTGTTGTCCACGCTTTACCGATATCAACCTTTTGGTCAACAGCAATTGCTGCTGTTCGGTAGGCACGTGTAGTTAAATCCGAAAGTTCTTGAACACCTTTGAAGGCTAATTTAACAGGAGCGGCAATGATATTAAATGCTGGCTCTACTGTGTAGTGAAGTGCTGTTCCTAGCCATCCACGCTTTTGCTCAACGTTACCAAAGTTATCCTTCAAAGACTTCTGTTGCTCTGGAGTTAGCTTTGAATACTCTAGTTTTGCAACGTCAGATGGAAGAGATGTTAACTTCTGGTGCGAGTCTACAGCCTTGATGTAGCCATTGATCTGTTCTTGTTGCGCTGCGGTTAAGCCAGCTTGAGAAGCGATAGCTTTAATGTTGTTGGAAGTTGAACCCACTACTGACCTCTAGATAAAGCCATCTGGTAGAGAACAGTAATTTCTCCAGTTGTATCATATGGCAGTAAGGTTGCAAGGGTATCTGACAACTTACCTTCTGCTGGTTTTGGTGGACCAGCGATGGTCATAATATCTTCATCTTTTCGTTGAGTTGGTGCAAACATTCCTACTAGAGGATCTTGCTTTACAGCACCAGCAACTTCTGCAACAGGTGTTGGTTTTACAGATGGCTTAGGAGAAGTGGAAGCACCTGCGATATCTTCAGCCATTGCCTTACGGTCACCGTAATTCTGTGACGGTGGCAAATCTTCACGTACGGAGAATTTTCCAGGACCGCCAATTTGTAATGGGCTATCTACCATCGGTATCCTCCTCTATCTTTTCTAAATCGTTTGAAAATTGTTCCCACACTTTGCTTACTTCTGAGTTTCGGTTAGCGTTGTAAACAGCTACTTCCATTAACTCTTCTGTGAATGCTTGGATTGCGCTAAGAATGTTATGCAATAAACCTGCGAATATAACTAAAAAATCTGCGAAGTGTACTGAGCGTGGAACTTTGTTATTATTATCCACGCCCAGTACCTCCGTTAATTGAAATTTACTTAGCCCTTCTTTACTGCTGAGCCTTTGCGACCTGCTGGAGTTGTTCCGAAGTATACCTGGCCGCCTGCTGGCTTAGAGGTATCTTTCTTGCCTTCAACTGGCTTTGACATTGGTGCTGCTGCACGTGATCCTTTGTTCATTTTACACCTCCCTCAGTTATGCTGCGCCGCTTATAGAAGCTAGCAGGGTTGCTATATCTGGACGTTGTTCTGGACCAGCAGCAGGGGCCGCTCCGCCTTGTTCTGGAGTTGGCTGCGAGGCAGGTACGGGGGCCGCACCTGCTGCTGGAGTTCCTGGTGCTCCTGGCATCATTGCCATATCTGGAGCTGCTGGTTGTTCTTTAGGTGCAAATGCTTTTTCAATAACTGTTTCTAACTGAAGACCCTTTTGGCGGCCTTGGATAACTTCTGCAATACGGGAAATGATTTGGCTAGGGTCTTGGCCTTGCGCTGCAAGGGCTGGTATTGCCTGAGCGTACTGAGCAACAGCAACACGCAAAGAATCGCGCATCTCTTCAATGTCAACACGTTGTTCCTCCTGCGTAACATTGAGCTCCATTGGAATCTCGCGACGTACATAGTCACGAGATACGAGCTTGTCGCTACGCATTTGTAGTAATGCAATGATGGCGCGGTTTGGGTCCATACCAGACATAATGCCGTAACGGACATCTACGCCGTAGTTACCTGCAATTTGTCGTGATGGGATGTACTTCATATTAAATGGAGTACCGTCGTCAACGCCCTTGATTTCTTTAGTCATATTACCAAAGATTTTTTCATCTACTTCAAAACACATAGATACAAGATCCATAAACAAACGAGCAAATTGTGCTTGTGCTGCTTTAATTTGTGTATCAAAACCAGCTTGTAGTGCCTGTACACCACGGCCTGTAACGATAGATGCATCAATGTTTCCTGAACGAGTCTCAGGATAACGAGCACCTGTACGTAGTTCGCGTTCTAGAACACCTGATTCGGTGAATACACCATTAGGAAGTTCTAGTGGAACACGACGAATACCTTGTGGATTAGCAGAACGCATAATCGCATCAGGACCCAATGCAAGTTCTTGCACGTCTTGTGGAATAGCAATAGGTGCTTGGATAGATTTTTCTGCTGCTTGGATTTGCAATACTGCAAAGCGAGCACGGGCAAGTTGAACTGATAGAACATCATCAAACTGTCCACGAGCTTCGCCATCAATAGATGAGCGCATAGCTACACCTGCTAGGCACTTGCCTACTGGGTTAGGTGTATTAGATAGAACTAGGTTCTTGCGCTCTGGGATAAAGATTAAGTCCTGATCTTTGTCGTGGTAGCGAACTAAAGATACATAAGGTGAGCCAGGTGCATAGACGTTACGTGGCATAATCTGGTCATAGAACTCTGGGTACTGCATTGCAAGTGATTCAGCATCTGTTGCAATTATCTGCGAGATTGAGAGGGTACGGCCAAATCTATCAATTTCAGGATAAGTACCAAAAGGATTAAGCAGACGTATTCTCGGATTATTGGTTTCATAGTCCATCTCAACAATTGCTGGAAGCATACCGTAGGTGTTAAACCAGTCAGCACCTGTGTACATTTGAATCTGTAAGTCAGAGGAAGAGACAAAGTAGTTAGCGATACGAGTACGTGTATCTGCAGCTTTACGTGCTGAGTCTGAAACCATATTGGTAGCAGCGCAGTTAAACGATGGTAGAGGAGACATTACCTCTGCTAAGTCACGTGCTGCGACATCTACGAAGTTTGCAACTAAAGGTTTTGGGTATTCTTCAGAAAACATTGCAGGGTATACCTTGGAGATATCACCTTGACGCACAGAGAGCACGTCACGCATTCTCTGGTCACGTGCTGCGTAGCGTGTTTGTAGCCGTGCTACTTTCGCTGCAACCTCTTTAGTTGATAACAAGATTTCTCCTTAGATAAATGTACGATCTTTTTCTGCGAGTAGTTCATCTATATTGACGACCATTCGCTTACCCTGTTCATAACGAGACAGGAAAGGGTTTTTCATATGATGTGTTGCGTGGATACCTTGGTTAAGCATCTCACGTGCTCTAATCTCACAGAACCACAGAGCCATTACCATATCGGTCTTACCCTTGGTCGTTGGGGACCACGTAATCAATTGCTCGATGAGCGCCTTAACGTTTTCAGTTTGATCTGAAGGTAAGTGAATAAGGTTATCGCGGTGGTGCTTTCCGTCGTGTTGCTTGGTGCCGAACAAAGTTGACATTGATGCAACGCCAAATCCTGAGTCCCATTTGTTATTGCCAGTATGGTGTTCCCGCAGTAGCACTCCTCTAGAGGCCAAGTTTGCACGGATACCTTCATCCTGAGTTAAGAAAGATTGAAATGCGTTCTTCTCCACAATCCATTCACTAGGACTATAGAGGGAAGTCCAGTCAAAGATTAGTTGACGGATTGCAGCAGGCGTTGGCCTAGTAATCTTGATAGCATCAACAATCCAGCGTTTATGTGTAACCCTATCAATAGCGTAACAAATGGCGGCTGTATCACCAACCATAGCGGGATCAAGACCACAAATAAAAGAAAAGCCGTTGACATCACGTGGATGACCTGGATGACCAGGAACCAAGCGACCTGCCTTGCGCATACCATCAATAGAACCTCTTACACAGGCTGGGTCAAAGATGGCATCATCTGAGATATCTTGTTGTTGGTAAACCAATGCCCAAGTGGATGCATCCATTGCTTGACGTTCGTTATAGAGGTTACGACCATTCCAACGTGGGTATAGTCCGTCCTCGTTCAAATCTGATTCTAGCTGTCCATCAAAGGCGGCATCTGATGCAGGCCATAAGGTAACCCATTTGTCAGGGTCTTCATCTGTTTCAAGTAAGGCTGGCATAGCCAGGTACTTCCAAGGGACTAGACCACCAGGGTATCTATCTGGGTTACGCAGTTCACGATATAGGTCAACTGCAGCAACGCGGGTACCAATGATAATCAACTTGCCAGTAGGGTTAAGACGAGAACGTACGTCTTGTGTCAGCCACTTAATCTGGCGTTCAAACTCATTGGCGTTCTTGAGAGTTACCGCATCGTCTACGATAATCATATCGGCACGTTTGCCGTAGATTTGACCCCCGATTCCCACGGCCTCGATGTTAGGATCTTTTTCGCTAGATTCACGAAGCTCATCGCCAAAGGTAATACGGGTAGCCTGCCACGAGGCAGACTTGGAGTTAAACCCTACGCCAGCAGCATAAGCATTTTGAAGGTTCTCATACATAGGGTGAGTCAAACGCTGCTTGATGGCGTAGAGAAAGTCGGCTGCGAGTTGCTGAGTCTGGGAGACTATGAGCACTCTAAAGTTAGGATTACGAGCTACCTGCCAGGTTACGTAGTCCACCGTGATTGTGATGGACTTAGCGTGGTTTGGCGGGATGTTGATAAGGATACGGTTATTGGCTAGGCCCTGTTCGTATTTCATCGAAGGGTGCATCCAGGAAGGCTCAATGCCCTCAATCATATCTACTAGGTTCTGCTGATGAGGGAAGGTCCTAGAGTTGAGAAAGCGTTGGCGAAATTCTGCGAATGTGATGTCGTGGACATCGGAGGTAGCAAAGGATTTGTCCTTTAGTCCAAGGCGGGTTCTATCAACTTTGTCGGTAAAGATCTTGTCTGTGCGACGATAGTACTCATAGGTCTTATAGGATTTACCAGCCGATAGGCAGGCTTGCTCAATGGTCATACCTTCAGCTACTGCGCTAAGTATAATACGCTTAGCTATATCTGCTGAGTTCTCAGCCATTGGATCTCCGATATCTCATTGGGTTATAGGTAGACTACACCCAACTAAAAGTCGTGCTTTGCACGACACGGTAGGCTAAACTCCCGAGTGAGCCACAGCGAAGCGAGGGGTAAGTTGGTACTCGTCCTAGGGACTCGCGTAGTGCCAACGTAGCGAGGCTGTACGGGGCTATCACATTTTCCGCCCCTACTGTATATAAGGCAGGAAAAAAAGCTCATTTCCTGCCTATGGTATAAAGTATTTATATAATGTGACTAACGTCACTACAAATACGGTACAAAATAGGACATTAATAAGTGATCTGGTTCACTTTAGGAAATATATCTGTAGTGGGTACATACTATACACACGGACTAAACTTAACACCTAGGGGTCTGCTCGCCGTAACCGTGGTCGATACCGTAACCGACGGCCTCCATTCTGCCCCGTACCGTACCGTTAGGGATTCCCGCGGGGTAGGCTCCCCTATCGGCACGGGGATCCCTGTATCAATTACCTAAGCCATATTAATAAACCCGCCTAACGAATAACCCCAAGGCCTAGCGATTACCCCAAGGCCTCACGCCTTACGGCTCACGGCCTAACCCTTCACGGCTCTATTGATCCACGGGCCAGAGATCTACGGGCCAGAGATTACGGCCCCAACCCTTCGGCCTCCTTGCTTACCTTGGATCCTTCGGGCCTTCGGCCCCTTCGAATCTGGCCCCGCTTTACCCCTTCGGGCCTTGGATCTGGCCCCGCCTAGCCTCTTAGAGCTTGGGACACGTGAGCCGAATCTGGCCCCTTGCATCCCTTCCCTATACGGTAAGGCACGGTATAGTTATCCCGTGAAGAGGATCTGCCTCCTCACTTTATCGAAAGAGAGAATCTATCTGATGGAAACTAATAGTAATCACGTTAAGAATCTTCTTAACGTCTTAGTACGTGATGAAGAGATCTGCAACCGCTTAATTAGTGCGCGAGATCTTTTAATCAATGGCAACGATACCGATGCTATTGAATGGGCTATCGGCGCGATTGAATCAACGATCCAAGAATTAGGCGGATCGCTACCGATTTACCGCGTACGTGGCGTTATGTATCACGACACAAAAGAAGTGCAATTTACTTACACGAATCAGATCTTTAATTCCGTAGATCTGGCACAACAGTTTATTGATGATGATGCGGATCTATTCGCCGAAGGTTGCGCTATTGATTGCGAAACAGATCCCGAATTAGAAGGCTATCTATTCGATGATCTTGAAATTGTAAGAATAAAGAATGAACTATTCCCAATTGAAATCTTGGAGGTTATGTAATGACTACGATTGATGAACTAGGCGCACTACTAGAAGAGATCAAGGCCAAAAATTGTGAAGGCCGAATTGAAAGCGAATTGAAAGATCGTGAGAATGATTTAAATGATCTCTTCACTATCGCCGACGATTACGAAGGCGACGAAGATCTACGGGATCAAGCCAATAGTGAGATCTATGAATTCGCCTATGGCGTGGAGACTTACAAGGTGACCCGCTTCACGTGGAGCGGGGGAGGCCCTGCCGATTGGATCGAAGTGCAACACGATAGCGACGGGATCCGCCGTATTGATTACGTGTACCAAGATTGGTACGACGGCGCACGGCGTGAAGTGCCAGAAGGCTCCCCTGTCTGGCGTTACGCTTCGATGATGTTAGACGGATTGGAGGCCTAATCGTGGAGAATCTAACCAAGCGCGGGGCCTTCGTGCTAGGCGTAACCGTCGGCCTCTTGATCGCCGTGGCCTTCTGGATCACGGGTAACGTCTGGATCAATGAGACGGGGATCTGTATCGGATCAATGGCAGACTGTAATCTGTAGAGACGGACTACCCTGCACGGCGTGAGCCGTGCGGGGCGGTCTGCCACTAGGGGCAGAATCGAAACCTTGGAAGGGGTTATCTTATGAAGTATCAGAAGGAGCGGGTGAGCCTCGTTGATCTTTCAACGGGAGAAGAGTTAGTAAGCGCGGATCTAACCGCGCCACGGGTGAAGGCTATCGTGAAGGCCTACGCCTTAGCGGGGATCCAATTAGGGCAGAAGGAGCGGGTGAGCGCGTGAATAGTGTTATGTGTCCTTGGTGTGGAGATAATTACACGGCTAGAGCGTGGGATCCTCCTCACAATTGCAAGGAGGATCAAGAGTGAGTAACCAGGATCTATTGAAAGCTTTACAGGAGGCAGGGATCTTGCAGATTATCCCCGTCGGATCTTACGAAGAGAAGGGTGAGGAGAATGAGTAGAGAATTGGAAGTATTACGCGAGGAGTATTGGAGGGTGAGGGCTAACCCTATCTTCGATAACCCCGCCGATTATTGCATTCTATTGGATCTCATAATTGACAGGATCGAAGTACTAGAAGGGGCAGAAGAGTGAAGATACAGACTAAGGCTAAGTGTATTGAATGCTCACGGATCTTCGATTTATTAGACGAAGAGCAAGCGGGAGAGTGGTACTACGGCCACGACTGTGAACCTAGAGAGGAGGGGGGAGAGTGATAGGAGATACGAAGGAGGAGATCGTTACACAATTGAATGATCTAATCTACGGTGATGATCCTTATGATCTATCGGACATAGAGGACATAATCGGAGACGGCGATCTATTCGAGTACTTATAGGGTAAGGTAAGGCAATAGCGGTTAGCTATCTCTCCTCCTCCACGGGCAGAAGTGGAGGGGGAGGGAGGGTGAATCGCCCTAATAAATACCTTGGAAGGGGTAAGTAATGAACGTACTATGCAAGAGCAAGGAGATCCAGAGCTACGTGAAGGATCTACAGATAGAAGTAGAGGGTGAGATCTATCGCGCCACTCTTACTTACGATAGCGAATGCGGTTATGAATTAGCATTCTATGGTAGTGATGATAAGGGAATTGACTGGCCAGAATGGGCAGATAAGTATGATAACGCTACACGCTCATTAGATTATGACCTAGACGTTATGAGCGGTAATTGGAGTTTTACTATGCAAGAGGCGGTGGCGTAATGGAGACTATTAATGAGCTTATCAATGAGATATATGAGGATAATTATTCTCACTTAGAATTCGATGACAATATGGGAGGCGATTGTGATTGTCATATCCACACCACGCTAAAGACTATTGTTAAGTATTCAGGAGAAGGGGAGGGAGAGTAATGGACAAGTGTAGATATTGTGGCTTACGCGGGTTAGTACTATCTTCTATCAATGCAGATTATTCTTGTGAGCATTGTGGAGAATGGCAGAATGCAATTCTAAATAGTGCTTGGGTGATCGTAGGTTATGGGGAGGTAGCATAATGAGCTACGACTACCGTGTTACCTTCGTAACCGATTACTTAACGATCACTACCAACGTATGTCTAGAAGGTGACGATCACTTTCAGAATTTAAGTGATGAGGCGTACGAGCAAGCGACTATCAACGGTATGAATAACATAGAAGACGAGATCGGGAAGATAGACGAGACGATTATCAACGACATAACCGTTACCTTATTGCTAGACGATGAGGAGATAGAGCTAGGCGGGTTTGGAGAATTCCCGCCCGTACACGTATCGGTAATAGAAGGGGAGGGGGAGTAATGAATCAAGAATCAATGAGCTGGAGTGAGATAGCACAATTGACACACGCTACCCAAGTGGAGAATTTTGATTGGTGTTGGTGTGAAGATAATGAAGGTAATGAAAATCCATATAGCGACTGTCCGAAGGAGGAGAAGTAATGAAAGAGCATCACTATGTAGTTAGCTGGAATGAGAAGGGCGGGTGGAGTATTAATGCAGAGCTAGAAGAGAGTGCATTCCCCGAAGGTACTATCTATGATCACGCCATACACGAATGGGAATATGCCTACAATGGCGATAGTCAATGGGAAGAGAATGAGCAGAGACTAACCGAAGAATTGCAGGGCATTCTGGATCTGCATAACACACACAATGGAAAGGTAATACTATGAGTGAAGAGAGATCAGTAACACACGTGGTAACGCTAGTAATCCAAGCGGGATCTAAGTGGAATAAGGTAGAGCTATTTGATTTTAGTGGTGGCGAACCTACTCCCTTAGCTTCGGGTGAGGGTAGCAATTGGCGCACGGCGTTAGGTGAGGCGTTATCTAAGATAACGCTATCTTCGGACACGCCAGATAAGAGCGTGAGTGACGTGGTAAAAGAGATCCAAGAAGAGGCGGGTGAGTAATGGGATACGAGCCAGAGCTTAACGATCCCGTCTTCTACGAAGACGACGAAGAAGAGATAACCGAAGAGTTTGATACCTTAGAAGAGAAGGAAGGGGAGAGTAATGAATAAAGAATACTGGCAAGCTAAGGCAGAATTGTGCCGTGACCTTGCATTGATCCAGATACAAGAAGAGGAGACGGAGAAGGAGGCGGGTATGAATCTAATGAGAATGACCTACGCATTGTCTATGGTAGATGTATATTCAGAAGGGCAGGGGGAGAATGAGTAGAGTCTTACGCTTTGATAGCAAGGGAGAACCATTTTTGGGTGATCCAGATGACACGATAGTTACATTCCACCCACGTGTATCCACGCTTGTGAATCTATATGAAGTGGTAGATGAGAAGGGTGAGGCGATCTGGGGTGGCAACGATACGCACGAAGCTATCCGCTACCTACGCAATAGCCCTGTCAATTGCAGGATCCTTGTATCGGGTTGGGAGAGTGACGACGAAGACGCTCACCTTGTAGGCCAACCTATTGACATTACCAAGCTTATCTATGCGGTATTGGCGGTGAATCAATGAGCTATTTCTTGGGTATCCTAGGCGTAATGCTACTGGCATACGTCCTAATTGTATGGGAGAATAAGATTAATGGAGAGTGAGAAGCGACTGGCGAGTGCGGCAAAACAGGCCGTCTATTATCGCAACTATCGAAGAGCAAGGGATCGTGCCTTGGTGAAATTAGCACAGGCCTATCCAGATACCTATAAGGAATTATTGGAGAAGGAGAAGGTGAGTGATGAACAAGAAGGCAAAGCGTGGATTGATCTTAACGGTACTACTATTGCTCCTCGTATCGTCGCACGTGCAAAGGCTAGGGGAATTACCTTTACCGAAACCAGCACAAACCAAGGCAACAATGGAGGAGAAGCGTGATAACAAACGAACAACCTACAAGTTTAGTAAAGCTCTCGGTTATACGAAAGCAGAGACAACGTGCCTTATCGCCTTATGGACCCGTGAGAGCAGGTTTGACCACCTTGCAGACAACAAACGATCAACAGCTTACGGAATTGCTCAACTCCTTGGAGAATATAGTAGAGAACCTGAACTACAAATCCTTCACGGCTTACGATACATTGATCATCGCTACGGAAAGAGTGCGTGTCGCGCTCTTAGGCATAGCAACAGACGCGGATGGTACTGATGGAGATTTGCGATGAATGCGGCAACGATCTAGTAGCAGAAGGACAGGGTAAGTGTCTTGAATGTTTAGAATCTATGCTATAGTTTAGTCGCGCTTACTTCTTGTGGCCCGAAGAACCTCACTACACCCTTCCGTAGTGGGGTTCTTTGTTTATCCACCAGTACTATAGAAGCCTTTACCCTTGAAGGTAATGGCAGGTGTATCCCATACTCTGTCCATAGTCTGGTGGCAATCAAAGCACATAGGAGTAGATGCCTCCTGGTGGATAGAACGCTCAACCGATATGGTTGCGTTGCACTTACCACACTTGTAGTCATAGATCACAGCTTTACTGCCTCTTCTATCGGTAAGTAACCTACTAACTTACTTACTTTGTTGGAACGAGAGAACTCTGTAGTCGCTGGCATCCAATGGTTTAGCCACTCTGGTTCTGCTACATCCATTAGGTCAAAAGAAAAGACCCCTTCTGGAGTCGAGTTGATATAGAAGGGGTTGAGATCTCTCTCTGCCGCCTGGGTAATGAGCTTTCGATACTTAAACTCTTCAATGAGTAGCGTGGGATAGTGGGTATTGCGACACTTCAACTCTATGTATGCGCTAGAGTCACGACTAATGCAGTCAAAGGAGTCGTAGATACCTTCTGACTTCTGTAAGTCTGGGTACTTTGTATCCATTAGGAACAAGAACAAATCTAATTCTTTCATTGCCAAGGGTTGTCACCGCCTAGGCCATTCTGCACCTTGCGCAATGCGCTGGTGCATCTACGATCTGCAGTAGATACTGCACACTCCAAGACACCTGCTACTTGTTGCAAGGTTTGTCCCTCGTGGTATCGCATACGAAGTATGGTCTGGTCTTCTACTTCAAGCTTTAAGTATGAACGCTTGACATCAATCAAGGTAGCGAGCAGGTTGCCACCTTCTGCTGGAACGCTAGGCTTCTTAGGTGAACCATCATTAACAAGGTTCTGAGCCTGTTCTAGTACCGTATCATCAACGATAGATGCAATAACGTGTGGCAATACTTGTGCAATCATAGCTGTATCGTAGAAGGCTTCATCACCTGTACGATAGCCAGACTTAGCAGCCTTCTCTTTACGAGCATAACGCTCAGCAGTGCGCTTCATTTGCCAAGCTATACGCTTCTCATTAATAACACGTTGGACTGGATTAGGTTCACTAAGCATCTCATCAAACTGTTTGCCACGTGTTAATGCCCAAGCAAGGCACTCTTGTAATACATCATCTCGTTCTACGTAACCACGAAAGCGACGGGCTATTGCACTAGCAACGCTAGGTGCTATGTCGTAGATGGATTTATGTAGTTCACTCACAGTCAGGTAGCACCAAATCTATAGTGTGTTGGATGTTCAGTAACTTGATAGCAAGGAAGTCTATGTAGTTGCTGGCATCTGCCAGCTCTTCAATCAATTCTCTAATGGTGTCTGATGTAGTAAAGGACTCAAACTTCTGACCCTTAGCGTGGGAATACTGCTTGTGGCCTACACCCTTAACACGCTGAGCACGAAGGGATGCAAATGATTCAATGAAGGATGTTAAGTCCTCAGTTGATACACCCAATGCACGATAGCCAGTAACAGCAGCGTGATCTACTAACGGGTTGGTTGCGGTCTTACTACCAGTATCTCGTTGGACCTGTCTAGGCTCAGGACTTGAAAGCCCATATGCTGCAAAGTCTGTACCACTATAGTCCATTCAGCATCACTCATCCTTCTCACCTAGTAACAAAGCCTTCGTTGCATCTAAGCCTCTGGCTAGATAGAAGTCATTGATGTCCATTGATGGGGGTAATGTTACTATTGTGCTATTAGAAACCTCTTGCGCGACACGCTTAGCAAACTCAGCACCAGGATTAGTGCCATCTTCTTTAATATCATTATCACCAATAACAAAGACAGTATCGTAACCAGTAAAGAGCTTTGGAAAGTGTGGCTTCCAAGCTTGTACGCCAGGTACACCCACTGCTGGGATACCTATCAACCCAGACAGGACCACGGCATCTAATTCACCCTCGCATACTGCAATGTAAGAGGAGTCAATAGTTATATCACCTACGTTATATAGGTGTGCCTTCTGTCCTGTTGGAGATCCATACTTTGGTTTGCTATCATCTAGTCTGCGGAACTTATACCCAACGCAAGAACCAGAAGCAGTAATGTAAGGAATAGAAAGCCAACCTTGGTGCATCTCGTGACCATTGATAGGATCTGTAACCGTACCCAACAAGTACTGGCTGGCAATAACATCAGATATTCCACGTTCTTCTAGATAACTTAGAGCTTCCGCGCTTATGTTTCGACTGTAATGTTTGGCCGCTTCCGTCAATGATTTCGATTGCGCGATTGAGGGCATCCTTAAACTCCAAATTCTCTATGTGCATAACAACATCTACTGAACTGCCACCCTTACCGCAGGTGTGGCAGAAGTAAAGGTTGTCATACGTGTTCATCACAGCACTACGTCTGCTGTCTGTATGTATACAGCAACGAACTGCTGCTGACTTACCTTCTCTTACTTCTCCACCGTAATAGGAAACAATAGTCCCTATGGGGATTGAAGTTGCATCAATGGAACCTTTGTACCGTCCCGCTTTACGTATCCTGGACCAGTCTTGTGCTGACATACACACCCCTTATCATCACACTTATCGTGCCAATGAGCTGAACGCTTGTAGTGAGCAAGGCCGTTCTCTTCTCCACCTTTAAGGCAGTTTTCACACATCATATTCTTCTACCGCTTCTTCTGCATCGGCTTCTACTATTGCTTCATTTAGGTCTAAATTTGGGTCTACTGGTACTAGTATCTCTGTTGTTGTTATTTCTCCACCTGGTACTGGCATTATTGTTTCTCCTTTAGGAATTGAGTTAAGTCTTGGATTACCCAAGCCTGATCTATTGAAGCGTTGCGACGCTTAACTACGACGTAAGACATAGGAACTTCCCCAAGCCCCCGTGCCTGTGCATAGTTAAGCGCCTCAACTTGTGCTTCTCTCCAGAACTCGGGCAGGGAAAGGGTCTGCCTGTTCTTGAGTTCTAAGATGTAGGTTTCTCCAGATATGATAACAACCATATCACCTTCATCTTTTGCCCCAGCTTTGGTCAGACGTTCTGCAATGACTCCAGCTTTGCGGAACCATTTCATTACATCTGTTTCAAACTGAGAACCTTTGCGTCCATTCTTATTCGCCATTAAATATCAAACTTTCCATAGGGTTAAGGTATATAACTGGTACATACCAAGTCCTATCATTGTATCTCCACTCATCACGTTTACATTCGGAGCCAAGTTTCCAACCAATAGCTTTGTACTCAGGGCCTTTCCAATCAGGTCCAACCCTTCGTGTCTTATGGCATAGACCATCAGACATCAGCACATACACAAGGTTATCGTTATCTCTAGATGAGTAACGCATTCCTCTCACTGGTGGAAACGAGTAACGGATTTCTCCGAACCCTGGAATATCTAATTCTGACTTCCATTTATTGTAGTGTGGAGTGAAGTCGTACTTACCAACCATACGTGCGAATGCAAGTTCTGATCCTGCACACACAACGTGTTGCCACATTTCCCATAGGTCACCCTCTGAGTAATTGACATTCTTCATTGGGTCAGCAAAGTATGGCTTCTGTCTTTGATATCCAACTTCAACACAAACGGCTTCCTCTTCTATTGTTAGAGCGTAGTTAGATAGCACCATATGTACTCTCCTCGTTGTTGCCACGCAGGTAGGCCCTACCTTGCGCATCATCATCGCCTATTTGACAAGAACCAAAGTCTACAAATAAAGATGCCCATTGTGAAGCATCTGCGTAATGTGGACCAAAGCGATTCTTGACTGATGCTATCCGAAGTAGACCCTGTGAAGGATCGTACCCAAGCGTAAGGATTAGAGCTGGTAATTGACTCACCTTTCCGTGAATAGCACGTCTAGGTGGTGGCATCATAGGAGAACCATACTCGCTCTGTTCGCTTACGTGATGGAGTACAAGCACACAAGCCTCAGTCTTACGTGCCATATCGTGCAACTCCATCATAATTGCACGAAGCCCAGCCCATTCATTATCTGTCTCTGCTGCCACATTCATTAGGTTGTCTATGATAATCAACTCTGGCATCACACCGTAGAGTTCAACATAAGCTTTAATCTCCATCTCAATATCATCAAGAGACGGACTGGAGTCAAAGACCCATTGAATGTGAGAAGCTTTAGCCAGGTAAGGATCATAGTGGCGCTGACTTTTATTGATGTTACCTTCGACAGTCACTTGTGTGTGACCCGAAAGATGAGCAGCAGCACGAATCATTACTGTTGCTGTGTCTGTATCAGCAGAAAAGAATAACGTTGGAACCTGCGCTTTGATTGCATATATCAATGCAAACATTGACTTACCAGCATTAGGTGCAGCAGCGACCATACAGACTTGACCGCGACGGAACTTGATAGAGTGCTTAACTAGATTTTTCCACACGTCAGGAAGTGGTGTGGCTTTGGTAGTCACACCGCCCCAAGCACGGGATAGGTTAAGCACTCTTCCCCTCTTCCAATGTTATTCGTCGTTGATTGCGTATCTTCTTTCGCTCACTATCAGTGAGTCCACCCCAGATACCGTGACGTTCCTTACGGATACCCCACTCAGCACATTCAGTGATGTGTTGACAACCACGACAGATTGATTTTGCTGATGCAATGCTCAGACGTGCAAGCTTGCCTTCGTTCTCCCTTTCAGGAAAGAAAAGATCTCCACCTACCTGAGCACATAAAGGAACCTCAAACTCGTGTGGTTCCCGCATTCATTAAGCCCAGATAGTTGCGCACTTATCTACTGCACCCTTTGGAGCAGCACACATCCAGCCCTTCCAAGGGCCACGAGCAGAAGTACCTGTACGGAAACTCATCACACCGTGCTTACAGCTTGGTGCTTGTCCTTCAACAACAGCAGGTGCAGCAACAGGAGCTGTATTGAATGACTGTGCTACTGACTCAGCAGTAGGTGCTGGTGCTTTACCACCGTTGAGTTCTGCATCTGTTGACTTGATAAGAGTGGATACCATTGATAGATCCGTAAGACCTGTCTCTAGTTCTTTGATATCAGTTGCATAAAGATTAATAAGTGTTCCACTACTTGTCTTAAAGTTTACTTGGAACTTTGTGTTTTCGTTTGCAGCCATTTACTTTCCTCCAGATTGTTTGATTGTTAACCGTAATGAATCTGCACCTTGCTTGGTAGGTACATAACCTAGTTTAGCAAGTACTTCATCTTTGTCTACTGATGTTGGTCCAGCTATGCTAGACCACCTCACCTGTATTCCAGTATCGGTAACGCCAGCGATACCTTCAAGGGAAGACTTTAGTGAATCCTTTTGCTTTGTCAAGTTTTTAATTTGTTCATCTAATTGTAAGTAGATCATCGCATTAGTTGAGGCATCCTTATCTTGGATTAACACCTCTTCACTAGCGATACGTTCTTTTTTTAGACCAACGCATCCTAACTGCCCACTTGCGTCATAGAACTTGCAATAGAATTTGCAGTAGTTTTCTTCACGCTCTGGTTCTGGTGCCTCGGTAGATACCTTCACACCTTCCAACCAAACTAAGGCTTCTAATGCCATTGCTTCGTTGTAGTCTTCTGTGTGAACTTTAACATCTCGCTCATCACCATCACGTGCAATGGCGACAAGCGAGACACGTTTTACATTGTGACCATTCTTAGCCAGTAGGTAGCCATAGGTCTGAACCTGCCAACGCTGTTGTGTTGATGGGAAGTATGAAAGGTTCTTTACCTTACTTGTCTTCCAGTCAATGACATCACCAGTACCAGGTACAAAGCAGTCAATGTGTGCTTTCATTCCATTGTATTCAGCTTCAACTTCAACTAATACATCTGGATTATCTGCTAATGCTCTTTCAATTTCTGCGTGGATAGCAGTACCCATAATGGCAGCAAGTTTTAATTCGTTGTCATTAGTTTCAGGTTGATCGTTAAGTCGGTACCACACCTTGCGACGGCAACCACCTAACTCTGATGGACCAATCTGTACCTGTGTGGAACGTGAACGTTTAGCATCACCTGCACGTAGTGCAGTAAGTAATAGTTCCTTTGGGTCCGTCACTTCTTGTACTTCCAATCTGCCCATAAATCAAAGACTCTGCCGATAATAATTCCAACCATTAGACCAATAAGAAATGTTGTCATACTCTCAATGCTCCAGCTTCTTCTGCTTGTTTGTGCAGTAAGAAAGCAAGTCTACAAGCCTTCCAACCCTGCTCAAACCAATAGTGTGCAGCGTATTCACCTGTTGCTATAACGTTCTTGAACTCTGGTTCTACATAATCAAATGTATTGAGATCCATTGCTACATCCTTTCCTGGACTACCAACTGTAAAGGCTTACCAGTATTAGCGTCAAGAACCGAAGCGATTTCAACGGCTTTATGGGCGTGTCTCTTTGCGTGGGCTAAGTCCATATCAGGTTTGATAGTTGAATACAGGTAGCCAAGAGCAAGCTGACCCCCACTACCAATGCCATACGCTCCGTGATTTGCTTGGAAAAAAGAGAGATCACAAGCAATACGAAAGAGATTGCCGTTAAAAGCAATGAGATAATCGAAGCCACCATCTTTGTCCACCTTGTTGTAGTCGTAGTTGTTGTCGGTAAATGCTTGGATAATGCTTGGGATAATTTTGCGGCCCATAAATTGTGCTGGCTCTTCACCTTTGTATAGTGGTGGCTTCCAGTTGTAGGCAAGGATGTCACCTGGTCTGGTATCACCTGATATACCAATGAGATACTTGCCCACCTCAACTACCTTTGGAGTAGATGTAGCAAGAGTTACTAGATTATCTTCTGTGATTTGTGAGTCAGCTACCAGTAATGCGTAATCAATACCTTCAATGCCCACAATTGTTGTCATAAACCAAGGTTACCAGCAACGGCGTGTCGCTAGTCACACGACACAAGGGTAGCGTTATCATATTATATGCAATTTCGCTTACCCAGACTGTCCGTGTTTAAGCTCTGGAGTGCCATTCCTAAGCCCTTTGGGGCCGATTTGCGAGGTTTAGGACCCATTCACGTATGTACCTGTGGGTCACAGGTCTTCCAGGTTATGGCAAGCTTTGAGGATTCCGAGATAGTCTGGTGGTTCCTTGATGGAACCTGCGCTAGTTGTGGAAATCTAGTTACGATTCCCTGTCCTGCCGATAAAATGGCATAAAAAAAGAAGCCCACTCCCCGTAGGGAGTGAGCCTCTTCGCCTCGCAGTTACTTCTTACTTGGCCTTGCGACCAAATTCTACAGCCTTTGGATCTAGTGCCTTGAGCACTGGACCTGCAATAGCTGCGATACCTGCGGTTGCTAAAGCCTTTGGATCTGTTACGCCTGCAAGCCATAGCGCAATTACTGATGCAATTCCTGCGCGTAGGTAAGTTCCTGCGATAGCGATTAACTTCTCTTTGTTCATTTGTTCTCCTAGTCTTTGAACTTTGGACTACCAAAGCCAGCAATAAATAGCTTCAGTCCTTTTTTGTTATCAGTGCGATAAGCCCTAACTTTCTGGACTACTTCTCCACCGTTACGTTCACTGGTAGATTTCTTTTTATCACCTGATGTATTGCCTTCGATAGTAGTAACAGTTCCGTCACCATTATCTCTGACAACAATTCCAACGTGGTCAATAGGGTTTCCACCCTCTGCGAAATCAAAGAAGGCCAGATCACCAGGTGCAGGCTTAGCAGTTTCTGCGTTA
>Ga0209086_10000335_pt1 | contig 40737 bp, 60 predicted proteins | sample M_130207_XF_Meta_FD_187312 | JGI IMG/M metagenome (GOLD analysis project Ga0209086, IMG submission 187312) | Freshwater microbial communities from Lake Montjoie, Canada to study carbon cycling - M_130207_XF_MetaG (SPAdes) (version 2) | ecosystem: Environmental > Aquatic > Freshwater > Lake... | reverse complement strand
CTACTTCACTCCCTTGGGACGGATCTTGAACCACCAGTAGGCTCCGCCCGCAGCCGCGAGCACGCTGACGCCGATGGCGACCTTCGCGGTCATCGAAAGGCCCTCGCCCGTGGCGTCTGTCGGCCCAAAACCGACCTTTTCCATCTTGGGCTTGAGAAGGAGAGACTGCGGCTGCGGAGGCGTCTTGGCTTCCTGTGCCTCGACACGGGCCTCTTCGACCTTCTTGTCGGCGGCGTCAGAAGCCTCCGTGATGCGAGCGGTCTCGGCCTTCGCGGTCTCGTACTGCTGCTGGAGAACAGCGACCTCGGCGGAACTGATGGAGCCTTGTGCAGCCGCCAACTGGGCCTGCTCCAGCGCCTTGCGCTTGGTCTCTTCCTCTTGGCGGGCAGCGGCCTCGCGCGCCGAGACCTCGGCGGCCTCCTTGGCGAGACGCGCTACCTCGATCTGCTTGGTGGCGCTCTCCGCTTCCGCGCGCGCCTGTGCAACCGCCTGCTCGGCCGACAAGTACGCGCCTTCTGCAGCGGTCTTCTCCCCGCCCGCACGGTTGTCGGACGCGGTGTTGGCAGCAGCCGTCGCATCCGCAGCGGTGCGAACGGCAGCAAGCGCCGCCTCCGCAGCCTTGGCAGAGGTGTCCGCTTCGCCCGCAGCCGTGGTCGTGAGCGTGACGTCCATCGCAGCAGCGGCGGTCTCCGCTGCGGCACGCTTGGTCGCGGCCGTCAGCGCATGGCCCTTCACGACCTCTGCGGCGCGCTGGGTATCGGCGCGACGGGTGCCCGCGAGCCGCGCAGCGTCTTGCTTGGCGCGCTCGGTCTGTTCAGCGGAGATCTGGATCTCCACTGCGCCCTTGCGCGCAGCAGCGAGCGTGGAGACCACCGAGGTGAGCGCGTTCTCGACAAGCCTGCGGTCGTTGTCCTGCGTAGTACGGAGAGAAGCAACTTCTCCGCCTACTTTCCGCGTGTCGTTCCCGAAAAGCGCCTTGTTGCCGAAGAACCTGTGTCGGATGAGCCAGTACCTGTCGGCGCGCTGGTAGGCATCGTAGTCGGCCTTGGGGAAGTTCTTCCCTTCGTAGTACCAAACGAGGCCTCCGCTATACGAAGAGCCCTCGTAGGTGGTGCTTCCCACCACGTTCGAGGTGTCCCGCTTCGTCTTACCCTTCAACTTCTTTCCGGGAAAAGACTCGTTTGAGGACTGCAGGTAGACGGTTCCGTCGAAAGTTCCGTAAGGGGTGGTTTCCCAATACCCGAAGTTGTCCTTTGTGAACCCTCGAACTGCCCCTACCTTGTTCTTGCCCCCGTCCTCGTCGTACTGCCACTCGTACTGCACGTTCCCGAGGACGTACTTCTTGCCCAGCGCGAGCGCAGCATCGTAGGTCACGGCGCGCGTGGCGTAGGCCTCGAAGACGTCCCGCTTGATGGCATCAATCGCCACTTTCGACACGGAGCGGACGTCGCCCTTGACGCCCGCGTAGGCTTCGTCGAACCAGCCCTTCTTGGCGTAGGTGTCCTCGAACTTGCGGATCGCATCGACGAACGCGAGGTTCGCCACGACATCGGAAGGAAGCCCGGCCAAGTAGGCCTGCTTCGCCGTCGCCACCGCGCGTCGCGCCGTGTTCAGAGCATCGTTTGCCTTGCCCACCTCTTCCTTGGACTTGCTGCTCAAGTCGCGCGTCGATCCGAAGCCGATGCCCGAGGAAGAACCGGAGGTGTACGGGCGACCCGACCAGAAGTCGGCCCAGAACTGCGCCTTGCCTTGCTGGACGAGCGCGTTTTGGTACGCCGTGATCAAAGCCGCCGCCGCTACGGCCGACCCGCGCGAGGTCTCCGTACGAGCGGCACGGCGCTGCTCGCGGTTTTGCCCGACGTTGCTCTTGTCCGTCGCCGTGCGAACTCCAGAACTACGCAGGTTGAGGTTCTTCAAAGACGGAGCCGTGACCCCATACGAGGGGTGCCGGAAGCCCTGACGAACGCGCGCCGCGCTTGCGTAAGCCTGCGCATCCCCATGAAGCCCGCTGTAGTTCGGCGTGTTCACGGGGGAGAGGAAGTAGAAGCCCCCGTCACCGTAGGTGGTGCGGGTGTAGTTCGCGTTCGTCTGCACGAGTTCGTTGTCGAACGGGCCGCCCTGCCCGAACGGGATGCTGGCCGTAACGGAGTCGTTGGCGTCGGGATGACCGGAACCCGGCTCGACACGACCCGTGGGTCGCCCGACGGGCTGCGTGAAGAAGAAGCCACCGTCCCCGTACTCGGGGTTCGCGCTCGCGTCAGAGAGCGCGGGGTTGCGCCGGGAGGGGTGCCGGAAAGCCATGGGGGTACTCCGATACTACTTTCGGGTGGCGAAGTAGATGCCGCCGCCGACGAGTGCGAGAAGGAAGATGCCGCCGCCCACCCACAGGAGAGCGTTCGATTCGCCTCCGCGCTGCGAGGCTTGGAGCGCCGAGATGCGGGCCTGCGACTCGGCGAGGCGGGACTGCGACTCCGACGACATCATCTGCCGCTTCGTCTCGCGATCCATCGCGCTCTGCTGGAGGAAGTGCTGGGTGACGCCGCCCGCCAACGTGCCGATACCCCCGGCAACCTCGGGGTCGGCGAAGAAACCGCCCACCTTCGACCACACGGAGGAAGCCCCACCCGTCCCGCTCGTCGCCGGGGCGCCCGAGGTGGGGCCGCCGTACTGCGAGGGCTGGAACGTAAGATTCTTCCCGTACATGGCGGGGTAGAAACGGCGCATCGTGACGGCGGGGTAGCGGGCCCCGGAGAAGCGATCCATGGCCTACTCCTTGTTGCTGACGGCGCGCACGATGAGCACGGTGGCGACGATGCCTGCGACCGCGACCCCACCCCAAAGAGCGACCTTGCCCCAGTCCGTGCCCTCACCGATCTGGTCGGCGCTGCGGTCGGAGACTTGGAACTTGTTCTTGGGGTCTTCCTTGTAGCCCATGGTGATGTTGAACTGGTCAAGGAAGGACGAAGCACCTGCGGCAGCCCCGGTGCGCTTCGACCCGCTGCGGGCGTCCGTGCCCGTGGTGCCCTTGACGCCGCGCGTGGGAGCATCGGAGGCTTCGGCCTCGGTGCGCTTCGTGGTGGGCTTTTGGAGCCCGTAAAGTGCGAGCCACGTGTCAATGCTCACGGCTCCGCTAGCAGGGATGCCGCTACGCGTTTGGAACGCCTTGACGGCCGCCTCGGTTTGGCTTCCGAAGATGCCAACCCCGGTGTTCATCGTCTTTTGGGTCATCGCGCCCGCAGAGACGAGCAACTGCTGGAGTTCCTTTACCTTTTCGCCTTTGTCCCCCTCTGCAAGAACAGGGTAGGTGCTGACGACCTCTTCGGCGGTCGGGGCACCGTACCCAGCCTGCGGGCCGCCGTAGTAAGGCGCGACGTAGGAGGGGACTTCGAGCGGGCTCGGCCCGTAGCCGATCTCGGAGATCTCCTCGGCGGCCTCGACCACCTCGGGGGCGTAGGGGCGCTGGGTCGCAAGCGAAGGAGCGCCCGCGCTCGCAGGGGAACTTCCCCGCAGCAGGTCTTGATAACGAACTACCGGAGCGTTCCCGCCGTCGAGGGCGGGGGCGTCCATCCCGGTCATGCCCGTGAGGTTGTCGTCGAACACGCGGTACTCCCTACGTCTCGGCAGAGGATACCGAGGTAGGGGGTGCGCGTCGACGCAGAGACTCAAGACGGAGTGCTACAAGAGGGCGCTACTTCTCGTCACGCGGCATGCGCACGACGTCGGGCGCCCATCCGGTTCCAAGGAGGCTCGGTTCACCCGAGAGCACCTTCTCGTACTCCCACTCGGAGAGACGGATAGCGGGGGGCTCGTCCCCTTCGGAGAGGTAGGCGGGCTCTCCCTCGACGTCGATGTTGTGCTCGTAGCGCGCCGACTGCCGCGCGATGTCGAGGTTGACCTGCGCCTCGATGTACTCCTCGTGAAGGTCGAGGAGGTTGCGGGCCATGTCGTGTCGACCCGTGTTGATGAGGTAGCCCACCTCATCCACGAGACCGGGAACACCGCCCGCCTTGACAATGGCATCGAAGCGCATGCGCGCGACCAGCACGACGGCTTCCCGCATCCGGCCGAGCACTTGCTCCGCTTCAGACTGCGCCTTCTTGATGGTGAGGGACATCAGTCCAAGTACCCGCACATGAGCGCGGCGGCCCCGTAGATCCACTCTAGTGCGCGGGTCGGCGTGCCTCGGTCGACGGTCTCGTAGGCACCTTTCCACAACTGGGTCACCGTCGTTTCGCGCTGCTCCGCAAACGGCGTGTCGGTGCCGCGACGAGTCTGCCCGCGCTGCTCCTCGTCCATCTTGGAGAGGATGTTCGCCGAGCACTCCAACACCTTCAGGAGGCGAGGATCGCGATCCGTGGCAGCCCGCCAACCGACGTCCGCGAACCGCTGCTTGCGGTAGTGCTGGGCCTCCATCGCCTTGCGATAGGCCCACTCGACGCGCCCCGGCGTGACGAACTCCTCGACCTCGACGTACCCGTTGCCCATGGCTCATTCTCTCCGCGCGCACGACGTAACCACGCGCAGAGGAATGTCAAACCTTCGCCGACTAGAGCGGACGGCGGTACTTGTCGACGTAGTCACCGGAGACAGCACCCGTGCTCACGGGGGCGGAGGCGTGCATCCAATAGAGCGTGCCCACCGCGCCTGCGGCGAGTGCGAGCGCGAGCCACGAGAAGCCGCCCTTCTCCTCTTCGTTCTTCTCCGTAGCCGCAGCGTAGTGACGCGGCTTGGCGGGAACGAAGCGAGCGGGTGCGCCGTAGCCCGTACCGCAGCCGCAGTTCCCGTACCCGCAGCAGCCGTACCCGCAGCACCCGTAGGCCTTGTAGGGAAGCATGTCGGCCATGCCCATCACCCCGTCCACCAAATCCGTGCGTTCGCGAGGGCCTCCTCGAACCCTCTGCGCATGGGCTTGAGCGGCTCTTCGTTGTATTCGTTCCAGTAGTACCACGTGCCGTCAATGTAGTACAGCCACAAGGGACTATCCTCAAAGTTCGACCCTACGTGCCATTCCTTGGGGCCGTGTTGAGAAACGTAGACGGGCTGGGAAGTCTCGGAAAATCCAGCCTCCTTCGCGTTTGCGAGAAGCGTCTCCGCAACCTCGACTACCTCTTCCGGTGCGCCGCTCGGGACGAGCGAGCGAGGATTGCGGCGAGTCTTGCTCACCTTGACGACGTTGTCCTCATCGGCGAGCGCGGGGGTGCCGTAGCGACCGCCCACGTTGAGTACCCAGCCCGCCGGGCCCTTCATCATGGCGCGACCCGTCATCTCCTGCCCGCGCGGCGTGACGATGGTCACACGGTCTCCGGGCTGGATCGTGGAGAACATCCCCACGCGGCGCGGGGGTTGCACCCTCTTCTTCCGGTGGCGCGTCACCGCTGCCCGCGTATGCAGGATGCTCTCGACGGACGCGGGGGAGATCACACCATCCCGCACCTGCTCGCCCAACTGCCGCTTCCACGCCTCCGACGACATGAGAAGTTGCCGGAGCGTCTTGTTCTCCTCTTCTTGCAGCGCGCGAACATACGGGTCTTCCCCGTACTGGGGATGCACGTCGAAACCGTACCTGTCGGGGTTCGCACGAGCGCGAGGCGCGGGCTTGCGGACGACGTGGCCCTGCTTGTCGTACTTCTTCTTCGGGGTCGCCTTGCGCCCAGCCGGAGAAGCGCGCCACGCGTCGTTGAGCGCGAGCACCTTCTTCTTCGCCTCGTCCATCGTCTTGAAGGTCGTGTTCGTCTTCACGCCCTTCTCGTAGAGACGAAACGCGCGTCCTTCCGGCACGAAGCGGTACGGAGCCTTGAACTTGCTGAAGTCGGGGAGCGCCATGATGACCTCTAGGTGTTCGCGCGGGCGAAGCGGTAGACGCCGTAGCCGACGCCGAGAAGGAGAAGGAGCCCCGCAACGGAGTCGCCGGAAAGCGTCTTCTTCGTGCCGGGAATGGTCACGGAGGGAAGCAGCCCGTAGGTCTGCTGGTGACGAGGCGCGGGATACGGCGTGTGCATGGTGTCTCGCTAGCGGGGGTTGCGGATACGGATAATCGTGGGGGCGTAGGGTGCGTCAACCTCGTCGCGCATCGTGAGCAAACGCGGAGTGCTACGCGTGCGCGGCAAGAAGCGTGAGAGCGGGGCTGGGTTGGCTACCTTCCGTCCGCGTGCGCCGAGGTCGCGCTCAAGCACCTTGGTGATCGGCTCCCCGAGAAGCACGGGCTCGGAGATGCCGTCGGCCGTGTAGTAGGCCGCGTAGATGCCCGAGTTGAGGCGAGAACGCTTTGCGTCCTTCGCGATGGTGCCGTTGGGGTTCACCCCTCGCCACTGGTTGGAGTAGCGCGCGGCGATGTGCAGCGCGTTCTCTTCGCGGCTGGAAGCAAAGACCTCCGTGATCGCACCCTTTGCGAAGACCTGCACCATGTTCCCGAACGGCAAGACCATGAGCAGAATGTCGTCCTCGTGCGCCTTCAGCACCTCCGCAGGAGGGCGAAGCGGGGGGCGAACGCCCGCACGGTACGACCAAAAGCCCTTGAGCCGACGGGTCATCGGGCACTCGCGGTCGTACCGGGACGCCTTCTTGTCGTCGTAGAACCACTCCCGCTCGGCGCGCAAAGTCGCCTCCGACAGTTCTCGGACGCGAGGGATGTCCGACGAGAGATCGGGTGCTCGCCCGGAGGGTCGAGGCCCGCGAGAAGGAGCGTCTTCCTCGTACCGAGGCGCATCGTCCTCGTACCGAGGCGCGTCCTCCTCGTAAGGAAAATCGTCCTCGTAAGGAAAATCGTCTTCCGAAGGAAACGGTGCGCCGGAGGGGAAAGGTGCGCCCGAAGGAGAGAAAGCGGAGGCTCCGTCCGCAATCACATCTTCCATCGTCTCGTGAAACTCGTCGGTGTCCGGGATGGTTCCCCCGCTCGGCGGTCGACGTGCGGCTCCGCTCGGAGGACGCGCTGCCCCCGACGGTGGACGAGCGCCGCTGGGCGGACGAGCCGAAGGTGCTGCCCCCGACGGTGGACGAGTGCCGCTCGGAGGACGAGCCGAAGGCGCACGCGCCGAGGGCGCAGCGCCGCTCGGAGGACGAGCCGAAGGCGGACGAGCCGAAGGCGCAGCGCCGCTCGGAGGACGAGCCGAAGGCGCAGCGCCGCTCGGAGGACGAGCCGAAGGCGCACGCGGAGCAGGCTCCTTCTCCTTCTTCGCGCGGGGTTTCGCGGGCTTGCGGGGCTTCGCCTCCTTCACGGGCTTGGAAGGGGCAGGAGGCGGGGCCGTAGGTGCAGACGGCGCCCCTGTCGCAGGAGTGCGACCGACAGCAAGAAGGTCGTCTCGGATGCGCCGCGTCAAGTTCTTCGCTGCATCGTCGATCTTCTTGTTCGCCGTGGCGCTGGTGCGCGCCTCACCGAAGAACGCATTGAGCGTTTCCCGCGCGTACTTCGAGGGGGGCATCGTGTCCCAAAACCTGTCACCGCCCGCGACAGTTTGCGCGAGCGCGATGGTGATGAGGTCAATAACGCCCGCGTTTTGGTCTGCGTCCGAACGGGAAATGACCTTGCTCTGCGGTACTTTTGCGGAGAGAAGATCCTCTCGCAACTCGTAGACGAGGAGTGCCGCCCACTGGCGGTAGTAGTGGAGTGCCTTCACCCACTCCGCATCACTCAACCCCTCGGGCTTCGGCGGGAACGGCGGGAAGGGATTGTACTTGACGATCCTCACTTCTTCTCCGTGCTCGGCGCTCGTTGAAACAAACGCGGCTTGAGGAAAGAGAGCACGATGTCGGTCGTGATGGCGACGCACGTTCCGACAACCACGGAGGCCCCGATAGACCTCCAGTTCAGACCCAAGAAGCCCTTGTCCAAGAGGTGCCCTCCCCCGCCGCCTGCTGCCGCTGCTCCCGCAGCCGCAGCGCCACCGGAGACGGTGCCCGTGCTCACCAGCGTAGCGAGCGCGGCCTCGGTGCTCAACGCCGTCGTGGCAAGCGTCGTAGACGCGCCATACTCGGAGTGTTGAGAGGGCTGGAACCTCACGCCCGCTCCCGCGACGCGTAGTAGAGGTGTACCGCTGCTGCGCCTACGAGCGCGGCGAGAGCCAACTTCTTGTAGTCCGCCGCAGGCGCGGTCTCCGGCGCACCGAACGATCCGCGCAACTCGGGGAGAGCCGACGCATCGTTGTCCACGACGTCCCAGCCCAGAGGAACCTGCAGCGTGGGCTCCGCAAAATACCACACAGGTTCGCCATAGGGGCGATCCCCGAGTTGCAGGTAGATGTGTGCCCAGTCCACGCCAGAGGGGTAGTGCTTGTCCCCTTGGATGTAGCGAACCTTCTTTCCCTTCTTGTCGACGCCGGAGATAACGAGTCTTGCAGGAAGGCGAATGGATCGTGCGAGCGCATACAAAAGTATCGACACGTCATCACAATCGCCATACCTCACCTTGAGACTGTACAGGGGCTCCTGCAGGCGCTCGTCGGGTTCGTTGACGTAATAGAAGTTCTTGGGGTTCTGTACCCACGCGAGAAGCGCGGCGGCCTGCTTCTTGTACTCGCGCGGCTTCGCGCCCGCCTCGCGCAGGATCTTGACCGCGAAGGTGGCGATGCGCGGGTCGCGCGCCGACGTCTCCGCGATCTTGGAGATCACGTCCATCTTCTTCGGGTCTTTGTAGTAGTCGAACGCCGGAAGGTCGTACACCTTCGGTGCCCCGACTTCCTTCTGCTCGACCGGGGTGCCCAGCACGCCAGACCAGTTCATGGCGAAACCTCCGTGGCTACCCTACCGCGCGGGTCGATGCGCTGGGAGAGGTCGCGCAGAGGTCGAGTGCTACGGCGTCAACGAAACCACTTCGCCGCGAGCGCGAAGAAGGCTGCCCTTGTGTCCTCGGTGCGCTGCTTGCTTGCACGTGCGTGCTGGTCGCGCTTGTCTGCGGGGAGGTCACTGCGCCCCGGAACATCGTACCCGTGACGGTCAGGACAAAGGTTGAGGTCAACCTCGTCGGCGATGTTTCGGAAGCACTCGGGGTGCGCGCACCACCCGTCTACTCGGTAGCGGTGGCCTGCGCTCACACGGACTCCGGCGTGGGCATGGTTGCCGCGAGGAGTGCGTCGTAGAGGGCCTTGGGCACGAGTACCCGCGTCTTTCCTACTTCTGCCCCGTCCACAAGGGCAATAGCAGCGGAGACAAGAGGGTAGACCGTTGTCGGGCTCGCGAAACCCCGCGCCTTCCGAGCGAACCCCACCGCCTGCCGAGACACCGAAAACGCCTCCGCGATGTCCGAATCAGGCACAACACCGAGGAAGCGGAAGTACGGTGCGCGAGCAGGACGCTTGTTCACACGGCGCGCCGAGTGCGGGGCGGCAGGGATGTCGTGCGCAGCACGGTACTTCAGCACCGTGAGCGTAGCGCACCCCGCCGCCTCTGCGACCACGTGGTCGGGCACCTTCCCCATCATGGAGACGTGCTCCTCCGTAAATGGGAAAGGTCGTCGTCCCACTAGGCCTTCTTGCCCTTGAGGAGGAGGTTCCACGTCACTTCGATGATAACGGAGACCACCGCATCGCGGATGGGCTCCTCCAGCCACGACGGGAGGCTCTTGAGGTCGAGTTTCTTCGCCGCGTCCTTCACCTTGGCCTTCACGAACTCGCGCTTCTTCGCGCCCTCGGTGCCGGAGAACTGCTGCTCTGCCAAGAACATGGCAGCCTTCACAGCCTCCACCAACTCGGGAGGAAGCGGGGGGAGATCGAACTTCTTTCCGAACATGTCTAGGCCTCCTCGCCGTCTTCGGCGTCGGTATCGTCAGCGTCCTCGCTACCGAAGTCCTCGTTGGAGAGACCGAGTCGGTCGCGAATGTCGAAGTATTCTGCCGCGAGGGCCTTGTCACTCTCGGGCGGAGCAACGTACACCTCATCCGAATCGACGACGTACTCGTCGATGCTCGCCTCCAGCGCGGCGAACTGGGCATCCACCTGCACGGTGATGAGCGGACGCATCTGCTCGCGCGCCTCCTCCGGGATCTGCGCGAGCGTCACCTCGACGAGCGCCGCCTTGGCCTGCTGCACCTCGTACCAGCGCGGGTTGAGAAGGCGCCGCTGGACGGTGATCTTCGTCCAACCGACCGGAAGATCCTCAAGGTCGTCTCCGCCCTCAACGAGATCGTTTTCGTCGGCTTCCACGCCCGACAGGGCACACACGTACTCACTCATGGTCGTTGTCCTCCTCGGGACGGGCGAAGATGTCCTTGAACTCGTAGAGGTCGGAGAGGTCGGGGAACAGGATGCTCGCGACCTGCGTGATGTTTCCGGCGACCGCAGTCACCAGTGCTTGACGCTCCTTCTCCGTGTCGGCAACCGTGCTCGTGACAGCGGCGTTGACGGCCCAAGAGAGCCCGCCCGACGCCTTCACGTAGGTGAGAACGGCGAACGACTTGGGCCCGTTGGCGACCGCGCGCATCGCCTCCGCACGGTCGGGCTGCTCGCCCTCCTTGCCGAAGTTCTCCACCCACAGGTTGACCAACTTGTCGAAAGCGGCTCGGCCTCGCTTCAACTGCTTGTCATCGACGGTGACCTTCGGAGGAAGCGACGCCTCGGAAGGCGCCTCCATGCCGCGATTGTCTCCGCGTCCGACCTCCGCACCGTCAGGGCGGGCATGCGCGGCGAAGTTGATGACCTTCTTGGCTTCGGTGTGGTCGTCAACGTCTTCCGCCGTCTCCGCTTCCTTGATGGGAGCGGGTGCGACGATGGGGTCGGAACCACGACGCTGCCCGCGAAGTTCCTCCATCTTGACGGCCGTGTCGCAGAACTTCCCGACCACGCTCTCGATGGTCTTGAAGATCGTGGTGTACTCGCCCTCGGTCATCTCGACGACGTACTTCATCCTTCACCTCCGTCCCCGTAGGGCAGATCCTTCGGAACCATCTCGGACGAGCGCATGGCCGACATGACCCGCGCCGCCAACTCTTCGTTCGCGCCACCTTCCAGCATGGCCGCGCGCACCGTCACGGCGTTGACATAGTGGTAGATGTTGATCTCCTGCATGATCGCGGTGGCGATCAACTCTTCCCACTTTTCTTCCTCGGAGGCAGCGACCTTCTTGACGAGGTTGCGAAGCCCCGTTCGGGCTGCCTTCTGTGCCTTGAGGTTCAGACCCGCGCCTGCGGCCATCTCCGACAAGTTCGCTTGCTGCGGACGCTGCGCGGGAGCAGGGGCAGGGGCAGGGGCAGGCTCGTCATTGGGGACGACGCGCATCGTTCCCGTGCGCTCACCTTCCCCAAGCGAAGACGGGGGAACCATGCGGATGACGCCGTTGTCGGAGACACCTGCAACCTCGTCAAGCCCGCTCGGGATGTCCGAGGGCGGGGGCAACGTACGCACGGGGGGCGGGCGCTGCACGTTCTGACGCGGGACGGGACGCTGCGCCACGGGAGGCGCGATGTACTGCGGGGGAGGCATCGGGGGAGGCGCAGCCTGCTGCGGGGCCATGTACTGCGGGGCAGGACGCGGAGCAGGGGCCGCTGCGTTCTTCGCAGCCATCGCCTTCGCGAACTCTCCCATCATGCCCATCGCGGCAGGGAGCGCGGCCATCCAGCCCGGAGACTTCTCCTCGCCCTCTTCGTCCTCTTCTCCCGCGCGCTTGGTGCCGAACATGCGCGGGAAGACCTCCTCGGGCGGGATGCCGAACTGGGCGAACATCTTCATCGCGTTTCCGAGAGGGTCGGTGCCCGCGACGTTGGACTTCGCCTCCAACTCCAGCCGCGCCATCGAGGCCATACGCTCGGCGTGCTCTCGGTCACGGGCAGCGGTGGCTTCCATCTCCTTCACGCGGAGTTCGTGCTGGCGCTGCCGCTCGGCCTCGCGCTCGCGCAACTCCTCCTTGACGAGCAACTCCCGCCGCTCCTTGTCCTCGCGCTCCAACTTCTCCTTGCGCTCGCGCTCCGCTTCGCGCATGCGGGCTTCCTCGCGCTCCTTCTCCTCGCGACGAGCGCGCGCCTCCTCTCGCTCGCGCGCCTCGCGGGCTTCTCGCTCCTCACGGCGGAGGCGCTCCTCGGCGAACCACTTTTCACGACGCTCCGCTTCCTCGCGTTCGCGCCGCTCCTTGCGGTCGAGTTCCTCACGCTCGCGCTGGAGACGCATCTCTAGTTCCATCTTGGCCTGCTCGAACTTGCGCGCAGCCTCCTCGCGCTCAATGCGGAGACGATGCTCGGCCTCCTCCCTGTCCTTTACGCGGCGAGCCTCGTACTCCTCACGCTCGCGGCGGAGACGATCCTCCACCTCGCGGCGCTCGCGGTCGGCGCGCTGGCGCTCCTGCTCCAAGCGGTACTCGTCCGCGCGGCGCTGCGCCTCCGCTTGCTGGGCGGACATGCCCTGCTGCTGGGCGAAGATCGAGGTGAGGGTCGTGACCAGCATCTGGCTTTGCTCCTGCTGGGCGCGGAGGGCACGCTCGGCGCGCTGGGCCTCGTCCTTCATGGCGCGCTCGGTGAGGGCTTGGACGCCCTGCGCTGCGTTCGTGGCGAGGTCGATGCGCTCCTGCGCGCGACGCCCTTCTTCTTCGCGGAGGCGGTCGCGCTCGATCTCCAGCGCCTCTTCCAGCGCCTTGGCGCGGGACTCGACGACCTCCAGCATGCGATCAGCGATGTGGCTCATGTGCTCGCCACTGTCGCTTTGATGCGGAGCCTCGACGATGACCTGCGGCGTCCCGCCGTTGCGCCCGTCGTCGTCTCCACGGAACCTTCCGCCACCACGTCCGTACATGCGCATCTCCCTCTCTTCTTCCTCCGCCTCGCGCATCTGCTTGATGGCGGAATGGTGTTCGCTGATCACGGTCGTGATCTCTTGGCCGAGTTCGTGACCTCGGATGTCGATGGGACGCAGGCGGAACTGCGCGCGTCCTTCTCCGCGACGAGGCATGGCCGAGTAGAACTTGCGGACGAAGTCCTCTTCGAGCGCCGTCGCGTCGATGGTGCCGAGACCGACAGGCACGCCATTTTCCCACTTCCACACGCGCAACTGGACGCAGGTGGGGAACTGGCTCGCTTGGGCGAACAGGCGGGGAGAGGTCGCGCGCCCGACGCCCGTGTCCGCTTCCTCGCCGAACATCTCGGAGCGACGGCTGCGTCCCCCGTACCCTCCCCCGATCTTTGGGGTCTGCCCGAGTTGGGTGACGTCGGGGTCGTTCAGAGATGAGGCACCGTCGTCCTCTTCCTCGTACCCCTCCTCCTCCGGCTCGCTCGCGTCAAAATCGTCTTCGTCGTCCTGTGGGTTGCCCTTTCGCATAGCCGTCACGTTGACGGGATCGCTAGGGGGATCGAGCAACTTACGACCGCCGTTACGCGCCATTCCGTGTCCTCCAGAGGTGCGGAACCGCTTAAGCGAGGAACGAAAAAGTTCTAGGGGGCGCGGCTCCGAAATGAGTTATGATCATACCCATGTCGAGCCGCATCTCCCTGTGGGGACAGAAAAAGTCGCCTTCCACCAAGAACCCGGCCCCTACGAAGGCTCCGGTCGTGTCGGTGCCGCCGCGCCGCCGCCCCCACACCCCGCTCCTCCCGCCCCGACCTGCCCCAACCACCACGGCACCCGTCCCAGTGTCGACCCCGGTTGAGGTCGTCCTTCCCGTCAACCCTCCTGCACCGGGGTCGAATGACGTCGAGGCGGGAGCATGGGAGAGGCCTCGGCAGGAACTGCCGTCCCCCCACCTTCCCGACCAGCGCTACGGGAAGCGCAAGTTTCAGCGGGTGCCCAAGGACAAGACCCGTCGCCACGCCCTGTCGGTGTCGGTGAGCATCGAGGAGGAGGACATTCTACGCGCCGCTGCGGTCGAGGCAGGGACGTCCTTCAGCGACTGGGCGAGGCGCGTCCTGTTCAAGGCGGCCGGGAAGAAGTTGCCGTCGAGGACGCGTGGCGGGGCCGCCGTGACGGGGGAGTAGGACGGCAAAACGGAAGAGGGCCGTCCCGGTTTCCCGAGACGGCCCATGGGCTTCCCCAGCCCCGCCCGCTCCCCAGCAGGCGTCGTGCCCTGTCCCTAGCAGAGGTCACGTCGACACCCTAGCGGTGCCATGTCGAGGCGTCAAGCAACCGGGGATGGTTGTAGCACTAGTTCTCGCCCAAGCGACCCGACAGGTTGGTCATGCGACCTTCCATCGCACCGTCGTGGAGGTCGCTGCACACCTTCCCGGTGGCATCCTTCCACGTTCGTACCATCAGCGTGACGCCGGGGCCGTCCACCGTGAGGCAGAGGCAGTCCTTGACGTCAGGATGCTCGGACAGGGAGCGGCCCGAGGCCGCCCACGCTTCCGCCGTCGTGTCGGTGTTGGCGAACTCGACCATGAACGCCTCGGCGGCGAGCCCGACGAAGGTCGCCCCGGTCTGGGCAGCGGCCTCGCGAAGGAACAGGGGCACGACCTCCTTGGGGAAGCCCGCGACCTGCGGGACGGCGATGCAGTCGCCGTCGACGAACAGGAAGCCCATCGTCGGGAACTCCCCGAGGCGCTCCCAGAGGTCGACGAGGACAGGAACCATCCCCTCGACGTGGGTGCGGACACGGGTCGCCGTCCACGGGTCGGCCTTGGCCTCTCCTGCGGCGGGAAGCACTAGCGCTCCCACGGGGGGCGCATGTCGGCCCGAGACCAGTCGTGCTCGTAGCGGCTGCGCATCGCGGCGATCCCGGCGGCCGGGACGCCATGCTCGTTGCGCTGGGCGAGGGCCGCGTCGTCGAGGCCACCGTCGAACAGACTGACGACGACGAGGCGTGCGCCCGCCTTCGCGGCGATCTCGATGTACGGGGCAATCTCCCAGCCCTGTGTGAACGTGTTGGCGACGGCGACGTCACCGAACTTGAGCCCGCTTCGTGCGGCGTTCTGGCACCACGCGTGGGCCTCCCCGAGGCGCTTGGGGTCGAACTGGTAGCGCCCCTGCTCGTCGTAGAAGAAGTCGTCGGCTGCGACGGCGAGGCTCGGACGAGAGGCGAGGCGAGCGGCGAGGGTGGACTTGCCCGAGCCGGGAAGGCCTCGGACAATGAAGAGGGTGCGGTCGGTACGGGCCATGGTGGGTCTCCAGTGAGAGGCCAAGGATAGCCGAACGCCCCGGTCGCTGGGAAGCGCCGGGGCGACGGGGTGGGGGTTGGGCTAGACGCGGCGGCCGTCAGCACGAAGCAGGTCAGCGAGGCTGCCCTGCGTGGCGCGGTTGAGGCGCGTCACGGCGAGGATGCGCCCCTGCTCGTCCCGCACCGCGCCGTCCTGCGGCCCCGTGCCGGGGCAGACGACGTCGGTGCGGAAGGCACCCGCCGCCTGCAAGGCGCTGGCGACGAGCAGGGAGACGATGAACACCGTCCCCTCCTGCGCCTCGGGGAGGCCCTCGACGGGGCCGAACGTGGGCGGGAGGAACACGGGGAGCCCGTGGAGCGTGTCGCACTGGGCACCGGGCGTCGTCGAGACGCGGGCCACGGTGCCCGAGGTCGGGATCGTGGTGATGACGCCGTCGACCGAGAGGCCGATGGGATGGGGGGTGAGGTTGACGAGGGTGGGGTGGGTCATGGGATGCGCCCTCCTCTGGCGCGTTGGGTTCAGTCGGAAAGACGCCCCGGTGCCCGCAGAACGGACACCAAGGCAGAGGGCTCACGCAGTTTCTGCCGCGTCTGCTGCCTGCTCGTCGAGGTAGGCAAGCGAGAGCCGGGGGTAGGCGAGTTGCTCGGGGACGAGGCGCGGGCCGCGCTCCTTTTGGAGAGCGGCTACCCGCTCCACGACGAGGGCTGCGTCCGTGCCGTAGCAGCGTTCCGAGGCCTGTAGCGCCCCTTGAAGCGCGTCGATGAACTCGATCCCGCTCTCGGTGAGGCGGGCCCGCCGCAGGCAAGCCCACGCCGTCTCCAGCGGTGTGCCCGTCTTCGTGTCGATAGGGGCGCGGCTCACAGGGAGGCCCGCTGGACGTCCCGCTTGGTGTCCCAGTAGACCTCCTCCCCGACGAAGAGGAGGTAGCCCGCGAGGTCGGCGGCGGCCTCGTTGCCGTGCTCGGCGGCGCGGTCGAGCAGGGTCACGACCTCGTCGAGGCGGCCCATCGTCCACGTGTGGACGCCGTCGACGGCGGCCGGGATGCCGACGCTGGCGAGGACGGCTTCGTCCTCGACCGTGACGGCGAAGGAAAGGGTGAACGCAGCCATGGGTAGGCTCCTTGTGGGTTGGGTTGAGGGCTCGGACGCCCTGTCTGTGAGGGCTCGGACGCCCTAGACGACCTCTGCTGCGTGGGCATGGAGGTGGGGGTTTCAGGAACAGGCCGAAAACCACGCACCAGAGGTCGTCTGGGACGTCCAAGGCCACGGGGGTGACCTTGGACGGGGAGCGTCTCCCGGCCCGCCGTAGCGGGCTCGGGGACGTCCTCCCGACGAGGCTAGGCCTCGATGGTGACGAGGCGACCGTCGCGAGCGCCCACCAGACCGCGCCGCAGGATGCGCGCCGCGAAGGCCTCGTACTCGGCCTGCTCGACGAGGTCGGGGGTCTCCTGCGCCGCGAGGGTCACGGCGTCGACCGCACTGGCGAGGAGGCCGCCGGGGGTCGTCGTGGCGTCGGTGAGCGCGTGCTGGGCACGGGCCACGAACGTCTGGGACGCCTTCTCGCGAGTCAACTCCCGCTCCAGCCACGCAGCGGCGTCGTCGATGGCGACGTCGAGCGCCTTGGTGTAGGCGTCGAGGACGCCCGTCGAGGACACCGTGGTCTCCTCGACCGCGCTGCGGACGCCCGCGCTGATGCGGTCGGACGACCCGTAGTGACGCCACGCCCATTCGGCGTCCCGCTCCCACGAACCCATGCCGTTGGTGCAGACCAACTTCCAGATGCCCCCGTTGAGCGAGACACGCTTGCGACCCGTCTCACCATTCCATGCTTCCAGCATGGGGATCGGCGTGTTGAGCGTGATCTCGGCTCCCGGCTTGAGGGCGAAGCGCAGGCGCATCGCACCGTCGGTGTTGTGGTACTGGAGGACGGGGAGGTTCACGACCTCGGGGGCGTTTGCAAGGAGGTCTTCGACGTACCGCAGGTTGTCGTAGGGCGCGTAGCCCTGACTGTGCTGCGAGCGGATCATGCGGGTTGCCTCGCCCGTCACGGGGTCACGGGTGAGGATGGTGCGGAACAGGCGCGGCTTCTCGTCGCTGCGAGCGAACGTCGCCCACGACAGGGTGGAGACCTTCTCGCCCTGCGCGCCGAACGCGCTCTGGTCGAGGAGGAAGCCGCCGCCACGGGCCGGGAGCAGCGTCTGCGACATCTGCTGGTAGGCGTTCTGGTGGACGAGCATGCGCTCGCCCATGCCGCGAGGGGAGAGGAACTGGGCGTAGACGCGCCCACCGTCGAAGGACAGGTGCATCTGCGAGAACGAACGCTCGATCTCCTCGGGGCGCTGGTGCGTGTGGAGCGTGCGCAGGTGGTCGCGGACGTCTTCGAGGTGGAGCGTCGAGAGGACGCCACGGGTGGAGCCCTGCGCCGCGAAGGTGCGGTCGGGGATCAGGCGGGGAGCGGGGGTCGGGGTCGGCTGGGGCATCGGGGCACCGTTGGTGAGGGTGTTGGTGTGGGTCGGGGTCGGGGCGGGCATGGGAACCTCGGGGGTGTTGCGTTGAGTGTGGCTCTCGGCCACGGGGAGAGTCTACTTTCGTCCAGACAAGGGGTCAAGCCCCCGTAGCAGATTTTGTCGAGAGGCGAGCCCGAGGGCTCGGCGGCGTCCGTGGCTAGGCCACGGTCTCGACGGGCCGCAAGGGGAACAGGTCGGGGTAGAGCCTGTTGGCGCGCTCTAGGACTTGCTTGGAAGCCGTGCCGATGCGCCCGGACGAACCTCGCATCCAGTCGACGACCTCCTCGGGCGTGGAGCAGACCGCTGCATCGTGGCGCATGGTCGCACGGGACGTCGACCCGAACCTGACGCAGGACACGTACTTGCCCGCCGAGGTAACGAACAGGTCGACCTCGGTGAAGCGGTCGCCGTCGGCGCAGTAGTGCGCACTGGCGAGCAGCGCCCCCGTGAACTCGACGTCGAGGTCGCCGTCCCGGCGCACCCGCTGGGCGTCGTAGACGAGGGCCTGTGCCTCTAGGGGGCGCAGGGTGGGGTCGGATTTTGCGGGTCGCCGGATGGTGGTGGACATGGGTCTCCTGTGGGTTGGGGGCGGGAGGCTAGGCCTCGGCCGCCGGGGTGGGCGGATCGGGCGGGGGCCCGAACCGCTTGACGAGAGCGTAGCACCGCGCCACGGCGTCTGCCGAGGTGGGACGCCCCAGCACGGTCAAGGTGTCGAAGAGGAAGGGGGCGAGCGTCGGGCACACCGCGAGGACACGCCAGAGGTCGTCCACGGCACGGGTGACGGCAGCGGGGCCGCCCCTGCCCCCGGCGACGTCGAACGCCGGGACGGTGGCGAAGGTGACGATGCGCACCGACACCTCCAGCAGCGGGCGGTCGGGCATGGGGGTGTGGCACCGAGCCAGCGTCCGGTGGAAGAAGGGCAGGGCGTCCCAGCCCACCCACGTGGCGGCCACGCCGAACACGTGGAGGAACTCGGACAGGCCGAGGCCCCCGAGCACGCGGACGAAGGCGTCGGCGGCGCGCTCGTCCCCCACCTCGCACGCGACCTTGAGGGCGAGGAGCGTCGTGCGGACGCTGCCCCCCTCGTCGCGGAAGGCCTCCCAGCGCTCGACGAGGGTCTCGGGGCGGGGCAGGGGGGCGAAGCCGCGCAGGGCGGCGCGGGAGACGGTGAAGGCGGGGCGGAAGGTCATGGGGGAGCCTCGGGGATGGTTGGGGATCAGTAGCCGCGCTCGGCCCAGTAGGCGGGCGTCCGCTCGTAGGGGGCGCAGGCCTCGGGATCGAGGACGGCGGTCTGGACGGGGCAGTCGATGGGTGCCGTCAGCATCGAGAAGAAGAGGACGACGAACGCCGCGAATAGGAGGAGCGCGAGGAACGTCCACACGGACAGGTCGAGCGGGGCCTCGGGGAGGTCATGGTCACCGGGGGGCCAGTTGGCCCCGTGCAGGGGGTCGGACATGGGGAGCCTCACAGGGGTGACGCACGGGGTGGCCGAAACCGGACACCCCGTGCTCGGGGTCACTGGGCGCGAGCGGCGGCGGCGGCGGCGGCGGCGGCGGCCTCGCGGGCCGCCTTCTGGGCCTCGCGGCGCGTCGCCTCGGTGGCGGCGTGGCGCTGGTGGATGCGCGAGACGTCACCGAGGTGCCACTCGATGTGGCCGCTGGCTTCCTCGACGTGGCGGGCATGGCGGCGCAGCGCCTCCTCCAGTTCGGTGACGGCGCTGCGCGCCTCCTCGGGGGTGACGTCCCCCTTGCCGTTGGCGTAGGCGGCGAGCGTCGGGAGCACGGCGTAGAGCACGGTCGCGACCTCGGTCTCGCGGTCGAGCCTGTTCGCGAGGTTCGCGACACCCCACAAGCCCGCCTTGAGGGCGTCCAGCGCGGGGTTCGCCTGCGGGGCCGGGATGCGCTTGCGGTAGGCCTGCTCACGCAGGTAGCGGGCGCGGGCCGCCTCGCGACGGGCGGCGTCGGCGTAGTGCTCGACGAGACGCTCGCGCAGGTCGGCGGCGGTCTCGCTGGTGCGGACGAGGAGCCCCAGCCCGTCGCACAGGGCGACGAGGTCGCGGCGAGGGAGCAGGTCGAGGTTGTCGGGGAGCGGGGGAAGCATGGGGGCCTCGGGGGCGTTGGGGTGGGTTGGTCGGGGAGGTGTCCCGACGCGAGCATCCTACTCACGTCGGGACAGGTAGTCAAGGGCTAGGCGGCCTCGGCCGCCTTGGCTGCGACCGGGAGGCGTCCGAGGACGTCCTCGTAGGACGTCGCGATCCACCCGACGTGGTCGTCACCGTAGCGCGCCTTCCGCTCCTCCCACAGGAGGAGGGGCACCGCGCCCATCCGGCGCAGCGTCTCGACGAGGTGGCGGGGGTCGCACAGGTCGCCCCCGCCGCGCTTCACGCGGGCCTCCAGCCAGCGGTAGAAGACGGTGCGGGCCTCCCACGATGCGATGCCCTCGTCGCCGTCGGACTCGACGGCGGTCGGGCCGCCGTCACGGGTGCAGTAGCGCTCGTCGTCGAACTGCTGCCAGCGCAGCGTCATCGCGGTGCTTCCGCTGCCCCAGTTCGACACCTCGTAGACGGTGTCGACGCCCTGCCGCAGCAGGTTCGCGCACTGGCGCGCCACCCGCTGGGCGACCTCGGGCGAGCCGTAGCCGTCGCGGTTGTCCACTGTCCCGGCGAGACGGTCAACCACGCGCTCGGTGCGGTGCCAGCGCAGGACGACGTAGACGTCGGACACGGACTTGAGCCCTGTGTCGCGGGGGATCGTCAACGGGCGCGTGTAGACGAGGAACCCCAGCGTGAGCGGGGTCGCGGTGTTCCAGTCGGTGGGGGGCTTGAAGCGGGCCACGGTGGCCTCCTGTGGTGTGGGTTGGGTCGGACAGGGTCAGACGGCGAGCCAGACGTCGCCGCTGGTGAGGTAGTCGAGGACGGGCCTGCCCGTCGCGAGGTCGGTGCCGTGGACGACGTAAATCGGCGGCGCGTAGTCGTCGCCGTCGTCCTCCTCCTCGCACAGGGCAACGCTGACGACGCGCAGGGGGCGACGGGTGACCCCGTCGGGAATGTCGATGCGGATGCTCGCGCCCACGGGGGGCAGCGTCGAGGGATCGCGGGTAACGGTCATGGTGACCTCGGGGAGCGGGTTGCGTTGGTCGGTGCGCGAGCGTCCCGACGAGAGCAGTCTACTCGCGTCGGGACGGGTCGTCAAGGGCTAGCCGTAGACGACCTCACCGAACAGGCCAGCCTGCACGATGCAGTCGGCGTCCCCGGCGTCGTAGTCCACGTCCTCGCCCATGAGGACGGCACGCGCCACCTGCCGCACGTGCTTGTAGCCCTGTCCGGGCTGCGCGAAGAACTGGAGGCCGCGCAGGATGCAGGCGGCGTCGATGCGGTGCGTGGGGGCGTCGTCCTCGTCGGTCTCGGTCTCCTCGACGTCGGCGTAGAAGCCGTCGAGGTCATCCTCGCCGTCGGGGAGCGACCAGTGGTACTCGGTCGCGCACGACCAGTAGCCGATGCCACCTTCGAGAGCGGTCACGAAGACCCCGTGCAGGGCGGCCTTGTCGACCTCGCACGTGACGGTGATGGTGACGGGGATGGTAGCGGGCTGGGTCTGGGTTTCGGCCACGGGGGCCTCCTGTGGTTTGGGTGGGGAGAGGCAGGGCGATGCCCCCGGCCCGCCGGGGAGGCGAGCCGAGGGCATCCGGCGGGCTAGGGCGCGGCGGGAGCCGCAGCCGCCGCACGGGCGGCACGGGTCGCCTTCTCGGCGGCCCAGCGCTTGATCTTCGCGTTGAACTTCGCCTCGGTCTCGCGAGAGACGTTGGTCGACAGGCCCACGTGGGCCTTGACCTCGTCGAGGCTGAAGTAGAGGGGCTCGCCGTTGCCGTCGCGACGGTACGCCGTGTTCGTGGCCTCGACGGCCGCGACACGGCGGTGCCAACGCTCGGCGTTCTTTTCCGTGATCTCGGGCAGCCCGACGAGCAGGCTGGCCCAGATCAGCGCGTCCGTCGTGACGGACATGCGCTTGGCGGTGCGACCCGACGCGTCGTCGGGGTCGGTGTACCAGTCCGCGCCGCGAGCGAGCGCCTCGGCCTCCTCGGGGGTGTCGAAGACCCGACGGTCGAAGCAGACGTTGGCGTAGTCGCGGATGCGACCGATGTTCCAGTTGAGTGCCATGGGCGGTTTCCTGTGGGTTGGGTTGCGGGACAGGGCGCGTGCGCCCTCGTCGACTACCGAGCGGGTCGGTAGCCGACGAGGAAGTACGAGCGGGTCGCCCCGACGCGAGCATCCTACTCGCGTCGGGGCGCATCGTCAAGGGCTAGGCGTCGTCCTCGGCCTCCTCGACGGGCTCGCTGGTCTCGCAGCCGCAGTCGCGGCAGCAGAACCAGACGAGCCCCCCGAGGCGACCGAGGAACACGTGAGCCGAGCCCCCGCAGAGGGGGCACGGGATCACAGGCGGCCCTCGGCGGCGGCGGCGTTCAGCGCCGCGAGGAGCGCCTCGACCGTGCGGTCGACGACGAGGGCGAGGACGTCGCCGCTCGGGGCGGCGGGGGCCGCCGCCGGGAGCGCCGGGCCCATCTGGACGCTGACGAGGTCGCCAGCGCTCGGGGCGGCGAGCGCGGCGACGCGCTCCTCCAGCGCGACGAGGCGCTCGCGGTGGAGGTCGAGGGCCCCGTCCATGGCGGCGAGGGGGCCCGTCGCCTTCTCGACGGCGGCGAGGCGCTCGTCGATGTCAGCGAGGCCGCCCGCCATGGCGCGGCTGGCGAGGTCGTCGAGGTCGAGGCACGCCGCGACCTCGGCGGGGTCGACCTCGACCTCGGCGGCGAGGTCGGACAGGTCGATGTTGCCCGCCAGTTCCGACAGGTCGATGTGCTCGGCCACGTCGCTGACGTCGATGTTCTCGCCCACCTCGCGGGCGACGTCGCCCATGACGTTGTCGCTGACCTCGCGGGCGAGTTCCGACAGGTCGATGTGCTCGGCGACGTCGCTGACGTCGATGTGCTCGGCGACGTCGCCGAGGTCGATGTGCCCGACGAGGTCGGACAGGTCGACCTCGCCAGCGAGGTCACCGAGGTCGACGTACGTTGCGACGTCGGCGGCACCGATGCCGCTACCGACGCGGCGGGCCACGGCCTCGACGAGGGCCTCGCCGTGCGTCGAGTTGACGTCGGCGTACTGCTCGACGAGGCGCACGGTGGCGTCCTCCTCGACGCGGATGGGGTCGATCTCGACGCGGGCCGCGACGAGGTCGACGGTGCGGGAGAGGACGAGAGAGAGCAGGGTGTCGCTCGGGGCGACAGGGGCGGGCTGGGTCACGGGAACCTCGGGGGAAGGGATGGGGGTCTCGGTCACTGGGAACCTCCTGTGGTGTGCGTTGGGGAACAGGGCAGTGCGCCCTCCTCGGACACCGAGAGGCTCGGTGGCCGAGGAGGACGCACGGCGCTTGGCCGTGCGGCGACGGACGAGGCTAGGCCAGCGTCCGCCGCTCACAGTCTTCTGGGGGTGCGCATGGCGCAGCCTCCTGTGGGGGAGAGGGGTGAAGCCCGGCGCGTTGCGCCGAGCGGGGTCGCCCGAACCATTCTGTATGGGGTGATGTGAAAGAGCGGGGGCGGGGGTTCCCCCGGCCACGCTTCCCTTCTACTCTCGCCCAGACAGACCGTCAAGGGGCGAGAGCAGAAAGCGTTGCCTCGGCGCAGGCCCCCCTCCCGAGAGCGGGGGCGGCGTTTCACCCTTGCCCTTCCTCCCGAGAGGGGAGGCGGCGGCTTCGCCCGAGGGCGGCTAGGCAGGTGGCAGGCTTGCGTTGGGAAGGAGCGGTGCGGCGGGGGGTCTCCCGGCCACGCTTCCCTTCTACTCTCGCCCAGACAGACCGTCAAGGAGAGAAAGCAGGTAGCGTTGCTTTCCCAGTCGCCCGAGGGCTGGAGCGCCTCGCCCCGAGGGGAGAGGAGCGCCGCGCCGAGGGGCGGCTGGAGAGCGCTGCGCTGGGAAGGAGCGGTGCGGCGGGGGTCTCCCGGCCACGCTTCCCTTCTACTCTCGCCCAGACAGACCGTCAAGGGGAAAGTGAGGGGCTGGCCCCCGAGGGGGCGGGCCGCCCCGAGGGGGGGGCCCCGGCGGGGGGTGGGCCCCGCCGGGCCGGGAGGGGGGTTCCCTCCCGACGAGACCCCTGTATCTCGGTCAGACGTATCGTCAAGGGCTCGAGGCCACAGGGCGCGCCGGGCAAGGGGCCTCGCACCTTACGTACGCGCGCGCGTACGTAAGGTGCGAAAGAGAGGGGAGGGGGCGGGCCGCTCGGCGGCAGGGGGAAAGGAACGCACGCACGTTACGTACGCGCGCGTACGTGAGGTACGAGGCGGCCCGGCCCGGCCCCCCGCCCCCCCCCTCCCTTGACGAACCGTCTGGGCGAGAGTAGGTGTGGTCTGTCGGCGGGGGCTCCCCCGCTGACCCCCTCCCCCTCGGGGGGCGGGGCCCCAGCCCCCTCGGGGGATGGGGAGAGGGGTCGCACCCCCCTCGCACTGGCCGCCCCGGCGGCCCCTGCCCCTCGGGGCGGGAAAACTCACCCAGTGCCCTTGACGACCCGTCCAGACGGGAGTACATGGGTCTCGTCGGCGGGGGAACCCGCTGACGGGGCGCTCCCCTCGGGGAGGCACCCCAGCGGGGCTCGCGGCCCCGCCGCTCTCTCACACTGCTGCTGCCTGCCTAGCCCCCGTGGGCGAAAGCCGCCGCCCCTCCCGGCCTCGGGAGGGGAAGGGCAAGGGCAAAATGCCGCCCCCGCTCTCGGGAGGGGGGCCTGCGCCGAGTAGGCGAGGCGAGCGGCTCTTTCACATCCCCATAGCCAATGGTAGCGCCCATGCTGCGCGGCTCAAGCGCAGCCCTACCCTAGCCCTCGGCTCACGCCCGTTCCCGGCGCGTCGTGCCTTGGCCGCCCCTCTCGGGGCACCCCCTCGATGCCTCGCACCCCGCGAGGCAGCCCCCCGCAACGCAACCCACACCGCGCCACACGGCGCTCGCGAGGCTCCCATGCCCACCCCCCTGTCCACGCCCAGCGTGGCCCTCCCCCTGCTGCTCGCGGGGGACTGCACCTTCACGCTCGTCTCCTGTCGAACGGGGACGCGCTACACGTTCACCGTCACCGCGACGAAGCCCCACCCCCGTTTCGGGCCGGGATGGTTCGTGAAGACGCTGGTCGCCCCCGACCAGTACGCGTACCTCGGCATGCTCACCGCGCCGAACGCGACGACGGTGCCCCGCCTGCGCCTCACGCAGGCCTCGACGGCGACCGCCACCGACCCCCGCGTCAAGGGGCTCACGTGGCTCTTCGACGCCATGCGTCAGTACGACACCAACCCCGCCGCCGTCGCGGCGTGGGAGGCGTGCGAGGTTTGGCACGCCGACACCTGCGCCCGCTGCGGGCGTGAACTCACCGACCCGTCGAGCATCGCGGCCCGCCTCGGGCCCGAGTGCTACCAGCACGTCCACGGGACGACGCGCCCCACCGTCGCGCCGACCCCCGTGGCCGCGCCGCCTGTCGCGGTCGAGGCGGCCCCCGCCGCCCCCGCCGAGCCCGCCCCGGCGGTCGAGGCCCCCGCTCCCCGCAAGGGGCGCGCCAAGGCCGCCAAGGCCACGCCGACCCCCGCCCCGGCGGTCGAGGTCGTCGAGGCTCCCGCGCACCCCATGCGGGGCCCGAGCGGCTTCCTGTTCTAGGCGTGCCTTGACGTCCCGTCCTGACGCGAGTAGACTGCTCGCGTCGGGACGGGTCGTCGTCCCGTCTCCCGCGCCGCAAGGCGCTCGCAGGGCTCCCATGCCCCTCACCCCGCCCCCCGAGGCTCCCCGTGTCCGACGTCACCGACCCCATTCTCCCCGCCGCCCCTGCCGTCACGCTGACCGACGAGCAGGAGGCGGCGCTCGCCTCCCTGTTCTCCACCCTGCGCGGCCCGAGCCGCGAAGCCGTCCTCGCGGGCCCCGCCGGGACGGGGAAGACCACGTGCATGCGGGCCGTCATGGGCCGCTGGGGCGGCGACGTCACGCTCGTCGCCCCCACCGGGAAGGCAGCGCGCCGCCTGTCCGACCTCACCGGGGCCCACGCGACGACCGTCCACTCGGCCCTCTACGGGGCGGTCGAGGAGGAGCGCGTCACCAAGGCCCGCGAGCGCCTCGTGTTCGGTGAGCGCAAGGCGCTCGGCGGGGGCGGCTCCCTCGTCGTCGTCGACGAGGCCTCGATGGTCAACGCCGACCTCGCCCGCGACGTCCGCGCCGCCTGCCGGGAGGCCGGGACGGCCCTCCTGTGGGTCGGTGACCCCGAGCAGTTGCCGCCCGTCGAGGGCGACCGGGGCGTGCCCCTCGACGCGCCAACGGCGCTGCTCCAGACCGTCCACCGACAGGCGCTGGAGAGCCCCGTGCTCGACCTCGCCACGCGCATCCGCGTCGGTGAGGGCCACCTGTTCGACCGCTGGACGGACGCCGACGGGGCGTGCTCCCGCATGACGGAAGGCGCGACCATGGACGCCGCCGTCACGTGGGCCGAGGAGGCCCCCGCCGAGCGCGTCCTGCTCACGTGGACGAACCGCTTGCGGCAGCACGGGAACACGCTGACGCGAGCCCGGCGCGGCCTCCCCCTGCGCGACCTCGTCGAGGGCGAGCGCATCGTCGTCACGTACAACAACCATGCGCTGGGCATGATGAACGGCGAGACGTTCACCGTGGCGAAGGTCAAGCCCTGCCCGGAACTCACCGAGGCGCTGGAGCGCCCCGTCCTCTGGGCGTGGCTGGAGGGCCAGCGGGAGCCCGTGCTGGTCGCGCCCGACGGGTTCGACGGCCACCTGCGCGAGGGGGTGTCCGAGCGCACGCTCAACCGGGGCCTGTGGGGCCCCCTGTGGCAGACCGAGCGTGCCCCGCTCCTCGCCATGCTGACCCGCCTCGGCTGGGGCTGGGACGACCTCAAGCACTGGCGCAACCTCGCCAGCAAGCGCGTGGTGCAGTGTACCTACGGGTACGTCCTGACGGCGCACAAGTCGCAGGGGTCGCAATACCCGAGCGTCGGGTTCGTCTCCTGTCCGTCCCTGCGCGCCTACGAGGACGCCGACTTCACGCGGCGACTGCTCTACACGGCGATCACGCGGGCCGAGCACACCCTGCGCATTTTCGCCCTCGGGCTCTAGGCCGAGGCTTGACGACCCGTCCAGACGCGACTAGAGTGTCTGGGCGGGCCGCTCCCGCGACCGCTCACCCAACCCACAGGAGGCCCCTTGGCCCAGCCCCTTGCCCTCCCCAGCATCCAGACGTGCGTCCGCACCATCGCGGGCACCGACTGGCCCGTCGTGACCCGCGTCGAGCGGTACGTCCGTCGCGGACGCCCCGTGTGGGTCGTCCTCGTCGACCTGTGCAACGGTACGCCGTCGCACGCGACCCTCTTCCCGACGCGCCGCGAGGCGCTCGCCTACTACGTAACCGTCGTCAACTGACCCCACCCAACTGGAGACCCAACCATGTCCAGCCTCTCGATCCCTGACCTCGCCAAGCAACTGTCCTCGCTCACCGACGCACAGGCGCTCGACCTCCTCTCCAGCATCGAGGGCCTGACGGCCCGCGCCGCCGCCCACAAGGCGGCCATGGCCGCCGCCGAGGCCCAGCGGGACGCGTGGGCCCCCAAGGTCGTCTGCTCCTGTGGCGAGGCCGCCACGGTGGGCCGCTACGTCCGCTGGGAGCAGGCCAGCATCCGCGTCGGCATCGCGGCGTGGCGCAAAGAGCCCGAGGGGGGCATCATCGCGACGGCTTCCGACTACGAGGACGCGCCGAGCAACGACGCGGACGTCACGAAGGTCGCGGGCGACCTGTGGGTCTCCTGTGCGAAGGAGGAGTGCCCGTGGGTGCGCATCCCCGGCGGCCACGACGGCATCGTGGGCTGGGAGTGACCATGGCAACCAAGGCCAAGGCCCCCAAGGCCGCCCGCCCGCCCTCGGGCGAGCCCCCCGTCGTCACCTACCGTCGCACCGTGTCCGGTATGCTCGCGCTGATCGAGCACGACCCCGCCAAGGTCGCGGACGCCGTCGACGTCCTGTTCGCCGGGGCCGAGGAGACCAACCCCGGCGGGCTCACCTCCCTCGTCATGCGCAGCCTCCCCGACCGGGACGTGTTCGCGGACAACGTCGTCGACGTCGACGCGCTCGACCAGCGTGCCGACCCCTGCGGTCGCTGGGGGCGCGAGGACTGGGAGGCCGCCCAGCACAACCTCGCGTGGTACGTCGTCTACGTCGACGCCATGCACGGCTGCGCCGTCGCCGCCGACCTGCGCAGGGCGGGTGTCCTGTGAGCGCCCCGAGCCCCGAGGGGCGCACCCTCGACGTCGGCGGCGTCCGCGTCTCGGCGCGGACGTCGCTCCTCTGGTGGCAGGCCCAAGGCCTCCAGTACACGGCGAGCGGCTACGGGCGACGCATCCCGACGTCCACCATGGTGGAGGTCGACGGCCGCTGGCGGCGCGTCTACTGCTGCTGCTACGGCAACGCGGGCACCTGCTACATCGACGGCCCCCGTGACCCCGCCACCGGGGAGCGCCCGTGGCGCATCGTCACGGACTGACCTTGACACTGTGTCGAGACGAGAGTAGACTGCTCTCTCGTCCCGGCCCCAACCCAACCCAACGCACCGAGGCCCCCCATGATCAGCGTCCCCCATCGCTTCGACCCGACCCGCGCCGCGACGGCGCAGGAGGTCGACGCTGCCGCCCTCGTCGCACGCAGCGCCGACCCGAGCAGCACGAAGCACGCGTTCAACACCGCGCCGCTCCACCTGCGCGAGGTCGACGACGCCTACATCGCCACGCGCTCCCTGTTCGGCCAGTACGAACCCGTCGCGGTCGACTACCGACAGGTGTTGCTGCCCGACGCCACGGGGCGCGAGGTCTTCACCTCGCTCCACCTGTACCACTACTGGGACGGGACGGGGGTCGCCTACGCCCCCGACTACTGGGGCAAGCGCATGCGCTGGTTCGCCTTCGGGTGCCCTCACCCCGAGCACACGATCCACCGCTGCCCCGGCTGCGGGCACGCGGCCACCATCGACTCCAGCGACTGACACTCCAACCAACCTCAAGGACTACCCCATGACGTTTCATTTCAGCGCCCTCGGTTCGTTCGGTGCGGGTCTCCCGACCGACCACGACGGCTACGTGACCTACTCGCCCCGGCGGGTCGGGGCATGCAAGCGAGCCCTGCGGGCTGGCCGAGCCCTCCCTTCGTGGGCGGCGACGGGAGCCAACCCGTCCGTGGCTGAAGCCGAGGTCGCTCTCGATCAGTGGCGGGCGTGAAGGCACGCGGCTGCGGGCACGCGGCCACCGTCGACTCCAGCGACTGACACCCCAACCCAACACCGAGGCCTCCCCATGGCAACCGACTACACCGACAAGGTTCTAGACCTCCTCGCCGCGTTCGGCGCGGACGGCTTCCGCTACTACACCTTCGCGAGCGGCGGCTTCCAGCGCACGCGCACCCATGACGTCGGCTCGACGGGCTGGCCGTGGGAGTTCCTCCACACGTGGGCCGTCCCGGCCGCCCCGGCGACCCGTGACGCGCTCGTCCGACAGGGCTGGATCGAGCCGCTCCCTAGCGGCCTCTCCATGGGCAACGAGTACCGTGTCACCAGCAAGGCGCTCGCCCTGCTCGCGAGCGAGGCGACGTCGACGTGGAAGTTGTCCCGTGCGCCGTGGCAGGCCTATGCCGTCGCCTGCGCCGCCGCCGAGGCAGACAAGCGGGCCCACCCCGGCACCCGTCAGCGCGTCTGACCCCACCCACCCACCCACCCACCCAACCTCAAGGAGACCCCACCATGCCCACCTTCAACGTAGGCGACCTCGTCTTGTTCGGTCGCACCCATGGCGAGAAGACGCGCGGTCGCGTCGTCAAGATCAACGCCTCGACCATCAAGGTCGAGCAGACCGAGGAGCGCGGCGGTCGCCCCATCGGCACCGTCTGGCGAGTCGCGTCGTCGCTCGTCTACCCGCTGGAGGGCTCGCCCGCCCTCCCGGCGCTCGCGCCGCTGGTCGCCCTCCCGCCCATGCCGGGGACGGCCCGCCCGTCCTTCCGCATCGGCCAGCGGGTCGCCTTCACCGCGAAGGGGCGCACCGTCGTCGGGACAGTCGCCCGCGTCAACACGAAGACGGTCACCGTCGACCACTGCGACGACGGCAGCCGGGGGTGGCGCGTGTCGCCCTCGATCCTCGCCCTCGCCAACGCTCCCGCCACGTTCTAGGAGGCCTCCCATGAAGACCATCCGCGACCTGTACGACCTCGCCCAGCACGTGGGCGCGTACCGCACCGACCGCGCCGAGACGCTCGACGACGTCGTGTCGTCCATCCGCCGCCGCCTGTTCAAGGACACGACCTGCGGGGTCGGCTTCGCCTACGACCCCCCCGCCCTGCGGACGGTGGGGCACCGCGAGGCGACCTACGTCCTCGTATGGGAGCAGTCGATCCTCGGGCCCCGCGTCGTGTGGTGGCGCAAGCGGGGCGGGCGCAGGCAGCAGTCCTCGACGCTGCCCCAGCACGTGTGTGACTACCTGCTGCTCACGCGGATGGAGTACCCGACCCTGCGCCCAGAGGGCGGCGGGGCGGACGACGTCTCGGGCGTCGAGCGTGTCTACCCCTACAACCCGTGGGCGCTCTCGGCGGCGGGCGAGAACGTCCACATACTAGCGCGCAGCGAGCGCCGAGGGCGTCTGTACCTCACCCTGCGGCTGGCGGGCCCTGTGCGCCGCATGGACACGGGCAGCGTGTCCGTCGCGGGCTACTGCGAGGGCACGGACGCCGAGTGCCCCAACCACATCCTCGCCTTCCCCTTCTCGCCGGGAGCGTTCAACGCCATGGTCGAGGCCGCCGACCAAGACGGCTGCGACCTGTGGGACGACACCCACGGGTGCGAGGACTGCGCGACCCACCACGGCATCCCGGTCGAGGACGGCGTCCCGGTGGACGTGTGCCCCGTTTGGGAAGCGTGCCCCTCCTGTGAAGGCCACGGCATCGTCCTGTAGCCGAGGCTTGACGACCCGTCAGGACGTGAGTAGGTTCTCGCGTCCCCCAACCCCCAACCCAACTCCAAGGAGGCCTCCCATGGCCCAAGACACCTCGACCCCGTGGCTTCGCTTCACCGTCCAGTACGTCGAGAACGGCAGCGACGGCGACACCGTCAACCTCACGCTCTCCAGCCTGTCCAACTGCGTGATCGACGTCGACGGGACGAACCTCGTCTACTCGCACGTCGAGCAGGACAACGACGGTCAGTGCTTCGCCGTCGGCATCGACCTCAAGACCAACAAGCAGGTGCGCGCCCCGCTTGCCGACGCCGTCGTCACCGTCATCTGACCCCAACCCACAGGAGGCCTCCCATGGCTGCCCCCCGCGCCCTCTTCGACGACCCCAGCGTCACCTTCGACGAGCACACCGTCATCGTTACACCCGAGACGGGGCCCGACGTCCGCAACATCATGCACCCGACCGCCGAGATGATGCGACAGGTCACCCTCCTGCGCGACGAGGCCTGTCGTCTGCTTGAGCAGGAGGGCGGCATCCCGCCCCTGTACTTCCTCACCCTCGCCCTCGCAGACGCCTTCATCGGCACGCGGGAACTGCTCCTGCGTGTGGTGGACGACGAGCCCGACGCCTACCGCTTGGCCGAGACGTTCCTCGCTATCGGCTTCGACGGGATCGACGGCGACGAGCCCGAGCCCATGGTCGAGAGCCTGCGCCTCGACGTCTCCCAGACCCTCAACGAGGTCGAGGGGGGCATGGGCGACTGGGACGACGAGGCCCACAACGCCGAGGCGCTTCGCGATCCCGGCCACACCGTCACCGACAACGACTAGGAGGCCACCGTGCCCAAGACCTTGAACCTGACCAACCTCACCCAGCCCCCCGATACCAAGGGCAACCCGTGGTCGACCCTCCTGCTCGACACGGCGCAAAGCGACTTGAGCGCGGACGCCGCCCACGAGGCGATCCTCTCCCTCCTCCCAGCGTGGCAGGAGGACGGCGGCGCGAACCGCACGTACGTCCTCACGACGTTGGAGGACACGATCAAGGCGCTCTCCCAGTATTACTGGGGGCTCAAGGTGACCCTCGACTACGAGGCGTTCAGCGCGGACAACCGTGCGCTGGCCGAGCGCATGTCGAAGGGCACTGTGACCCGTGCCGATCTCGACGCGTTCACGAAGCGCGTGGACGCGCTCCACGACCTGCGTGGGCAGTGCGGGCTCACGGACGTCGCCCCAGCGCTCATCGAGGCCGCCTTCGACCCGAGCCCCGTCGAATGGTTCCCCGCCCCCACCAACCCCGACTAGGACACCCCCATGGCAACCACCGAGAAGAAGGAAGGTCTCACCTTCAACCCGACCGCCGCGAAGAAGCCCATCGAGGACTGGGTGACGTCCATGGGCGTCCCCGAACTCAAGTGGGCGTGGGAGGTTGTGCGCGACTGCATGGACGTCGTCGCCCATCACTCGACCCCGTGGGGCGAGACGCGGGCCTCCCAGAAGTCGATCCTTTGGCTGGAGTTTTTCGGGTCGTTCCTGTTCGACGCGAACGCGAACTACGTCGTCCACGGCTTCGTGAAGGAACTCAAGGCGGCCTGTCCTGACGACATCGCCCACGGGCTCCACCGGGTCGTCCGCGAGGGCTACGAGGCTGGGGACGCACGCACCCCCGCCCAGAAGGCAGCCTCGCTCGCCGCGCACCAGAAGGCGCGACAGGGCATGGCGACGACCCCCGTCGAGCCGCCGCCCCTCGACCGTGTCTCCACCTCTCCCATCCCAAAACCCAGCCCGTTCACCGTCATTCTGGGCGGGCGGGAGGACTGACATGCGCACCTTCCTCGACAAGGACGCTGCCCGCGCCTGCCACGCCGAACTGGGGGGCTACCTCGTCACATCGTGGCACCTCGACGCACGCCAGCAAGCGTACGAGGCCTTCACCGTGGGCGAGCGCGCCGACCTCGTCGACGCAGGCTTCGACGCCGATGCGCTCGACGCTCTCGCCCCGACCTACGACGCAACCCAGCCCGATCTCAAGGCCTGCCCATGACCGCGCCCCACCTCACCCTCCCTGCCGTGTCCGTGCTCGACCTCAACAAGTGGATGCGGCAGGGAGGCTTCTCCCGGTGCGTTGACGTCGAGGCCGCCAAGGCGGCCGTGCTAGCAGACTTCGACTGGCTCACGGCAAACCACGACGTGGTCTACGTCAGCGAGGCCTTGGACACGGACAGGTTCCGCGAGCACGGGTTCGACCCCCCGGCGCGAGCGCGCATCGTCAAGGGCAGCGCCGGGGACGGACTCGTCTCCTTGGTAGGTCTTGAGGTCGAACTGTTCGTCAACGTCACCATCGAGGGACGTGAGGGCCAGTTCCTCGTCAACCTCGGTCGCCGTCGTGCCTACGACGTCTACGCCGGGATGCACCTCGACGACTGGCGGGAGGAGGTCGTGCGGCACCCGAACCGAGAGGCCGCCGAGGCCGCCGCCGACGCAGACGGCCGCGCACTGGTGGGGCGCGAGGTCTACATCAAGACCGTCGACGTGCCGGAAGGCACGGTCACCTTCGACCGCCCTGCACGGGTGCTGGTGACGAACGTCGAGGCTCACCCCACCGACGACGGCCAGTGGAACTACGCCGACTTCTACATCGACTTCGTGTTCCGTGACGTCGAGGACGCCGAGCGCGCCCCCGGCGCGTGGACATACGGTCGCCAACACGCCTACCCGAGGACACCCAGCGCATGCCTGTGAAGCCCGAAACGACACCCGTCGTCCCCACACGTCGTGACCTCCACCGCATCTTCCGCGAGGTCGAGGCCGAGACCGAGATCGTCCTGCGGGGCGACTTCTCCTGCTGCTCGTCCTGCGGACAGGCAGCGCTCGACAAGCCCGAGGTCGCCCCGAGGGGCTACGCGTTCTACCACGCGCAGGACACCGACCATGCCGCCGCCGACGGCGTCATCTACCTGTGCTTCCACGGCTCCCCCGAGGGGAGCCCGCCCGACGGGGCACGGTCGCAGGCACAGGTCGGTCGCGACCTCGTCCGCGCACTGGTGGCCCGTGGCCTGTTCGTCCAGTGGAACCGCAGCGCCAAGCGCCGCATCACGGTCGCCGTCGACCGCCGCACGTTCGACCACTACTCGTCCGAGAGCCAGCACATGGTTGGCCTCGCCACGCCTGTCGTGACGTCCGTGCTGGACGACGGATGGTCGTGCCGTGTGTGGGAGGAGCCCGAGGCGACCCATCCCGAGGCCCGCTGGTGCGGTATGCTCGTCGATCCCGACGACAACGGCGCATCGCACCACACGGGCGGCAGCCGTGAGGAGGTCGAGGCCGGGATGCGCGAGGTCTATCCGAGCGTCCGCGCCGAGTGGGGACACGATCCCCTGCTGGAAGACTTCCCCGGCGTTGTGGGGGAAGCATGAGCCGCCCCCAGCCTCGCGTCGTCGGACGCATCCGGCTCAAGACGAAGCCGGGGCAGGGGCCTGCCCTGTGCGACCTCGACGCCCAGAGCAACCTCACCCTGCGGGTCACGACCCCCGTGGTGGCGACACTGCTCGCTGACCGGGATGCGTCTGTCCTCGTCGGCGCGATTGTGCGCCTCACCAAGGTCTTCGACCACAAGGGCCCCGTGCGCCTACCTGCGCCCGTCTTCGCCAAGGTCGTCGGGGCACGGCGCGAGGAGGGAGACGACTTCCTCGACACCGTCTACGACGTCCACCTCCCCGAGCCCGTCCGTGGCTACACGACGGGGTGGAAGGCATACGGTCGCTCCTACGTGGTCGAGCCGTCCTGTGCGACAAGCCTGTTGCCAGTTCGTCCAGACAAGACTAGTTAGCCGTATGCAGCGACCCCCTCGACCCTACCTGCGCCTCGTCACCGAACCTCAACCCCCGAGCGGCTCCCCGCTCTTCGTGGAGAACCCCACCATGCCCACCGTCAGCCTGTCCACCGACACCCAACTCACCTTCACCTTCCGTGGCCTGACCGTCCCCACGGTCGAGGCCCTCTGCGCGGAACTCCACGCGCACCGCATCGCGGGCGAGGTGGGCAACCCCCACATCGCCACGTTCGACCCCGAGAACATGCACTACGGTCGCCCCCACCTCGTCCTCACGGCGTACTACGAGGGCGTCGGCTTTGAGGACGAGGAGGTGCTCGTCACCTACCCGTGGGATCACACCGTGTGGTCGCTCTTGGAGGCCGCCGAGACGGCGCGCAACCACCGTGGCGCGGTCTACGTCGAGCAGGACGTCTACGGGCCCATGGACGGCCGGGACGAGGAGACCATCGAGGAAGGTGTCCACCTCGACGAGGGCTTCCGCGTCATGGTCGCAGACTTCCTCCCGCCCGCCCTGCGCGCCAGCCTCGACAAGGCGGCGAGCGACCTCAAGGCGCAGATGGCTGACCTGATGGGAGGCGATGAATGAGCCCAGACCTCGTCCACCTCGCGTGGGACGGTTGGTGGATCGTCGCACGGCGGAAGGGCGACCTGTACGTCGCTCCTGTCCCGCCCGTACACCGTGCGCACCACGGGGACTTCATCATGGGTGACCTTCGCACGGTCTCGTCCTGTGCCCACGGCGCACCGACCCGCGCAGCCGCACAGGTCAAGGCCAACGACCTCTACCCCTACGCCAACTTCCGCAGGGCGGCCTAGCCGCTCTCCTCCCGCCCCGGCCCAGTGCCGGGGCGTCCTCGCATCTGGAGGATTCCCATGGCAGCCAAGAACCCCATCACCGAGACACGTGCCTTCCGGGCTGCGCTCGGCACCGAGCCCGACCCCGATACTGCCCGCAGGTTCGGTGTCTCGACCGCGACCGTCCGCGCCTACCGACAGGCAGCGGGCATCCCTGCCTTCACCGACGTGCGCCGCGCCAAGGTCGACGCGCTCGTCGCAGCGTGCGACGACACGACCAGTGGCATCGCTCGCGCAGCGGGCGTCTCCCGGCGCGCAGTTGCCAAGCGCCGCGCCGCTCTCGGGGAGGCGTGCCCTGTCTCCCCCTACGTCGCGGACACCGAGGCGAAGCGCGCCGCGCTCCTCGCCCACGTCGCAGCCCACCCCGAGGACACGGTCGCAGAGGCCGCCCGTGCCGTCGGCGTGTCGCGTTCCCGAGCCTACGCCATTCTCGCAGCCAGCCGACAGGAGACCCCGTGAACCCGCCTGACGACAACACCCCCGTCACGACCGTCCTCCTCAAGATCGAGGACATCCACCCCAAGGCGCTCGACGCCATCTACGACGCCCTCGACACCCACGTGGTCGAACAGGGCGGCGGTTCCTACTTCACCCTCGTCGAGGACGGCAAGCGCCTGCGTGTGGACGAGGGCTCGCCCCACCTCGTCCCCGAGCGACTGGAGGCCAGCCTGTACGCACACGCCCGTGCCCTGCACGCCGTCTGCATCGAGTACGGGCTTCCCGTCCCTCGCCAACTGGCGCGCGACTACGCCGACTTCTGCGCCTTCTTCGACAAGGCCGAGGCGGGCGACGAGGGCGACGAAGCCTACGAGGAAGACCTCGACGAGGACGAGGACGACGCCGAGGGCGACGAAGACGACACCGACGAGGAGTAGGCTCCCGAGCCCGAAACGACGACGCCCCGGCACCGCTTGACACGGTGCCGGGGCGTTGTGCTAGGCGCGAGGTCTAGGCGATGGGCTCGAAAGCGAAGCCGCCGCTCTCCTTCTCGACGACCTGCCAGCCACGGGGCGCATCGCCCTCGCCAGCGGCCTCGACCACGTTCTCCTCGACCCACGCCGCAGCGGCGCGGACGAAGTCACTGTAGCCGATGCCCATGCGCCCGAGCAGGTCGAGCATCCGCGTCTTCTCGACCTCGGTCACGCGGATGTCGGGCAACTTGTGCGAGGCCTTGCTCCCAGCACGGGGCTTCGGGCCACGCAGCCGCGCCTCTCCCCGGTCGAAGCGCAACTCGGCCCAGCGGCGGGCACGGTCAGCCGACGTAAAGGGCTGCCGGGAGGCCTGCTCGACCACGCCGTCAAGCGTGCGGAAGATGCCCCACGTACCGTCACCGTTCGGGCGAATCTCCCAGACATGGCACGTCCAGATACCGTCCGCGAACGCCCACGGGGCGGGAGGATGGGCCTCGTCGGCCTCGACGAGGGCGCGCTCCAAGTAGGACGCCAGCCCCGGCGTCGCGAGGTGCTTGGCGACACCGTTGAGGCTCGCCACCCAGCCCCCGTTGTCGAGGGTGACGGACAAGCCGTCCGTGCGGCTCGCGGTGGGGATGCGCGGGGCGCGCACCCAGCGGGTAGAGGTCTGGACGGGAATGGCGGCGCTCATGCTTCTCCTACAGGGCCCCCGGCAAGCGGGGGCAAGATGGTTGCGGACTTCAGGACGGTGACGTGGCGAAGACGAATCCCCCCGACCTGACCGACGAGGACGTCGGCGGCGCGTTCGGGGTCGTCGTGATCGCGGAGCAACGCGATCCACGTGCCAAGGGGAACAGGAGCGTCCAAGTACGCGAGGCAGACCCCCACGCACACGTCGTCCACCCGTCGACCCACGCCCACGGTGCGACCTTCGTCGCTCACGAAGACGAGCACTTCACGTGGTTCGTCGAGTTCGTCGGTGTCGGACACGTTTCGCTCCCAGCCATTACCGTATCCGACTAGACGAGTTCCGTCAACGTACTCGACATATCGTCCGACGAGGGTTCAGCGTCGTTACGCGAGTACGCTCTAGCGACGACGCGTGTGCGAGGCGTGCGTCTCCGCACCGCGTACGCCCTACCAGAACATGCGAGCACCTTGGCGGTCGACGCGCGCGACCCCCCGTTTTCGTACGTTTTTGCGCCGGTTTCTTCGCTGTTATACTTTTAGGTTATTGAGCCCTCCCTACCCAAAAGTTATAAAGACGCGTCTTTATACTCATACCTTATGGAGCCGTTAGGGAGGTATGGGCAAAGTCGCGAAAAAAACGGCGCAAAAACCTGTACGGCAAAACGCCCGCAGACAGATGAGTGCGGAGACGGACAGTTTCTGTCCGAGGGCCCTCCTTGACACCTGTTGACGCCCAAGTTACGTCCCTTCAGGACGTAAACCTTCCTTTCCTCGGCAGGCACGCGTGGTCAACGCGCACGCGGAGCGCAACGACGTGATGGTCACCGCTCGTTACGCCGACGCGAAACTATCGGGCGCCGAGTTTATCGATGCGGGGCGCCGTACGCGTCTCCGGTAACCGCACCTGTCGGACAAGGTATGGAGCAAGCACATCTCCATACTCGTCCGACAGGTGCAGAGGCCAAAAGTTATGAAGTGCGCAAGACGGAGCCGCTGGGCACTATCGCGCGCCCGATGAAGTTATCGCCACCTTGAGGCGGCTATTGTCCGACAACGAGCACCCGCGCGGTCGGCGTCTTTATATTTTTGCCCTATTGAGCAGTCGAGGAGGTATGGGGTATGGAGCGTGTCGTCGTCACGCAAAGGTGCTCAAACCCGTCGTGGCGGACACGTGTAGCACTCCGACTGCTCTCCTCCTGTTCGGACACATCGACGGGGCGAGCGGGTAGCGGTAGAAAGGAGCCGGGAGGCCTCATGGCTCGAAAGAAGCGCGCGCTGCGCAAGAACCCCTCGGGGCTGACCATCTTCCTCGTCGTGAGCACGGTCGCGTCCCTCGCGGGCGGGGCGTGGTGGTTCCTCAAGAATCGAGGAAGCGGAGGCGACGGCGGGGCCCAGCGCCGCGTCGGGGTGGGCGTCAAGGAGGCCTTCTCCAACGTCCGAGGGAGCGGGGCCGCGAACCTTCAAGCGATGAAGGGGGGCGGCGGAACACTCGCCTCTCTCAAGTCCAACACGGAGCGGGCCGAGAAGGCCCGCGCTCGCCGCGACCGCATCCTTGCCGAGCGCGCGGCAAACGGCTCCGAGGAACTCGACCTCGAAGGCCAGACCCTCGACACCTCTCCTCCCGTGGGATGAACATGAAGATCCGCCAGATGTACGTTGGCATGCTCCCGGACGGCAGCATCGTCGAGGGAAAGGACACGGCGCAGAGCGCCATCGACGCGCTCCGCTCGTCGGGCGTCGAGGGGAACATCGTCGCCGACGACATCGGCACCCTTGGGCGTGGAACCTCGTTTCGCACCAACTCCGATGTCACTCCCGAGAAGGCCCTCGCGAAGGCCGGGCTTCGCCCCGTGTCCAAGAGCGAGGTGATGTCCCTCACGCCCGAGCAGGCCGTCGAGCGCATCCGCCCCCTCTTCGCCTTCATGGTCTCCGAGCAGCGCAAGTCCGTGATGGAGCCCGACCGGAACAAGGACGGCTCCCAAAGGTACGACGCGGACGGGAACCCGCTGATGAAGCAGGTCAACCGCGCCGTGCTCGACAAGAACGGGCAGCCTGTCTACGGCCCGACGGGCTTCGTGCAAGCAAGCGGAGCGCTTCGCTGGGCAGACGAGTTGATGGGCCGCAACGCGAAGTTGGTGAAGGACACGCTCAACGCGGACAACGCGACGTCTCTCCGCACCAAGGCGTCCGGCGACCTCATCGGGCTCAACCTCTACCCCGCGACGAAGTTGGCAACGGAGTTCATCTCCACGTACGGCTTGCAGGCGGAGGCCCGTCACGAGAACTGGGTCGACGCAGGGTGCCCGGAGGTCTACAACGAGGAGCAGGAGCAGCCCTTCGGGTTCAACCATCCCATCTCGCAGATCATCTCGTCGATCCTGAACACCAAGGCGCTCCCCTCCGTGGTCACCACGCTGCCCATGGGCAAGACGACGCTTCGCCGCGACAGGTACGGCAAGGAAGTCGAGAAGGTGGAAGAGGGCGGAGAGTCCGTCAAGCGGAAGGTCGAGATCCGGTTCGTTAGGGGACACGCGAACACGGGCCTCAACGCGGACGGAACTGTGCTCACGCTCTCCGAGGAGCACCGAGACAACCTCGTCAAGGCGTTCCCGAACCGCACCGCGTTCACGACGTGCGCCTCCGCTTCGGACATGTGCAAGCGCACCTGCCTCGTCTATACCGGGCAGAACACCAGCGCGTTCCAGAACGACTGGAAGAAGGCGACGTGCCTCTTCGCGCTCGTCGCTGACCCCGTCGCGTACCTCCGCCTCGTCATCCACGCCATCGACAACAACGGCCTCGACGCCTACAGGCGCGGCGTCCCGTTCTTCGTGCGGATGAACCTCCTCTCGGACATCCCGTGGGAGGTCATGGCTCCGTGGCTGTTCAAACTCTACGGCGATGCCCCGACGAAGTGGTTCAAGGAAGGCGGGGTCGAGGTCAAGAAGCGTAGGCGCAACCCCGATGAGGAAGAGGTCTCCGACGCGAAGTTCCGCGCGCAGGAAGCGCGGGAGCGCGCCCGCCTCCTCGCTACCTTCGGGAGCAAGAAGCGCCCGTTCCCCGTCCAGTTCTACGACTACACGAAGGTGGACACTCGCGACCCGGTCGCGCACGGCGTCACCAACTACGACCTCACCCTCTCGTACTCGGGCACCAACTTCGAGGACATCCGCGACGCGCTCTACCGAAAGGGCCAGCGTGTTGCTGTCGTGTTCGCGGGGCTCAAGATGGTGAGGGAGCGTGACGGCGAGGTCTACACCCGCGCGCTCTACGTGTCGGAGAAGAAGGCCGGAGGCACCAGCGCCGCCGAGGACAAGACGGCGTCCTACGGCTACGGTCTCCCGGTCGCGACGGACTTGTTCGCGCCTCCCGAACTCGTCGGCACCCGTGAGGGCTTCCGCAAGATCGTGAACGCGGATCGCCACGACGCGCGCCCGCTCGACCCCCCGAACACCCTTGAAGCGGAGCCTTGCATCTCCGGCTTGGCGTGGAAGAGCACGGGCGGCGGGCTCACCGTGACCGAGGCCAAGAAGAAGACGTTCTTCTTCGCGGCCTCGGAGATGGAGGGCGGAGGTGGCTGGATCGTCACGGGGCCCGAGGGCTTCTCTCGCACCTTCGCGGGTCGCGGGCAGAAGGGCCGCGCGGAGCGCGAGGCCCGTCGCCTCACGGCGCTGGAGAACATCCGGCAGGCCGCAGCGTTCGTGACGCCCACGATCTACATCGAGGACAGCACCCGGAAGACCTTCGTCACGCCGCTCACGGGGGACAAGGACACCGACAGGCTGATCCGCGCCCACCTCTACGGGCAGACGCTGGATGAGACGGCACGCTCCCGCGCGACGGGGGTGCTCACCCGCTCCCACCTTCGCGGGAAGCAGGACACGGTCGTCGGCGTGTACCTCGTCGCGGAGACGCCGCGCGAGACGCACGTGGGTGAGGACGGCCTG
>Ga0209086_10000332_pt1 | contig 40802 bp, 37 predicted proteins | sample M_130207_XF_Meta_FD_187312 | JGI IMG/M metagenome (GOLD analysis project Ga0209086, IMG submission 187312) | Freshwater microbial communities from Lake Montjoie, Canada to study carbon cycling - M_130207_XF_MetaG (SPAdes) (version 2) | ecosystem: Environmental > Aquatic > Freshwater > Lake... | reverse complement strand
GAGCATTAGGAGCGAAAGGAGTGCAAGGAGTGCAAGGAGAAAAAGGAGTGCAAGGGGTACAAGGAAATACTGGTAGCACTGGTGCACAAGGGATACAAGGAGTACTAGGAGCGCAAGGAGCAATAGGAACGCAAGGAGCAATAGGAGGACAGGGAGTGCAAGGAGCACAAGGAGTGCAAGGAGCACAAGGAGAAAAAGGAGTGCAAGGGGTACAAGGAAATACTGGTAGCACTGGTGCACAAGGGATACAAGGAGTACTAGGAGCGCAAGGAGCAATAGGAGCGCAAGGAGCAAAAGGAGTGCAAGGAGTGCAAGGAGCACAAGGAGTGCAAGGAGTGCAAGGAGAAAAAGGAGTGCAAGGGGTACAAGGAAATACTGGTAGCACTGGTGCACAAGGGGTACAAGGAGCGCAAGGAGCAATAGGAGCGCAAGGAGCAATAGGAGGACAGGGAGCAAAAGGAGCGCAAGGAGTGCAAGGAGCACAAGGAGAAAAAGGAGTGCAAGGGGTACAAGGAAATACTGGTAGCACTGGTGCACAAGGGGTACAAGGAGTACTAGGAGCGCAAGGAGCAATAGGAGCGCAAGGAGGAGAGGGAGCAAAAGGAGTGCAAGGAGTGCAAGGAGAAAAAGGAGTGCAAGGAGTGCAAGGAGAAAAAGGAGTGCAAGGGGTACAAGGAAATACTGGTAGCACTGGTGCACAAGGGGTACAAGGAGTACTAGGAGCACAAGGAGCAATAGGAGCGCAAGGAGCAATAGGAGGACAGGGAGCAAAAGGAGCGCAAGGAGTGCAAGGAGTGCAAGGAGAAAAAGGAGTGCAAGGGGTACAAGGAAATACTGGTAGCACTGGTGCACAAGGGGTACAAGGAGTACTAGGGGCGCAAGGAGCAATAGGAGCAATAGGAGGACAGGGAGCAAAAGGAGCGCAAGGAGTGCAAGGAGTGCAAGGAGCGCAAGGAGAAAAAGGAGTGCAAGGGGTACAAGGAAATACTGGTAGCACTGGTGCACAAGGGGTACAAGGAGTACTAGGAGCAATAGGAGCAATAGGAGCGCAAGGAGCAATAGGAGGACAGGGAGCAAAAGGAGTGCAAGGAGTGCAAGGAGTGCAAGGAGAAAAAGGAGTGCAAGGGGTACAAGGAAATACTGGTGCAGAAGGGGTACAAGGACTACTAGGAACACAAGGAGCAATAGGAGCGCAAGGAGCAATAGGGGGACCGGCAGCAAAAGGACTGCAAGGAGTGCAAGGAGCACAAGGAGAAAAAGGAGTACAGGGAGCACAGGGAGCACAGGGAGCAAAAGGAGTGCAAGGAGTGCAAGGAGTGCAAGGAGCACAAGGAGTGCAAGGAGTGCAAGGAGCACAAGGAGTACAAGGGTTTACTGGCAGCACTGGCAGAATTGGCAGCACTGGCAGCACTGGAGCACAGGGAGCAAAAGGATCACAAGGATTGCGAGGATCACAAGGAGTGCGAGGATCACAAGGAGTGCGAGGATCACAAGGACCACAGGGAACCATAGGAACCAGAGGAACCACCGGCAATAAAGGGGACAATGCAGCGGGTGGAGGATTTACAAATAGTGTAATCTCTTTTTGGACCGATTTAAATAACACGTTTAATGCAGGAATTTCTATTCCAATGGTTGGCGCATTTAATCTAAATATAAATATAACCCCAACATCACCAGCCTGTTATGGCTGGCCCATCCTTTCTAGTGCAGCAGGGTCGTTTTACAACATGACCGGTAGTATGCAATCATATTATGGTATCATAATCCCCAAATCAATCGACGGGATTTTATCTGGAGTAATAAACTATGCAAGTATTATTTATACAAATCCTGATGAAACTCACATACATGTATATGTTGTTAATTATGGTAACATTGACCCTGGACAAACTAACTTTGCAAAACATGCATTAATAGATAATATTACAACAGCTAACACCATAATAGATGGGTCTGGTATCGCTTTTGCATGTCATCCAGGTTCACAAATAACATATACCCCTATACCAATTAAATCAGGAGATATGATTGGATTTTATGTAGATCTGGCGAATATAGAAGTTACTGAAAACTACACACCTCCACCAGTGGCTATATATGGTGACATATATTTTTCATTAGGAGATACACCTTTGCCTCCTGTTTAGTTGTAGACCCATAATCCTTCGACTATGTCTACGGATTATAATCCGGAAACATCGACTTGCAAGCAAGCCTACGTTTCCTTCCAAACTCCTTTGGGGTTTAATCGCTCACCTTTCGACAATGTTGCGCATAACTACGGCTCACAGCATAATACGGAAAGCTAGTGGGATATTGTGATGTGAGCTGTAGCCGCAGGTGAAGGTCATGCGAATCAAAAAAGTCTAATTATATTCCTTACGTAACAATGGCGCTAGCCATCGTAATATGCTGCAAACCTCAGCATATTACGATGTGTGGAGAAAAAACGGATGGTCATGAGTTGACCAACAATTTTTTGATTATATTCCGTAGGCGACAGCCGTATGAATGTGACGAATGTGGCAATTGAAGTCCTAATGTAAAAAAGCTTTAGCCGAAGGAGTTTACATTTTCCTCCAAAAATTTGTTTTAATATATATTCCTTCATTTGGACCAATATGTTTACACGATGATAAATTTTGAATATTATTTTTAAACCAACCCATAGTATTAAAAGCTACGCAATTTGGATCTTTTAATGCTGATTCTTTTAATATTGGAACAGATTGTTTTTTGTTGTATAAATCACATCCAACTTGATCAAAACATTTTAAAAAAATGAAATCATCTGGGTGTTGTTGGATATTATTTCGGCTAGCGCCTTCGGAATATAATCGTAAAACTTCGAGTCGGTTTGCATCGTCTACGTTTTCTTCCACAATATTCCAATTATGTAATTCTAAATTTCGGGTTGTAATGTCAATATTATTGCTATAAAATGATGTAAGATATATATCATATTGTGGTGGAAGATATGTATTATGGGCGATTTCAATTTTATGTATATCGTCATTTGATTCGAGATTAAATAAATTAATGCAATTATCTATCTTATTTTTAATAAAATTAGGCGAACCAAAATAGCTTAAACACCATCCGCCGTTAACTAATGTGTCGCAATTCATAAAACGTATATTATCGCAATTTATGTTTAATTCTTTGTATTTTTTATAAGAAATAATTTTTGAATGATACCATTTTTCATCGCGTTTACTATTTAAATTGTAATAATATAAATCTTGTTCCAATCGCAATATATTAATATTGATATAATTACTTTTAATAGATTTCAATGTATTTGGATCTGGTATTTCATCTACATCAGAAATAATAATCAGGTCAGTACTATCCATATGAATTTGTGAGAGACCTTGTCTAATAGCATTTCTTTGAAATTTTTCATTTATCCATTGATTCCCATTCGCATTATTAATAATTTCATTAGTATATGGTAAATCAACAACTATGTGAATTATTTTATTTTGGAATTTAGTATATAAATGTTTATTTTCATTAAAAAATAATTTCTTTTTATTACCACAATGAGTATGATTAGCCTCTACTAATACAAAATAATCTACCACGTCGTTTAATAAATTTAATCTATATGTTAAAATATCAAGTTCGTTATAAAATGTAAAACAATCAATAATTTTTTTTAGGGGATGTAATGGTTCCTCAGGGTGACTGGATGCTAAATTATCTATATTTGTGAATATGTTAGTGGAGGAGTGTGAAGAAATCTTTAACAAATTATTGTATGTATCTAATTTAAAAAAATCTTCATATTTAATTATTTTCAAATTTGGATACTTATCAATAAATTCAGAGTCTAAATGCAAACTTTCTTCAGATAATATTTGAAAACCAGATCCTAATAATCTATCGCAACGAATATGTTCAAATATATTACTAGTTTCATCTCTAGAGGGATTGGGGTTTTCATTTCTTTGACCATGTATATTTAATATAAATTTACATTTTGCAAGCTCATTATCTCTAACTTCTTTCCATCCATTAACTATATTCACAGAAAAACCATGTTCTAATAAATATTTTACTATTTTTTTTCTTCTTGGGGTTAGATTATCAATATTTGTAGATATATGCGAATGATTTCCTACTATACCAAAATCATATATTTTAGACGTTAGACTACATATATTTTTTAAAAAATTATTTTCCGATTTAGTTTGAATATATGATAACCATTTTACATTTGTGATATTATTGTGCTTCAAAATGTATAAATTACTATTACTATAATCATAAAATGTAACATTGGGGTACTTCTTGTGTAAATGTATACAATTAACTATAAAAAAAGGAATATTTAAAGGTTCTGTATTGAAAAGTCCAATTACATTGTTATTTTTATTTAAATAATTACCAATATCAATATCAAGATGACATATAACAAATAATATAATAGAGTTTGATACAGAATCTAAATCAGATACATTTGACGTATATATAACACTATATTTTTCTTTTAAACTATCAAAATAGTCTAGTAATGGTGGTAAAATAAATCTATTATTAACATAAAAATATATATTTTTCTTATAATCATTAGTAAATTTGAGAGAAACGTAATCATGGCTGCAACACGTAGTCGAATGATTATCTATGCTTTCTGGAGGAAAACTTCGTTTTTCTGTGCCAATACACAACACATCACACCATTCCTTTGCTCTATTTTCCCATGAGCAAGACAATGCATATTCTCTACCTCTTTTTCTCATAGCAATTTTTTGCCCTTCAGATAAATTTAATATAGTATTAATTTCATTTCCAAAATTTACTTGAATACCATAATTACCCACAGTATCTAATAGTCCAGCCAATGGATAATATAAACAAATAACCTCTGACATTAACATTTCTAATCCAGTAATACACGATGTTTCAGGAAAAGTATTAGTATATAACCAATATTCCGCTTTGGAAATTAAATCATAAAGTTGTGTTGTATTAAGCATACCATGATGCTTAATACTATTGTATTTGTTCATTATTTCCAACATTTTAACATCATCTTCATTTTCTGGAAATGCATTATACGATGATATATCTAAAGTAGCATCAGGAATATTTTCAAGTATATCTTTCCATAAATGCAATATTACATACAATCCTCTATAGCTGCACGATGTCCATACAAATTTATTTTTAATTTTATTTTTACAAGAAGGAAATGTATGTGTTAAAATTCCGTTATTAACAATGTGCATTTTATCTTTTAAATATGGATGAGCTGCAATAACATTATCTTTGTGCCAGTTCGTTAAAGTAATAACACCATCTATTAAATAGTTCCAATTTAATATAACACTATCAACCGACAAAATATTATTATCAACATGATTTATAAACCCTGTACTATCATGTGCTGATAAAAATAATTGATAACATGAAAAGTTTCTATACAATAAGAAAAAGGAAACATATCTAGAAACTACTATCGTATGAAATTTTTCTTTTTCTAATAAATCTTGTAATTTATTGCGATTAATATAAGTAATATTACCTATTACTTCATCTGCTACATCACCACTAATTATTATTTCATAGTTTTTTGGGAAATATCTTGATAAATAAGTCACTGCTTTTTCTGCCCCACCTATAGATTGGGTTGAAACATAAGAATCATTCCATAATACATTCATAAATCCCGTATAAATTAATATTTTGTTACTCGTAGCACACTCTTCTTTTGTAAATGTAGGTTGATGAATAACCCTTTTGGGTGCAATTATACCATATTTTTCATAATTTATCATAAAATCGTGATCAAACACTGGATATTGAAGAGACAATAAAAAATCAATATATTCTTTAAATAATGTGAAAAATTGTCTATCATTTTTGTCCACTTTGTCAATAAAAAATTGTAAATTAAATAACACATTCTCTATAAGCATTTTATTAGTCTCTTTGAATTTCTTTATAAAAATAATTCGATACATTGCAATACCAGTATCATATTTTTTAATTCTATCAGCTACTATAATCATCCAATATGGTAAATGTAAATTGGCTTTACTAATATCTACAAATAACTTATCTGTTATGTCATATATTTTGACATAATATTCCTTTTCATAAAATTCCTTGACCATCTCATAATACATATATGCTATTTTATTCATGTCATTATTACAATAATATTGTACAAGTTCATATAAGCATTCTACCCTTGTTTTGTCATATAAAAATCCTTTTACCAAATAAAACAAACCGGTTTTTATTTTGTTTAAAATATTATAACAATTAAATAGTCTTAAACATGATACATACTTTTCTTGTTCCCAATTACCCTGACCTAATGTTATCTTATACCATTTAATTGCATCTACATATTTACCATAATCAAAATAGCTATTCGCACAATAAAAAGCATATCTAAAATATAACAAATCATTTTTTGCCAATGCTTCAGCGTGTGCTTTTTCTAGAACTAACGCGTCTTTTAAATATTTATCAGGGTCCTTGCTTCGGTTACCTGATCTACCAGAAACGCAATAATAATTTCCAGTAATAAAATCACACGTGTGTGGATTATCTAGACAATCAATAAATTCATGTATTACACTTAAATACCTCCATTTTTTATTATTATTAACTAACAAAACCCTCGTATAACTGGTACCATTTGCATCCCCAAATTGAATGTGATATGCATCTTCAGTAAGCACGGGTAATTGAAAATCGCCACACAATTCATCATCCGCATCAAACACAAATATATATTCACTTTTCCCATGAGCATGTTCTAATGCCAACGTTCTATTATGTGCAAAATTTTCCCATTTATCTTGGTAAAGTTCTCCAGGAACATCCTTCTCTTTAAAAAAAGTTTTAATAATCTCTTGTGTATTATCAGTAGACCCAGTATCTGAAATAACCCAATAATCAATAGACACTTTATTCAACAATTTTGTCAATGTATCTATAATAATATGTGATTCATCTTTGACTATCATATTTAAACAAATAAGCGGTTTTGGTGGAAAACGGCTGGTTGGTTCGTGACGAGCCGTTTTATGATTATACTCCGGAACGTCAGTAGGGGGGTATATTTCCTTTATAGCCAACTCCATTATAGTAAATTATTCAATTGAATTCTTTAATAATTAATTTTAATATATGTAAAAAAATAATTATTATTATCCTAACTCTTTTACATTTCAATAATTATATTCGCATTTGCAGTTGCATTTGCAGTTGCATTTGCAGTTGCATTTGCAGTTGCATTTGCAGAATTAAGCATAGCAACATAATCATTAAAATCAGTAAAATAATCGAAACTATTTATCATATCAATAGCATTTTTTTCGATTTGAAAAAATGAATTGATTTTAAGCAAGCCAACTCCTCTATAATTCAAATGATAATAATATGAAAATTCAATATGTTCGCTGTAATTTTTCAAAATATAGTATAGTACTTTCCAAACATCACCTGTCCATGGCTCGCCATATTTTAAAATATCCTTTTCATAATAGTGTTTTTTCGGTATTTTTAATTGTTCATCGTATGTTAATGGTAGAATATCATCAATAAATATTTTACCTCCAATTCTTAACCCAATAATACTATTATTTATATCATTTAATACATATTCTGAGTGATGTAGTCCATCAATAAATACCACATCCTTTATATATTTTTCGTCAATATCATCTTCAACAGAAGCAATAATAATATCATGAAAATAGTCATCAGACGTTTTAGAAATGATGCGTTGGTCAACACATTTTGGATCAGGATCCACTCCTTTTTTTTTCTCAAAATGTACATTGTTAAAGGTAAACCCATACTCCACTCCTATTTCAAGATAAGAATCGGATGGACTAGTAAGCGAATTTATAACGGCAAATCGTTCATGAAATGGTGTATTATATGGCGGTTTATTAACCAATGGCATCATTATTTCAAAATTGTCACAGGATTTATACATCATCATAAAATAATTTGCAAGTACTTCAACTGATGAATCAATCAAAGTATAACATTTAAATCTATCAAGACCATAATAATCTAATTTAAACCATAAATAATCAATATTGCTTTTATTATCGAGCAGTATAAAATCATTTCTATCATCCTCATATAATTCCTTAATTTTATCTATACTATATATTAATGTGTCTATTCCAATAATACAATATTGCTTGTCGTAATTAACATTATTTACCGAATTACAATACTTGTGTTGATAATCATCCACTGGTCTTTCCCATATTTTACTATGATGATCAATATATGTTTCATCTTCATGTGCGTCTAATTCACGCATTTTATCATTTATTTGAAATTTATCGTAAAAAATGGGTTGAATAAATTGAGGTCCTATTCTGTTTATTTCAGAGTTTCGTATAAGAGAGAAATTATTGTTTGAATCATTCATATACTGCACATATCCCAATTTGGGAATTTTGGCTATTTTGGTATGCAACGCCGTTCGCAAAATAATTTCATAGTCATCACATATTGGTAAAAATTCGCTATAATTACCGATACGAAGTAACGTATCTTTACGCCATATTCTAGGATGATTGGGACAACATACAAGGTGACTTAAAGTGATGTTGTTTATATTGGGAGTATTGTAAACGTTTACCCATTTACCATTATATTTTTGACAATAATAACATGCATAACCTTTACACAAGAAATCCCCGTAAGTAAAGTTACGTCCATCTTCATGTATATTGATAAAATCCATGTAGATAAATCCAACATCGGGTTGTTCCTCAAATATTTTGACAGAATCCGTTAAAACATCTGGTAATATTTCATCGTCATGATCTAATTCTAAAACATATACACCTCTACACAAGGAAACTGATTCGTTTTTAACATTTCCAATATTGCCACTATTCTCTCCTCTTCTATATAGTCTAATCCTTGAATCATCCATCAAGTTTTGTCGGAGATATTGAAAGTGCTCATCATTGTCATCAGAATCTTCCATGATAACCCATTCCCAATCCTTAAAAGTTTGTGCTTTTAAACTATTGTATGCTCTTAGGATTTTTTCATATGATTTAAATGTGCTTGAAAATATGGAAAATACAGGTCTAACCAATCTTCTGTCAAGATAACAATTATGGATAAAGCAATAATTTACACTCTGATTAAAAACTTCAATAGTAGGGAGTTTATCGTAATGAATCCACCTAGCGGTCATTCTATCAGCGATGAATGGCAAAGTATTTTCAATATATGTTTCTTGATGTGGTCCATATGTCACTAACAATTGATAGCTTGAATTAAATAGTTTATTTAAGTCATCTTTATTACTTGTAAAGAAGAGAGAACAATTAAGTTTTTCATCGTTTGAACTAAAAAAAGTGTCTATATCTGAATATTCTTCTAATCTATAAAATATAATGTACGGATATTTCATTATATATTATTTTGTAATGTGTGTTTAAATGTGTTTTATAATATTTGTTATTTGGATATACCCAGATTTCCTATAAAACTTTCATATTCGGGTGAGCTAGAATAAGTAGGCGCTGTAGCTTGATTATGTACAAATGGGTCAGACTGCAAGGGCTGTGTAGGTTGCGTTTGAGTATTTGTAGTAATAGATGGATTGGTATCCACTATTATTATTTTTTTGTCAGATGTTGTTGGTACATATGTAATAGTGGAGGTGGCTTTGGTACTAGCATTTCCATTTTGACAATTATAATTAATGGAACCAGACGCTGCGTCTAAACCAAATATGTATAATAACATAGTTACTATAACAGTCATTAGAATAAATGGAATAAATACTATTATCCATGATATAACTCCCATACCAGATTGACATAATGCATTTAACAAAAGTGTAACCATACACATAACAATAAATTTAAAAAACGCTGTGTTATATAGACCCTTAAATGTATCTATAATTATTTGTGTAATAGAAAAAACAACATAAATTAGTGCTGGAGGACATAGATCAAACATTACTTATATTACGCTGAGAAAAAAGGCTCTCCGTCTTTTAAATATCCTACTTTATTTCCTGGATCGCCGCTAGAGTCGACTTCGTAGATAGGACCATTTTCTTCATCGGTAGTAAAATAGGTAATGTCGTCAATTTCAATTTCAAAAACCTCTTCTTCTTCATCTTCTTCCTCTTCTTCCTCTTCTTCCTCTTCTTCCTCTTCTTCCTCTTCTTCCTCTTCCTCCTCCTCCTCATTTTCTGTTTCTATTTCCTCCTCCTCACCAGCTTGCACCTCTTCTTCTTCCTCAATAGCTTCTTCCTCTTCACCAGCTTGCGCCTCTTCACCAGCTTGCGCTTCCTCTTCTTCTTCCTCTTCCTCTTCCTCTTCCTCTTCCTCTTCCTCTTCCTCTTCACCAGCTTGCGCCTCCTCTTCCTCTTCCTCTTCACCAGCTTGCGCCTCCTCTTCCTCTTCCTCTTCACCAGCTTGCGCCTCCTCTTCCTCCTCCTCCTCACCAGCTTGCGCCTCCTCTTCCTCTTCCTCTTCACCAGCTTGCGCCTCCTCCTCTTCTTCCTCCTCAACATCTTCTTCTTCTTCAGCTTCCTCCTCATCACTAGCTTGCGCTTCTTCTTCCTCTTCCTCCTCTTCCTCCTCTTCCTCCTCTTCTTGCGCTACAACTACTCTTTCATTTTTAGATGAAACTGCGGCCTGTAATAAAATTTTCTCAAAAGTACAACCAGCATCTGAATTATCCTGAACATTATCATTCATTTTTTCCTCAATATTTAAAGAAATATTTTCATTATTAACCACGTTTAATTTTTTACTAGGAATAGGAAGATCTAGTCCATACAATTCTTTAATATTTGTCAATTCACTTTTATAAAATTCCATTTCTAATTTACATTTATCCAATTCAGTATTTAAATGACGTAATGTAAAATCATATAATAATTTATTTACACCTTTTTTAACTACTTCATTTACATCATTTAAAAGTGGTTGAATATCAATTTTGCTATAAGTATCGTTTGTTTGCATTTGTGGATAATTATATTAATGAATATTGTTTAAATCAATTTAAATATCATTTTATGATATATCTATAATAGAGTATGGACAATATAACTATAACATGCAAGACAGACAATGTGGAACGCATACAAATGATTATGCGTCAAACTGATTACACCGAAGAACAAGTAATACAAAAACTAATTGCTTTTAATGACGATCATATAAAAGTAATTAAGGATTTTATGGGAATAGCTGAAAAAAAAGCACCACAAATAAAGTCAGTAAATCAAGAAATTTATAAACAAATTAGAGGAAAACTAGACGACTCCATGCGTGTATATAATAGCGAACAAGAAGTAAAATTAGCAAAGGAGATAGAAAATAATACATTAGACAGATCATAACAAATGTACGTTTTAGTGTCTACGTACAGATCGTTTAGATTTAGTTTTTGATTTTGATTTAGACCTATGTCTAACCATTCTAATCCTCTTTTTTTTGGTTTTTCGTCTTCTTCCATGTGCTCTATTCATAAAAGTTGACAAGAAATCTTCTTTTTCAGTCATTTTTTCTCTCAATAATGCACCTTCCACAGGAACATCCATTTCTTTACAACTTCTACAAGCAACATCTATAATATTTATTACAGAGAATCCAAGTTCATGTAAATAACGAACTAACACTTCCAAAGTAACATTGTTATTTTCACTACTATGTTCTAAAAATCCGTTATTATATTGTTTTCGTGAAGAAGTCAATTCATCACCGATATTTATAGTATTATTATACATTTTAGGATCATAATTGCATATATCCATGACATAAACACCAAAATGGAGTTTTTGGGGTAATGTAGGATCACATTGATCATAAAATTGATATAATTTATTCATAACTGGTGTATGAAATCGGTGTGTTAATTTACTGGTTACATCTCCATATGTATAAATAGAACTCTGATGAGGGTTCTGCCTATTATATTCTCTAAACAATTTTGATTGTGCTCCTGAAGGCAACTGCGCATTATACTCCAAATTGGTTCTATAATCAGCTGCAATATTACCTTTCACTATATTAGTATTTAAAAAATCATATGTACTTAAAGCATTTACCGATTGGTGTTCATTAAATGCAAAATTAGGCATTTGTCGACATTTATTAGCATAGGGAATATCATTATACAATGTTTCTAAGAATTTTTTCTTTCCTTTGAACGGAAGTTGTTTATTATATGCTATATTTTGAGCCTTGAAAACATCATTTATATCTTCTAGCGTATTTGGATCAGCATAATAAACTGATCCTGTTCTTCCCGCAAAACTTATCATTCTAACATTATTATCATGAAATGAATTATTTGGTAAATCTAGTCCATGTGAAATAATCAAAATAGTAATAATTGACGGGGGGTTAGACATTTCGCGCACATATTTTTCTTCTTCTTCAATTGCAGCAACAACGTCGATATCTTCCGTTTTTGGAGATAAAATATTTGCAGATGCGGACGCGGATTTCAATTTTGCAGAGGCTGAAGCAGTTTTTATTTTTGAATTAGGTTTATTATTATCATGAAATATCCCTTCGAACATACTTAATATATCACCCGATAATAATATTTATTTTATGTAAATAAATATTATAAAAATAACAAATGGCATTATGCAGAAGCCATGCCAAATTTTTCATTCAAAATGTTGCTTTTAGATTGCGGTTTTTTTTGCAATCGCTTTTTAACTTGATAGTTGTTTGAAGGAATAATTTTATTGTTAATGATAAAATCATCATTGTCTTCATGGAATTCGGGTAAAATTCGGGTAAGCGGTTTATCTACGATTAAAAATAATCTTTCACTTCTTAAAAGAGTTCTATACTCTTGAATAGTTAAATTTCCATAATATTTCTCAAGCATATAGTGCGGGTTTGGCGCGGGTTTAATATTTTTCTTATATTCGTAAATCTTTGAATAAATATGATTGATTAGATGATAGCGTTCGAATTTAACTGAACTATCGATATTTTCTTCCATTAAATGTGCGGTAGCACACTCAGGACTACAAAAACATCCATATACGTGGTATGAATCACGAATAAAATGTTTGGGAATATAAATGGGTGGATTATCGAAATCATGCGAGCACCAGAAACATGCGGATTTTTTATCAGATATATTATTAATATGCAAATTGTGTTCTAGAATTTTAAGTTTACGCCACAAATCCTTTGTTTCGCAATTATCTTCATTATCATATGAATCATCAACACCGACTGAAGTGGACTTGGGTTGCGGTTCATTATAAATAATATTCATATCAGTAGAATATATATGTTCTGGGTTATTAATGATTTCATATGTCAAATCACTTTTAGAGGCATTAAAATTAAATGATTCGATACTTGTATTATTAAAACTGGAATTATATTCAGATGTATTTTGAAGATCTTTTATCGAACATTTTAAGTGTAAAATGATATTGGGTTTCGCTTCTTTTTGTGGAACGACATTTGTATTTTGCACTATTATCTTTCCTCCTTTGGGTTTTCTCCCGCGTTTTTTTGCTCCAGGTTTAATAATATTATTTTCATCTGTTACTTCATCTAAGCCTAATGGATTAGTCAATGGATTATTAATATCATTTAGTTTCAAAATTTCATCAGTTGTTTCGCTGCTTATAATTTCATTGCAAATAGTAAATTCAATATTGTCTTTTGGTGATTTATTAGCCTTTTCCTTTGCAAGAGGCTTTTCCTTTGCAAGAGGCTTTTCCTTTGCAAGAGGCTTTTCCTTTGCAAGAGGCTTTTCCTTTGCAAGAGGCTTTTCCTTTGCAAGAGGCTTTTCCTTTGCAAGAGGCTTTTCCTTTGCAACTTTAGGTTTTACAACCTTTCCCTTTTTAACCTTTTCTAGTGTATTATCAATACTTTCAATTGGTGAAGTTGAAATTACTGAAACTGAAATAGGAACATCAACAGCAGCATCAATCGGAGAAGGAACAAAAATAGTTATAACAGGTTCCGCATTACCAGCAGCATCCATTTCCTTTTTTGATCTACGACCTCTTTTTGGTTTAATAATATTATTAATTTCAGTTCCAACCACATTGTTCATGTTTACTTATATTTAGATTTAAGCACTTTTAATTTAAATCGTTTTACTATATATTTAAGGATTTACAAATGAAGTTCAGTAGTAGTAAAACATGAAGTAGTAGTAGAAGTAAAAGTATCAATATCAGACTCCAATTCATAACATTTTCTACAAACAGGAAGATAATTATCAGAACCAATCAACATTTGTTGAGTCTCTTTTGATAAACGCAGAGAGAATATACCAGGACTTCCATCCTTACAAATGCTACACAAGGCCGTTAACTTTGTAACCTTATCACAAATAGGTATTAAATCCAATATTTCACCAAACTTTTTCCTTTCAAAATCCCCATCTAATCCTGAAATGTATACCTTCTTTTTTTCTTTTAGCATATCAGTAACACAATATTGTAAATCTTTAAAAAACTGCGCTTCATTAATTAAAATAACATCAGCATTATGTAAAGTTTCATAATACATAGAATTACTATTTATCCATATATCTGCTATATTGGATGTTTGAATACACGGAATCATAATTTTATCATGCGTTGATAACATACTATCATGGTATCGAATGTCAACTGCGTGATTAATAACCACTACAGAAATATTGCAAAATGTGTATTGTTTATACATTTCCAATAATTTTGATGTTTTACCACTATACATCGAACCAATAAATATTTCCAAATAACCAATATTGCTTTTCGATGTAGACATCTCTGTTTTTTTGTTGTTGTCCATTACATTTTACAAACAAATATATTTCAATTGTTTTACTAATCTATATTTACTAAAAAGGGAAATAAAGGGTTTAAATATGTAAAATCATAACATATAATAATGAATCAAAACAATGCCGGAGTGCCACTATGTGAGCGCTTTCGTCCCACTAAACTCGAAGATGTAGTATTAGATCCCTTAAATAAAGTAATAATGCAAAATATCATCGACGATTCCTATTTTCCTCATCTCCTTTTCTATGGTCCACCAGGCACGGGTAAAACCACTAGTATTATCAATTTAGTAAAGGCCTATCAAGAAAAAAATGATCAATTGCATAATGGTTTAGTTATTCATTTAAACGCATCAGACGAAAGAGGAATAGATATCATTAGAATTCAAATAAATCAATTTGTTAATTCAAAATCGCTGTTTAATAAAGGTATGAAGTTTGTAATATTAGACGAGGTTGATTATATGACAAAGAACGCACAACAAGCCTTACGTTATTTAATACAAACATATAGTGTTGGTGTTCGATTTTGTTTAATATGTAATTATATTTGTAGAGTAGATGAAGGACTACAAAACGAATTCTTAAAACTCAGATTTAATCAATTACCCGAACACGAAATCATTAAATTTTTAACAAATATATCAACCAGCGAAAAATTAAACATGTCAGAAGGACCTATTAAACAGATACAAAAATTATATAAATCGGATATTAGAAGTATGATTAATTTCATTCAATCAAACCAAAATATTATTGATTCCGATTTTAACATCATAGACAATGTTGTTTGGGAAAAATTGTATCTAAAAATTGCTGAGCGAGAGAAACTAAGCATAATCATTCAATTTGTTCAAGATATAAGTAAAAAATACAACATTGATAAAAAAAATATAATAAAAGATTATTTAAATTATATTATTCGTAATAAACCGGAAATAATTACCTCGAATTTTTTAGAATTTATTGAAAATATTATGCATCACCAGGATAGCAAAAACTCATATTATATAAATTATGCTCTTTCGCGTCTTCCTTCTTTCATTCCTGCTGCATCCATTTTGCCGTAAAGTTGCATTCTCTCATGTAACTTCAACATAAAATCATTGGGAGGTGAACTCTTGGTAGGATCAAAGAAATTTTGTTTCAAGCAGTATATATTATCCATGTCACGTGATTCTTTACACGATGTAGGTGAGGTTTGTGCGATTGGGATAATATTGCTTCTTTCATGGATGACGCTAGATTTTCTGGAAAGCATTATATGATATACTATTAGAAAATAATTGAAATAAATTATGTTAAATACATTTAAAGATATATTCTGATATTTATTATGGCAAATACCATAAATAACGATGTTGATAATGAATGGGCAAATTTTATATCACCCGATTATAATGAGGTATCTTCTGATGAGGATGAAATATCCCCTATAAATACAACAAATAATTCTAATGTAAAATCAGATAATCTACTTGAAGCGCCTAAAGCAACCGCCATTTATATTTCAACTAAATCTAAAATTGCTTATTTAGATAGAGAGATAGATTTGAAGCAAATATTCTGGAAAATACCAGTAATCCCATATTCTACTCCAGCAAATGGTGTTATTAAAAAACAAATGAAATTTAATTCTAATACACAAGAGGAGCTAGCAATCGTTCAAGAAAATTTGCAATCGGTTATTTGTTGCGACGAACAAGTCATGACGAGTATAAATAACCCAAATGGTAGAATAAAATTTAAGGATATTAGAAAGATTAGTATTGGAATTTCAAAAAAAGACATTATGAGTTACAGGTGTAAAAGAAAGAGTGCGTTTTATAATTGTTTTGTTATGATTTTACGTATTAGAATTAATAGTATATTTAAAGAATTTCATATAAAAGTATTTAATACAGGAAAGTTAGAAATTCCAGGTATACAAACCGATTATATATTTGAACAAGTCTTATTGAATATCGTTAATACGATTCAACCTTTCCTAGAAGAAAAATTGGGATATAAACAAATTAGTGATACAGTTCTTATTAATTCCAACTTCAATTGCGGGTTTTATATAAACCGGGAACTTCTATTTGATATATTGAAATTCAAATATAATATTCAATGCATATATGATCCATGTTCATACCCTGGAATCCAATGTAAGTTTTATTATAATCCTGCAATGAGTGTTCAAACAGGATCTCAAATTTCAGAAGAAAATAGATCGCTTTACAAAAATATAGTAACCGTTTCATTTATGATTTTTAGAACAGGTAGTATCCTAATAGTAGGAATGTGTGATGACAATGTATTATATTCTATTTATGAATTTCTTAAAGTGTTATTGGTAACAGAATTTCATAAAATTGGGCAAAAAATTATTACTCCTGAAAACACCATAGTAAAGGACAAAAAGAAGAAGATCCGTCGCAAAACGATTATGATGAATATTATTGAAGAGAAAATAGCCGAAATTATGTAAATATCCAACTGATAAATTTATCTGAACTATCTTCCAAATGTAATGTAAAATGCAAATCAACCAAATTATTATTTATTTTGGCATCTGCAACGCTATTCATTTTACCTTTACAATATTTTTTTATAAACAATTCTATAATATCCAAATGCTTTTCTAGTAGATGCAACGGAGCCATTGCGTAGAAAGGCGTAGTTGCAGACCCAGAATACGGAACGCTAGTGGAGTATTCTAGATTGTTATATGTGTCATTATTACAAATAGTATCAGTAAATTTATATATGGTGTGATATGCATCATTATTTATTTTTTCGTTGTTTAACTTTTCACCGATTTTTTCTATTTTTTTTATGAATAATTTAAATGAATCTTTTTTATTCTCCTTTAAAAAATCAAACCCATTAACCATATAACTAATTATTTTTGTTAATATGGTTATGTTCATATTTAATGTGTCTAATTTTACACTTACATCCGCAGTAGGATAAACTAGTTGTTTTTTAATTTCATTATTTATTTCATATATTGTTTTTTTATATACAAACATCATTGCATCTCTCGAGTTTAACTGCAAAAATGTATGTTGATCTTCAGATATTTGGCCAATAAATTCTATATAAAAATAAAACGATTTTTGGCTATGATAATATGCTACATCTAAATTTTTAGTGTAATACAATATAATATTAAATACATGAGTAATAGTTTTTAATCCTCTCAATATTACAAATTTATTATAGGCGTTATTTTTTACATTTATGCTTTCTATAATAAAATTCAAATATTCTGTTGTTAATAAATTATACTTGTTTAGTATTTCATTAGTAGAATATTGCATAGAAGTTTTGTAATTTTCAACATTGTGTAAAGAATATCGAAAATTAGTTTGTGGGGCAGATAAACTCATTATATATATTTGTATTTTATAATTTATATTTATAGAATTTTGTTTATTGATTGTTATTTTTTTGATAAAAAATATTAAATTATATTAATTAGAATATAAAGACTTTTACAAATTTTTATAATATAAATGTCGGATGAACAAAAAATTGCTTCCTCTTCCTCCTCTAGCTCTACTGCTTCTACCGAAGCAAATTACAGACTACCTAGTGATATTACCCTAAAACATGCAGTTAAATTAGGAATAGTTGAAGATAAACCAATCATGTTGGATTATTGGTCCGCATCATTGGATAAAAAGGCGCTTATTGGCGTAAAAGAAAACGGAGAAAAGTTGTTGGTAAAGTCGGAAGATGAATACACCAGTGGCATAGTTAAATTTTACAAAAGTGGGACGGAATTTATCATTATTACTGAAAATTCTATTTATTTGGTTTCATCTGATATCCCTACGAGAAAGATTTCGTAAATAAATATACTATAAATCATACCAAAGCTAATAAGTTGTTATGATTTTGCTATTCGACGTAGGCAATGCTGCGTATTGCTGAAGGAATATATCAATATGGACTATAATATTTGTACTTTGAGAGACGAGGACTAGGTCTAAATGAAGGTCTCAAATTACCATATCTTTGCCATTGAAGCGTTTGATAATAATCATTTGTATTGACAAAATCAAGAGGTCCTTTATTCGATTGTGTTTGGATATTATACCACAAATAATTTGTAATCCCAACTCTATTTCCTGTACCCGCCTTAAGTGGTCCTAAACCAGAATTAGAATCACTATGGTTTACATATGATTGAATATTTCGCATAACACGACTTCTTCCTGCCATTTGTATATGACGTGATAATATATTTTACTATACAATTATTTTATGATAAATAAGTATTTTATATTTCCCATATAAAATATTTAAGCTCCAGACCAGAATTGAACTGGCGACCTTGTCATTACAAGTGACATGCTCTAACCACTGAGCTACTGGAGCAGTGGCGATTCTCCCAAGTGACCATGTATTATTATTTTAATAATAAAAATTATATTGTATTATACATTTACTTTGCATCATTATGTACACAATATAATCATCGTTCACTATATGCTATTCTATGCTACCCATGCTCTAAACCTACCCATTTTCATCTAATACAAAGATAGTCTCAGTATAATCATCATTAACTATCTTTATGTTTCGCCTGATAACGAAACTCATCTGGGATTCACCAAACAGATGCTAAAACTCCTAAGGAGTTCATTCGACTACTCATTTTTGCAACCCTATCTACATACCCGGACCCTTGCACCCACCCACCCCATAATATATATTATTATTGTCTTTAAGTTATTTTTTACTAAATATATAATTACCATTCTTATAAAACGTTTGTTAAAATAATAATTTGTTCAGGAGTAAGAGTAAGAGGTAATTCGATTTGAAATACGATAATCATATTTCCAGTATGTCCATCTCTTGTTAATCCCATATTTGCGATTACTTTTTGATGTCCAAATGGAATAATATTACCGGTCTGATTATTGATCGTATATGCCTTTCCATTGATATATTTTAAATCAAATGAGAAACCACATAAGGCTTCTTTGAGAGAAATTTTCTTTTCGATGATTAAATCCAACCCTCTTCTCTGAAATCCAGTATCATTCTCAATCCTAATAAATATTTTAATATCGCCTTTACATTGTTCATTAACAACATTGCCTTGATTTTCTAACACCATCATTTCATTATTGTCAATTCCTTTCATAATGTTAACATAAATAGTTTGTGTTTCAGTCACCTTGGTTCCATTCTTAATTATCCATCTTTCAATTTCGACAGGAATAGATCCTCCATTTAATACCATTTCCATATTAATATGTACAATTTTGTTTATTGGTTCAGGTTTCTGTATTTGTTGTATATTTACAGGTACTCCATTTCTAAATATTTGAAAATTCGCGCCAGGGGGGAACATACCAGGCATTCCTGGCATACCATGCATCATATGAATATTTCCAGGCATACCTTGCATACCAGGCATGCCGCCAAAAAACATACTAGCTAATATATCTTCCATATTAGGACCTTGTCCAGGGACAGGACCACCTCCTCCCATCATATTACCAAAAGGATTATTGCGCATCATATCATATTCATTTTTTTTAGCCGGATCTCCCAATACCTCATATGCATTGTTTATTTTATGAAATATATCGACTACTTCAGGTTTTCCTGGATTTTTATCGGGATGATATTTGAGAGAAAGCTTCCTATATGCCTTTTTTATTTCATCTGTACTTGCATTCTCTGGTACGTCTAATATCTTATAATGATTATCTTCCGACATTTATTATTAATAATACAGATAAACTTAAATACTTATTTACGAATAATATATTATTATTCATGGATTATAATTTATTTATAAATAAATATCAACCTCTTTTTTTCAAAGATTTTGAAATAGATGAAGAAATAGTAACTATTTTAAATACATTAGTTGAAATGAATAATCTAAATATTTTATTAATAGGGGATATGGGATGTGGTAAAACCTCTTTATTGAATGCACTTATTCGCGAATATTATAAAGAAGCAAATAACCAAGCAACTAATAAATCATACGATGACAATATTCTTCATATTAATAATTTAAAAGAACAAGGTATTAATTATTATCGCAATGATGTAAAAACTTTTTGTCAAACAACATCTTCAGTTAAAGGTAAAAAAAAATTTGTTGTTTTGGATGATATAGATTTAATCAATGAACAAAGTCAACAAGTATTTCGAAATAGTATAGATAAATATAGTAATAATGTACATTTTATTTCTTCTTGTAGCAATATCCAAAAAGTAATAGAAAGTTTACAATCACGCTTTACTATCATAAGAATTAAACCACTCCAACGAGAACATCTTACAAAAATTATTGCCAAAATTAAAACAAATGAACATATTATTATTCATAAAGAAACAGAAAAATTCATACTTGATATTTGCAATAATACTGCAAAAATTTTAATTAATTATATGGAAAAATTCAAACTTTTGAATAGAGAAATTACATACGATCTTGCTGTGAATGTATGCACGAATATCAGTTTTTCTACTTTTCAAATATACACTGAATATCTAAAAAATAAAAATTTAAATGAAGCCATTAAATTAATGATTTCTGTGTATGATAAGGGTTATTCTGTTATGGATATTCTAGATAATTATTTTTTATTTGTTAAAATAACACCTATGTTAAATGAAGATGAAAAATACAAAATTATTCCTTTTATATGCAAATATATTACTATTTTTCATAATATTCATGAAGATGAAATTGAATTAGCACTATTCACAAATAATCTCATTCAAAATATGTAAGCTCCGTAACGTTAGTGAAGGAGCAAGCCGAAGGAATATTACATTTTTATGTTATAGTAAATTATACATGACCGAATTCGTAAATAAAACAAAAGAAGCTATTACATTGACCATTACTGAAATAGAACCTACGTTAGTGGGTGAGTTGATTACAATAGAAAGTTTAGAAAACCTTTTTATCGAACAATGCTTGAAACAAATGCCTATACATATTCGTCCAAAAAATACCGCAATAAAAGAATGTACAGAAGAATTATCCATTGAAAAGTCTATGGATGATTCTTTAGAAGAGAAAAAAACACTAGATACAGAAATGGAGAAAAATGTTGGTACTACAAAGTGCGAAAACGAACCTACGTTTTCCGATTATACCCCAGAGCATAAACAGATAAATATAAAAAATGACCCAATATTATCCATCCGATCTATTAAAATAAAACCCCTCACAATAATATTGTTACGTCCTAGATTTATGCAAATATATAGACAACCCCCTCAAAAATACATTCCTCATTTACGAAAGATGTTTTAATATACTACTATATAAAGGGGGATGTCTACACAAATATTTAAAAAAAATATACCAACGGAGTTATTTTTTTCTTTACTAGATGATACATCTAGTAAAAATGAAAAACATTACGTGTTTAATCACGCTTCGTATAAAAAAGGTATATTTAATGGGGCTATTGCTGTATTTTTAGAAAATTGTAAACAATGTTACCACACATCTAAGTATAAATATTTGGATCGTAAATTAACATATAATTCGTTTACTACTATTATACGACAAATATGTAAATATAATCAAATTACATATACGTCGCAAATAAAATATGATAAATCCACATACGAAATAGTATATTACATATACATATAAAATATTTATTACATTGATGCAAAGCATTGTGCACATCCCCCTTTCATGTGTTTACGAGAACGTCTCGTCTTATTTCTAGAATAATTTACTTTTCTCCTACTTTTACCTCCACTTCTACTGCTAGCTCTAGCTTTACTTCTAGATGCACTTCTACTTCTAGCTCTAACTCTACTTCTAGATGCAATTCTACTTCTAGCCATTATATATTATAACTATAAAAAAATTATAATATATTTGAAAAAACAAACAACAAACGCATAAACATTTAGCCGTTGAAATGAGGTTCCTTCGCTAACGGATGAGCCTTATCATTGGTCATAAGAGGACGCAGACCCCACACCGGTGCATCTAAGTCCGTTTTCCAATATCCAACGTTCTCTCTAATAAATGCCTTGTCTTTTGCCTTCATAGGTTCAATCACACCCATTTTGGAATCAGGAGTACTCGCCAACAAAATGTATTTACTAAGGATGACCTTCGACTCGAGTACTTGTTTGGGTGACAAGCGAGCAAACCATTCGTAATGACGACGACTCAATATTTCATCCGCAGGAATATAAATACCATATGTTTTAGGGTACAAATCGATGTACTGGTTTGACAACAAATGATCAATCAATATAGGCGTATCATCCATCGTTTTAACACCAATCATTTTCCCTTCTATCAAATTGATTTTTTGTTTTCTTACGCGCGCTTCGGTCCATCTATTAATCTCTCCTAAAAACTCCGCTTGCGATGTGTAATCGGAAGAAATAGTGCGTTCCATAAAGGCGATGAGTTGTTCTACTATATGATTTTCTTTTTGCGCACCCATGAACCGAACATCAGGATAAAACTCTTTGGTAGTAGAAGTGATATTTCGGTCAATATTTTCACATATAAACATCTTATGATTCGCCGTACCAATCCTGTACATCTCTGATAAATTCTGCATACAGAGGAACGAGGGAGGACAGATAATACCCCCATACATGTACAATATTTTTGCCATTCCTAATTGTCTAATATAATCTAAAACAGGACTAGATATAGTCTTCATATTTATGCTCCAATTAGGTAACAATTTTTCAAAAGAAGAATCGTCTATGAGACATATATGAAACGAATCTTCGCATTGATTAATAATACTTCTAACAGTTAAATACATGTAAGGTTGATTTAAATTGGTTGAACTACGAGATCCAAAACTCAACCAATCACGGGAATTGTATTCATATTTTATAGGAATCCAAATAATTGGTTTCTTGTTTTTACTATCGACTAAAGAAGGGTCTGTTAATAAATATTTATGAATGGCACCATAATTCTCTGTATTATTTTCTCTCTCCAATTTGTCCGAATAGCGATTGTATAAAAATACTATGGCAGCTAAAAGAACTATGGGTAATATTAGATTCATTGCATTTTTTATTTTGAACATATATAATATTGTTATATATTTTCTTTTCTTGGTATCAAATAAATAAGTCAGATCATCCAAAATATCGAGCACAATATTTATTTATTATGCAATAGCATAAGTCCGCTCCAAAACTCATTATTTTTCTGCCGTGACAGCTCTGTTTGTTTCGCCAATTGGTATGCACGACTTGTCGCCATTTCATCGTCCTTTTTATTTCGATTATTCAAATACTCTAATGCCTGCATTTCGGATAAAGGTTTTGTGTCCTGTGTGTTCCTATAACTAACAAATTCATTCACATTATTAAACTTCTGTTTGTTTTCGTAATCTTCATCGGTAACAGGAATAACTGATTCAGTATGAGCCTGATGTAAATCTTGGTATGGTAAACTACTAAACATATCGGAGTTAAACGACCCTGGCGCATCAGTAGATAAATCACATCCATTCATACTTCGACTAGAAAAATCCATTACTTCTTCTCTCACGATAAGAGATCTCATTTGAGATTTCTTCTTATCAAATTCTTGTGCCATGGTAGACATAGTCACATTTGTAGAAGTTGTATCCATATCTTCGTCTGATCTTAACCAATTTTCATACCCTTTTTGTTCTCCTTCATTATATAATTTATTTTTGTCAAATTGTTCGTTGAACCACTTATTGAAATCCTTGGATTTATTGCTCTTGAGTTTCGAATTTGTTTCAAAGAATTTATCCAACAACACTCTTTTTTCTTCATCCGCAATATCATTTGAATATTCGGTGTTTTTATTGTCATTATCTATGTCACCACGTTTTCTAAACTCCCAAATAGTATATAACATTTTATAAGCTTTTGAATAGAATCGAAAATATTCGGGATCCAGATTGGATTTATCTGGATGCGTTTTTAATACTATTTGTTTTGCCCTTTTTAGGTCCGTTTCATCGAAATCAACAGGAATTCTAAATAAATTTAATACGTCATCTAATTGATAATTGTCAATGTTCAAATCAACCTTTTCCACCTTTTTACTCATAATATAATAGTTATATCTTATATTATGACATCTTTATTTCTTTATTTGTAAGTAAAACAAAAATATATAAAAATCACAAACTTTGCCTAGGTATCCACAACCATACTATGACTATGACTATGACTATGACTATGACTATGGGTATGCTCATGATGATATCCATCGTCATAATATATTTTATACACAACGGGTAAATGAACCGGATATATGGGCCTAAAATGCGACACATTTGAACAAATATATTGCCGTAATGAAATATTCGCATCATATGGAATGACCATTTTATTTGTAGGATCAATAATGCTATAAACATATAAACTATTTATAGGCACATGACATGTGGTGCTAATTTTTTGAAATAATTTGGACAATGGTTTATCTTTTTTGATCGTCATAAATTCACTATAACCACAATTTTTTGTAATTTCTAACATATAATGTGTATTGGGTATTCTAGTAATATAATTTTTCATTTTATCATTATACACATTTATCATGTGTTCAGGATTATTCAAACAATTTGGACAAATAATATTATTTTGACAATCGCAACCAGAATTCATATTATTGTACGATATAACTATTAACCATAAAATATATCTAAATCATTTGGGTACTATTATATTATTCAAGAGAGAAGGAACGTTGGCATAAGCTTTTTGTATTTTTATTAGTTGAATACCACAACGTTTGAAAAAGGCATCTAATGCTACAGGATCAGCACCTGTTACACTATCATCCGGGATAAAAGATACATTTCCTCGTTTATACATCAATATAACAGGTATTCCATTTACCATTCGTTTTGTTTTCAAATAAGAATATAAATCGATACTATCGTCTACATCTATATCGGCGCAAATGACGTCTGGAGGGGAAGACGCGAAGAATGCATCGACTAAATGTGCTATTTTTTTACATGGACCACACCACGAAGCGCCCAATTTTACTATTACTAGACCTGGATTTAATTTTAACAATTTTAAAAAATCGTTGCGATTCTCAAATTTACTGATGACTTGTTTTGTAACAGACATCTGAATATAATAATATGTTGGAATATATTTAGGATATTATCGCATAATTTTTCATATAATATTTAGATATATATAGATATAACTAAATATGAGTGGTCGATTTAAATCTATTGCTCCTATAGATACAACATTTATATCGGTTCAACCACCTCCTACACCACAAGCAGATCCAGATCAACTTATTTGTGTTAACACCACAAATCATTCAAATGAAGCAGATGATAAAAATGTCCAAATGAGTGAAATAATAGACACCAGTATAGTTCCATGTGTACCTATATATGGATTATTTACTCAAACGCCATCACAAATAACGAATGCGAATCTGTTGTTTGCAATGTTTTCGGAATATCAAGATAAAATGCCAGTAGAAACAAGCATAACCACGAAAGAAGGTATAGAAACTACTACATCTTCGGCAGTTGAACTAGTAAATGAAGGGTCGAATGCTATATGTAATTTTACACTTACATTTAACGAAGTGGGAATACCAAATATTAATTTTCAATATGTGGATAAAGATTTAAAAAAATATAACACACCATTTTCTACATATATGAATAATGCAACTGCATTACCACAATTTTTACGTGCGATGGGGTTATTAATATTAGAAAATATTTTTTTATATGGACTTGATGGTATCACAAAGCAATCAGGAGGGTGTCAAGGTACATTTTTTATGTATTATAATAGACCGCTAGGAGGAGAAGGGTTTCATAAAGATAGTACGGGAAACACTTCATTTGTGTGTTTAAATTATTTAAATACAAGCGTTTTACCAAGTGCGACCATATTATTAAATCCTACACCAATAGATGACGTTGGAGAATTTCAAAATGTAGACGATAAACTAAGCAAAATAATGGAGGTAATTGGTAATCCCCATTGCACAGAAGCACAAATTACTAAAAGATATAATATGGGACCATATGGAACCATTGGGTTTAATGACCTAGTCGTGGCACATTCTTCTCCATTTGATGAAACTAGTACACAAGTAAGATCATTTACTCCTATTGTTACAACACCTGGTCTATATGGACAAAGTGTACCTAGTTCACGTTCAGGTAAAATTTCTGGTTCTCCACATCCACCACTAGAAGCATACCCTGATGTGAACATCCCCAGAAATTTTACTAGAATGTGGATCAATTTTAAAGATCCTTCTGTAGCGGATGCAAGTGTTGTTGCATTTCCAGCTTACACTATTAGTTTAAATGAGTTGGAACAGATAATTACCCTTTGTCAACAAAAAAGAATGCGTGTACAAAAATGTCTATCTATAGACGAATTATGTGCATCTTTTATAGATCCTATACATAATCCAGGTAAAGGCACATGTTATCCTAGTTTAAGTAGAAGTAATAGTCCTGCTTATCATCCACAAGGTATTCCATATAGACCACCTTCTACTACAACTACACCTACCGCTCTTGAGATGGGAATACAACCATCGCCCCTTTTTCGACCATTAGCAGCTCCAGCACCTATTAGATCTTCCTTAACAACAACATCTACATCTCTTTTTCGACCAGTAGCAAGAGCTCCAGCAGCAACAGCTCAACCTGCAGATCTATATCCTGAATTACCTGATTATGATCCTGATCACCCCGACAATAAGGGTGGGTCTAACAAAAAAACAAAAAAAAGACGTAATAAGGCAAAAAAAAGAACTAAATTAACAAAAAGAAAAGGAAAACGCAATAAGATGGAGGGAAACGGAGGCTTGCTTGCAAGCCGAAGTTTTCCGATTATACTCCGTAGACATGCAAAGCATTGTCGAAAGAGTATAACAAAGAACAATAAAAGACGAAGGGTATCACATAATAAGGTAACAAAAAAACATAAACGAGGTGGAGTAAAACGTAGCCGCTAGATACTGACAACAGAATTTACAACCTCTTCTACCTCACCAATATCCAATTCAGGCAATTCAACATGCGATTCCCAAAAATATTTAGAATAAGCCCACACAAATTCACAATCCGTCGGATACCAATGTGCATATTCACTAGTCAACTTTTTATATAATGGTGCAGGTAAAAAACGTAAGCTTTGTCTAGGAAGAACATAACTCAATTGTGTCATCGGTGAGACCGCTTTATGTGTATTTTCCTTAATAAATGTCGTGTCAAAATATGGAATGCATTTTACCAAATCTTGCAATAACGGCGGGTAATTATAATGATAACACCATCTCCAATCAGGACAACCGGATGTATAATATTTCATAGTCCATTCCAACCCTTGAAGATAATTGATAGAAATCTGCTTACATCGTTCATCGTCCATATCCACCTTCAATAAACATTTATAATATCTCGCTTGCCATTGCGGTTTAAATGGGTTAATGTATTTTTCCAACTCGCGCTCATAATTTGGAATGGCTTCAAATTTCAAATATTTTTGTTCAGGAGTATCAGACGGATAATTGAATTTTTCGCGCTTATCACGCAATTTCATCTCCCCCTTTATGTATTCCTCCTCTAAATCCGCTAAAAACACTACCAATTTCCGAACATTTTTCCAATAAATCTGTTTACCATCTGTTAAATTTTCCTTTGTACCGCCAATAGTGGCCTTGTAGGCATTGAGCATTTTATCAACACCGCCGCTACGAATATTAATCGCAGGAAAATGCGGCATAAAATCATTTCCCAAAAAGAAACACATAAAAATATAATCATATATGCGGTTCTTATGTTGCTCAGTTGTAAGTTCCACTCCGTTGTTCATATCAAGCGTAATAATATTTGCCAATAACGGAATATCCATCAAATATGTTTCATTGGGTTCAAGCGAGCTATCAATAGATTTAATGAATTCCGGCGTCTCTCTGAACAAATAAATATTTTTACTAATAGGTAAATGATTAATAGATAACATAATTAAATCCGCATCTAACCCATAAATAACGCTAGTAGCTTCATTATGCATAGCAGGATTACGTCGAATGTAATCGAAAATTTTATGCTCCCCCTCACCGGGTTCATCACTGGTAGAAATAATAATATCTTGAACACTATATTTCTTTTTAGATGATATCCCATAAAAATATTCGTGAATGGTCTTATTTAAATCAATCATGAATTCAGTCCCAGGTGTAATAGCAGTTGTATCCCAATTGCTATTCGTTTTTTTAAGGATAGATTTTGAAATCTCATTTTGATACCAGGATTTATATCTACGCGTCCTCTGTTGTTCTAATTTTGCAACAGGAGCTACACCATCAAACGCAATGAAAATAGTATTATCTGGAGAGATAAGTGAAATATATTCTTCAATTTTAACGATGACTTTTTTAATAATATCTTTATTTGCCGTTTCGGTTGAAGTATTAAAATCAATGCTTCGAATTGCATCGTAAATAATCGAATTGCAATCCATATATAAGTTGTTAATGGTCATTGTTTTTTTAACCAATTTGCGAATAATATTGATATGATTTTTAACTATATAAGAAAAATAACTAGGAATACCCATTTTAGTTGTTATATAGTAAATTACATGTTTTGTTTTTATTATGTTTATAAATACATTATTTACATTGAATCATATCACATTATAATAACAAAATTATAATATACTACATATATCTAATCCCAAAAAATGGATTAAAAACGCCGTAAAAATTATAAAAATTAATATATATAGAGATATAATGAATGAAAAAATAGATGCAAAAAATAACGTAAAAATAGACGATAAAAATGAAAAGCACATACATCATGCATCCGATGTAGTGAATCTAGTCGAAAAGAAGTTAGATTTTTTTCAAGATGTGATACAAAAAACAATTATACACGTTCAAAAGAACAAAATGCTCGATATTTTAGGAACAAACGACGTAAATACTTGTATAAATACGTTGAATATATTGAGTGATAAGATAAAAAATTTGGTAGAAAATATGAATATTATTACTACAGATTTGGTAATAAATAATCTTCAAACAATAAATAATGAGGTTTCTAGTTTATTAAAAGTGTATGGTACTGAGTCGCTGGAAGATTTATTACTAATCTGTTTCGGTAATAGTAGTTCAATAATAACAAACGAAGAAGAACTAGCAAAATTTAATTTGTTGAAAAAGTATTTTCATCCAACTAGTTATAAAATAGCCACATTAAAAAAAACAGACAATGAAAGTACCGATATGAAACAAAAACTAACGTCATTTATCGACGATTTTGTATCAGATAAAATGAAAAATATGGATTGTAATGACATATCATTGCATTCAAAACAATTTCATATGAAAGTATATGGTATAAAAATATACATATCCGGTGGAAATTTGAAAACAAATCTCATCATTTATGGTATAGTGGATGATATTATAATTAGTTTTTTAAATAATAAGTATATAAATGCGAAGAAAAAAATGATAAAAGATAACATGCCAAAAAATAATGAGATTAACATTGAGTTAAATGCTGAGACGAACAATGAAATATTTGGAAAATATTGCGATTCGTTAACATTAAAAGATTATTTGATAAATACACATAATGAAATATATAATAAATTTAATGGATACCTAGCACAACATAAAATATTAAAACAAAAAATATTATCACAAGTGGTAAAGGAGTTCATCACATCTGACTTATTCTTAAAACGAAACATGTTAATTCAGTTATTGATAAATTCGGACAATTACGACAATAAATATATGGCTTATTTGTTATATGATATTCTTTCAAATGATGTAAATGGAGTCATAGATACACAAGAACAAATTATACTCTTTGATAGTTTTCCTTGGACTATTAAACAATGTTTTCGTGAAGCCATGAAAAAAACGATCCAATATACAAACGACTTGTCCAATTTTGACATTAATAAAATACCACTAGAACAACAAATTTGTTTATTGAAAGCATCAGATAGCGTAAAAGAAAAAGCCATGATAAAATTGAAGGAGGTAAAGGCGAAATCGGAAGATTCCGGATCAAAAGCACGTCAATATTTAGATGGCTTATTAAAAATACCATTTAGTAGTTATATAAAAGAACCTGTCATGAATTTGATGGATGAAAATAGACAACATTTTAATGAATTGAAAAAAATGGTAGATACAGATGCATTGATAATACCAGAAAAAACAAGATATACTAGTATAGAAATAGCAAAACACTCAAATCAAATAAAGAATCAATTTGACAACAATAAAACAACTCACCAAACCACCGAGCAAACCACTGACCAATCAAATATATATGACGAAACGTATATGAAAGCTATTAAGTCATACTTAACTAAAACGGATAAAAATGGTCTGTTAACAAATATAATGAAAATAAATAATATTGTAAATACCTTGAAAATTAATGAGCTGCATAAAATATCGCATTCTGGCAAATCCAAAGCCGCGTTACAAACATCCATTTCAGAATTTATAGAGACATGTAATGCAAAATATAAACAAGTGATTCCGTTGTTAAATAAGTTATGTTTGCACACAAATATTATTAACAAACCCGCGGACCAAGTCTTTATTACCAATTCAAAAATACCAGTAGATAAAAATATTATCGAAAAAACAGAGAAAATAAAACAAATCGAAAATAACTTTAATGAAATCACCACATATATACATAATGTTAAAAGTACGTTAGATGATGCTGTTTATGGACACGATAAAGCCAAAAAACAAATTGAACGAATAATTGGTCAATGGATAAATGGTGAACAGGATGGGTATTGTTTTGGGTTCGAAGGTCCACCGGGTGTCGGTAAAACCTCGTTGGCAAAGCGAGGACTATCCAATTGTTTGAAAGACGAACATGGAAATAGTAGACCATTTGCTATGATTGCTATGGGTGGAGATAGTAATGGCAGCACATTACATGGTCACAATTACACCTATGTTGGGTCTACTTGGGGTTCAATCGTTCAAATATTGATAGATAAAAAATGCATGAATCCCATTATTTTTATCGATGAATTAGATAAAATAAGTAAAACAGAACACGGACGAGAAATAGTGGGTATTTTAACACATTTATTAGATCCAACCCAAAATGATAGTTTCCAAGATAAATATTTTTCAGGTATTGATTTGGATTTATCAAAGGCGCTATTTATTCTCTCCTATAATGATGTTGAATCAATAGATAAGATTTTATTGGACCGAATACATAGAATAAAATTCAGCAATTTATCACTGGAAGATAAATTAGTAATATCAAAATCTCATATGTTACCAGAAGTCTATAAAAAAATGGGATTATGTGATATGATTCACATGAGTGATGAAGTGATTAAATTCATCATTGAGGATTATACGTCAGAAGCAGGTGTTAGAAAACTCAAGGAGAAATTATTTGAAATCGTCGGAGAAATAAATATAGATATATTAAAAAATAAAAATTATGATTATGAATATCCTATAAACATTACGATTGCGGACATAAAAACCAAATATTTCAAAGATAAACATGAAATTAAAAACAAAAAGGTTCCCACTGAAAGCTCTGTTGGGATCATAAATGGTCTATGGGCAAATGCAATGGGAAAAGGAGGTGTAATACCAATACAAGTTAAATTTTTCCCATGTGACAAATTTTTGGATCTAAAATTAACAGGTATGCAGGGAGATGTTATGAAAGAGTCGATGAATGTATCGTTAACATTGGCTTGGTCTTTAACAAATTCAAAGGTCCAAAATGAAATAAGAGAGAAATACAATAAGGATCAAAAGTACGGCATACATATTCACTGCCCAGAAGGAGCAGTGCCAAAAGATGGTCCATCGGCCGGAGGTGCTATTACTTCAGTCCTTTATAGTTTATTGAACAACAAATTAATCAACCATCATTTTGCTATGACGGGAGAGATATCATTAGATGGTAATATAACAGAAATAGGGGGCCTTGATTTGAAATTTTTGGGTGGTATAAAAGCAGGTGTTACTAGTTTTATTTACCCGGAAGAAAATAAGAAGGATTATGAAACATTTATAGAAAAATATAAGGATACAGATCTACTGAAAAATATCATTTTTAATTCAGTTAAGAACATAGACCAAGTATTTGAATTAATATTTGAGTAATATGGAATGTACTCTAATTACAGACCCGTAAAGAAAAATGTATAATAATAAAATATTGTTTATTATTATAATGCAACAACAGCCAAATATGGGAGCAGTAGGTGGAGTTGCAAATACTCCCCTCAACTTTATTAAACCAATGAATTTGATCATATTTCTTACCTTTTACTCGCCAATAATAGTAGCATTAGGTGGGTTAAGCATGTCTTTTATTTTTCAAAACTTCAAGGGGTTTATATACATAGGATTTCTATTAGCAGTCGTATTGATACGAGAGTTTGCATTATGGGTATCAAATGCTCAGACATCCTTGTCTGATGGAACTATTTGTAGTGCTATTAAATATAGTCAATATGGTAATGCAGGATTCAGTATTTTTGTTTTAGCCTTTACTATAATGTACATATGTCTACCCATGTTCATAAACCAAGACGTGAATTTCTGGGCATTTGGTGGGTTGTTAACATACTTTTTTGCAGATATAGGTATACGTTATACTGAAAAATGTATCACTAGTATTACTGATATTTTAGCAAATACTGCATTTGGGGCACTATTAGGAGTTGCCATTCCCATGGCTCTTTATGCAGGAGGTTCCTCTAAATTTTTGTTTTTTAATGAAATATCAAGCAATAATACAACATGCTCTATGCCTAAAAAACAAACATTTAAATGCGCCGTTTATAAAAATGGTGAGCTCATTGGTAGCACAACTAAGTAAACAAAAAACTACCTAAATTTATAACTAACCATTTTTTAAAATCCGACATAATCAATTTTCGTTGAAAACTATCGGCAAGTAATGCCATATTTCCTTTCGTGTGATATACTTCTGCAAAATTATTGAACACTTGTATAATATTATTATTTGCATATCCTGATAAATTCACAATGTTGTATAAGGGTTTATTGAGACGTTTATTAACAACATTATGAAAGATATATAACATATTTTTTAAATCCTCCTTATTCTTTATACCAGAAAAATTTATTCGTGCTAAAAATTGAGTGGCATGTTGTGCGCAATCAGGACATGGTAAAGCACCACATATTCTTTTAATAATAACAAAAAGTTGTGGACCTATTTCTACAAACTTATCTGGATTTATTTTTTCTGCAAGTGTATGAAGAAGCGTCCAAACCGGAGGACCCCATTTTTTCGTTGACATCTATTATATCTATAATATATAAAAATATAAAGACTTTATTCGAATTTTATATATTATATTCATTATGCCAAAATACATAGTTGAGGGTGGATTTAACTTTTATGAAGAGTTGTATAAATCACTCGATGATGAATTAGTTGATACACCTATACCAGATGATACACAAAATTCAACTAATGACTTCAATAATGTCTGCTTAATAAGTAATTTACCATTAACTGACAAATTTGTTACATTAGAATGTAAGCATAAATTCAATTATATGCCTTTATATAATGATTTGGTCAATCATAAAAAAAAATATAATACTATGGAAAGAAAAACATTAAAATGCACAGAAATAAGATGTCCTTATTGTAGAAATATTCAAAATAAATTATTGCCTTATTATGATGATATAGAGATTAGCAAGGTGCATGGAGTAAATCATATTAGTGAAACCACATTAATTATGAATCAATTTGATAACGTGAGCTGTAAAAGTTATATTGCAGGAACTTGTAGTCATGAATACATGTGTAGTGATGGAACTACTATGCCGTGTACAAATAGTATGGTTACCTTGTTATGCAATAAATATTATTGTGCAAATCATAAATATTTTGGAAAAATGGCTATATTAAAAGAAATCAAAATAAAAGAAAAACTCGAATTACATGCAAAAATTCTGGAAGCAAAGAAAAAGATATTGGAAGAAAAGAAAAAAACAAAATTAGCTGCTAAAATGGTAAAGGATTTGGCAAAAGAAGAGGCAAAAAAGGTAAAAGCATGTGCAAAAGCAGCAAAGGTAACAACACATGCAGAAAACATAGAAAATGTTATCATTTCAACGCAATCAGGATGTGTCCAATTATTGACTACTGGTAAAAATAAAGGTAAATCGTGTAGTTGTGCAAAAATATATCAAAATAATTTATGTTTACGTCATCATAATTTAATAAACAAGAATAAACCATATGACGGGACTGGCACCAATTATGGAAATCCTGAACAAGCTGGGTTGTGGGTGCAATGGGTCAATGGACAAGAACCAGAACCAGATACAGATCCAGATCCAGAGCCAAAATAAAATAAAGATGGTGTAAAAGTAAAGGAATAAATATATTTGAATTATGATATAAAATTATGACTATATTTATGTAATACATAGATATAATGGAAACAAAAGAAGAATTAGTTGCAAATATTAAAGAATGGATTAAAAATGATACAGAAATATCCACATTGCAAAAAGAATTAAAAGCTCGACGAAATAATAAAAAGATATTAACAGAAGCATTAATGTCCACTATGAAGTCAAATAATATAGATTGTTTTGATATTAATGGTGGATGTATAATATATAAAAAAACCACTACCAAAAAACCATTAAATGCCAAGGCTTTAATATTGGCATTGCAAAATTATTATAAATCAAATCCATCTCAAGCGGAATCGGTTACAAAATTTATCATGGATAATAGAGAAGAACAAGTAAAAGAATCGGTTGTAAGAAAATTAGATAAATAATAGATAAATAATAGATGAAATAGATAATTTATATTAAATATATATTGTTTTAATATAAATAAATTGTAAGTAATAGAAGTAGTAATGCTATCTGATGCAATCGATAATACCAATCAAGAAGAAGACGCTCACTTTGATATGGATATAGAATATCAGGACATGAGAGAAAGAATAAATGAGTTATATGATATACAAAAGAAGGAATTGTTAACCTTCATTGAAAATGAAAATAATAGTAAAATTACTCAAATGGAAAACCCGTCCACAACATCAACTGCATCAACTGCATCTAGTTATTACTATTATGATATAGAATCCGATTTATTAAAATCGGATATAGAAAACTATATGGATACATATGGATACGAAACGGGTACTATTAATTTATGTATATATCAAATAAATGTATCTGGAAAGGTACCATTTATACAATATATTTTGCAGAAATATAATAGTCAAGATAAAAAGCATCCTGATGTAATAAAATTCCCAACATTTAACTATGTAAAGGGAATGGATATAATGTCTTATTGTCAATCCATATTAGATATGACATTTATATGTTATTCTGAAAATATGAAGGAAGAAAATAAGGGAGCATATGTGTATAAGGGATTTACTAATAATAACAATGAATTCCAGTTGTTTTTTGATTGTTCATTATACAACATAGATGTGCACAAATTGTATAGAGAAAATGATTTATACTTGACATTAATGGATGAAATTGTAAACCATCAATCCATTTGTAATTTTAAAATCGATGAAGAAGTTGTCGATTTTTTCATGAACCATCCTAATTTTGTATATTTGGTAGATGCAGACGAATATTACATCGAAACTCCAATTGTCGCCTATACAGGATGTAATTATAATCAATTAGAATTCTCATCTATCTTCGGAATTTCAACATCTAAACCAGAATCGTTAATGGGTCCCTATTATTATTTTACCGATTATCAAAATGCGATTAAAGCGGGTGGATGGGTAAATAAAGAAATACAAAATAGAACCAAAGAGTCATCGCAAACATCATCACAAACATCATCGCAAAAATCATCACAAAAAATGGTAGATTACGATGAACATGGTAGATTTATTAAAGGCGGCCTTATTCGTTTCGCCATTTTTCCAGGAAATACAAAGGTGACTACTAATTGTCTAGAGAATAGTACGGATAAATCACGAATAACGCAAAACATGTTGGAACTAGATAGTTCAACTATGGAATACAGAAATGCTAGAAATGCCATTCGCTTTTCAGATAGAGACGCATTATGGACACAAAAATATGATAGTGTGTATGTCGGACCTATGGGATTAGATAATGGTGACACTTATCAAGAAGCCCCCGTGTGGGTATTAAAGAATTATGAACAACAAACTCCGTTAACTATACATTCTATCGATAAGAGAACATTAAAGGAAACATGGAGTAGAGAGGATAAATACTATATTTATTAGAGCAAACAAACAAATAAATTATCTAATAATTATATAATGACTACAGGTAAAAGTATATCCTTGTTAGGATTTACATTAGTATTTACTTATATAATTATTCAAATTTTATCCTTTTATGGAATTGGATCGGATGCATATGGTGTTTACTTAGCATTTTACGCATTTTTGATACTATCCATGTTTGTATTACCTACAAGTAATGCACACTTATAGAACTCTATAGCAAAAACGTATGTATATGATGCAGAGGTTCTTTAAGCCCTCATTTTACATATAATAAAAAATTGATATAATGTTTATTTACTATATTATATCATACTTAAAGAAGATGGAGCGCCGTATAAACAAAAAAATAGAAACATATATTACTACGCTTAAGGATAGCATTAGAGATAAAGTTACAGAATTGGGTATTAAAAATGATCAAATGAATCATTTATTGCAATATATTTATGATTATGATAGATTGAATTTAGGAAAGGATGATTTCATGAAAAGAAAGCGTGTAAAGAATGTAGTTCCATTCTTTGATAGATGTTGTGCGAAGCGTGCTAGTGGCGAGCAATGCACCCGAAGAAAAAAAGAAGGCGATGAGTATTGTGGTACACATCTGAAAGGAACACCACATGGCATGATTGATGATCAAAGTGAACCAAAACAAACTACACAAAAGGTAGAAGTATGGGCACAAGATATTCAAGGGATTGTTTATTATATAGACAAGACTGGAAATGTATATCAAGCAGAAGATATAGTAAACAATAAAATCAATCCTAATATCATCGCAAAATATGTTAAAACGGGGGAAATATATACTATTCCAGAATTCGGATTAATATAAAATTGTATTTTACATAATATCTGGGAGAAATTCGTTATAATAATAATAATAATGTATATATTATTATAAACTATATGGAACAAGTGTTTACACATATTTATGAAACGTCTATTTGGGGTAATAATAATAACGATGGATATAATGGAAGTAGTGGCGGAGGCAGTGATATAGATTATAATAAAAATACATATGTGCCTTTTGTAAAAGATTTTATTACTAATATGAAAATTAAAAGTATTGTTGATTTAGGATGTGGTGATTTTAGGTGTGGTCCATTAATTTACGATGATTTAGATATTATATATACTGGTTATGATGCTTATAACAAAATAATAAAATACAATTCAAAAAAACACGCATTGCCAAAATATTCATTTACACATTTAGATTTTTGTAATAAAAAGGAAGAAATCATAAATGGAGATTTATGTATTTTGAAAGATGTTATACAACATTGGTCATTAGAAAATATTTATAGTTTTTTAGATTACATAATTGAAAATAAAAAGTTTAAATATATTTTAATGACAAATTGTTGTCATCAAAGACAAGATAATACAACTATCCAAACAGGAGATTTTCGACCTTTAAGCATTGATTATTTACCATTAAAAAAATATAGTGCCATAAAACTATATAAATATCATACCAAAGAGGTTTCTCTTATAGTAATAAATTAGAAACAATATAGTTTTCCTCCAAAATAGGTGAGTAAAAAATATATAAAAAAAATATATATTTTTTGTAAATGGACGAAACAAGTAAAAAAATATTGACAAAAATTGGAATCACATTTGAAAATGAAAATCAATTAAATGAAATACTTATACCACGCGAGACTTTTATAAATGATTCTATATACAACTCAGTAAAAGATCATATATCTGAATTGAAAACTATATTTAGTTCTTCATCTCTCACAAGCCTACAAAAACAAGCAAGTAAAAGTCAAAGATGGCCCTTGTTAAATCTAATTAGGCAAATATTGAATGTGTATGGTTTTCACATGAAACCTATTCGAAAAAGCGCGGGATATACTGCTGATGGTGTAAAAAAATTTACTCGTTTTTTTCTTATACAAAAAAAGATGGTAAAATCGGACAATGTAAGCACAAATACTGACGATGTAATTGATTTAGAAGAATACGAAGTAGAATCCTTGATGGAATGCTAGACCGCATATCCAATTGTAGGAAAACGAAGTTTTCTGGATAAAAATCCGTAACGTTAGTGAAGGAGTTTGATGATAGTAGTAGGAACACACAAAATATAATGTAAAATTTCACCTAGAGTAAATAAATAAATAAATGTCCATATAAAAGGCCATTTGAATACCAATGCAAATATATATGCGCCGATAATAGTCATAATTAAATCCATGATGGCTATGTTGAACAGCCTGTATGAATGAATTCCTTCTCCAGGAACTCCTAGATAATTTTTATATTTGCATAGAAATGTGTTAGGAAATGGACATGTAGACATTATATATTATATACATATTAGAAATTTATTATTGTTGAATGTTATGAACAGCAGCAGGTATTATATGAAATATGTTAGTATGTACATCAAATGTACCAAGAAACTCGTGTGTAAATGCATCATAAATTTCATTGGTTTTTATGGATTTGAAATATTTTTTTTTATTGAATAAAATAGATTGCACACATAACTCACCAGAGTTACTTCTTGCACACTTTTCTGTAGCCCATTTCTGATCACATATTTTGCATGGACATCGACTAAAATAGAATACTGGATCACTTCTATAATATTGACTAGCAAATGAGGGATCCTTCAACATAATGTCTAATTTGACAATATATAGAAATTCTGCAGGCCAAAATGGCCAAGTAGAATTTGTTCTTTCTTCGTCTGCATCAAAATGATCATTCTTTACAAATTTATTCCATTCTTTCATATGAGGATATTTTTCATCTATTTCGGTAAAAATCTCATTTATGACAGGTTTACGATCTTCTTCTTGAATAGTTTTGAGCGAAGTTATCACCTCATGAAATGAATTAAAGTATGGGTCACAATCGTATTCAAATCGACTATCATTTTCATACAAATGAGCCATTTGCTTATGGTGTGACATCCATACTATATGCGTAAATATTATTTTTCGTTGTTCTATTAAAGAGTTCATTTTGTTAATTATTTTGATAAATATCAAAATGAGTAAAAGGATATCAATTTTATTTTGTAATATTTTCACATGCAATATAATAATCATTCATATAATCTTGAAATGTTTGCTCCTCATTACGTAAAATTTCTAGTCGAGCTTCTTCATTATTTATATCTTCATCTGACATATCAAAATATTTCAAATAAGTATGTGTTGCACTATTTTCAAAATCTTCCGAAATAATATCTTCAGATCCGTCGTAAAATCCATGTCCTCGTTTACAATCATAATCGGACCTAGCACAATTCATACAATATCCAATAAAGATCTCATTTATGCTACCATAAATGAGACAATTATCACATTCATGTGGTCCGGTACCATGTAGATGAGAAGTGATCCAATCGCGAGGAAAATACTTTGAGTATGTAATTCCTTGAATAGTGTAATTATCCAGATAATCATTTATAATGTCATTATGCTCCATTTGAAAGTGTAAAAAGAATATATAGAATAAAAAAGATCAATTTATTTATATATGTATTTACATATTCCTTCGAGTTGCTTCACCAATGCGCAGCGTATGGATGAAAACGTAGACCAAGCAAAGCATTGTCGAAGGAGTATCCGTTTTCACGTGTTAAAGAAGAAAGAAGAATAGATATAAGAGAGAAAAGAAAAAAGGAAGTAAAATTTAGTAGAAAAAAAAAGAGGAAAAATAGA
>Ga0209086_10000331_pt1 | contig 40840 bp, 40 predicted proteins | sample M_130207_XF_Meta_FD_187312 | JGI IMG/M metagenome (GOLD analysis project Ga0209086, IMG submission 187312) | Freshwater microbial communities from Lake Montjoie, Canada to study carbon cycling - M_130207_XF_MetaG (SPAdes) (version 2) | ecosystem: Environmental > Aquatic > Freshwater > Lake... | reverse complement strand
TCTGAAGTTGTCCAGTTTTATAAAGTAGTAATTCTTATAATCCATTACGATGTTTTGTTTCTTCATCCATGCATAGTTTACATATGTATAAAAATCTTTTTTAGGACTTAGATTATTTTCTTTTTCGATTTTTTCGATGTTTTCGAATTCTTCTAATAAACTTTTTTGTATATCTACACTCTCTTTATTCGTTTTTATATTTTTAAGTGGTGATAATAAAAATTTAGAATCTATTAATTCTGTATTTACATAAGGCATTTTGATATATTTAAAATTTTTAGTTACTTTTGTATTTTCATATTTGTTGAATTTTATATTTTGGTTATTTACTACTTTGTTTATTTTTATTTTTCTAGTTGAGTGTTTTTTTTTATTATTTAACCCCATAATATGTTAATGTATATTATGTTAATGTATATTATGTTAATATATATTATATTATTATAATATTTTTACTTAAATATATTTACAAAAAGCATAAAGATATAATATTATGCCATATTATAATACAATGGTTCACCCAATGAAGGCCTTTTTACTGCTTGCAAGTTTATCATTTGCTTCGGCTATTATGCTAGTGCCGCACGACGGGAATGAGACGCGGCCCAGTTTCAATGATACTGTAATTTCCGACAATTCTACAGATACATCCAACTATTTTGTTAATCATTTAAATTTTACGAATGACGTTAATACTAAATACCGCCCCCATTTAGCAATTGTTGAAAATAGAAAATTGTTTCAAGATGATACAGACGAGGAGGATGGTGACGATAATGGTGACGATAATGGTGACGATAATGGTGAAGGAAGAAGACTTTTGAAGGCTGCTCCTGCACCTGCTCCCAAGGCTGCTCCTGCACCTGCTCCCAAGCCTGCTCCTGCACCTGCTCCCAAGCCTGCTCCTGCACCTGCTCCCAAGGCTGCTCCTGCACCTGCTCCCAAGGCTGCTCCTGCACCTGCTCTTAAAACTGTTGTCAAATCGGTTGTAAAAGCCGCCAGTAACCATGATGATAAACCTAAACCCCGTCATGCGCGTGTACATGTAAATAAACCCGCTCCAACTCCAACTCCCAAGGCTACTCCTGCACCTACTCCCAAGGCTACTCCTGCACCTACTCCCAAAGCTACCCCTGCACCCACTACAGCACCTGTCGTAAACAAATATGCATCTGTTGATTCTAAATTATCTGCAAAAACAAAAGAACTTGCTAAGAAATTCGAATCGGCATTCTCTGCATGGGTTGTTACCACCGAAGGACAAGAAGCGATCAAATACTGTCAGTCGCTTGGTATTGCAAATAAACAAGATATCTACAATGGTTGCATTGAAGATATGCGTGTTACCAAGAGCAAATCTATCGCAAAAGAAAGTGCTGTTGCTGCAGAGGAATTTTTAGCCAAAGCAGTTGCAAATCCAAGCAAACGTTTTTGCGTAGCATCTGGTGATCCGCATGTTACCAACTATGATGGTGAATTGTTTCACATCCAAGAACCCGGTATTTATACTGTTGCGCGCACCCCCGATGCCGTGTTTGAGATTCAGGAGAAAATGCGTAAAAATGGCGATAATAAACCCGGTGTTCCTTCGTGTATGACTGGTGCTGTTGTTCACTATAAACAGATGAATATCGAAGTAGATGTTGCCAATTTTGGAAAAATCCGTGTAAACGGACAGGAAATGGATCTCCCTGAAGATTTCACTCTTACCTTTGGTGGTGTCCAGATTCGCTACGGAAAACAAGTTATTGAATGGAAAGGTGCTACTATGCAGCCTGCTGGTCTGAAACTTACCACACCTAATGGTTTCTCTGTTATGATTTCTGGTGGGTATTGTGGTGTTCTAGAGACAAATGTGCCTACTGCTTTTTTTGGTAAAATGCAGGGTATTTGTGGTAATGCTGATGGTATAAAGGATTTTGCGGATTATATGGGTCCTAATGGCGATGTAATGAATGTAAATCGTGGCAATAAGAATTGGGAAATGGGTGGCTATAATGGTCCAGATTCTCCTGTTTCTAAATGGCAGCTTTCATGGAAACCCCATGGCACCGAATGCTATTTCACTAAAGATTGTGAGGGTGGTATTCAGACACGTAAAGTAATCGTTGTTGCTACGCCTGCCCCCACTCCTGCTCCTACTCCTGCTCCCACTCCTTCTCCCGTTGTTGCTGCTGCTGTGAAGTCTACACCTGCTGCTATTGTTGTTGCAGGTTCAGTTGCTGTGAAGTCTACATCTGCTCCTGTGGTTGTTGTCAGCTCCAAATCAAGCTCCAGCTCCAAATCAAGCTCCAGCTCCAGCTCCAAATCAAGCTCTAAACACCACAGCAGTCACCATGATGTCAAGGTATGTAAACCTGAAGTATTTCCTCCAACTTCACACAAAACCATTGAGAAACAGGTTGCAAAATTATCAGCTAATACTACCGCCAAAATGAACGACTTATATGTCAAATTCAAAACAATGATGGACGATTTGAAAAAGAAACATCACGAACAAGTTGATGCAGACATGAAAATACTTACGGGTGCAAATAGCAAAGCATCCGATGGTCTTGCTAAATATACAAAAGTATTTGACAGTTCTAAACAAATTTTGCAACAAATCAATATGTTAAATGTTACTTTACTGCAGCATCATAAGGTTGTTGCACAAGAGTCTGACTACCTTGCGAGACTTAAAATATTCAAACCAAAATTCTTATCATCTCTTGATAATATTAAAGCACATGTTGGTGGTATTAAAAATGATATTCATACTACTATAATCGAAGGTGCTGATAAGAATGGTCTGCTTTCAATTTTGGATGATATTCGTGCATCTACTGATAAATCTGCTGCTCTTTTATCCAAAGCGTTTCTTGATCATTATGACAAGTATAACACACAAGTTACAAAGGATGCGAATCAATATGATGAGGAACTGAAACGTATGGGCTTTTTAAGCATTACTTATAGCACTTCTGTAAAAGAAAGCACTACACTATGGAAAGAGTATTCCGATATTCTCCAGATCGCCCAACAACTCAAGAAAAATTATAAGGGTTCTAATGAGGATGAAAAATCATTTGATGCACTTATGTCGCGTGTTGCCTCTGCTTTCAAAACTCAGAGTAGAGAACACGATGCTAAACTGTCTACCCCTAATACAAAATGTGCGGCTGATGTATTGAAGGCGCATATGGACCATAAACGAGTTTAATTTATACGAATACGAATACGACTACGACTATGACTAAGATTATAAACTGCTTCTAATTACTATTTGTTTGTTACATAATACTAACAAACAAATAACATGACACACCTGCATACCTATTTTTTTAAAAATTCTATCTCATGTTCTTGAGTTTTTATTATATTTTTAACGAATTGTGATATATTATTTTCCTTTTCTAGTAATTTTTTACTCATATGAACCGCCATTGAATGATGTGGTATCATACCTAATTTATATTGTGTTTCCGTTATTAGAAATTGAGTTCTAATACATAATATATTAACTATTACTAATAATAAACCTATAAAAAATATACTTATTTCTTTATAAATTAATCCCATAAATAGAAACATCCACCCACACATAAGTAGTGTCATATATACATCATTTATACTAAATCTTATATCATCAAGTTTATCAGCCCATATATTCATTGTTGATAATAAACCTGATATAATCATTATAAAAAACATAATAGTATAATGATTATTTTGTAAATGACTATTTTGTAAATGTTTCATTATATATTTATGTTATATAAAAATAGGTGTTTAATTGATAAAAGGTGTAAAAAATTTATTATTAATTCTTTTTATCTATCAGTATTTCTTTTCCAAGATTTTTTATTATTTTTCGTTCATAGTTGTTATAATTTTCAATAGGTTCGCATATTGAGCGCATCATTGTTAAATACGCTATTTGTTTCCTTTCTGTTTCCATCCAGTCAGGATTATCGATTGCCCATTTTTGCAATGCCGTGCGCTCCTTATCTGCGATTTTTACAATCGTATTTTTCATCATCTCATGATTCTCATCTTTTTGCCACTTGTCTTCATCTTTTATATACATGATGTCACGTTTTATATCTGTGCAATGAATAGGACGTTTATGAATATCCAACTCTTTGAGCCCTTTTATCATAACATCAGTTATACCACGCGATATACCATTGGTTTTTGAAAATAGTAAATCTTCTAATGTTATTTTTAAAGAATCTATAAAATCTGATATATTCAAAGCATCTTTGCACTGCTCGTTTAAAAAAACGTTCAAATTAAAATTATTATTCATCGTATTATTATTGGTTGTATTACCGATTTTAGGTATTATATCATTTATTGTCTTCATAAGTTCACCATTCTGTTTGATTAAGTCCTTAACTAAATCCTTCAACTCTTTTTCCGTAGTGGAGTCTTTTTTTTCGTTAAATTTGGTTTCAGATTTTAAAACGTCATCATTAATGGTATTAGAATTGTCTTCTTTGGTTATAGAATTTGACTCGTGTTTATTGACTGCAGCGCATGTTCGCTTATGCCTTGAGAAACTTGAATTATGGTTATATTTATTACCACAAATGCAGTTAAATGCTTGTTCTTCTTTATTTGGCGTTTTTTTGTTAGCATCTATTAGCATCTTATGCTTTATGGTTACAAGATGTCTTTCATAATCACTTTGTTTATAGCATTTAAAGTCACAACTTTTGCACACCAAAAGTGGAGTTTTTTTGGCGGGTTGTTGATTAGCAATGTCCATATATATATGCTAATATAATAAACGCCTAAACCTTTTTCATATATTATATATAAGATGTTAAAAATTTATCGTAACAAATTTTTCAACTAAAAAAACAAATTTAGAGCATTATGATCTGAGTGACGTTTTCATCGTTTTTTTTAAATCTATAACTGGTTTTTGAAAAAAGGACATTTATAAATGTCCAATTTCTGAAAATGGGGGTAGAGAGTTGAAATTTTCATACATCATCACTTATTCGGCATCCGCCCTGCCTTTTAGCGGCGTTACCTTTATGCTTTGTTGTGAGGCGATCGTCGTGGTCACGTGGCGAGCATAATGCTGCGAATTTATAATTTGTTAAAAATAGTATAAAAAGGGGAATATATGTAAAAGATGTCCCAAACATGGCGAAGTAGTTTTTCATAAACATGATTTCGATTTTTGGGGACATCTTTCTGGAGATACTTATGAAAACTTATCTTCTAATTTTTTGAATAAATCTTTGCCATATATTAAATTGCCGGTTGGTTTATAATCATTTATAGGCTTGAATTCTTTTTTGTTTGCAGGATTTTCGGGATTATTTTTCACATTAATTTTACGTGTTAATCCCATATTAAACGGATCGAGACTATTTTCACTAAGCGGGTTGTTTATAGCCTGTGATGGTGCAATAGGATTTCCGGAATCATCAAATTCTTGTATACGATTGCCATGCTCGTCTATTACAATACCTGTTTTCTTCTTGAATTCATTGCGTATATATGACGGGACATAATGTTTCCATGAGATAAATATCAAATTTGGATGTGTATACCGAACTACAAAATCATTATTTGTAAGCTCTTCTAAAATATAACTAATACATGATGATCTATCATAGGATGCAACACCTAACATAATTTCGGGAATAACAAACCAGCAAAATTGCGCATCTATCTTTTGACGAGATGTTATTTTTATTTTTTCGTGAATTCTATTTAGGATTTTATTGTAAATTGACAATTTTGATAAATCATATGTCTTTTTTTTATCATATAGTTCTTCTAAATTTATCTTTTTAATTTTGTCGCTATCTTCTTTATTTCGAAACAATTCGTCCATTTTATATCTACACACAACACAATACTTAATTCATAAGTAGAAAAAAAATATAGAAATAATACTATTATGTTAATATAATAAATGAGTTATAATTACTATAATAACATAAATATACACTATAATAGCTACACCCACAACCACAACCATAATAACAATGACAACGGAAAATACAACAACTATTGACATTTCTACAAATGACGCAATAAATGATAACACAAAACATATTATAAATTCAGTCGATACATCTGCCCCCATTATTAAACATTTAGTTATTGGAGGAGGTGGACCATTTGGATTAACAGCATTCGGTGCTTTAAAATATTTACATGAACAGCATTTTTGGGATATAAAAAATATTAAAACAATATATGCAACATCGGTCGGGGCTTTGATATCAATATATCTTGTTATGGGATATGACTATGATTATGTAACAGAATATATGGTAAAAAGGCCATGGGAAAAATTATTTGAAGATATTGGATTTCAAAATATATTTGATTTGTATACAAATAAAGGAATTATTGATGTTTATCCGATTTATATGAAAGCGTATAATATTTTATTTGAAGCAAAAGGATTATCTCCAAATATAACCATGAAAGAATTTTACGAATATAGTAAAATAGAATTAAATTTTATCACATGTGATGCAAATAAATTTTCTAGAATCGTTATATCGCATAAGACACACCCAGATATAGAAATTATCAAGGCTTTATGTATGACATCGGCTTTCCCGGTTATTTTTAAACCTGTTATTATAGAAGATAAATGCTATACTGATGGAGGTATTTTTAGTAATTATGCAGTTAATATATGCTTAGAAGAAACCGGATGTAAAAAGGAAGAGATAATGGGTATTAAAAAATACCAACCCATTGATATAAATGAAAATCTTATAACTGAAGAATCAAATATTATTGATTATTTAGAGAAAATTACATTAAGTATTTTAAATTGTATAAATGATGAATGTATATTACAGAAAATACCATATGAAATTATATGTAATATGAATGTTGTTTCGTCATATGATTCATGGATGCAAGTCCCGTTTTCTTCAGAACATCGTGCAAATTTAATAAACTATGGTGTAGAAATTTCGGAAAAAAAGCTGGATGAGTTTTTGCTATACCATAACGAACAAATAAATCAATGGATATAAAGTATGAGACGCAACAGAAGGGTGAGATTAATATAAATTCAATATTATAAATACAAATCGAAATGTATGTATAATATGGTATAGTAACGCGTATAAAGTATATATATCTCTAAAGAGAACTATTCAAGAATTGATTTAAAGTATCTTTCTCTGGTTTTGATTTAAATTCAATTACATCTGAACCGGTGTCTAATTTAATAGTTGGGTATCCAGATACGTCATATTTATCAGCAATCGATGAATCTTTGTCACAGTCTACACTCACAAAATTTACCTTTTTACCATTAAATGTCTTGCCTTCATTTTCTTTTACGAAAGCATCCCATTCGGGTTTCGCATGTTTACAATGAGGACACCACTCTACACCAAAAAAGTATAGTGTTACCATTTCTGCATTGGGATGTTCATTGCGCATATCCATACCAGTTGCATAACCCTCAAGAAGAGAACGGTCTGACTGCGGAGCTATATATATTTTATATATATAATAAGCACATGCTATTAAAATAGCCGCAAAAGATGCAATTAAAACATATCTAGTTACTGTAGGAAGGGCATTAATTACCTTTTTTAATTTAAAAACAGAATCACTCATTTCTATATTATATATATAAAAAGAATAAATATGTTCTATAAATAAACGAATAATATACTACTAAATATTTTGATATATAATAAGATTTATAATAAGATATATAATAGGAACTGTATAATGCAATAATAATGCAATAATAATATAAACGTATATTGTGTATACTATATAACTCTTACTACTTTACAAATGCTTGTTCGATGTGCTGATGGAAAATTAATAGATATAAAAATTCAGTCTTTTATCTGTGATACAGATTACTATGACATAATACTAAAAATCATCTAAAAATTGTATACAAAATATATAATACAAGTATAACAATAGACAATTCAAATAAGCAATAGAGTATAAAAAATATTTTAACTTTAGACAACGAGGGGCTTATAAATAATCCATTCATATTAAAAATAGACCCGAGAGATCTATAAACAATAGTAAACATATATAGATATAATCCAACAATTCCAATTTTCATAATAAGTGACAGTATTTTTTTCTCGTTTATTTTCGTTCCAAATGTTATTAAAACAAGAATAAGCCCTAATACCATAATATAAATTATATATTGTGTGGAATCGAAAAATGTTTTAAATACTTCTGTAGAATCATTCGCCATATTATATTTTATATTTATATGTATATATAATACATATAAATAATACATATAAATATAATCGAAATGTTTTATAAAAAAACGAAAACGAAAACAAAAACTAAAAAAAAACAATTAAAAAATAACAAAACAAAAAAACATACATTTTCGCGTAAAGATTATATGAGTGGGGATGGAATGTTAACAAGTGTATGGGGGCCCGCGGCATGGCATCTTCTACATACTATAAGTTTCAATTACCCCATAAACCCTACTGACGAAAATAAAAAATATTACAAAGAATTCGTAGAAAATTTAACAAACGTGCTTCCATGTAAATATTGTAGAATGAATTTGACAAATAATCTTAAAGCACACCCAATTCGCCCATGTCATATGAAAAACAGAGACACATTTTCTAGATATATTTATAATTTACATGAAATTGTTAATAAATTATTGGATAAAAAATCAGGGCTTTCTTATTGTGATGTTCGCGAACGATATGAGCATTTTCGGTCAAGGTGCACACAAAATGATGCTCCTAAAATATTCAAATTTGATAAAACGCGTAAAAATAACAAAGAAAAAGGATGCACTGAACCGTTATATGGTAAAAAGGCAAAATGTGTTATACAGATTGTTCCACAGGACGAGAAAACACCTTCATTTGTAGTAGATAATAAGTGTATTAAGGTTAGAGGCTAGTGAGGCGTAAGAGGCGTAACAGATGCGTGAGATTTGCGTTAATTCAATACTTCAAAATTCATAAATATAAAATACAATATATTTATAAATTACGTATGTAATATTATTTAAATAATGAATTATTCTCTTTTGATATGACGGATATAATATAGTTTATAATAACAAACATATTCAATAAAATCGCAAAATTAAATACTAATTGGGTAGATATTCTATCTTCCATTAATTCTGTTATGTTCATAAAATTTGTTACTTTAAACATAACCACGAGTAATAATATTACCGAAATAGAAAAAAGTAATCCAGACTCTATAAATAGTTTTTGGTTAATTTCTTTTTTTAATGATGTTAAAATGAAAATATTAACACCAATTAAAAATGTTATACCCAAAACACTACTATTTATATTTTGTATTTTTATATTTTCGGATGCAAAAGAACCTAATAACTCTTGTGAATTAATAAAATTTATTAAATATAAGTAAGTAAATATTAAGAAAACAGTCGCCTTTACTTTATTGTTATTTAAAGCATACGTTGCATATGTTATTATTAAAATTACAATATTAATGATAATTATATAAATATAATGAATATAATCTGAGTAATCTATCGTGATTGTGTCTAAAATATTATCTGTATTATATCCTATTCCTATTACTCCTGATTTTTTATTTTGTTTATCATACCACTTTAAAAATAAACTTTCTTTTTTGATTAAAGTTCTTTCTATAGGATCAGTCCAATAATATTTAATTTTATTTATCTTATTAAACTGCCCCAATTCATACATATTATTAATAAGTTTATCATTTGTTTCCTCTTTAATAAAAGGGAAATACTCTTTTTGGTCTTTCATAACATCTTTCCAAACTAAGTTGATATATTCCTTATTAGCATGAACAAGTGTTAAAAATTCATCTTGATGGTTTATGTATTCGAATATAAAAAAATAAAAAGATTTATCATCTACTTTTATAATATCATTTTCTTTATTATATGTTAACCATTTATCAAAGTTAATTTTATTAGTGTTAACTAAATTAGCACGATTTATTAACTCTTCTTTCATTTTTTTTTCTATTTCATCGAAATTTTCATATTTAATTTTAGTATTCTTATCTTTACTATTTTTATAGATTGAAACTATTTGACTAACTAAAAATACAAAATATACTAAAAGCAACTTTAGAAAGGTAATGTTTTTTGATAAAAAAATAATAATAATGAATATTAATAATATATTATATATAATAACATTTTTTATATTAAATATTTCTATTAAATTGTAAACCATATTAATATAATATAATATTATAAAAAACTTTATAAATATTTATAAAGTTTTTTTACTGGTTAATATTACTGGTTAATATTACTGTTTAATAATATTGTATAAAATTACAATTTATCAGCCCAAGGAATAGGTAGCTGATCCATTAAACCTCTGCTGTTATAATTTGGAACTTTTTTGCATTCAAATGACGGCTCAGGGCATCTCGCACATGGAGGACATGGTTGACATTTCTTTGCATCACTATTTGAAGCATTATTTCCACAATTTACATTAGGACATGCAGGGCAAATCGGTGGAACGATTTCTGATTTCAAAATATATAAATCTTCCTGTCCGGCGGGGATTCTGCTTCTTGGCACTCCATTACTGCTATCTTTAAAAAAATCTTCTTTAATAGAATAGGTTGAACCGTTCATCTGCCCTTTAGATACTGAATCGAATATACCTACTTTATCGAGTCTGTTGCCATCGGTATCTTTATAAGGAGAATATTTATATTTTTTGGTATTTGTATTTGATCTATCGTTATCACTATTATTATCGGTATCTTTATCGGAATTCCAATTAGCTTTGTTATAAAAGGGATTTTTATAGTTAGATGATTTACCATCTGCCATATTTATACCTCTGATATTGTCATCATTTTTCTGTGTATTGTAATCAGAATAGCTTTTATAGTTTCTTTTATCATCATCTCGGTTAGTATAACCTTCCTGGTTAGAACACATACCTAAAGTAGAACATAAAACAAGTGCAAGTAATAATATAAGAAATATATGAATTTTTGTAAGTTTCATTATTAATTGTAAATATAATATAATATATATATGGAAAAAAATTGATTAAGATATATTTTATTATTATAAAATAAGAACAAAAGTAATAACATACATAAACATACACAAAGATATACAAAGATATACAAAGATATACAAACATGACAACAACAACTAGAAACAAAAAAACACAACATATTTTAAAATCATCACATTTTGAAGCAATCACCGCCACCACCGATACGGTCCCGGACACAAAATTAGATTATACTATCCCATTTATAGAAGTAGGTATAGACGAAGCAGGAAGAGGACCAATGTTTGGACGCGTATATGTCGGAGCAGTGGTTTTACCTAAAGATAGCAAACTGTTCGATTTTTCAAAAATGAAAGACAGTAAAAAATTCCACTCTGATAAAAAAATAAAAGAAGCAGCTGAGTATATTAAATCAAACGCTATTGCTTGGAGTGTCACCTATGCAGAACATAATGAAATCGATTCTAAAAATATACGTAAAGCAACAATAGAATGTATGCATAATGCAGTCAATGATATAATGGAAAAAATGAGTCAATCGGCAGACAAATTGTATTTACTGGTAGACGGAAATGATTTTATACCTATGATGAAATTATGTGGAGATTCATATATCCAGATACCGCATATTTGTGTTGAAAGCGGGGATAATACGTATGCATCGATTGCGGCGGCATCTATTCTGGCAAAAGTAACCCGAGATGAATATATTATACAAATGTGTAAAGAAAATCCCGAACTGAATACGCGTTATGATCTGGAAAACAATAAAGGATATGGAACAAAAAAACACATGGATGGTATTAAAACACATGGAATAACGCAATGGCATAGAAAAAGCTTTGGGGTTTGCAAAGAGTTTTCTTAATAAATAGTATAATAGTATACTAAACGATGGTATAGTGTGGGAAATCTATCTTCTTTTTTTCATTGCAGGAGCAATAAAAAAACTATACACAATATACAAAATATAAACAACGACGAAAAATACGATAAGTAAATTAAATAGTTTCATTACATTGCAAAATGTAGAATCATCTTTCGAATCACATTTTATAGTAGTTCCAAAAATACCGAATATCCCTGAACCTAAAATTCCTCCACCACCGCCACCGCCGATACTAGAACCTCCTTTTGCCATATTATGATTTATTATGATATATTATGATTATATTATATTATAATATATTATGGTATATGACATAATGATATAAAATATATATTTACAATCATGGTAAATTGAAGTAAATATATATATGTATACTATATACAAAGAATACCAAATTCAAAAAAACAAACACAACACCGACTCCCGCACAAAATCACAGACAAAATGAAAGTTCTTGTTTTCGATACTGAAACATCAGGACTCCCCAAAGAACGCAATCCTTCCATATACGATAGCGACAAGTGGCCGCATGTTATGCAAATCAGTTATGTTATATATGATACGGAAAACGGCGATCTCATCGAAACTTATGATGCATATATTAAACTAAATTCATGGGTAATTGTTGACCCAGTTTCGGAAGGAATACATGGAATTACGCGCGAAATGATGGACCAAAAAGGTGTCCCGATTCAGGAAGCACTTATTCGATTGCGCGATGCGCTTGGGAAAGTGGATTTGTGTGTAGGGCACAATGTCTCATTCGATAAGCGTTTCATTATCGTCGAAGGGATTCGCAACAATATTCGGATGAATTTTCCAATCGATTACTGCACAATGAAAAATAGCAAAGAGGTATGCAAAATCGATTATACATTTTCAAATGGCGCAAAGGGATATAAATTTCCTAAACTGATGGAACTATACCAACATCTATTCCCAGACATCCCCGCGCCTCAAAATCTACACAACTCTCTTGCAGATACAATTGTTACATTGAAATGTTACTGCAAATTGGCACATAATGTGAATCTGTCACTTGAATCACGAGATTTCAGGGCACTGTTTCGTGAAAATTGCTGCTAAATAATAGTAAACATATAACACGGTAAGAATATATCACGGTAAGAATATATCACGGTAAGAATATATCACGGTAAGAATATATCACAATAAAAATATAAAATTATAATAATATATTTTTATTTACTTTCCAGATTACTTGCCGGATTACTTACGTTTTCTGTATCGTTTAGTGTGGCGTTTTTTGTTGTGCGATGAACGGCGGTGACGACGACGGTTTTTACGAGATTTTTTACTAGTGCGGCGTTTACGACGGGAATGAGAACCACCTTCGAGATCACGGTCGTATATAGAATCCCTATAACCAATGTCATCATTATGATTACTATCACTTGCTATAGCATCGTCTAAATTAGGAAAATATGCTCTTCCTACTCCTATAAGATGTAAAAATGAACCTACAACTTTATCATCTAGAGATTTTTTGCAAGATTCAAAAAAATTTCGTTTAATTTCTTGAACACTTATTCCAAATTTAGATAGTGGGGTTAATACAGATATACCATAAACATCATAAACACCTTCAATAGTGTTAGTAAATTCTTTTAAAAAATTTGTAACTGTATCACAACAATCTTTTTTATCCCAAAATTTACTTTTACAAGCTTTTGATATTTCAAGCGTTGTCCCTGATGATTCGGATGTAATTTCTATATTTTTAAATTCTTTAAAAGCATATAATAATGCGGCAGTTATTTCTTGTTTTTTTTTATTTTCAGTATCACGCATTTTTTCTATTTCCATAGCAACATTATTTTTTATCTCATTTTTTTCGTAATACGCGTCGTCTAACACCATTTATTTAAAAAAATACTAATATACATAATACCAATATTAAAAAATAAAACTAATATACAATTTTACAATACAATCATTTAAATAAATACTTTAATGACGTCGAGTAATCAACTGTTGAAGGGCTGCCTTCGCACTCTATTTTACCAAAAATAAATGTTAAATAATTGAAATTATTTTTATATTCGAATTTTTTACGACCCATATAAACTAAAAATCCTATAATAGTTAAAATAAATATTACAATAATCAATGAATTATTGACTTTTATAATTAAATCATGTTTTTTCTCTAATTCTTCTTTTTCTTTCTTAGAAGCCGTTTCTGCTTGTTTATGAAGTTCCTCACGTTTCAAATATAAAATATAAATAACCGCGGTAAGAATCAAAATAGGAATAAAAAAACCATATTCGGTTTTTGAAATTAATATAAATGAAACATATAAATAAAATGAAATGCTAAATATTTTATATAAACTTTTATCCGGAATATTCTCAAGTAATACAATCAAAAATGTAATAGTTAAATAAACCATAGCATGTTTTAGTATTAAATTATTTTCTAATGCTCGCCTTAAATGACACGGAAACAAATTGGAAGTAGAGTCGGCACATATTAAAAGAAAAAAGGTAAAAATACAATAAAGGGGAACCTTATCATTTATGCTAAAAACACCCATAGCTAATATATTATTAATATATTATTAATAAATATCAAAAATATATCAAAAAATCTATTGAAAATATATAAATCTATAAACCTATAAACTAACAATATAACACTATTTACGAAGAACACATCTCGCATGTATTCGTATCTCCACCATCAATACCATATTTATCAAAGCTAATATTATCATTACCGTCTAAATATTTTTCCTTTTCTTCTTCGCCACTCTTAGTATTTTCAGGTTCAATAGTAAATTGTTGTGCTTGGTGTTTCGGTTTTCTACGCAAATAGTAAATTCCCGTTTTAAGTCCACGCGTCCATGAATAAAAGTGCATCGATGTCAGTGTATTATAATTGGGTTCTTCAATCCATAAATTCAAACTCTGACTTTGACAAATAAATGCTCCCCGATCAGCCGCCATATCTATCAAGTGTTTCATCGGGATTTCCCAAACTGTTTTATACTTATTTTTAATATGTTCGGTTAGTCCTGGTATTTTGGATACATCTAATTGTTGAATACTTCCCCGATTCGCAATAATATTATTTTTGATTTTTTCATTCCATATTCCTAAATCAATAAACTCTCGAATCAAATACTTATTGACCATAATAAATTCACCTGCCAATGTTCGTCGCATATAAATATTACTAGTAATCGGTTCAAAACATTCATTGTTCCCCAATATTTGCGACGTGCTTGCGGTAGGCATGGGAGCAACAAGAAGTGAGTTTCGCAAGCCATGTTTTATAATTTGGGAACGCAATACATCCCAATCATATCGCCCCGATGTTGGTTCAACACCCCACATATCAAACTGAAAAATTCCACGCGACATTGGCGAACCGATAAAAGACGAATAAGCGCCCAGTAATTCTGGCGAAGATTTCAAATTGGTATATTCATCATCTGTTAGTTTAAAGTTGGATTTTTCTGTAGATGTTTTGAAATATTCGGCAGGAATATCAAATGGCGCTATTCTTAATGTATTAAAATATTGACATCGATCTTTTGAAATAATATTCGATTCTAACAACGCTGCATGATATATAGTTTCAAATATTAACTTATTAATTGCAGCAGCTTCTGGGCTATGATAAGGAATATTCATCATGAAAAATACATCAGCTAATCCTTGCACACCAATACCAATAGGACGATGACGCAAATTGCTAACACGCGTTTTATCTGTAGGGTAATAATTAATATCAATAACACGATTTAAATTTCGTGTAATAACGCGGACAACATCATGTAGATGTTCATAATTAAATACATGAACTCCATTATCAGTATCGTAATTAACAAATCTGTTTAGAGCAACACTTGCAAGATTGCATACCGCCGTCTCATTTTTATCAGAATATTGAATAATTTCCGTGCATAAATTAGAGCTCTTAATAGTGCCGAGATTTTTCTGATTGCTTTTACTATTTGCTGCATCTTTATAGCATAAATAGGGCGTGCCTGTTTCCATTTGACTATCAAGAATTTTAAACCAAAGATCGCGGGATTTAACTTTGCGCTTAAAACGTCCCTCTGTCTCATATTTATTATACAATTCTTTAAATTCAGCACCATATACATCTGCAAGTCCAGGACATTTATCGGGACAAAAAAGACACCAGTCATCATTTGTTTTTACCTTTTCCATGAATAGATCCGGAATCCAAAGCGCATAAAATAAGTCACGCGCACGTGTTTCTTCATCGCCCTGATTTTTTTTAAGGTCTAGAAAATCAACAATATCGGCATGCCATGGCTCCAAGTATATAGCGAAGCTCCCATTTCTACGCCCTCCCTGGTCAATATATCGAGCAGTGTTATTAAAAACGCGGAGCATAGGCACAATACCGCTTGATAAACCATTTGTTCCACGAATTAAACTACCCGCAGCACGAACATTATGAATATGAAGCCCAATTCCACCCGCCCATTTTGAAATATTTGCACATTCTTTTAGTGTATTGAATATACCATCCAAACTATCATCTTCCATTGAAATCAAATAGCACGAACTAAGCTGTGGGCGCGGCGTTCCTGAATTAAAAAGAGTTGGTGTAGCGTGTGTAAAATATTTATCGGACATTAAAATAAAAGTCTCGCAAACTTTTTGTAAATCATCGCCATGTATCCCAATCGATACACGCATCCACATATACTGTGGTCGCTCTTGGACAACCCCGTTTATTTTCATAAGATAAGAACGTTCGAGTGTTTTAAAACCGAAATAGTCGAATAAAAAATCGCGGTCGGAATATTGTGATACTAATTTCTCTAGAAAGTCGCTGTTGTTTTCAATAACGTTCCACGTAGATTGTGAAATTAGCGGAGTATGTCGTCCCTCATTATCTGTAAATTCATATAGACGCCGCATAACATTTGTAAAAGATGGGTCGGTATTTTTATGATGATTTGACATAATAATATAAGATGCGAGCGTTCCATAATCGGGGTTCTGGGATGATTGTGTGGCGCACTGTTCTGCTGTAAGTTCATCTATTTTTGTAGTCGGGATACAATCATATATTTGATCAATGATTTTTATAACCAGTGCTGAAAAATTGATTGAAACACCTGCCTGGATTCCCATTTTTTTAACTCGTGCCAAAATTTTATCGAATTTAACTTCTTGAAATGAACCGTCGCGTTTTTTTACATGCATTTGACTATCCCACATGTTTTCATTTTTGTGCATTTTCTTTAGTTAATTTTATTGGGAATATACAATATATGTATTATTAATAGACATATTGTATTTAATACTATTTTTATTGTATTTAATACTATTTTTATTGTATTTAATACTATTTTTATTGTATTTAATACTATTTTTATTGTATTTAATACTATTTTTATTGTATTTAATACTATATATTTAATTATCTACGATTTTTGTTGGAATATGTTTTGGATGACTTGCACGATTTACGCAAACGTTTGTGATACAGTCTATTATAACGATGGTGATGAGAATGGCGATGACTACGTGTTTTTAATTTATGATGTAACCTATAACGTCTTATTCCACCTCGTTGCGGTTCTTTGTTTATTTCATCCATTGCCGCTTGTAACTGTTGAAAACGTGTTGTTGCTTCTTCTATGTTATGCCTATTTTTATCAGGGTGTAACAATAATGCTTGGCGGCGATACGCCTTTTGTATTTCGATTTTTGAAGAAGTAGACGGTATTCCCAAAATGGCAAATGCTTCTTCTTTATTATCTGGTGATCGTGAGCGAGAGCGAGGACGCCGTGACTCCTGCTGTTGCTGCCGTTGTTGCCGTTGTTCCTGCCATTCTTCTTCTTGTCTTTGTTGTTCTCGCCGTTGTTGTTCTCGCCGTTGTTGTTCTTCCAATGCATCTAAATAACTACGCTCATTTCCAGGAACAGCTCTATATTGTTGTTCTAAATTACGATAATATGCAATATAATTTTCGTAAGCTCTTTGTCTTGCTAATGTTGCGCTCATCATCCCAGATGCTCTTGGAGGAGAATAAGCGCGCTGCGCTGGCTGTGGTTCTTGTTGGCTTCGTATTCTTTCTAAATCTGCAGCAGTAGCTTCGCGAAACTGTATAGGTGCATGAAGAGAACGCTGATATGCAATCTCAGCACCTCTAGCAAAAGGGCTAACATGTGCAGCTGTTCCTCGCTGTTGAGCCATTAATTCTTCTTCCATTTCTCGTATCGTTTTTTTAAGTTTTGTAGGTTGATTGCCGCTCATTGTATTTCAGATTGTATACTATATGAATATATATTTTATGAATATAAATAATATTTTATTACAAATATAATAAAATATTTTTTAATTATATACAACTATATTATTTAACAAAATGAAAAGCATAATAACAAAAGGATATGATTTAAAATTTTTTATAAATTTATTTTTAATAATTTTAGTAGTATTTTTAGTATTCATTTTTATAGGAGCCATAAAAGTATATCATACCGAAACATTTACACCAAACATGAATAATAATAATCAACTTGTGCCGGGTAAATTTCCTATATCTGATACTCAGCCTCTTTTATACGGAAGCTATAATGTAAAAAAAAACACAAATGTTACCAAAAATAATGATTATAACATTTGGAAACAATATCCTGTTTACCCAAGTTCATATAAACAGGAAACAAATAATAAAAGAGTTTGGACGACGCCCGATAATGGAACTTGTTCTCCTGCCGAATTTTGCGGAACTCCTTATGAAAAAACAGAACAAAAAAAGGATATAGTAAGTAACCCAATACCAGTAGACTCAAAAGTTACGCGAATTAATTGGTGGGCTGCAAATAATTGCGAATAATGAATGGCTGTGGTGGTGGCGGACGCGGTATCAGATATTTAGCTCTAAATCAGATATTACAACAAGACATCCTGAATCAATAATATTTTCACCTTCGGCAATATTATTTTTTTTTCTAGGCGCACGTTTTTTAGGCGCTCTATGTTCATATCCATTTTCACGTTCTTTAAGAATAATATTCCATACATTTTCTATTTTTGGAATTGCATGTTCAAACCACATATCGTTTTTTCTTATAAGAACGCAACTATAACGCTCAAGATACCAAAATATATTTTTCAACCACGTGATACCTGCATTTTTATCGATAATTTCTTCACACCATTTATCATATTCGATGCGTGTCAAATATAAAGGCGCATATTCATATAAAGGTTTTCCATCTTTCATAAAATATGCAATTACACCTTTAAGTGTTTTAGCAGATGTTAAATGAAACTCTGCATCGATATCTGATGCGGAATCATGTAAAAACGCCGCCTCATCATCATATTCTTTAAAACAAGTCTCTAGAAAATCGCATTCATCGCAGTCACATACATGCATCTGAAGTTGTGTTTGTATCCAATATTCTTCGATCGGTATTCCTGTAATTTCGCGACTTACTATATTTTTAATTTCTAACATGCGTCCATATAACGGCGATGACAGGTCGATATTAATACCATCAGGTGATGCACCTAAGAAATCGTATTTGGGGTGTTTTATACAACCGAATTCCCCAACTATTGTATTATTTTTTGCTTCATATATCATGACTGATAACTTTTCATATTTTTGTCCCCAGTGTAAAGGTGAATTTGTATTCACGTATGTTTTTTCTACTACTTGTTGTTGTTCTTTTTCGATGTCATCTATATCTTCTTGGTTAGACCCAGATACCAATGGTTTACACTTTTCATATATAAGTTGGTTTACACAAGAGTCGCTTTTAAATACTTTCCATGCAGCACTGGCGGTAATTAGGTTATATCTGAATTTATACCACCCCGGCGTTCTTTGTTCTTCTTGTGGAATAGATTGCAAATAGTCTATATTTTTCTTAGTTTCTTCTAAATTAGGTAGATGTAAAATACACGTATCTGGATAGGAACGCGGTGGTAAAATTGTATCAAAATATTCTTTCAAACAGGCGTGAATAACATTTTCGAATTGTTCTTCCATTTCTTCGCTAAAAACAAATATATCATTTAATGAACCATTTTCGCAAAATGTAGAATCAATTAAATCATATAACGCATTTTCTAGTTTTGTATGAAATAATGGGTCACTAAACGATATTGCATTTGTTTTAACAAATTCGTCAATGCAGTAAAATATAGATTCTTTTAGACATTCTATTTCTGTATCTGTTAATATCGTGGAAACATGAGTGTTAATTGTGCAACCATCAACCGCACGGTCGGCGACATCACTATCACCATCACTATCGCTATCACTATCGCTATCACTATCGCCATCATCACCATCGTTAGCATTGTTATCTATAAACGACCATAATGAATTATTGTTAACCGGAATATTATCAAGAAATTCTTGCAAAGGTATACCATTTATTAAAATATCGTCTGTTTGAATACCTACATCTGTCATGTTAAACACGCAAGAGGATGGTATCAGAAAATTAATGAAAGTATGATGTTATGATAAGGAGATGGTTGTTAATATAAATAACTAAATATTTCTAAGTTAGTATCAATTTTATATTAACATAAATAAAACAGTAAACATTGCATAATAATGTAAATGGCTATAATAAGCTATGATAATTATTTTTCATCATCGCTATTATGATTTGAATTACTTCTAGAATTACTTCTAGAATTATTTTTAGAATTATTCTTGGGTTTATTATCTCTAGTTTTATTTATTTTTTTAGCAGGAAGAGATTTTAATGTAGATTGTCTTTTTTCGCATCTCTTTAGAGTAAATTTTCGGTTTACCTGATTAAATAGTAGACAAGGTATAGATTTAATAACACCATCTACTCTATCATAAATAACATCTTTTGCTTTTGTTAATTTTTTCTGATCAAGACACATTGTTAAAAAAGAAAGTAATAGTTTCGATTCTTTTAGTGTTAATTCATTCGTCTTTGAAAATTCATCTACAAATACGCGAAGTTTTTGCATCTTAATTGTTTTATCTAATTTATTCCAAAGTTCATTTATGTGGGTTTGTTTTTCTTTTTCAAGGAAATCATTTATATTATTTACATCATTTGTATCTCTAGGGCTTAAATTATTATAGTTACTATTATTATTTAAAAGCATCGATTTATATTTTATATTTTTTAAATCTTTCAGTTCTTTCTCTTTGCTCATTGTATTGTATATATTATATAAAAAGTAAAGTTTAACCTTTTTTAATTTGTTATATTGTTTTCAATACAAATCAATCAAATAATATTTATAATTATAAATTTAAATACTAATATAACTAATATAAGTAATATAAGTAATATAAGTAATATAACTAATATGAAATCAATATCAATTACTGGAAAACGAAATACAGATAAAATAAAGTCTTTAGATAATCCGGATATGATTTGTGAAAGAAATTCTGTAAAAAAATGGACAAAAGAACTTATTCTTTTTTATGATAAACACGAAGAACAAGTATGTGTTGTAAATAAGTTATACATGGATGTTCAACCATTTGAGAATCGTGAGATATTCATAAAAGAAATAGAAAAAAAGATAAATGGATATAAGAAGCAGGATATTATAAAAGATATATACGACAAAGACAATTTTATAGATATGGAATATGTATTATCAAAATTAACCGTATGCAAATTAAAGTGTCATTATTGTAGCGAAAATTGTTATATTTTATATAATGTAGTGTTATCAAAAACACAATGGACGATTGACAGAATCGATAATGAGTATGGACATAATAAAGGAAATATAGTTATTGCATGTTTAAATTGTAACTTGAGAAGAGGCACTATGGATAGCGAACGATTTAAATTAGGAAAGCAAATGACATTTATAAAAATGGGTCATGATGTGGAAAACGTTGTAGAAAACGTTGTGGAAACCGTTGTAGAGTTATAAATATGTAAGGGATATATTTATGACAATTAAAATATTACATGTGAATTAATATTTATAAATACAATTTAATTTACACAAAAAGCATTTAAAATGAATTTTGTTTTATTAATTACAAATAAATAATACAAAATCATACAATTAATAAAAATAACAATCTTAACAAAATGGCTTCTAGTATAACATGTTCTAATTACACGACTCAAAATGATCTTTTATTAAACAATCTTTTAAAATTTTATGAAGAGGGAAATAATATGGATTATATGTTGCGAATTATAAACGGCGAATCAAAGATTTCTCTTCGAATTATAGACTGGTTTGCTACAAACTATGCAAAAAAATATTACACAGTTTATCAAATCCCAAATACAGAGAGAAGATTTAAAGTATATGTAGATTATAAATTAAAATTAAAAGCATATTCTAAGAAAAGATTTGATCCTTTTTGTAGGTGGGATAGGATAACGGTTCCATATAAAGATGGTAAATATATTCAGACAACGATTGGACAATTAAATTTTTTTAAATGGGCGCTAGAGAATCATGCTATTCATTATATAGAAGAAAACTATGCAAATATTGAGAAAGATATGAATAATCGGAATAGCACATCAAAGAAGAAGTCTTTATCTGAATCCGCAATATCGGTTTCATCAAATGAATCAGGAAATAGTTATACTACCGATATGATTAATACCGATGAATCTCTCGAGTCTCATACCGTAAATATCTCGACAACTGATGCAAATAATAAAACTAGAAAAAAACGCGAAGAATTGTCTATTTCTGCTACCAAAAGTATTAAAAAAGAAAAAGTAGAAATTATCGTAAATTTTAATTAATTATAATTATAAATATACATAATTTAAGTTTAATATACGTATGCATTAAAAAGTTAAAGATAAAAAATAATAAAAATATAAATACAGTATTTTTATTATTAGAAATAAAATTATATTATAAAATAATGGGTAATACATCATCGATAAAAAAAATAAATTGTGAAGATATGCAAAAAGCGTGTATTGGTAACAATACAGATAATTATGTTATAATAAATACATTAGAAGCTAATATGCAACAATGTCTAATAAAAAATACAATTCAGATAGAACAAGAAGAACAAATTATAAATTCTATTATTAAAAAAACGCGCAATAAAAATATTATAATATATGGGCGAAATTGTAATGATGATAAAACATATAAAAAATACGAACAATTGGTTGGACTTGGATTTACAAATGTATATATATATGTAGGTGGGATGTTTGAATGGCTATTATTACAAGACATATACGGTCAAGATTTATTTCCTACAACTAGTAAAGAATTGGATATATTAAAATATAAATCGCAAAGAATATTTGATGTTAAATATATACAAAACGGATAGACGTATAGACGTATAGACGTATAGACATAAAAAAGTTTAATTTTTCTGCACATTACATTACAATTTAAATTTACAATGACTGAATAAAAGCATCAATCTGCTCTAGTATTCCATTTTTTGCTTCAGGATTTTTATTCAAGTCGATATCAGCATCAATTACAAGTTTCGGAATTTGTTCGTTATTAATCCATTCATCGTGATACCTGTCGCATTCTTTCAAATATTCAAGTGGAATGTTTTCCCCCTCTCTTGCGCGAATGTTTACGCGCTCTAAGCATGTTTCAGGAGATGCCTTTATATATATAATTGCTCCAATAGGAACATCACTTATAAATTCATTATACCATTTTTTATAAATAGTATACTCATCGTGTTCAATATCACCCTTATCATATAACATTTTTGAAAACACATTACGGTCTGTCCCAACACATCTTTCAGTAATAATATATTTATACCCCTTTTTAATTGCCTCGCGAAGAAGAGCAAGACGCGAAATATATGCAAGCATTTGAAGACGAAATGCGAATCGTTTTTGATCTTTATAATAATTTGAAAGAATGGTTACTCCATTCTCGTCAACAATAGAATTCCATATATCAACCGGTTCTTGAATGAATAGAATATCTGTCCTTCCTTTATTTTTGTAAAACTCTTCAATATCTTTTACTTTTGTCGATTTACCAGAACCAATATTTCCATCACAACTTATAATTATAGAACCAGATGATGATGTAACGGTTGTTGCTGCAGAAATTGTTGAAGAAGACATGTTTGTTTGTTTTTTCGGAAAAAGATAACGACGTTTCTATTATAATATACTAAATATATTCTTTCAATTTTATATACTCAAAAAGTGATATATTATAAATTGGTAAACTTATACCTCGAAATATATAATATATAAAATAGGGTTAAATATATCTTGATAAAATTATGTAACGACATCTTCAGGAGATCTTACCCCCACATTACTAAATCATATATTCATATTATAGTCACATCATAATTTAAAATTAAGATGACAGAACACGTAAACGTATCCGAAAAAATAGATATGCATGTAGATTTATATCAAAAAAAATTATCAAAAGCTGAATGGGATTATATGGAAATACCTGAATCAAAAGACGAAATTGAAATTTTGAATTTGATAAAAAAAGGTTTCAATAACGTAAATATAAAGTATAATGCAGCAAAGTCAATTATTGGTATATTAAAGACATCTACTACGGAAGAAATTATGGTATATTTGTTTAGTAAATATTTCAGGAAAAAAGTAGAAGAAATTTGCGAAGAATACGACTATAAAGGTTTTGACTGTGATGAAATAATAGGAAAAAATAAAAATTTAAAGATAAAAAAAATAGATGAAATGAGAATAGAAAATAATAATTTCCAAGACAACAATGACAAAATATATGAATTTGTGTTATTGGAAATTATCGATCAGTTAATTGAATATTACGAAGATAAACAGGCAAATTGGTATTATTACTATTATACACTAAAGTTCATGAAAAATAATGACATAGAAAATTTAAATACATATGTCATGAAATTTGTAGATAATGTTTTAGAAAAATACGAAAACGATTTTAAGATAAAAACATTTATTCGCCACTCGTATATATTTATTGAAAAAAATGAATATTTATTCAAGTATCAGGATTTTTCTTTATATGAACACCAAAAACAAATATTTACCGCATGTAAAAATCCCATCCCGAAGCTTATATTGTATATTGCACCGACAGGAACAGGTAAAACGCTTACACCTATTGGATTATCTGAAGCATTCAATATTCCAAACCAAAATTCGGATTCATTGTCAGGAGGAACTGGAGGTTTTATTACAAAGAAAAATAGAATTATTTTTGTATGTGCGGCGCGTCACGTTGGACTAGCGCTGGCAAAATCGGCAATAAGTGCAATGAAAAAGATTGCATTTGCATTTGGGTGTAATAGTGTAAGTGATATTAGGTTGCATTACTATGCTGCAAAAGAAGCGACACGTGACAGAAATGGGCGTATTCGTAGGGTTGACAATACAGTAGGAGATGAAGTTGAAATCATGATATGCGATATTAAATCATATATTCACGCCATGTTGTATATGAAAGCATTCAATAATGTTAGAAATCTGATCACCTATTTTGATGAACCGACAATTTCTCTTGACTATAGCGAACATGAATTTCATAAATTAATTAAAAAAAACTGGACGGAAAATCAAATTCCAAATGTTGTATTATCGTCGGCTACACTTCCACACGAGAATGAAATTCAGACAACTATTTTAGATTTCAGGACAAGATTTATGGGGGCAGAAATTATATCTATAGTAAGTCACGATTGCTCGAAATCTATTCCTATTGTAAATAAAGATGGTTATGTAGATTTGCCGCACTTTCTGTTTGAATCCTACGAAGATGTATTAAAATCGGCAAAACACTGCAGTAATTATAAAACACTTTTGAGATATTTTGATTTGAATGAGATAGTAAAATTCATAATATTTGTAAACGAACAAAAATTATATACAAACGGTAGATATGCATTAGATCGATATTTTGCGGATATTATGGATGTTACTATGACAAATATAAAATTATACTATTTGACTCTTCTTAAAAATATAATTCCCGATAAATGGAGCGAACTATTTGATAAAATGAAAACAACACGCATCAAAATACATGAATCTAATATTTATTTTACCACACAGGATGCGCATACATTGACAGATGGACCGACAATTTTTCTTACAAATGATGTTGAAAAGATAGCAAAATTTGCAATTCAAAATTCTAAAATTCCTGCCGAAGTGATCGATGATTTGATGGAGGCTATAGAACACAATAACGGGCTATCAAATAAAATCGATACATTGGAAAAGGAAATTCAAGACATCGAAGAAGAGAAAGAAAAGTCGAGGGATGATGGCAAAGATAGCAAGGATGGAAAAAAGAATAAGGGAAGTGGTGGAAATAATATAGTTGTAGATACGAGAGAAATAAGAGAAAAGCAACAAATGATAGATATGATAAGATGTAATGTAAAACGTATTGCACTAAGTGATATTTTTGTTCCCAATAAATTAGAACATATAATACGTTGGACAGAAAGGAACGCATATACGAATGAGTTTTCAGCGAATTTAGATGAAAGTATTGTGGAAAAAATCATGCTTCTTCAGATCGATAATCATTGGAAGATATTGTTACTAATGGGTATTGGTGCTATTACGAACCATACAAATGTCAAATATAATGAAATAATTAAAGAATTGGCGCAAAACCAAAAATTATATATTATTATTGCATCTTCTGACTACGTATATGGAACAAATTATCAATTTTGTCACGGCTATATTAGCAAAGATTTGAGTAGTATGACACAAGAAAAAACGATTCAGGCTATGGGACGTGTTGGGAGAAATAAATTACAACAAACATATACGATTCGTTTTAGAGACAATGAAATTATAAAAACACTTTTTATTGACTGTGATAATAAACCCGAAGTTGTAAATATGAATAAGCTTTTTAGTTCTGTTTAGAATAAACAAGTAAATAATAAATACAGAATTAGTTATATAAAATTATATATATAAATAATAATCACACATATATATATAATGCCTACATTTAAGAAAAAGAATTTGAAATGTAAAAAACTAGTTGTGAAAAAAAAATTATATTTAAAAAATAAAGACTTGACAAATGATATTTTAAAACTTATAACAACTAATAAAGACGTGGATATGTTGAAAAAACAACAGTTTTTTACTGAAAATACCGATGGAGATATTTATATTCTGAAAAATATCATAGTTGGGAGCGATAAAAATATAGATACTACAAATATTTATAGTAAAGCTATATCGGTTAATCGTGTAAGTAAGTCAATTACAATGTATTATGACTCTATTTTAATTATGAATACAATTGTAAATTATATTTTAAATAATGTTGATTTAATTAGACAAAATGGTTTTGATAATGTATTACGTCCATTTGTTGAAAATAGATATTATCAAAATGAAAATTATTTTTGGATTACAACCTGTCCACAATCAGAGAATACAGAATTAATAAAAAATAATAAAACACTATTTAGTTGGAAACTATATGATAAATATACAGGAAAAACTACTAGACAATTATTAGAGTTAAATTCACAAGGACAATATATATATTTTAAAGATGAATCAAAATATGGAGATAATAATATTAATTTTAATGTTTTCAAATTATTTGAAAATATGGAGTTAACGCAAAAAAATTATTTTAGTTATATCAAAGAATGGGACAATGGTATAATTTTAATTTTTAAATGTATTGTAAATATACCTGGTATTTTACCTGGTATTCCAGGAGTAAGTCCGGACTATATTATAATAAATTCATGCGTAAGACTAAATAAAGTTATAGAAGATGTGGATAAAATTCAATTATTTTCACCAGAATATGTTAATTTTATAACTACATTATCAAATAATATGTCAACACTTCATAGAATATATAATAATTTAAAAACAAATATTTTTACTTCAAGTATTCATTATGATGTTTGGGAATACAATACTGCATCTCCTTTATCATCTGTTTGTTTTTATTCATCACAATATAGTAGTATTATAGGTAAACAAGCTGCTAATGCCAAAGTCATTGGTTATAATATGAATATCCCAAATATGATTTTATATGCTATTAATTTTAATAGTAAAAATTTATTATTAAATAATGATGGAGAGGTCGGTGTTATAGAGTATAAATATGGTAACTTAAATTATGCTATTTTAACTAAAATTATTATATTAAATGATAAAAAATATTTAATCATAAATACTATACCAATCAATCCTTTTTTTAATAATACTATTCAAACAAGCGGAGATGTAGAATTAGAAGGATCACTATCTATTAACGATATAGATGGTATGAATATATTAAAGTTAAATTCAAATACGAGTATATTGGAAGTTAATGGTAAAATAGGTATAAATACAAATAATCCGGAGGCTTTATTAGATATTCGTAGTATTAGCACAATGGAAATGAATACAATAACAAATCAGTATTGCGATTTAAATAAGTTTATTTTCAAGTATTATGATTATTTTATAGATAATTTTAGTATAACACAAAATAGAAATTGGAATACGATTTATAATAGTTATTTTGATAAAAGTAGAATAAGTATAACAAACATAACATTACCTTTTAATTTTAAAACAACAACTAGTTCAGACTCTATATTTTCGGATTTTATTAATGATTTTAAAAACTATGTGTCACTTGATTATACAGAAGAAGAATTTAAATTACAATTTCAAGGTAAAAAGGCATCTGAAATTCAAAATACTTATTTTGATAAATATTTTTATTCATTAAAAGAATACTTTTTAATTGTTTGGAATCAAAGAGATTATTATTTATTGAATGGATATCAAACTTTTACAAATATAGTAAATTATTTTGGAGGACCAGTATTAAGAATGCAAGTTATGTGGTATGATGAAACATGTAATTCGTTACGATTATTTTCATCAAATCTAAGACTAGATAATTATTTATCAAATGATAATTTAAATCGTATTTTATCCGATTATTATAATAGTTTATTTGCATGTGAACAATTAACAAATTTATATACTAATTTATTAAAAGACCCAACTATTCAACAAAGACAATTCGAAGATAAATCATACTTGACAAATTATGTCAGTAGTTCATATTTTAAAAATAGATTTGGTTATCCTCAAAATTATATATTTTGTGCTGAATATTTAAAAGAAAATATATATGATATAAGATACTGGTTTACAGAATTTAATTCTTATTGGAAAGACAATAAAGTATCTAAGATATCAATTCCAGGTCAAGATTTATTAGTATCTAATGCTTTTACACAAATATTAGAGTATTTTGAAAATAATTTTAATTCATCTATTTTAGATAGAATAGGATGTGCTTTTTATTTTTGGTCTGCCGAACACAAAGTAAGTTATATAAAAATTATACAAGTAACAGACCTAGATGGTGTCAATAGAAAATATATTATTGGTTCAGGAGTAGACATTTTGAAATTTGTCAAGAAGAATATTATATCGAAGGGAGATCAACAATTTAACGGTTCATTGCGAATTATAGAACCCATTTCCAATAAAGATATCGTTATGATAGATACTACAGAAAAACAAATGTCTATTCAATATCAACTTGGTTTAGGAACAGAACATACGAGATCTATATTAACTATAGATGATGTATCAATAACAAATCTTTTTGACTACCTTGGCGAATTATCAAGAAAAAATAGATATACAAACGATTTATCAAAACAATTAAGTAGTAACTCTACACAAAATTTTAAAAATATTATTGAAAACTATATTGACCCTTTTACAGGAACACTATTTCAACAAGATGTTGATAATTATTTTGCTTGTTATGAATATAATACTAACACGTTATTAACAGATGTTTATGGAAGTATTTTACAGACTTATCATTGGTATTTAAAACTATGGGAAGGTAAAACATTTAAAGATATATTTGATGATCCTAGTTTTGATACTATAAATAATGGTGTAAAAGAATTAATGAAAATTATACTAAATGAGACTATTAAAAATGAAATTATATATAATAAAACATCAAATATATTAGTAGCAGATTTAATATGGGGTAAAAAATGTATAATTAGTAAATATTTTATGAATAATAATAATGGTAAAATATATCGATTTTTGAATGGTATAAATTTTAATACATATTTTACCCGTCTTAATACTAACAAAAATCTTAATACTATTATTTCAGCAATACAAAATATTCAAGCTTACTTAAATAATTTATATTTAACTAAAAATAATTTATCACCTGTTAATAATATTCCGTTACAACCTTTTATAGATAAAATTAAAAAAAAAAATAATAATTTTAAACTATGGGTTATGGATTTTCCAACAAATGTAAATGATACAAGATTATATTTAACTCAGAGTGGTAATTTTCCGATAATTTTAGATGATTTAAATTCAACAGATACTATCTATAATATGTTATACAATTTTAATACTTCTAATCATGGTAATTTAACCTATGACGAAGTTACTCTTTTTTATCAAAAGATAATTATTTTAAAGCAAAAAATAAATTACTATAATGGTAATACTCTCATAGAACAAGATTCAAATATTAATGGTTATAGAACAGATGAAGATTACTGGGTTGCAGCATGGATATATATGAGTATTCAAACATCATCTGGTGTAAAGAATGTAGTTACTGTCTGTGAAATCAATGTTGATGATTATTTAAATCGTTCAATTCAAATGTTAGGTGATTTACAAATGGCGGGTAATTTAACACTATTGAATCCTAAAGAATATTTTCATTTTGTTAGGGACAAAATATCATTATCATCATTAAATCCATTAGTATCTATTTATCCTGAAGAAGGATTTATTGGACTGGGTTCTCAAAAAATATTCACTCAATATGTTCTCAATTATAAGACCATTGATTTACAAACAAATAATGTATTTGCTAAAAATCATGTTGTTGTATCAAATCCATACTATCCGAATTTGGTAGGTGAACGTATAGCCGACCCATCACAAACTTTAACTAGGGATGAGTCTATAAAATCTTCATATTCTGGTTTTACCGTAAGAAGAAAGACAAAAACATTTACACTTGAAGATATTGTTAGAGACGGTGATGGTAAATTTGGAATTGATATATCATATGAATTGGAAGATAAGTATGAAGATGCTTATGAAATTGCTGAGTCAGGAGTAAGTATAACAGGATTAAAAACATTCACAAATGGTATAAAATATCCAGTTCCAAAGTATTTTTGGAATATAGTAAATGACGCAACAGATAAAAATACAATTGAAAAGAAAACAATTATGGAATTAGATAGCGAGAGTCGCTTAACTGTTAGTAAAATAAAATTAGGAAATTTTGATCTAGTAGCAGTTGACAATAATAATGGAACGCAGTCATTAAAGTGGGGAAATGTTACTTTAGCAACACAGTAAGATATTATTTTAAAATAAGTATTTTTATTAAGAGATTGCGAATATAATAACAGTAAAATAATATTATTAATGAATTAAGTTTAAAAATAAAATAACGTATATTATTAAATACTATACGTTATTATGAACAATCTTTTTGGAATTAATAAAAGAGCATGTTTTTATAACAATGATGAAAATTCTTTATTATTATTTAAATGTGATGGATGTCAATTAAATAAAACACATCTTCGCTTAATCGTTGATAAAACAGAAAAAGAATATTTATGCGATTATTGTATTAAAAACTAAAATATATTTGTGTTGTCATTCATACCATACTAACAATAAATGTATGCAATATATTTTGATTCACATCCCAAAAATCTGTTCTTACTTTTGTTCCATGTTCTGTAAAAGTATGCGAACTAAATCCGGTTGTAATCTTGCTCCAAATGCTTTTGACTTCATGTTTTTTATGTTTGAATTCCGTCGATTCGTCGCGTAGTTTAACATTTGTGATTCCACCTGAGCCTATCATTACCATGCCCGCTGCACCAGTTGTTATATATTTTGACTCTCCGTCTATAGAATATTGTTCTAAATTATGATTGTGTCCATTTAAATACAAATGAACACGATTGCTGCCTAATATAGACTGAAAATCTGCCGCATCTATTTCATCTGCCTTATGATGCCCGATTACAAATATCCATTCGTTTGGTGAAATATTTGATACAGTCGCATTAAACCAATCCAGCTGTGTTTTACAGTCTTGTGCAATAACATTTTCATGAAACATGCATTCTCCCGGGACAGGAGAGCAAGTTGGATATTGGATACTACACGGATCCCACTTTGCTCTGTCATTGCCTCTATAATCCATGACACACGGATTTGTATCTAGAATAATAATATTTAAAATAATTTGAGAAATATCGGTATGAGATGCGATACTGGTGCGATGATTGTGACTATCACTAGAATTAAATACTACACGACGGTGATAATACCTGTCATCCATTATCCATTGCGGAATAGTCTGGTTTAATTCTAATTGTGCTGCAGGATTAAAACCATAATCATGATTACCCAAAGCATTATACCAAGGCAAACCAATATTCCCAAACAATTCGACATAGTCAGCATTGACTTGAGGATCGCTCGTATTTTGAATCCCACAGTAATAAAAATTGTCGCCTGTATTTAATACAAGTTTTGGTTTATATTCTGATGCATATATTTTCATAGCGTATGCTGTGCTTTCAGCATTTCGTAAATGATATCCACCAAGTGATGCTGAACCCCAATCCCCTAAAGAAAGAATATTTATATCACGGGGGGTGAATTGTGTGTTATATCGCGGTGCCATGTTTATGGGTAATGCTGTCGCATACAATAAAAAAGGAATTAAAAGAGAAAAATAGTTGTATTTATTCATTTATCTAAACAAAGAAAAGTATTTATCTGTATACGAGTAATATATAATATACCTTATAGTCATTTTTTTAAATAACTATAAAATATAGTTTTAATGGATATTAATAGTTTTAATAAAATGTAGGTGTTATTTTACATTTCTTACCATTTTGTGAACTACAATTAAGTAAAGAACTTTTTGGTTTTAATCCTTTTAATTTTAAAGACTCTATTAATTTATTTTTATTAGAATAACCTTTTATTTTTAAAGGTTTGAAATCCTTTCCATAAACAACATAACATCGTTCTTCAAGAATCATAGTATTCAATATATTATATAATATTATTTATTTTATAGTTTCATTTTCATATTTACAACCTTTACTTAAATTTTCAGATGCCCATAACGGTTGTAAATTTGTATAATGAAAACATTTTTTTTGTTCATCTTCATTCAATAGATTAAACAACGAACAGGGTTTAATGTGGTCAATGTGCCATTCCCCGTGATTTTCCCATGTCATTCTTTCTTTAAATTTGGATTGAAAATATAATATAAATTCTTCTTTACTACATCCTAGATAAGTATAAAATTTATTATACTTGTCTGCATTTTTTTGTTTTAATAATTTTGATATTCTTGTTCGAATAGAGAATACTACTTTAAAATAAGGGTCTGTATTATATTTTTTTTATTATATGCTACACATTTTTTAATAATTTCATCTTTTTTTGCTTCATATCTAATTTTTGAAACTTCTTTTCTTCTACCAGATTGTACATATTTTTGTTTATATAAAATATCACTTTGTTTATATTTTTCTTCATTTTTTCTTTTACTATTTTTATATTCACAATAACAATTTCGACACATTCTTGCTAATTTATCCCAACTCGATGACTGCTTATTATATTCTGATAAAGCTTTCCATTTATCACAAGTAGGACAATGTTTCATTTCAATCTCATTTTCTATTTTATGTTCTTTTTTGTTTCCCATGGTTAATAATATTATACTATTATAATATTATTTTTATCTTTATATCATTGATATAAATAGTTAAACACCACCACGAAGTCGCAGTACTAAATGCAAAGTGCTAGAATCTTGCACGTTATAGTCAGCAAGTGTCCTACCATCTTCAAGCTGTTTTCCAGCATGGATAAGTCGTTGCTGTTCGGGCGGAATTCCTTCGCGGTCTTGAATCTTTGCTTTAACAGTATCAATAGTATCCGAAGATTCTACATCGAGAGTAATTGTCTTACCAGTGAGTGTCTTGATAAAAATCTGCATCTTGCTTGGTGAGTGGTCTTAACGTGTGTCGTTATAATATATATACATATTATATTTCTAAGTATATTAATATTATATTATATTATAATATATTATATATAATATATTATATTATAATATAATATAATATATATAATATATAATATAATGTTAGGAGATCAATATTTAGGTCATATTTTTTTAATTCTAAAAACATTAGGTATATTATATGTTTTTTATTTAGATTATTATAAAAAAATTAACTTACCGTTATTTGCTATACTATTTATAGTAATTGGTTCATTTGGTATGAGCGCGGTAGGAAGTTCTAGTAATGTAACCCCAGTATTTAATTATCATTATCATAACTTTGTTATTGGATTAGCTGGTATATTATTAATTATCAAAAAATATTTTTAATCATAATATAATTATTTTTATATTTTTATATTATTATCCTTCCTCTTTTTTTCTAAATCGTCTACAATTTTATTAGCCTCTGCTAATTTATCGAGTAATTTAACTTTACCAGATTTACTTGATGTCCACGATTTAGGTAAATCAGGATGCTTTTCTATTTTAAAATATTCGCGCTCTTTTGTATGCGACCTGTCTATCCATTCACGATAATATACAACATATTTTTTCATCATATGATGTTCTAAACCTAGAGGCAATGTTTGAGCGCTATGTTTTCTATTTCTTTTTTTAGTAAAAGAAACTTTATCTTTTAGATTTGCTTTTGCTTCTACTATTGTTTCTACTATCGCTTCGACTTCTACTGACGACATTTCACTGTTTTTTATTCTTCTTATTTTTAATTTATATAAATAAATTTAATTCACGGATATAATGTATAGTTTTAATCTATAGATTAAAATTACAACGAATAATAAAAACAAAAATAAAAATGTTTAAAAATATGTTTACAAATGTTAATACCGATACCGATGCCGATACCGATACCGATACCGATGCCGATACTCATGCGAATGCAGTAAAAAATACTATAACACCGGAACAGTCTAAAAAATTAGAAGTTTTCTATAAAATATTAGATGTTATATGCACTATGATGGAGGAAAATAACATTCCGTTTTATCTAGACTGTGGCACACTTTTAGGATGTATTCGCGAAGGTAGATTATTAAAAAATGATACAGATATAGATCTAACAATTCATTTATCATTTTGGGAGAAACTTTCAAAAATGGTGGATTTTTCGAAATATGGATTGGAAGTAAAAAAAATAACACAAGGATTTCCAAATTATGATTATGGTAATATGATAACATTAAATTTAAAAAATACGAATAGCGACTATTATTGTGATATTTATGCAAACCCAGCATTTCCTTTATTGGATATATCTAAAATGAATAATAAAGAATACCCTGTTCCAAAAGATCCGGGATTATATTTAACACAGTTATATGGTAACTGGAAAGTTCCTTCTAGTATTCATGCATACACCACATATCATAGAAATAATGGACTCATTTTTAGCGAATATAAAAAAAATTGGGATTTAAAATACAATATATATAAATGCTATTTTTAGATATAAAATATGCATAAAATATGCATAAAATATTTATAAAATATTTATAAAATATGCATAAAATATGCATAAAATATTTATAAAATATTTATAAAATATTTATAAATAATGTAAATAATAATATCATGATATCATATTATCATACTATTATACTCTCATGAATCTATCTGTTATAACACCTACATCAATAGCACATATTGTAGTAATAATAGTAGCATCTGTTGTATTATTTTTTTGTGTAGGATATTGCATCTCACGGCACTACCGGAATATATAATATAGAAAATTGATATAAATAAAAGACTATATATTAAATAAGCACATCAAAACACACTCGTCTCAACAAATCGTCTTAAATGGCCGGAAAGAGCAAAAGCAAAAATAGTGGAAAAGGTAAGGCGGGCGCAAGCGGTGGATCGAAGATGAAAACCGCAATGTCAGCACACAATAATCCAGCGGCGCGTATTAGAATTCCGCAGACAATTGGATTACCAGGACAGATCGCAAACAACGCGGGTGGATATTCATTCCCTCTGCCTCTTGAACAGGAATGGATGCGATATTTGATTATTGGGAGTAAGGCTGATAATGGAAGCTTCTATCAATGTGGCGGAGCTATTGCGACTACGATTTCAAGGTGTATTATGTCAGCTGTTTTATCTCCGACTACATGTGCACATATGATTCGGGATATCGTCGATGTCTCTGTCAATGCACGTGCACCCAAACAGGAAATGACGATGATGTCACTCGCTGCGGCGATTGTATTTCCTCCAGATAATGTATGCAAGGCACAGGCACTGGCAGCAATCAATCAGGTATGTCGTATTCCAACTCACTTATTTATGCTTGTGCAGTATATTCGCGACCTCTCGCAAGACAAGAAAAACCCTGGTAAGGGGTTCGGCAAAGGTGTTCGTCGCGCATTGACAGAATATTATACATCTCGTGGAGGTTTGGAGCTAGCTGCTCTGGTTACAAAATATAAAAATCGCGAGGGATGGACACACGAGGATTTGATTTCACTACTTCATATTAATCCTGCGCAAATGAAAGATGATGGTGGGCGTCTTGTATTGGAGTGGATTATGAAAAAAGATAAACCTGAGCGTAAGATTGAGGCGAATCCAGCAAAGGGGATCGTGGCGACAACACTGCCTGCAAAAATGGAGAGGACTGAATTTCTGAAACGACTGGCAGCGATTCCTACTCCCGACAAAGACGTTGTGATCGAAAGTAAAGGATTTATGAAAACTATTACGAGCGCAATCGGGTCTTTTATGGGTGGCGGCGTGGCAGCACCTGTCGTAAAAAAAATATATGTTCATTTTGAAGTAGCCCACCCAGAAAGTTCAATGGTTGGCAATCCTATAAAACTTATGGTCAATGAATATGAACCACTATTTCATGTCAAAAAGAGACTCGAGGATATGGGTGTCGCATCAATTGTGGATATGGTTCTATGGTATGGAGGCGAAGCGATTTCATCGTCAAAGTCACTGCAAGAAATTTCATACAATGCGTCAAATAAAATATACGTGCTATCGGGGACTGAACCACCTGCACCTGCACCGACACCAGTTGCAGCACCAGCACCAGCGCCAGCATCGGCGTCCACAAAAGCAGCAGATGTTGAGGTAAAAGAGGAAGAATCGAAAAAAACATGGGATGATCCTCTCATTTCAACAGCACGGTTCCTGAAAGCGTTGATCGAGCTGGCAAAGACAGGAGACGAGAAGGACGCGACTACGGCTATTGCAATCATGGAAAAGAACAAAAAAATCCAGCGCGAACATTTGCCATCCGAGCTTCTAAATACACCGCAAATCTGGAATTCACTTCTGAGCGGGATGGGAATGACTGCTCTAGTTCGCAATCTCGGAAAACTGTCACAGGTTGGAATCACCTCGGTAAGATCACCTGAAATTATTAAAATGTTGGGCGACCCTAAAGCTGTCAAAGAGTCAAGGATTCACCCGCTTCAAGTTCTGGTTGGAATGAAGACATACTCGCAGGGGAAAGGCGATATCGGTTCAATGACATGGGCGCCAAATTCTTATATAACGACGGCTCTCTCGACTACATTCAGACAGGCGTTTGGAAATATCACACCGACAGGGAAACGATTTATGATTGGATTGGATGTATCGGGGAGTATGGGGATGTCTATGTGTGCTGGGGCAAAAAATATTACACCACGTGAAGGGTCGGTTGCGATGGCGATGATGACACTACATGCAGAGGGGGCACAAAACGTTCACATCTATGGATTCAGTAATGTATTTTATAGTTTCAATGGGAAGATTCGCCCTGAGATGACAATCCAGGAGGCAATTAAAGCCACAGATGTTCCGTTTGGAGCTACCGATTGCGCTTTGCCGATGACCGAGGCGCTTAAAATGTATATTAGTAGTGGAGTAGGAATCGATGTATTTTGCGTGTATACAGACAATGAAACATATGCACCAACAATTCATCCCCAAGTGGCACTAGAAGAATATCGCAGGGTAACAGGAATCGATGCGAAGTTAATCGTGATTGGAATGGTGGCGAATCAGTTGACTATTGCCGACCCGAAGGACAAGAATACATTGAACTTGGCTGGATTTGATACATCGACGCCGGAACTCATCAGCATGTTTGTGAGGGGACTGATTTGAAACCATATCAGACATATACAATACAATAAATCGTGACTAATAAAATGGTATTGTTGGAATATATTATTACTTTTTTATATTAATAATATATAATGAGCGCGGCATCAAAAATGTCTTTTAGTAATTCACGTAGGAATAAAACATTTGCGGTTGTGGAGATTGCTGCACATGGTGAATTAGTTAAACCAAGAGATGTGGCACAAACTCGCAGTGTTAATAAGGATGCATATCCTTCTGATATATATCTTTTATCAACGACGGGTTCTGATTTTATACCAAGTAGAACGGAAAAATTGGAAGGTTCTACCTGGTTATCTAACGAGTATTTGGTACCATCTATTCTGTATAATGTTATACAGGATGAAAGAATTAGTAGCATGACAGGTAAACAGATACTTGATGAGATTGGTCGAAAAATAAAACCAGTTGATAAAGCCGCAGGTGTAAAATATAAAGATGGATATACAACAACTAAAAATCCACCTGATATGAGTATATTTTGGACTAGACCGAATGAAGGTGATGATTATAGAAGTTTTGAAAATCCCAATTATGAAGGAAGACGTAAAATGAAAAAAAGAAGAGCAGAAAAAAGAGATATACAATGGTTTGGTAAACATGGAGTATATTTTGTATATACAAATAGTCCCAATAAAGAACTTCAAAAAATGTCACTTCATGGTTTGAAGAGTTCAATTCACAAAAGTAGTGAAATTGATATTTCAAGATATGGAATTATGACCCCTTTTATAGATCCAAGCGAACTTGAAAGTATAGATATATTTGGTAAAAGATCATCTAAAAAATTTGAATCTATTCTTAGCGATATACATTGTAACACAGGTTCAAGACCTTGTAGGTATATGATAGATCCAAAACGAGGAATACAAATTATAAGAAGAGGTGCACAAAATCATAACGCATCTCTCGCTGAATTATCACAATTATTTAAGGATTTCGACATTGATGAAGTATATGTTTTTTCAAGAGCGTGTCGACAATTAGAAGAAATATCATTACCTATGGTTAAAAAAATGTGGGAAGTTAAGGCTAATGATGACTTTCTTGATACTCAAAGCACTAGTGGTGATACTATAACACCACCATCGTCGGCATCATCCACATCATCGGTCGAAATGGTAGAATCATCTGCATCGGCACCATCACACGGATTTAAAAGACCGCGCAATACTCCTCGTATTCATATTGGCGGAAAAAAACGTTCTTATTATAACAAATACACTAAAGTAAATAAAAAAGCAAACACAATAAAAAAATGTAAAAAAAGATATACCCGAAGGACAAGGACAAGAACAAAATGCTGAACTTGACCGGATTTGATACATCGACGCCGGAACTTATAAGCATGTTTGTGAGGGGACTGATATAAAGCTGAGTATGACATGTTATGATCCGATAAATATATTATTACTTTTTTGTAATAATATATCAAATCTATATAAAAAGATTGTAATTATATTATGTAGCAAGTTACACAATACAATAAAAAACAACAAAATGGAAGCTCTCGCTACTACAACTACATATACTGATGTTATTACAAAATTCAATGAGTTGAAACATGAATACTATACAGTTGGTGGATGTATGATTTTAACAGTTAATGACGAATTTTCTAAACAATTCCTGGAAAAATATCCGAATTTATTATGGAATGAAAAATATAATAGATACGCCGAGGCTGATGTTTTTAGGGCTAAAGTAAATATAAATAGTTTTGGAAAACCATTTATGGTATATTTGCATCGTCCTATAAAACAAATTCATCGATGTGAATATGAGGAGTTTTTTGGATTTGGAGGACATAATGAAGGGTTTTCATTTGATCGTATTATCTTGACATTTGAAGAAAGATTTGATGAGGATATTGATATTGAATATTTGCTAATGACCGGGACACTAGCACGGAATGATGGAGATGAAAAATGTTGTGTGATTGATGAAAAATATATTAAAAATGCTTTGAAACTGTTGGTTATTGGTGGATATGTAAAACAATGGGCGGCATTGAATAAATTTAAAGAATGGTTTAAATGGCGTGGATTCAATGTAGATTTTGATACAAATACCGGGAAATCTTTGACATCGTTTGTGTTTGAAGATTATGAGATGGTTGAAGAATCTGAATATGAACCTGAATCTAAATCATGAACGATGGGTCACCTGTAATCTCACGAAGAGCCTGATTTGTGTATGCTATTGCAAGAGCATCAGCTTCATAATAGTTCCAATATATGGCTTGAAGTCCTAGATTTGAACAACTATGATTACCCGCACAGATCACATTTGTAAAGTGTGATATAGTATAATATATTAAAGACGGTGGATAATCATTTTTGACAAACGTTCCTTTGAATTTTTGGTGTGCATATTGGGGGCGTTTTTCTTGAATCAGGTAGGTCCTTCCAGGTTTAAGATCGATGGGCTTCACGAGTTTGAGAGGGCGCATTGGTGTGACGATTTTACTGTTAAGATTAAACAATATAAAACGTTTCAATTTTATATTGTTTTTTGCTGTACTTGACCAAAATATATTCAAATCATCTTTAATTTTTCACCTATTTCTTTGTAATAGTGTCCATTATATGGGATATTTTTGGTAAGTGCTTTTGTCAAAGTTTTGTCGCTTATTGCTAATGATTTAATACAA
>Ga0209086_10000326_pt1 | contig 41043 bp, 30 predicted proteins | sample M_130207_XF_Meta_FD_187312 | JGI IMG/M metagenome (GOLD analysis project Ga0209086, IMG submission 187312) | Freshwater microbial communities from Lake Montjoie, Canada to study carbon cycling - M_130207_XF_MetaG (SPAdes) (version 2) | ecosystem: Environmental > Aquatic > Freshwater > Lake... | reverse complement strand
GAAATCCTTCTCCAGCCATTCGCGGTGGCTGATAACCTCCGGCACGAGGCGGCCATTGATCCGCGTGTTGTAGAAGTCGGGGTACATGGTGGCGCTGTGGTTGCCCCAGATGGCGAGGTTGGTGACTGCGGTGATGTCCACGCTGGCCTTTTGGGCGAGCTGGGATTTGGCGCGGTTCTCGTCGAGCGCGGTCATGGCGAAGAAGCGCTCCTTGGGCACCCCGGGCGCGTTGTTTGCGGCAATCAGGGAGTTGGTGTTGCACGGGTTGCCGACCACGAGCACCCGCACGTCGCTCGCGGCGTTCTTGGCGATGGCGTTGCCCTGGCCGGTGAAGATCTTGCCGTTGATGCCGAGCAGGTCCTTGCGCTCCATGCCGGCCTTGCGCGGCACGGCCCCCACGAGCATCGCCCAGTTCACGCCCTTGAAGCCTTCCGCGAGGTTCGAGGTTGGCACCAGCCCCTTTAAGAGCGGAAAGGCGCAGTCGTCGAGTTCCATGCACACCCCGTTGAGGGCGGCCATGGCTTTTTCATCCGGCACTTCGATCAGGTGCAGGATAACCGGCTGATCCGGGCCGAAGGCGGCGCCGGAAGCGATGCGGAACAGGAGGGAATAACCGATCTGGCCGGCCGCGCCGGTGATCGCCACGCGAAGAGGAGCTTTGTTCATAAATTTTTGGAGGGACAGTATGGGAATACAGGGGATTCGGCGCAAGTTTTCCGCGCGCAGAAAAAAATGCTTGGAAAACCCGTCATTCAGCGTACAAAGAGGGCGCTCTTTGAAAGTGCGGAATTTTTCCGCACCCAACGCAGTCAGATGTCAGGGAACCCGGTGAGAATCCGGGACGGTTGCGCCACTGTAACGGCTACAAACTCCCAATGCCACTGGATCCGCTTTGCGGAATCGGGAAGGCGGGAGTGAGGTTTGAAGCCGAAGTCAGGATACCGGTCTGATTGCACTCGTCGCGGCCGGGGAAAAGTCCCCGGCCAACTTCTCCGCAAAGAGAAGGATGAGGCCAGCCCGACGGACTGTTTTCGTCAGGATTCGCTGAATGCCTTCATTCCCCGTTTTGCCGGAGTCTGGAGGCTTTTTCATTTTCTAAAAGCTCCCGGCCCCGCCCTGGTCTCTCAACCCAAACCGTTCCGCATTTTTGTTCGCGGAACAGCATTGAAAGACCAGTTCTTGAAAAGAAACATCGGCGGCTGGGCTCTTGTCTGCCTGTTTGCCACTCACAACTCTATTGCCGTCTCGTTGGACGATATCCCATTTTGGACCGGGTCGGGAACCAATCGGGCCGCGCTGGTCATCGAATGGAGTTCGCCGGAAACGTTTGACGTCGGCAATATCGTCTTTTCAACCGTCCCGGCGCCAATCGCCAGCAAGACGCTGGTGTGGGGGTATCGATTCAACGGAACGGTCAGTGGCGCCGACATGTTTCAGGCGGTTCTGGTTGCGGATCCGGCGCTCTATTCAGTGATCGATCCCACCTATGGCACCTATGTGGTAGGTCTGGGCTACCGGTTGTCGGGCACGGGCCTTTCCGGCATCCGAGATGACATCGCCACGAATTATTTCAATCACCGCTATCTCACCAATGCCACGGTGGATGTGGACGCAGCAGGGCCGGTGCTGGGCGGTGATGTCTACTGGGGGGGATACTTTGGTCCTAATTGGGAGATGTGGGTTGAAAAGGGCGGAGCGGGCGGTTTTACCAATGCGCCCGACCGGGGCACTCCTTCGTATTGGACTTCCACAGATCCAGATTATTTTTCTACGGGATTTCACGGTCAATGGGACTTGGCATCAACGGGTTTGGATGGCATGAACTTGACGGAGGGGTCATGGGTTGGATTCTCCGTGGCCGCCGGTTCCTACCCCTATGATAGTGATCCCGCCGCGCCGTACTTCATCCATAAACACGCACCCTCGCCGCCAGATACCGGCTTTACGGCGCCGCCGGTGCAAATTTTTTCGGGACAATTCCTCAGCGGTCACTGGCAATGCAGCTTCGACTGTCGCACAAACTGGATTTTCAGATTGGAGCGGTCCTCCAATTTTGTGAGCTGGACTGAAATCGCGAATGAAACTCCTGTGGAAAATGGGCGCCTGGTTTTTCAGGACACGAACCCGGTTATTTCAGCGGCTTTTTACCGCATTCGCGCTGACCGGCCATGAAAGACCCGATCTTTTTTAATCCAACCGCGCGTCCCCGGGGCGGGCCTGAAACCAAGCGCCTGGGCGCCCCCTTCTGCCGGCGGGGCGGAAGACCATGGCACTCCGGAAAAAGGTATGCGCTCGGGTTCACGCTGATGGAATTGCTGGTGGTTATGGCGATCATCGCCATTTTGTCCGCGATGCTGCTGCCGGCGCTGGGCAGGGCCAAGTCGATGGCCAAGCGCGCCGATTGCCAAAGCAACCTCCGCCAGCTCGGCATCGCGGCGTTTTTATATTGGGACGACAACGCCGGGAAATGCTTCAGGATGTCCGAGGGCGCCACCAACAACGGCACGCTGTGGTGGTTTGGCTGGCTCAATAACACCCTGCCCGAGGGACGGCGCCCCTTTGATCTCACCGCCGGCAAATTGTCGCCCTATCTCAACGGCTCGGATGTGCGGCTGTGTCCGTCACTGAACGCCTTCGGGCCTCAATTCAAGTTGAAGGCCGTCAATGTGGTTTGCAGCTACGGTTACAACAGCCGCCTTTCATCGGCCGGCGCGCCGGTGAGTGTGGACCAGATCCGCCGGGTGTCCGAGACCGCAATTTTTGCCGATGCCGCGCAGGTGAATGATTTTCAAGCCCCCGCCACGCGCAGCAGCCCGATGGTGGAGGAATGGTATTATCTCGATAGCGCCACGAATTTTTCCAGCGCCAGCTACTACGCCCACGGCCATTTTCGCCACGCGCAGCGGGCGAACGTGACGTTTGCGGACGGCCATGTGGCCCTGGAAACCATGGTCCCGGGCTCGCTGGACAAAAAACTGCCTGCCCAGCAGGTCGGTCAGTTGCGCCCGGAAATCCTGACGCTGCCCTGATCCATCGCCCATGAACGTCACTTCACCCTGTGTCGGGATTTGTCAGATGTCGGAGGACAACCGGTTTTGTACCGGCTGTCACCGCTCCCTGACCGAAATCGCCGGCTGGGCCGGCTTGACCGACTCCGAAAAATCACGGGTGAATGCCGCGCTGAATGCCCGATGGAATCCGCCTGTGCCGTCGGGGCGGTCTTTATCCGGGCCGATTCATCCCCGGTAAAACCGATGGCTGGATAGCCGTTCTTGGCAACTGTGGGACAGGTAGGGCGCGTGACTCCGTGCGCGCCGTCGTGGTAAACCCGCACGCGCGGATTGGCAACGGCGGCGGGTAGAAGACTGCCCGCCCTACCCGCCGATGTCCCAAGATTAAATTTAACTGCCAAAGCGGGTGCCTTCGTGCGGTTTTTAACTTTCAACTCGCGAAATATTTGAGGAAATCAGGATCCGACCGCGCCCACGGGGAGTTACGGAAAGTTCAATCGGAGGAAGACAAAGTCCGGGTCATGCAACGCCGGGTCGCCCATCCGCCCCGGGGGCGTCAGGGGCATCCTCCAAGGCGGCAGGGGTTCCCGCAGCGGCCGCGAGCGCACCCCAGGATCCAGCATGTCCCACGTCTCCTGGGGATTGAAGCAATCCACCAGCAAGCCTGTAAACGTTAAGTCCTGACCCAGCCGGAATTCAGGTTCCGCCGGGAACTCCAAGACCAGCGGCGAGGCGGAATGGGTCAGCCAGTCCTGATACACCGTCGCCGATTCCTCCAGTACAGGAAGTGCCGGATCTGCTCCGGCCATCAGGAGGGAGGCGGCAAATAATCCAAAACTGGTGCAAACCCCTTTCATGGGGAAAACGTAGGCTCATCGGTGGGATTGTCAAACTCCCGGCCGGGCGCGGCGGGGGGAGCTGTTGGCGCCATCCGCGTGACGCTGGACCCATGAATGGGGAGGAATTATTTACCGCAAAGACAGCGGGGGGTCTGGGCCCAATTTATTAAGACCTGACACGAATTTCTCGAATGAACGCGAAGGGGCGGGCGAGATCGAGAGAGGCGCCCGTTGTGTCCAGCGGGTGGGTTTGCTGCCGGCCCGGGTCTTTGGGACAGTGAATTATTTAAACGGGATGATTGATTTCCCCGCGCAGCCTTTTATAGTTCGCTCCACTTGAATTCACCGAGATGAACACCGAGAACGCCGACGCCCCGCCCTGGAGCATTGAATCCGCACGCACGCTCTACAACATCCCGCGCTGGGGTGCGAAATATTTCGACATCAACGACGCGGGCCATGTCGTGGCCAAACCGCTTCAGGACGCGGGGGCGACGGTGGACCTCACCGATGTCATTGAGGAAGCCCGGGAACGCGGCTTGAAGTTTCCGCTGCTCATCCGCTTTCAGGACATCCTGCGGCACCGCGTCGAGGCCATCAACAAGGCGTTTCAAAGCTCCATCGCGGAATTTAATTTCCAGGGCAAATACCGCGGCGTGTTTCCGATCAAGGTGAACCAGCTGCGCGAAGTGGTGGAGGAGATTTTGGACGCGGGCAAGCCGTTCAACTTCGGCCTGGAAGTCGGGAGCAAACCCGAATTGTTCGCCGGCCTGGCGCTGCAAAATCAGCAGGGCAGCCTCATCATCTGCAACGGCTACAAGGACGCGGAATTCATCCGGATGGCCCTGCTGGGCATCAAGCTGGGCAAGACCGTCATCCTGGTCGTCGAAAAGCTGGAGGAGCTCAAGCAGATCATCTCCGTTTCCAAGCAGCTGGGAGTGGAGCCGCACATCGGCATCCGGGCAAGGCTGTTGAGCAAGGGGGCGGGCAAATGGGCGGAAAGCGGCGGCGAAAACGCCAAGTTCGGCCTGAGCACCGCCGAACTGCTGGCGGCGACCGAGCTGCTGAAGGCGGAGCAGCTCGGCCATTGTCTGAAGCTGCTCCATTTCCACATCGGCTCGCAGGTGCCGGATATTTTGACCGTCAAAAAAGCGGTGCAGGAGGCCGCCCGGTTTTATGCCAAGCTGCACAAGATGGGGTTTGCCATCGAGTACATGGATGTGGGCGGCGGCCTGGGGGTGGATTACGACGGCAGCCGTTCGGCCTTCGACAGCTCCACCAATTACACGCTGCAGGAATACACCAACGACATCGTTTATTACATCGGTGACGTCTGCAACGCGGAGAAGGTGCCGCACCCGAACATCGTCAGCGAAAGCGGCCGCGCCATCGTCGCGCATCACAGCGTGCTGATCGTGGAAGTGTTCGGCGCGATTGAAAAAATCCGGCCCGGCGATTTTCTACAGTACGGCGACAGCGAGCATGCGCTGGTGCGCGAGCTGCTGGACATCAAAAAAAATCTGACCAAGCTGAACAAGCTCGAGGCCTGCCATGACGCGCAGGAGCGCAAGGAGGACGCGCAGCAGATGTTCGCGCTCGGTCTGCTCGACCTGCCGGACAAGGCCAAGATCGAAAACCTGTATTGGGAAATCAGCCAGGCCGTCGTCGCCAGCTTCAAGGGCCAGACCTATGTCCCCGACGAAGTCCGCAAGCTCGATGACATGCTGGCCGACCAGTATCTCTGCAATTTCTCCGTCTTCCAGTCGCTGCTCGACCATTGGGCGCTCGGTCAGTTATTCCCCATCATGCCGATCGGCCGGCTCAATGAGAAACCCACCCGCGAGGCCACGCTGGTGGATATCACCTGCGATTCCGACGGCGCCATCAACAAGTTCATCGACCTGCGGGATGTGCGGGACACGCTGTCCGTGCATCCGCTGAACACGAATGGCAACGGTCAGCTGGAGCCCTATTACATCGGCTTCTTCCTGATGGGCGCCTACCAGGACATCATGGGCGATCTGCACAACCTGTTCGGCCGCGTCAACGAGGTCCACGTCTTCCTGGAGCCCGACGAGCCCGCCGGCTATTACATCGAGGAAATCATCGAAGGCGACACCATCATCCACTCGCTCACCGCGGTGCAGTACGACGAGAACGAATTGAAGCGCCAGATGAAGGCCCAGATGGACGAGGCCATCAAATCGGATCGCATGAAGCCGAGCGAAGCCATGCGCCTGCTGGATGATTACGAGCGCGGGCTGAGGTCCTACACCTATCTGAATTTTTGAATCCGCCCTTTAACCCGAACGCCAAGTAGGCACGGCTCCCGGGCCCTCCCTCTTGGGCAGCCCTGCGGATCAAGAAAGGGACGAGATGCTGACGCGGATTTGTTGGTGTTCCGCATTGGGAGAGCTGTGGGAACAGGTTTGAGTCGCCTCACCTCATCTCCCCCGGCGTTGGGGTGGTTGAATTTGTTTTTCCATTCGCCATTCTTCCTTCATTCTCTCTGCCATGGTTGATTCCGATTCCAACGCGGTCCTGCTCCGCTCGCTGGGCCGGCTCGCGCGCGGATTGTCCGCCCTGTTCTGGGGACTGCCGGTGGCGTTGATTGTCTGCGCGGAAACCGTCCGGGCTGGCTGGCTGCAGCCGCCGGGCCTGTTGCCGGCGCTCTTCGCGACCGGTCTGCCCCTGTATGGCCTCTGGCAGATGGGCCATTTTCAACGGCAGGAACGGCCCTGGCGCCGGGCGCTGGACGGCGCGACCCTGGCCGGCCTGGTCAACTTCGGCCTCTGCCCGTTTCTTTACTGGCACAACAAGATGCCCGGCCAGCCCTTCTTCAGCGCGGCGGTGGCGGGACTCCTGATCACCTCGGTCATTTTCCTATTCAACCTGAATGTCGTTCTGAAACAGCTCGGGGCGATGTTGCCGGATGAAACTCTGCGGCAGGAAACCCGGCTGTTCAGCGCCCTCAACCGCTGGCTGCTCGTGCTGCTGCTGCTGTGCGCCACCCTCTATGTGGCCCTGGCAAACGACCCGCGCCTGACCGGAATTCTCGGCGACCTGTTTGTCTGGGTCCATCGCCTGGGTTTCTGGATCCTGATCCTGTTCGCGCTTCTGCCGCTGGCCATGACGCTGGCGCTGATCTGGAAAACCAAAGAAGTCATCCTCGACAGTGTCTTCGGTCCCCGGCAGTGACACGGACCCCTCCGGCCACGCCGGACCGATATTCGAGTCATTCATCTCCCTCCCCGCGCGGAATTCAGCCTGGCGGCCAAGCGAGGGGTCGGCCGCCAAGGATGTGACAGTGCAGATGCGGCACGGTTTCGCCGCCGTCCGCCCCGTTGTTGAGGACCAGCCGGTAGCCGCCCCGCTTCAATCCCAGCGCGTCCGCCACTTCAGCGGCCTTGAGCAGCAGATGGCCCAGGAGGGCCGCATCCTCGGCAGTCGCCGCCGCAATGCGCGGCACGGGTTTTTTCGGAAAAATCAGGGCGTGGGCGGGCGCCTGGGGATGGAGGTCGCGGATGGCGACCACCTGGTCGTCCTCATAGAGGATGGTGGCGGGGATTTCCCGCGCGCAGATTTTTTCAAACAGGGTTTTATTCATGGGAAAACGAGATGGGGTTTTCGGATTTTCACCCCTTTGATTCCGGCTTCGCGGGACTTCAGCCCTAGCCATGCGGTTGAGTTGCAACGCCGGCCGAATTCAACAAGATAACCATCCCTGTGCGAACCCCCTACAGAACTCAATCCCACGGCATTGCAGTAGGATTTCCTCACAGCGGGGTGATCCCATTGGAAGGGCTCATAAAAATAGCGCCGGGTTCGTTTTGTGAGCGGGCTTCCTTCCATGACGCTATGAACTCCGCTCAGCTCTTGCCCCTGGCCGTCCTGGGCGCCGTGGTGGCAAACCGGCACGCGTGGATGGGCAGCGGCGGCGGGCAGGGGACTGCCCGCCGATGTGCCAAGGTAAAGTTTAATTGCCATATTCGCGGCAGGCGCGGACAACCCGGTCTGCTGTCAGCCACTATTTCGAGTCCAATCCCGGCGGACGCCCGAACGGGGGCCTGGTATTGAAACTTATCTTCGTCCCAGCATCCCGGGCAGGCCGCCGCCCATCTTGCCCATCATCTTCTGGAACTTGCCCATTTTTTTCATCATCTGTTGCATCTGCGCGAACTTGTTCATCATCGTGTTCAGCTCGGTCACCGTCACACCGCTGCCCTTGGCCACCCGGATGCGGCGCTTGGCGTTGAGAAGGGCGGGCGTGCGCCGCTCCTGGGAGGTCATGCCGCAGATCATCGCCTCCATGTGCTTGAACTCGCGCTCCTGTTTCGAAAGGTCCTGACCCTTCATGGCCTCCGCCCCGCCAGGCAGCATCTTCATCACATTCTCCAGGGGGCCAAGCTTTTTCATCTGGCGCAGCTGATCCAGAAAATCCTCGAGGGTAAACTGGCCCCGGCGCATCTTCTCCTCCATGCGCTTTAGATCGTCTTCATCGACGGCTTCGGCGGCGCGTTCCACAAGGCTGACGACGTCGCCCATGCCGAGGATGCGCGAGGCCATCCGCTCGGGATGAAACGGCTCGAACTCGTCCAGCTTTTCGCCGGTGCCGATGAACTTGATGGGGCGGCCGGTGACGGCCTTCAGGCTCAGGGCCGCGCCGCCGCGCGCATCGCCGTCGAGCTTGGTGAGAATCGCGCCGGTGAGCTGCAGGGCCGAATCGAAATGGGTGGCGACGTTGACCGCTTCCTGGCCGGTGGCGGCGTCGAGCACGAGAAGGATTTCCTGCGGCTTCACGAAGTCGCGCAGGCGGACGAGTTCCTGCACGAGCGCTTCATCGATCTGAAGGCGGCCGGCGGTGTCGAAGATGAGGGTGTTGCGCTGGTTGGCCTTGGCAAAGTCGAGGGCTTCCCGCGCGATTTTCAAAACATCCGTCTCGCCGCGCTTCAGGAAGACAGGAATGCCGAGCTGTTGACCGAGCGTTTCGAGCTGATCCATGGCCGCCGGGCGGTACACATCCGCGGCGACGAGCAGCGGCAGGCGCCCCTGCTTGAGCAAGAGTCGGGCGAGCTTTCCGGACGAGGTGGTTTTGCCCGCGCCATGCAAGCCGACCATCAGGAGGCAGCTGGGGGTTCCGGAGAGATCCAGCGCGGCCTGGGTGGAGCCGAGCAGCTCGGTGAGCTCGTCGGAGATGATTTTGACGATTTGCTGGCCGGGCTGGATGCTGGCGACGACTTCCGCGCCGAGCGCCTTGATTTTGACGCGCTCAATGAAATCGCGGGCGACCTTGAAATTCACGTCGGCCTCGAGCAGCGCCAGGCGGACTTCGCGCAGGGCCTCGGCGATGTTGCCCTCGGAAATCCGGCCGAGGCCGCGGAGGTTTCGGAAGGCCCCCTGGAGTTTGCTGCTGAACGATTCGAACATCCGGGCATTTAATCACAAAACCGGGCGGATTGACAAGGCTGCGGCGGTCTGGCTTAATGGGCATCCCTTGCGTGGTAGGTTATCCAAGCGGCTAAAGGGTGCAGACTGTAAATCTGTCGGCTAACGCCTTCGCTGGTTCGACTCCAGCACCTACCACCACTTTCTTTTTTTGCAGAGCTCAGCCCGTTTTTCCCCGAGCCTCACTGTTTTCCCCGGGGCCGGCGGGGTTGCCGCAACGGCCGCTCCAGAGAAACTTCATCTAGAGACCTTGTGTCGCGGGTCCGGATTGGTATCGTGGAAGGGTCGAGGCCATAAAACGGGCTTTTTTTGAGAGGTTTTAACGGCGTCGGTGTCAATGCTAGGTACGACAAAAAACAATTCAATCCACCTGACCCCAATGAAAAAAACATCCCTCCATCTCCTCCTGACTCTCTGCACCCTGACCGCCTTGGCTCTGTCCCCGAGGCTTTTGGCCGACGAATCCAAGGCGAAAGCGGATCTGCTTAGCTCCTGCCCGGTATCCGGTGAAAAACTGGGCGAGATGGGAGCCGCCTTCGTATTTATCTATCAGGAGCAGGAAGTAAAACTGTGCTGCAAGGGCTGTAAAAAAGATTTCGATAAAAATCCGGAGAAATACATCGCCCTGATTCGCGCGGCGGATAAGAAATAAGCGCCTGCCCTCTTCGCCGACGGCACGGGGCGAACCGGAGTCGGGTTTGCGCCAGCCCGGGCGGGTTGATGGGACGACATCTGAAACCGGTATGAACCGCATTTTTTCGCTCACGCTTCCGACCCTGCTGGCAGGAGTGACCTGTGCGGCTGCCGTGGCCCATGCGGTGGTAATCACGCCGGACTATCTCGTCCCGCTCGCGGAGGAAATGCGGACCAACAATCCCGCCCTCCGTTCGGCGGAAGCGCTGACACAGGCGGCGGCGGCGGAGGTGGCGGCCGTGCGGACGTGGGAAGATCCGAATCTCGTGATGGGCGGAGTCGCCGGCAACGAGGGCATGCGGGCGGATGAGGGCGACCTCTTGTACGGGGTCGAACAAAAGCTGCCGCTATTCGGCAAGCCGCGGCTGGAGCGGGAGGCCGCCCGCGCCGCGTTGCTCACCGAGAACGCCAGCAGGGATTATCAATTCCAGAAAAAGCGCGTCGACCTCGCCCGCGCCGCCTTCCGCACCGCTCTGGCGGAACGCGTCGTCCTCCTCGGGCAGCAGGATTTGGATTGGCTCGACACGCTCCAGCAGCTTCAAGAAAACAATGCGCCGGCGGGGCTGACTCCGCTGGCGGACGTGTTGCGCATCCAAAATGAACGTTCCCGCCGCCTCAACCAGCTGGAAACGGACCGCGCGCTTCTGGCGCAGGAGAAAATTAGCTTAAACCGGCTGCTTAACCGGAGCGCGCAGGCACCGTGGCCGTCCTTGGAACTGCCGCCGGTGGCTGGAGCCGTCCCCTACAGCGCACGCCTGGAGGACTTGGCCCTGAAATTCGAGCCGAAGACCCTGATGCAACGGCAGCAGGCGAAACAGGCCGAGGCCCGGGTGGCCGTCGCCCGCCGCCAATCCTATCCCGATGTTTCGGCGGGTGTCGAAGTCCGCAATTACAGCGGCGACGGCAGTTTCCGGCAGGAGATGCTCCGGCTCAACATGAGTCTGCCGTGGTTCAATTACGGACAGATCCGGGCGGACGTCCGGCGCGAAGAGGCGCGACTCTCCTCCGCGCAATGGGAACTGGCCAGCGAACAGGCCGCCCTGCGCGAGGATCTTCATCAGCTCACCCTCCAAGTGGATGCCGCGCGACGCGACGCCCTGCTGTACCGCGACCAAATCATCCCGCGCACAGAGGCGACGCTGGACAACCTCCGCTCCGGATGGCAGGCCGGACAGACTCCTTTCCGCGAGGTGCTCGAAACGCACCGGGCGCTGCTGGAGGCGCAGCTCACGCTGGACCGCTCGATAGCCAATCAATACCAAGGCCTTTCCGAGCTGGCGCTCTGTTGCGGCCTGGGTGATTTAAGCGCCTTGCCGATGATCGGTGCCGAACCCGAATCCACACCTGATAAAACCCCGACGGCCAATCCCTGACATGAACCCCCTCCCGCAATTTTTTTTTCGTTCCTCCGGCTTTTTCCTGGCAGTGATCAGCCTGCTGGCGGTGCTTATTTTTTCCGCCCACGCCTCCGAAAACAAACAGCTCTATACCTGCGGCATGCATCCGTCGGTGATCCAGGATCATCCCGGCAACTGCCCCATCTGCGGGATGAAACTAACTCCGATTCGCAACAGCGGTGCGAGCCCGGAGGCTTCGGCCAATCCGTCCGCCATCGCCGTGGACGCAGCGACGCAACAGAACATGAACATCCGCACGGCGGAGGTTATTCACGGCCCGCTGCGCAAAACCATCCGCACCGTCGGCGCGATTGATTACAACGAGACGACGCTGGCCGACGTGACCACGAAGTTTAAAGGCTGGATCGAAAAGCTAAACGTGGACGCCACCGGCCAGCTCGTGCATCGCGGCGAGCCGCTGTTCGAGATCTATGCGCCGGAACTTTACAACGCCCAATCGGAATTTTTGCTGGCGCTCAATTTCAGGAATGCCACCAACGACCCCAGCGCGGCGTCCTTGCGGGAGTCGGCGCTGAACAAGCTGAAGTATTTCGACGTGCCGGACGCGCAGATCGCGGAGCTGGAGAAAACCCGCAAGCTGACCAAGACCTTGCCGGTGGCTGCGCCGATGTCCGGTTTCGTGATCGAGAAAAATGTCGTGGCCGGCCAGATGGTGGACGCCGGCATGAAACTTTACCGGTTGGCGGACCTCGGCATCGTCTGGGTGATCGCGCAAATGTATGAGCAGGACCTGCCGTTTGTGAAGCTGGGGCAGGAAGCGATCGTGAAAGTCGCGTCGCTGCCGGACCGCGAGTTTCACGGGCGGGTGGCGTTCATTTATCCGACCGTGGATGAGAAGACGCGCACGGCCAAAGTGCGGCTGGAGTTTGAGAATCCGGGCTATTTTTTGAAGCCGGGGATGTTTGTCTCCGCGCAGATTCACGCGGAGCTGGAAGATTCGGTGGTGCTGGTGCCGGACTCGGCCGTGCTGCGCAGCGGCGCGCGGAACACGGTGTTCGTTGCGCTGGACGGCGGCAAATTCGAGGGTCGCGACGTGGTATTGGGCGTGGAATCGGAGAAGGGCTTGATTCAAGTCATCAGCGGCTTGAGCGCGGGCGAACGGGTTGTAACTTCGGGACAATTCCTGCTGGATTCGGAAAGCCAGTTACGCGAGGCGATTGAAAAGATGCGCGGCTCAACCACCGCTGTGAAAACGGAAATGACCGGCGCAAGTCCTACAAACGAAGCCACCGGCACCCTGCCAGCCAAGTCGGAAACAGAAATGTCGGTTTACGTTTGTCCGATGCCGGAACACATCTCGATTGTTTATGAACACGCGGGGAAATGCTCGATCTGCAACATGGCGTTGGTGTCGGCCAGCCCCTCGGCGCTGAAAAATATCCATCCCGGCGGCAAAGTGCTTTACTACACCTGCCCCCTGCTGGAGCACGCGAGCGTTCACGAGGACAAGCCGGGTAAATGTCCGTTGTGCGCCATGACGCTGATCCCGGTGATGGCCAAGCCCGCCGCCGTTAAGACTGATTTGCCGGTGCTCTACACCTGTCCGATGGCCGTGGACGCGGACATTGTTTCGGATCATGCGGCCATCTGCCCGAAATGTGAGATGCAACTGGTTCCGACCTCCACCGTGAAACATGGCAAGGTTGCCGAAGCAAACTGGCTGAAACAACACCCGCAGGCAGCCTTGCCGGCGACACCGCAATTCACCTGTCCGATGCACCCGGAGATCATTTCCGACCAGCCGGGCAAATGCCAAAAATGCGAAATGGATCTGGTGCCCGTTAAGAAATGACAACGACGAACTCCAATAAAGTAGGGCAGGCGTCCCGCCTGCCCAACGAGCGCGTCAGCGCGCACAGTAAAATAAACAGCTCCGCCATTCATAGGGCTTGGGCAGACGAGACGCCTGCCCTACTTTAATCATGCTCCAACGCATCATTGATTTTTCGCTGCGGAACAAGTTCCTCGTGCTGCTCGCCACGGTGGCGCTGGTGTTTGGCGGTGTCTATGCGGCGCGCAACATCCCCCTCGATGCAATTCCCGACCTCTCCGACACGCAGGTCATCCTCTACACGCCGTGGGAAGGCCAGGCGCCGAACATCATCGAGGATCAGGTCACTTATCCCATCACCACGAAAATGCTTTCGGTGGCGAAGGCGAAAACCGTGCGCGGCTATTCGTTTTACGGCTACTCGTTCGTTTATGTAATTTTTGAGGACGGCACCGACCCCTATTGGGCGCGGAGCCGCGTGCTGGAGTATTTGAGCAGCATCAGCGGGCAGTTGCCCAAGGGCGTCACGCCATCGCTCGGCCCGGACGCGACCGGCGTGGGCTGGGCGTTCATGTATTCGCTCAATTCCACGAACCGCGACCTCGCTGAACTGCGCTCGATTCAAGACTGGTATCTGAAATATCAACTCACTTCCGTGCCGGGCGTGGCGGAAGTCGCGAGCGTTGGCGGTTTTGAGAAGCAATATCAAATCACGGTGGACCCCACCAAACTGCGCGCCTACAACCTTGCCTTGAAAGACGTCAGCATGGCCATCGAACGCAGCAACGGCGAGGTGGGGGGACGTTCGTTGGAATTGGCGGAACGTGAATTCATCCTGCGCGTCAAAGGCTACATCACCAGCCTCGACGATTTGAAAAAAGTCGCCGTCGGCATTGGCGACAAAGGCGTGCCGATTCTTCTACGCGATGTGGCGAGTATCCAGTTCGGCCCCGACATGCGGCGCGGCATCGCCGAAGCCAATGGGGAGGGCGAAACCGTGGGCGGCATCGTCGTCGTCCGCTACGGCGCGAATGCCTATCAAGTCATCCAAGACGTGAAAGCCAAGCTGGCGACAGCGACGAAGGCGTTGCCGGAAGACGTGAAAGTCACGGTGAACTACGACCGCACCTCGCTGATCGAACGCGCGGTGAAGACGCTCGAGGAAAAACTGATCGAGGAAAGCGTGGTTGTGGCGCTTGTCTGTTTCGCGTTCCTGCTCCATCTGCGGAGCGCGCTGGTGGCCATCCTCATTTTGCCGGTCGCGGTGCTGATGGCGTTCCTCGTGATGTTCGGTCAGGGCATCAGCGCCAACATCATGTCGCTGGGCGGCATCGCCATCGCCATCGGCGCGATGGTGGATGCGGTCATCATCATGATCGAGAACGCGCACAAGCATCTCGAACGTGACCAGGGCAAAAAACCGCATTGGCAGATCATCCGCGACGCCGCGGTGGAAGTCGGCCCGACGCTGTTTTATTCGCTGCTCGTCATCACGGTTTCGTTCCTTCCCGTATTCACATTGGAGGAGCAGGAAGGCCGGCTGTTCAAGCCGCTGGCGTTCACCAAGACGTATTGCATGGCGGCCGCCGCGCTGCTGTCCCTCACGCTGGCGCCGGTGCTGATGGGCTGGTTCATCCGGGGAAAAATTCCGTCGGAAGAGAAAAATCCGCTCAATCGCCTGCTCATCTGGATTTATCATCCGGTTTTGGATTTCGTCATCAAATGGCGCTGGCAGGTGATCCTTGCCGCCGCCGCCATTGTCATCTGGGTGTTTTTACCATGGAATTGGATGGCCTCGCGCGTCCTGCCCGAAGGCAAGGTTCGCGATGCGGCGTTCTCCGTGGGAAAACTCTTTCCGTATCAGAATATCGGCTCTGAATTCATGCCGCCGCTCTACGAAGGCGATCTGCTTTACATGCCCACGACGTTTCCAGGCATCTCGCCCACGAAGGCGCGGGAAATCCTGCAGGTCACCGACCGTCTCATAAAATCGTTTCCTGAAGTCGCCGAGGTGTTCGGCAAAGCCGGCCGCGCCGAGACCGCCACCGATCCCGCCCCGATGGACATGATCGAAACCACCATCCGCCTCAAGCCCGAGTCGGAATGGCCCGCCGTGGATATCAAAGACGGGTACGGCAAAGTCATCGCGCACCGCCAGCGCACGCCGGATGAACTCACGGACGCGCTGAATGAAGTGGTGCAGATTCCCGGATTGAACAATGCGTGGACGATGCCGATCCGCACGCGCATTGACATGCTGTCCACCGGCATTAAGACGCCTGTTGGCATCAAGGTCGCCGGGGCGGATCTGGCCACGCTCGAACGCATCGGCACCGAGGTCGAGGCTGTCGTCCGCAAAGTTCCCGGCACCACCAGCGTGTTCGCGGAGCGCGTCATGGGCGGACGCTTCATCGAATTTGAAATTGATCGCGAGGCCATCGCACGTTACGGCCTGACGCTGGCCGATGTGCAGGATGTTTTGTCGGTCGCGCTCGGCGGCATGGCGTTGACGACGACCGTGGAGGGCTTGCAACGCTACACGATCAATTTGCGTTACGATCGCGATTTCCGCTCCGACCTGCGGGCGTTGCGCGAGGACATCGTTGTCCCCACGCCGACCGGCGCGCAGATTCCGCTCGGCCAGTTGGCGACAGTGAAGGTCGTGGACGGCCCGATGGGCATCAAGAGCGAAGGCGCGGTGCCAAACGCCTGGGTCTATGTGGATATCCGTGGCGTGGATGTCGGAACGTATGTGCAGATGGCCATGCACGCCGTGAATGAGGCGGTGGCGCATGGAGAAATCAAACTGCCCGGCGGCTACAACCTTTTCTGGAGCGGCCAATACGAATACATGCTGCACGCCAAGGAACGGCTGATGATTGTCGTGCCGCTGACGCTGCTGCTCATCACGCTGATCATTTACCTCAACACGAAGTCCCTCATCAAGACCGCCATCGTCATGCTCGCGGTGCCGTTCTCGCTGGTCGGCGCGTTCTGGGCGATTTATCTGTGCGACTACAATTTGAGCGTGGCCGTCTGGGTCGGCATCATCGCGCTCGCTGGCCTCGACGCGGAAACCGGCGTGGTCATGCTGCTCTACTTGGACCTGGCCTATGCGGACTGGAAAAAGAAAGGTCTGCTCAATACCACCGCCGATTTGCGCGACGCGATTTATCACGGCGCCGTGAAGCGCGTCCGACCGAAAGCCATGACCGCGTGCGTCATCATCGCCGGCCTCGCGCCGATTTTGTGGAGCCACGGCGCGGGCGCGGACGTGATGAAACGCATCGCCACGCCAATGGTCGGCGGCGTCATCACCTCGACCATCATGGAGCTGGCGGTGTATCCCGCGATTTATTTCCTGTTGCGATCGCGCAATTTGAAGCCACCGGCATGAAGCTATAGCGGCCGTTTCGGAACCGGCTTGGGCGGCCCCGTTAGATGGAAATGAAGGCCGCCATCGTAAAATATCAATTGCCTGTCGGGGGGCACCATGCTATAGGTACTTTTGATATTCGTTAAAAATAATACACATCCAAAAAAAAGTATGAAATCATTGATGACATTGGCCGCAGTTCTTATCGCGGGCGCTCTAATGGCAACCGCTGGTTCGCCGACGAGTTGCACGAACAACGCCTTCAACACGCAGCTGGGCTGTTCTGGAAGCGGAACCAACCAGTTCTTCACCGAGTGCGGCAAGAGCTGCACGAACAAACTCAGCATCAACACGCTGCTGAGCTGCTCCGGAAGCGGCACCAACCAATTCTTCACCGAATGCGGTAAGAGCTGCACGAACAAACTCAGTATCAACACGCAGCTGGGCTGCTCCGGAAGCTGCACCAATAAGTTCTTCACCGAATGCGGCAAGAGCTGCACGAACAAATTCAGCATCAGCCTCACGGCGAAAACGCTGGGTTGCACCAATCAGGTGACGGCCGATAAAATCTAAAATCCCTAAGGTCGGGGAGCAGCGCCGTGGCGGGAATTTACCGCCACGGCTTTTTTGTTGTAAACCCCACGCTCGGGTAAAAAACGGCTTCGGCCAGCCCAAACAATCGCGTTGTTTTGGGGGGGCAGATGTTCCATTCTGGGACGAAGATGAGCCCCGTCATCCAAAGCAATGGCCGCGACCGCCCGGTTGGCCCTCTTGAAAGGAAGGCGGTGCCGAGCCGAGCCGCGACCCCATCCGCCACCTCCCCTACTGAGGTCACCTTTCAAACGGCGGAGGGCGTGGACTGTCACGCTCGCCTATCGCGGTTGACCCGCCACACGGCAACATTTGAGGCCGGGCCGCTGGCCGGAACCCTGCGGACTTCAGAAGTCCTCAGCCATTTTAAGATCACCGGCGATCGGCGCGTCCTGTATTTCGGCCGGGCCGTGGTAAGCAGCGTGGTGGACACAGGCGGGTCACTGGTGGCGGAAGCCAAGCTCGAGGGCCCCGGTTCGGACACGGCATTTTTCAAGCCGCCGCCCAGCTCCGCCCCCCTGGCGGCGGCTACCTACGAAGCTTTTTTCCAGGACTGGCAGAAAAACTACCGCATGACGGCGGCGTTCAAGGTGCTGGTCGCCGATGTCGAGTCCTACCTTATGGGGGTGCGCCACTGGCTGGAGCGTTTGGAGTTTGGGAGGCATCCGGAAGGGGAGTCGGCCGCCGAAGAGCAGGCCCTGTTGGAAACAGTCGCCCCCCGGATTTTAGGGGCCTTCAACGGCCGGCACGAGGAATTCGAGTCCATCCTCGCCGCCCTGCCGCCGGAATCACGCGACGTCCATCAGGAGTTTGTCCGTCGCCACTGGCATAAGCTTTTTTTAGGATCGCCGTTCGGCCATCGCACCTATCATAAACCCCTCGGACATGCGGGCGATTATGAGATGATGAACATGATCCACCGGAACCAGCCGGAGGGCCGCTCGCTTTTTGAAAAATTAATTCATCTCTTGCTGATGAGCCAGTGGCCGGCCAAATCCGTCCGCAACCGGATTGCTCATCTGGGCGAAACCCTCATCGCCGAGACCGCCCGCACCGCCCGCACCGGAAAAATCGCCCGCATCCTAAACGTCGGATGCGGTCCAGCCCGCGAAGTGCAGACCTTTCTGCGCTCCACCCCGCTGAGCAACCATTCGGCCTTCACCCTGGTGGATTTCAACGAGGAAACCCTGGCCTACACCGGGCGACAGCTGGTGGAGGCAAAACGCGAATGCGGCCGGCACGCCGAGATCCGCGCCCAGAAAATGTCGGTGCACGAGCTGTTAAAACGGACGCAGCGTCGGACCGGGCCGGCGGAAAAATTTGACCTGATCTACTGCGCGGGACTATTCGATTATCTGGCGCCCCAGACCTGCCGCGCCCTGATCGATCTCTGGTATGATTCCCTGCCGCCCGGCGGCCTGATGCTGATCGCAAACATGAATGACACCAAGCCCTTCCGCCATTTCATCGAGTGCATCTTGGACTGGCAGCTGATCTATCGCGACCGCCACCAACTCCTGTCCCTCGTCCCTGATCGCTGCCGGGCCGCCACGCGAGTAATGGCAGAGCCCACCTCGGTGAACCTCTTTCTCCACATACGCAAGCCGGACTGACATGCCCTTGATCCCCAAAGAATTATTTGCCGCCTATCAGGAGCACGATCGGGAAATCACTATCCGCAAAACCCGGTGGGGCTGCTGGCTGGGCATCGGGATGGTGCCGCTCTTCGGCGGGCTGGATTGGTATGTTTATCCGGATCACGCTTTTGATTTTTTCCTATTGCGGCTGCTCTGCTCAGCCTTGATGGCCGGGCTCGCCCTGGTCCTCTCCACCCCATTCGGAAAAAAATATTATCATTTTCAGGGCGGCGTCCTGCTCTTCCTGCCCTCGGCCACAATTGCCTGGATGATCGCTGCGACGGAAGGGAGCGCGTCCCCCTATTACGCGGGGCTCACGCTGGTGCTGCTGGTGCTGGCGGTGGTGCTGGACTGGCCATTCTGGCAGAGCGTCGCCTCGGTGGGACTGGTGCTCCTGCTCTACGTGTCGGCCTGCTGGTTTTCCCCCGCGGCCTTTGACGGAAGTCTGTTCCTCAGCAATTTATTTTTCCTGGTCTCTTCCGGAATCGCCATCATCGCCGGCACGTATTTCCACAGCCGGGTGCGCGCCCGGGAATTCGTCTCCCGCAGCGAGCTCGACCAAAGCCGCAAAGCGCTGGAGGTGAGCCTGCAACAGCTCAAAGAAAACGAGCTGCAACTGGTGCAATCTGAAAAGCTCGCGTCCCTGGGCCGCATGAGCGCCGGCATCATCCACGAAATCAATAACCCCCTGAATTTCGCCACCACCGGCCTGTTCACCCTGCGAAAAAAAGGGCGGCACCTCCCCGCGGAGCAACAGGCCGACTATACCGAAATCCTCACTGATGTCGAAGATGGCCTTAAGCGGGTGCAGACCATCGTCTCGGATCTGAGGATGTTCACGCATCCGGATACCGAACAGCAGGATGAAGTCGCGGTGGCTGAGGTGGCGACCTTGGCCTTGCGTTTCCTCAGCAATGAATGGCGGGACCGCGTGCAGATCGAACAGCAGCTGGCGGAACATCAAACCATCCGAGCCAATAAAAACAAGCTGATCCAAGTGCTGGTCAACCTGCTGCAAAATTCCCTGGATGCTCTGAAATCGAAACCCCCGACCCCCGGCGAGCCTCCCACCATCTGGATCAAAAGCCGCGTTGAAAATGGACAGAATCTTTTATCCGTCCGGGACAATGGCGGCGGCATCGACCCAAAACATCTGGACAAGATTTTTGACCCCTTCTTCACCACCCGGGAAGTCGGGGCCGGCATGGGGCTGGGCCTGAGCATCTGCTACCGCATCCTCCAGGAATCCGGCGGTAAAATCACCGTGCAATCCGAGCCGGGAAAATTCTGTGAGTTCACCCTCGCTTTTCCAGCCAGCCCCGCACCGACCGCTCACTGAGAACCGAACATGGCACCCCTCTACGACTACAAGAAATTCGCCATCCTCTACGTCGATGACGAGGAGAAATCGCTGAAGTATTTTGCGCGCGCCTTCGGCGACGAATTCCGCGTGTTCACAGCCCCGACTGCGCGGGAAGGCCTGACGCTGCTGGAGGCGCACGCTGATGAGATCGGCCTGCTGCTGACGGACCAGCGGATGCCCGGCGAAACCGGGGTCTGGCTGCTGGAGCGCGCCCGGCAGCTGCGTCCGCAAATCCTGAGAATCCTCGTGACCGCGTTTGCGGACTTCGACGCCGCCATCGCTGCAGTCAACAGCGGCGCGATCCACCGGTACATCCATAAGCCTTGGGATCCGCCGCAGCTGGAAGCCACCCTCCGTCAGGCTTTGGAGTTTTTCATGGTGCAGACCGAGCGCGACCAGCTGCTACACGAGAAAATGTCCGTGCTCCGAAACATGATGATCGCTGACCGCATCGTGAGCCTCGGGCTGCTGGCCGCCGGCCTAAGCCACCACATCCGGAATTCGATGGTGGCGGTGAAGACTTTTCTCGAGCTAGCGCCCCTCAAGCTGTCCGAGGAAAAAGCCAGCGGCGCCGGCCTGCGCGACCCCGATTTCTGGCGCGACTACCACCAAAACGCCCAGAGCCAGATCCAAAAAATCAACAGCCTGCTGGGCGACCTGCGGACCTCGGCCGATAGCTCCGCCACGACCCAGTTTGCGGACGACGTATCCCTGTCGGCCGCCGTCGGCGCCGCACTGGAAAAATTTCAGGCGCCGCTCGAGGCCCGAAAAATTACCGTGCAGAACACGATTCCGGAGTCGCTTCCTACACTGCGGGGGGAACGGCCCAAATTTTACCGGCTGTTTGAACTGTTGATCCAGGACGAGCTGGCGCTGCTGCCCGCCGGCAGCAGAATTGAGCTCTCGGCGGAATTACATCCGAACGGTGCCCGGCCGGAAATTATTTTTAAAATGAGCGATAACGGGCCCGGGCTGCCTCAGGAGGCGTTGAGCGTCATTTTGGATCCGTTCACGGCGCCGGCCGGGGCCCCGGCGGAATATGGCATCAATTTAATGGCCTGTTTTTTCATCGTCCACCATCACGGCGGCAGGATTGAGGCCAGGAACCAGCCGGGGGGCGGCAATGCTTTCACCCTGCATCTGCCGCTCCAACCCGAACCCGGATCCGCCTCCCCCGATGAATCGGCTTTTCTCCAGAAAGCACTGTTGAACGGGGGTCTCTGGGAGAAGCTGCTGGCCGGAGGATGATTCTCTCGCCCGACACGCTGGGCACTGCGGACAACTCGCGGAGGCATGTGCTGCTCCTCCTTCATGTGAGGCTCTGTCACCGGGGGCGCTGGGCGTATCGGGGCGCGTTGGATGAGCGCGGTTTTTCCACCGGGCGGGAAACCACGGCTCCGCGTCAGCCCAGAGGGCCGACACTGCCTTTTTAAGACAGGCTCTCATTCAAAAGCGGGCGTCCGAAAGTCGGGTGTTAGAAAACCGCTCTTCCGGTTTGAGGGAACTGACATCGCGTCCCCTTCTCCCCGGCGGCCGTCTAGGTGGATTCTTTAGGCACGGTAAACCCCTCGCCCCCGGCCGTCAGGCGCACCCGCCCATTGTTCCCCTCTCCGGGATGATTCACTGTTCAGCCCGTGAAACTGGTCTTGAAAAGTCCGAGTCAGGCGCCCTGTGAAGCAGGCAGGGATTTGAGCGTGGTGATCTCCTTCGATGGCGCCGCCACGGCCGGTAGGGCCTGTGAAGTGCTGAAACGGCTTGGTCGGAATCTCAAGAAAGAGAAGGGGAGCCTGTTTCATCAATGGTGGAACATTGAAACTCTGGCCTTCACCTCGTTGCGGGAACGGGCGGCGGTGGAAGCGGCGGGGGCGGACCTGATTCTGCTTGGCCTTCGCGGAGGCGGGGAACTGCCCGAGACGGTCGCCGCCTGGATCAAGCGGCTGATGGTCCTGCGCAAGGACCGACCCGGCGCGTTACTGGCCATCCTGGATTCGGACCGGAACAGCTCCGAGGCTTCGCAGGGGATGCTTTCACAACTCCAACAGGCGGGGGCGTCCGGACAAATGGAATTTTTCGCAACTCAAACCAAGGAGGGAAGGGCTGGGGGAGGGGTACGTCGGGCCACAGAAACTGCCCGACAATTCCTCCTGACGCGCCAAAGTGACTTGCCCTGCGCCTTATCGGGCAACAGAGGTGTATTTGACCGTTCTGGCGGAGAGGATTCATCCAAACAGCTCTTTTATGAAACCAATCACACAGGATAATGCCTCCTTGAATCATGATCAGATTACCCGCCTGGCGTGTCGGCTTTGGGAGTCGGATGGTTGCCAAAGCGAACGGGATCAGCATTGCTGGCTTGCGGCAGAGCGTCAGCTGCAAGCCCTCCGCCCGCCGAAGCGGGGCCGGATAAAGAAGGCGACCTCAAGCCGCCCCGTCCCTACGCCGGCCGGCCGGATTCCGCCCCGTCGGCGGCTCATGGCGGCACCATTCACCGCGACCCAACCGCGGAAACGAGCCTGATTCCATTTAACGCCTTCAACGAATGTCCCTCAACCGAATCCATTTTGAACCCGAATTCCGAAGCGAGCCTTTGCGGAAAATGGCAGGGACAGCGCGCTGCGCTGTCCGCGCCCGCCCGGAGCGTGCGGAACAAATGGTGCCAGGTTTCACGCGCCGCCATACTCGTTTCGCCGCCTGGCGCTGCGCTCGGCGACCGGGACGGCGCAGCGTGCCACCCCTGCCCCATTTAGGAATTTGGGTTGAACCGACTACGCTGCAAACGGCCGTGGCAATATTTCCCAGTCCTACCGCGGGTGCCGTCAAAATGAGGAATGTATCCAGAGGCGGTAGCGCGTTGATTCCGGCCCAGCTTGGCCGGGGATTTGGGAAGGGGATCCAATCCGGGTTGGAGCGACCGTGTTTTGAGGTGATGAATCAGAACAAGCTTGGGAAAAGCAAGATGGCGGGAGTGGCGGGGCTCGAACCCGTAACCTCTGCCGTGACAGGGCAGCGCTCTAACCAATTGAGCTACACCCCCGCGAAGGGGAAATTAAGGCTAAATAAATAAACGAGCAGCGTCAAGATTTGGTTGGGAAATTTGCAATAAAAAATATCCGGGCAGCAGACGCCAAGGAGGTGGGGGTGGGGAACCCCGCTGAAGAAACGTGCTGCTACCCGAATGGTGCCACACTACAACCGGTGGGACTTTTGTCAACAAGTTATCGGCCACCGGGAGGGCGACGATCAATTTCTTCAGAGCCTGTCTGAAAATGTGGCGGTAGGCCTCTTGCTAGCCGCTACCAACCCCGTGGAAAGATTCGCGCCGTTCCGCAGCGCCCCTTGGCGCCTTGGCGGTTCATTGTGACTGCATGGTTCCGGCTCAATTTGCAGTGGGTGGGTCGGTGGCCCCACTTTCCAGTTCAAATCCCCTCTGCCTCTCCACAGCATGAAACAGGGTCGAAATCCCGTGGACCCGTCCTCCGGCCGGGCTCCTTATTTTCGGAGCAATTCCCGCACATCCACCGCTTCCATGCCTGCCGCACGGAGCGCGATCATCCCCAAATCCGTGTCCTCATAGCCGCGGCAATGCTTGGGGTCAACGCCGATGCGCCGCGCGGCCTCCACAAAAATATCCGGCGCCGGCTTTTGATGCTCCACCATTTCGCTGGTCACCACGGCGTCGAACCAGTGGCGGATTTTTAAATGCTCCAGCACCTGCAGGATGACCGGCTGGGTGCCGCCAGAAGCCACCGCCATCGGGATTTTACCGTGATGCGCCCGGGCAATTTCCACCACGGCATGGATGGGCTCCACTTGGGACATCAACGGCAGATAGGCGGCTTCTTTTTCGTGGGCGGCTTGGAGGGGGTCGAAGGCCACGCCCTGTTCCCGGGCGAGCATTTTTAAAATGTCGCGCGTGGGCACCCCGCCCAGGGAATAAAAACGGTCTTCGGGAAAATGCAGCCGGTATTTGGCGGCAATCACCTGCCATGCGCCCCAGTGCAGCGGCATGGTGTCGGCCAGCGTGCCGTCGCAATCGAAAATGAGACCTCGGAGGGGCGCGGGAGAATTCATAATTTCAGGGCGGCCAGTTTCTGCTCCAAATCATGCGTCATTAGCAGCCCAATGAGCGGGTCCAAGTCCCCGTCGATGACGATGGAAAGGCTATAAAGCGTGACCTCGATGCGGTGATCTGTGATGCGGTTTTGGGGGAAATTGTAGGTGCGAATTTTTTCGCTGCGCTCGCCAGTGCCGACCTGGTCTTTGCGGTGCGCGGCATATTTCGCGTTTTCCTCGGCGATTTTCCGGTCAAGCAAGCGCGTGCGGAGCACGGTAAGGGCCTGGATCCGGTTTTTCTGCTGCGAACGCTGGTCGGCGCAACGGACAATCATCCCGGTGGGCTTGTGGATGATTTGCACCGCGGAATCGGTGGTGTTCACCCCCTGCCCGCCTTTCCCGGAGGCGCGGCAGACGTTGATTTCGATTTCATCGGGCTTGATTTCCACGTCCACCTCCTCGGCTTCCGGCAGCACGGCAACCGTGGCGGTGCTGGTGTGGATGCGACCCTGGGCCTCGGTGGCGGGCACGCGCTGGACGCGATGCACGCCGCTCTCGTACTTGAGCCGCTTGTAAACATCCGCGCCGGTCACCTCGAAGATGATCTCCCGGAAGCCGCCCAGATCGGACGGATTAGAATCCAGCGGCTCGACCTTCCAGGAGCGCGTCTCGGCGTAGCGGCAATACATCCGGAAAAGGTCGGCGGCGAAGAGCGCGGATTCCGAGCCCCCGGCCCCGGCCCGGATTTCCACGATGGTGTTGCGCGAATCGGTCGGGTCCGGCGGCACGAGGCCGAACTGGATTTGCTGCGCGAATTTCCCGGCCTCCGCTTCCAGACGCGTGACTTCGTCGCGCGCGAGCTGGGCCATTTCCGAGTCGGGCAGCTCGCTCTGGAGCAGGGCGCGGTTTTCGGCCAGCTGGTCCCGGGCTTTGAAAAAAGCGTCGCCGCCGGCGACCAATTCCTTGAGCCGCGAGTATTCCCGGGCCATTTCCTGGGCCCGCTGGGGGTTATCAAACGTGGCCGGATCGCTCAACGCGGCCTCGATCTCGATGAAGCGGCGGCGGAACTTTTCAATGTGTGGTTTTAAGTCCATGGCTCTGGCGGCCGCGGTCCGGGAATGCCTCCACCAAAAAGAAACCGCCCGCAATCCCTTTGAAGGGACCGCGGGCGGAAGGAAAGGGTGGCGCTAGGATTTTTTCTTCTTGGGCGCGGCCGCTGCGGCCTGAGCCGCCTGGGTCTTGGCAAGGCGTTGTTGAAATTTGTCCACGCGACCGGCGGTGTCCACGAACTTCTGCTGGCCCGTGTAAAAGGGATGGCAGGCGTTGCAGATGCCGATGATGATGGTCGAACGGGTGGAGCGGGTCTTGATCACGTTGCCGCAGGCGCACCGGATTTCCGCGTCATTGTATTTCGGATGTATGTCCGTCTTCATAATAAAAGGGGGGTCACGGTATCATGGATCGCTTGGATGACAAGAAGGATTTTTGAAGCTCTCGGGCTCGCGCCGCGGGGCAGTCCCGACGGCCGGCGATTTTATCTTTGCCCCGGCCGCACTAAAAAACTAGGCTACAGCCGGAGTGTCCGATGGTGTAATGGTAACACAGAGCCCTTTGAAGGCTTTATTCATGGTTCGAATCCATGTCGGACAACCACTGTCAATAATCCAATGACCTGCTCCTGGGCGCTCTCGAAGGAAGGTTTGTCCCCAATCTACTTTAAGTCAACCGGCTGCCGGCGGTTGCCTCAGGCGCTGGGCCGCGTATTAAAATAACCGGCGATGCGATGGCTGCAAACCAATCTAGCGGCGGCCTCTCATACGGATTAGCTATCATTTTCGGCGGAGATCAGCAGGGTGGGGACTTCGAGCTAGACCTAAGCCTGGTGCCGGAGATGCCGCAGCGTATCGAGCCCCAGCGCCATTTCCCCCTATGCCGCCCATAGGCTTCCGCCCCCGATTCAAGCTGCAAAGCCGAACCGACGCTTGACCTCGGCTCCGTCCAAGTTGAGAGATTCGGACACGAGCCGGGCCGCAACACGTTCGGCAGCCACCTTGACCATTTTGTCGAACTGATGTTCGGTCAGGCTGAGCCCGTCGTGCCGGATTTCCTGTATCCGCGCGCCGGCGGAGAGCAAATGCATCAGAAATTCCTCGGCCTCGACGGGATCATCGGTGAGGTGGGTGAAAACCCGCGAGGTATGGCGGGGCATGCCGATATAATCGATCGAGAATTTTTTAAGCATAATGAACCTGGGTTGATGGTTTAGGAACGGCACCTTGAACCCCCCTTCCTCGGGGCGCTTCTTGGTGAAAATAATGGCGAACCTGAGCCACAATTTGTGGCAGGGTCATTTTGTCCGCCGTTTGAAGAGTAAGGCGGGGCGGGCCAACTCGGACGTGGGAAAACCTTTTTTTCAGTTCCATCTTGGCCTCGCCAGGACCCAGTATCAAAATCTCGTCAGCAGACTGAAGATGCGGAAGGATTTTGTCGTAGTACCGCGCAAGATGGTCCTGATACTCCCGTTCGCGGACATCATCGGGCGGCACCTGTCCGCTTGCAATGGATACTGGGGTTGTTTCGCCGGGCGGTCGGCCGAGCCGGCGCTCCTGTTTTTGCACTCCGGACTCAATGTGTTGTATCTGTTCCCCGGTTTCGGTCAGGGTGACGAGGATCGCCTCCCGATGGTCGACCCATAGACCTGTTTTAATTTTCATAATGCCGCCTTTGGTTATCGTTTGATTGAAAGTTGTTTCTTCTTCGCCCGGATTCCAAAAGGGGGCTGCTCGAAAAACACCACGTCCAGATATGAGCCGCTTCCATTTTTAAATCCAGCCGCTGAAAATTGATTTTTCATGGTCTTGCGTCCTCCGTTTTTAAAGTTCCGCATCTTGATTCATTCGTCAAGGGGTACTGGAACCATGAATGTCAAAGTGAATACGGCGGTGACCCTGACCCTGTTGGGACTCGCCAATGAAGGGGGATGCAGGCGCCGCGCGAGGGGAGTGCCGCGCTCCTGCCGATTCTGTGAAAAGTTTAAGCGCCTTTGTATTCCGGCGCTCCCGATTTCGGGACATGGAATCGGTCCATCACCGGCCCCTCATCCGGGAGGGTTTGCCTCGCTGCCCGATTCCCCGGACTGGAACATTCCGGAGGAACGCAGTTGAGATTCGGTCCGCAAAATGACAGGCTGGGCCTGATTTATGGGCGTGAAAGTTAAAATATGCGGTGTCACCAGCGTCGCCGCTGCGCAAGCCGCCGCCGCTGCCGGCGCCGACATGATTGGCCTGATGTTTTACGAGGGCAGCCCCCGCCATGTGTCGCTGCCAACCGCTGCGGAAATCCATCGCGCCCTGCCGCCGTTCGTCCTGCGCGTCGGCGTCTTCGTCAATCCCTCCGAGGAACTTGTCCGTCGCGCCCTGGCTGACTGCGGCCTGAGCCTGCTGCAATTTCACGGCGATGAACCGTCGGATTTCTGCACGCAGTTCGGCGTGATGAGCTTGAAAGCCTTTCGCATCCGGGACGCGGGCTCCCTGGACGCCCTGGAGCCCTATCAGACGGATGCCTTTCTCCTGGATGCTTATTCTTCAACGGGGCGGGGCGGCACCGGCGAGCAGTTCAACTGGGATCTGGCCGTGGCGGCGCAGCGATTTGGAAAGCCGATTTTCCTCGCCGGCGGTCTGACGCCGGACAACGTGGCGGAGGCCGTGCGGCAGGTCCGGCCCTTCGCTGTGGACGTTTCCAGCGGGGTCGAGTCGGCTCCCGGAAAAAAAGACGATGCTAAAGTCCGCGCCTTTATCGCGGCCGCCCGCCAGGCTTCCACCTGATTTTTTGAAAGGCCCCGGCGGCGCGGCTTCGTGACCGCCCATGGCGGAAACAGGGGCAAGTAAAGTAAGGCAAAGGACAATGGGGGTGTGTCCCCACTGCTGGGGGTTGTTAGTGTGGGCATGAGGTTTCACCCTGATTCAGCATGATCATTGCCATCCCCTCCGAAACGCATCCGGGCGAGACGCGCACGCCGCTCACGCCGGAGGCGGTCGCAAAACTGGGGGCGCTCGGCGCGACGGTGACCGTGCAGGCGGGCCTCGGCCTGGGTGCGGGATTTTCCGATGCGTCCTATGCCCAGGCCGGCGCGGTTCTCACCGCGGACCGCGAAGGGCTCCTCCGTTCCGGCGACCTCGTGCTGCGGGTGCGCAAGCCGGCGATGGAGGAGGTGGCCTGGCTCAAGCGGGGTTCCATCCACATCAGCCTGCTGGATCCGTTTCAAGAAAAGGAGCTGGTCCGGAAAATCGCCGACGCCGGCGTCAGCGCCATCAGCATGGAGTTCATCCCGCGCACGACCCGCGCGCAAAAAATGGATGCGCTGTCGTCGCAGGCAAACCTGGCGGGTTACGAGGCGGCCATTCTGGCGGCGCGTTATGCCAATAAGATTTTCCCCATGCTTACCACCGCGGCGGGGACTCTCCTGCCGGCGAAAGTTTTTGTCCTGGGGGTCGGCGTCGCCGGATTGCAGGCCATTGCCACTGCCAAACGGCTCGGCGCCCGAGTCACCGCCTACGACACGCGGCCCGTCGTGGAGGAGCAGGTGAAATCGCTCGGGGCACAATTCCTCAAGATAGACCTCGGGGAGACCGGCCAGACGGCGGATGGCTACGCCCGGGCATTGACCGAGGCGCAGGTCTTGATTCAGCGCGAGGCGATGAAGAAAATCTGCGCGGATTCCGACGTGGTGATTGCCGCTGCCCAGGTCTTTGGCCGACGGGCGCCGGTTCTGATCACCGCCGAAATGCTGGATGCCATGAAGCCCGGCAGCGTGGTGGTGGACCTCGCCGTCGAAACCGGGGGCAATGTCGAAGGGGTCGCTTACGACCGCGTGCTGGAGCGCCACGGCGTGAAAATCGTCGGCCTCGCCAACCTCCCCTGCCGTGTGCCGCGGCATGCCAGTCAGGTGTATGCGGCCAACCTGGTGGCGCTTATTGAGACGTTCTGGGACCCGCCGACCCAGACCTTCGTCCTCCGGCGGGACGATGATATTCTCCGGGGCTGTCTGGTCACCCACGGCGGCCAGATTGTGAATGAAAAACTCCTCGCCGGTTCCCCCTAATTCTCTATGGACACCGACCTTCTCTTCATCTTCACCCTCACCGTCTTTATCGGCTTCGAGCTCATCTCCAAGGTGCCTTCGATGTTGCACACGCCGCTGATGTCGGGAACGAACGCCATCCACGGCATTATTTTGCTCGGGGGCGTTTTGGTTCTGACGGACGCGGGCACGCCGCTGGAACAGGGCCTGGGATTCACGGCCGTTGTGTTCGGGTCGGCCAACGTCTTCGGCGGCTTCATGGTCACGGACCGGATGCTGCAGATGTTCCGGAAAAGAAAGCCATGAACTCCGCCCCCGCCCTCCTCATCCTCGGCGTTTCGGTCCTGTTCATCCTCGGCATCAAGCTGCTGGCGTCGCCTCGGACGGCCCGCGCCGGCAATCTGGCGGCGGCGGCGGGCATGCTCATCGCCCTGCTGACATTGCATCACCCCGGCGGCGACTCGGTCTGGTCGCTGGGCTGGAATTTCAACCGCACTTTGATCGCTCTCGGTTTGGGCTTGGGCCTGGGCTTGGGTGCCTTGGGCGCCTACTCGGTGAAGATGACGGCCATGCCGCAGATGGTCGCCCTTTTCAACGGCCTGGGGGGCGGTGCGGCGGCGCTGGTCGCCGGGCTGGAATTCCGCCAGCCGGCCCATGAAAGCGAGCCGATCATCGGGGGCTCCCTGCTGTTCGCCGTGCTGATTGGTTCGCTCTCCTTCGCTGGCAGCGGCATCGCCTATATGAAACTGGAGGGGAAACTTGAAAAACCCCTGACCTTCCCCGGCCAGAAAATTCTAAACGGTCTCAGCCTCCTCGCCATCTTCGGCCTGTGCGGCTACCTCCTCTCCCACCCTTCCAGCAGCCCGGCATTTCTCATTCTGTGCGGCCTGGCCTTGTTCTTCGGCGTGGCGATGGTCCTGCCCATCGGCGGCGCGGACATGCCGGTGGTCATTTCCCTGCTGAATTCATTCACCGGCCTCGCGGTCGCGGCGGATGGGTTCGCCCTCCACAATCTGGCGATGGTCGTCGCCGGCACGCTGGTGGGCTCCTCCGGCACGCTGCTCACGCTGCACATGTGCCGGGCTATGAATCGCCCAGTTAAAAATGTCTTGTTCGGCGCGTTCGGGGCTGGCGCCGGTGCCGGTGCCGCCGGCAATACGGATCTCGCGGGCCGGGCCGTCAAACCCATCCAGAGCGATGAAGCCGCGCTCCTGCTGGCCAACGCGCAGCAGGTCGTCATCATTCCCGGCTATGGTATGGCCGTGGCACAGGCGCAGCACCAGGTGCGCGATCTCTCCGAAGCGCTTGGCCAGCGCGGCGTGGAAGTGCGCTTTGCCATTCACCCCGTGGCCGGCCGCATGCCCGGCCACATGAACGTGCTGCTCGCCGAGGCCGATGTCCCCTACGACCAGCTCTGCGAAATGGAGGTGGTCAATCCGCTGATGGCCCGCGTGGACGTGTGCCTGGTCATCGGCGCCAATGACGTGGTGAACCCCGCGGCCCGGGAGAATCCTGCAAGCCCGATTTATGGCATGCCCATTATTGACGCCGCGCGGGCCCGGACGGTTATCGTCCTGAAACGTTCCATGGCGACGGGTTTCGCCGGCATTGAGAATGAACTCTTCCACCGGGACAACGCCCGGATGCTCTTCGGCGATGCCAAAGCCACGCTGCAATCCCTGGTCACCGCGGTGCTGGCCAGTTGACGGTTCCCCGGCCTCTCCGGTTTGATTCCAGCGGTGGCGGAACAGAAAACCAACTTCGTAAATTCCCAAAAACTCTCGATTGCTCTCGGCGGAAATAGGGTTAAGATGAACTTGCCCTTTATGAATACCAACGCAAATCCGATTTCGTCAAAGCCTTCCGTGGACAATGCGGCATGGAAAGAGATTGTCCTCAAATACCAGAAGCCCTCGGTCTGGCGGGCCCTCTGGCAGATTGCCAACACGATCATCCCGTTTGGGCTGGCCTGGTATCTGATGTATTTGAGTCTGCCGGTGTCTTGGTGGCTGGTGGTGCCGCTGGCCGTGCTCGCGGGCGGGCTGATGGTCCGCGTGTTCATCATTTTTCACGACTGCGGCCACGGCTCCTATTTCAAATCCCGGGTTGCCAATGACGCGGTGGGATTCATCACCGGCATCCTGACCTTCACTCCCTACTATCACTGGCGCTGGGAACACGCCATCCACCACAGCAGCGCGGGAGATCTGGACAAGCGCGGCACGGGCGATGTGTGGACCATGACGGTGCAGGAATATCTGGAATCGTCCCGCTGGAAAAAATTCTCTTACCGGCTGGCCCGCAACCCCTTTATCCTGTTTGTCATCGCGCCGCTATTTCTGTTCGCCATTCATCAGCGGTTTCCTTCGTCCAAAGCCAGCCAGCGGGAGCGGCATTCCGTCTATGCCATGAACGCGGCCATCCTGGCCATGGCAACGGGGCTGAGCTTGGTGTTCGGCGTCAAGGCCTACCTGTTGATCCAGCTGATCATCCTCATGGTCGCCGGCGGCGTGGGCGTCTGGATGTTTTATGTGCAGCACCAGTTTGAAGACGTCTACTGGGAACGCGGCGAGGACTGGAGCTATGTCTCGGCCGCCCTGGAAGGCAGCTCCTTTTACAAGCTGCCCCGCGTGCTGCAATGGTTCTCCGGCAACATCGGCTTCCATCATATCCATCATCTGAGCCCGCGCATTCCCAATTACAACCTGGAAAAATGTCATCAGGCCGATCCGCTGTTCCAGCAGGTGAAGCCCATCACCCTGCTCGCCAGCTTCAAATCCGCCACCTACCGGCTGTGGGACGAAAAAAATAAGAAGCTAGTCGGCTATCGGCACCTCCGGGAACTGCGCAAACAGCAGGCCCAGCCCCAGTAATTGCCTCCGGCCCATCATCCGTCCGCGAAAGGTCTGATCCGCACGGATTAAACCGGATTTCGAAACTGGGTCTTGCTCAGCAGGGTAGATGACAGCCCGCGGCGCTGTCCCCGCCCGCGCCGAGCGGGACCAAAGATATGGCTGCCCCTCTCCCCAGCCCTCTCCCCGCTCAAGCTTTCGCGGGGCGAGGGGGAGGACCTGCGGTAGAGCCTGACCTGCCTCGTTCGGCGGCCTCAAGGGGTTCATTTCAAACTCCATTCTGAAGGGGAGCTGGAAATGAAGCGGCGCGGTTCGGCTGCTACTCCCTCTCTTCCATGAAATGGAGGAGAGGGCTGGGGAGAGGAGGCGCGGCTTTATCCGTTCGAAGGGCCGCAAGAGCCGGGCCCACTTCGGAAGTCGGGTTAAAATGATTCCCGGCCGTGGCCCAAATAAAATTCTTTGCGCGTCCCGCGCCTTTCCCTGAGAATAAGCCGCATGAGCTCCGTCGCCTCAGAATCGCTGCCCGATGCCACTGGCCACTTTGGCCCGTTCGGTGGACGCTATGTGCCCGAGACCCTGATGCATCCGCTTCAGGAATTGGAGCAGGAATATTTCCGCGCCCAAGCCGACCCGGCTTTCCAGAAGGAGCTGTCGTATTATCTCCGGGAATTTTGCGGCCGCCCCACGCCGCTTTACTGGGCGGAGCGCCTGACCCGGGAACTGGGCGGGGCGAAAATTTATCTCAAGCGCGAGGACCTCGTGCACACCGGGGCCCACAAGATTAATAACGCCCTTGGCCAAATCCTGCTGGCCCGCCGCATGGGCAAGACCCGCATCATCGCCGAGACCGGCGCGGGCCAGCACGGCGTCGCCACCGCCACGGTGTCCGCCATGTTCGGGATGAAATGCGTCATCTACATGGGCGCCGTGGATTGCGAGCGCCAGATGCTGAATGTGTATCGGATGAAGATGCTCGGCGCGGAGGTCGTGCCAGTGCACGCGGGTCAGAAGACCCTGAAAGAGGCCGTGAACGAGGCCATGCGCGACTGGGTGACGAACCTTCGCCACACGCATTATATTCTCGGCACGGCCTATGGCGCGCATCCGTATCCGCTCATAGTGCGCAATTTTCAGCGCGTCATGGGCGACGAGGCGCGCGCGCAGATTTTGAAAAAGGAGGGGCGCCTGCCCGACATGCTCATCGCCTGTGTCGGCGGCGGCTCCAACGCCATTGGCCTGTTCTATCCGTTCCTCGAGGATGCGTCCGTGAAGCTGGTGGGCGTGGAGGCCGGCGGTCTCGGCATCCGGCCCGAGCAGCACGCGGCGCGGTTCCAGGGCGGCTCCCTCGGCGTGCTGCAGGGCACGCGCAGCTACATTTTACAGGATGAATTCGGCCAGATCCAATCCACCCACAGCGTCAGCGCCGGACTGGACTACGCCGCCGTCGGCCCGGAACACGCCTGGCTCCGCGATGCCCGCCGCGCCGAATACAGCTATGCCACCGACGACAAGGCGCTCGAGGCGTTCATGAAACTCGCGCGGCTGGAGGGCATCATCCCCGCATTGGAAAGCGCCCACGCCGTGGCCGAGTGCCTGGTGCGCGCCCCCAAAATGCCCCAGGACGCCCTTATCATCGTCAACATCTCTGGCCGCGGCGACAAGGATGTGGCGCAGGTGGCTGACAAGATTGGATTGCAGATGCCGCAGTGAACCCCGCGGATAATTCGGGAGCACCGGTGCGGTCTTCGGCACCTCGATTCTCGGATCGATATCACAAAACTCCTGTTAAATTTGAGAATGACGGGTTCGGAGGTCCGGAAAAATCTTGCATCTGCGCGCCGGTAATTTAGCATGGGCGTCTGCGTGGGTTGGTAGCTCAGTCGGTAGAGCAGTGCCCTTTTAAGGCATTGGTCGAGGGTTCGAGTCCCTCCCAACCCACCATCCTCCCCATCGTTCCCGTTCTTTCCGGCATATTACCAGCGTCACCATCCTGCGGCCGGGGTGCGGCCGTCTCCCGGCTCATCAGGGGGGTTTTATCGGGTTTCAATGGCGATATTTTCTTGGAGTGCCAATAAGTTGTTCTTTTACCTTGCGGCTGGAAGGAAAAAGCTGGAGAAGAAACGGTGAAATTGCAACCGGAGTCAATCGCAGGGGGGCCGTGGAGGCTCCGGCTCCGGCAGAACACCTCGAGTGCTTGCGCAACAAAATGAATCCGCTGATCACGAATGACACTAATCCGCGCGGGCCCGAAAGCGGGGGCATCGCAGCGCAATGCCCCCGTCCGCTTCCGCGTTCGGGTTAAACCCAATCACCCCGGCCAGCATGAACCGCGCGCAACACAAATTAGCTGGAGGAATGAATTTTCCCGGGCGACTGGCCCTGTTGGTTTTTTTGGGATGGTCTTTGCTCTCCGCCCGCGGGGCCACCAATTTGAGCGTCTGGGCTTATCCCGGCCCGAGCGGGCGGATGATCCGTCAGCCGGATGCGCAGGGCAATCGGGTGTTGGATTACTCCGGCGTCGGCTACAAAGGCGGTGGGGTGGCGATTCCCAATGTCATTGCCAAAACAAATCTTTCTGCCGTGGCGGGCGACAACGGCGCGCGCATCCAGGCAGCCCTCAATTATGTTTCCGGTCTGCCGCTCGATGCCAACGGCTTTCGGGGGGCGGTGCAGCTCGCGCCCGGTTTTTATCCGGTATCCAACACGTTGGTCATTGCCGCGAGCGGCGTGGTGCTGCGCGGGGCCGGGGAGGGCGGCAACACGAATGACAACACGGTTCTCTACGCGACCTATGTGGGCACCGCTCAGCCCAGCCTGATTCTTTTTTCCAACTCATCGGTCTACACCTCGCTCGCGACGCACACCATCACGAATGTTTACGTCCCGGCTGGCGCGCGTAGTTTCAACGTGGACGGCGCAAGCGGTTTTTCCGCCGGCACAACCGTGTTTGTCCATCGGCCCAGCACATCGCTTTGGATCACCAACCTCGGTATGAATCTGGTCACGCCGGCGTGGACGGCAGGGAGCTTTGATATATATCCCGACCGCACCATCACGCGCATTGAGGGCAACGCGGTCACGCTGGATGCGCCGCTGACCTGCGCCGTGGAGCAACAATACGGCGGCGGAACCATTTTCAGCTACGCGTGGCCGGGGCGCATGACGAATGTGGGCGTGGAAAACCTGCGGGGGATTTCCTGTTTCAACCCGCTGGTGGTCACCAACACCAGTGCCGCCGCCAATTACCCTTCGGATGAAAACCACGCCTGGGAACTCGTCAGTTTTGAAGGCGCGATTGCCAACGGCTGGGCGCGCAACATCACCGCCAGTAATTTTGCCTACGCATGCGTGTCGCTCTCCGGCACCTCCGCCTCCAAGCCGGGCGTGCGCAACATCACCGTGCGCGACTGCACCTCGCTGGATCCGGTCTCGGAAATCACCGGCGGCCGCCGCTACGCATTCGTTATGAACGACAGTCAATTTTGCCTGGTCCAAAACTGCTACACACGGAATGACCGCCACCAGTTCGTCATGCAATCGCTCACGGTCGGCCCCAACGTATTCGTGGATGGACTGAGTGACATTCCGTGGAGCGAAGCCGGCCCGCATTTCCGTTGGGCCACCGGGGCCATTTGGGACGGCGTCACCGTCAACGGCGATTACCTGGCCGTGCGTAATCGCGGCAACCAGGGGACCAGCCACGGCTGGGCCGGGGCGAACGACGTGGTGTGGAATTCCAAGGCGGATGGGCTCATCGTGGAGAACCCGCCCACCGCCCGCAACTGGCTGATCGGCAGCGTCGGTTCGCTGGTGAACAATTCCTACGCCATTCCATATCCTGCGCCGGCGGGTACCTACGACTCGCTGGGCACCAATGTCTTTCCCAACAGCCTCTATTATGCGCAGCTGCAAGACCGGCTGGCTGACCCGAATCTTGAGACCCGCGAATACTGGGCCGGCGACCTTGACCAGTTCGTGACCGCCAGCCCCACCGGCGACGTGGCAAACGTGGATTCCGAATGGCGCAGCAGCGTGCAAGCCGCAGCGGGTGGCGCGGCGGTGAACGGGTTTGATTTTGTGGGCACGAACCAATGGATTCCGTTCACGTTCAGTTTCTCGTTATCCGCCACCGACCGGATCGTCGGCGCCACCCTCGCGCTGGCACTGCGCTCGGTCAGCGGCACTGCTTCCAACGCAGCGCTCTACCTCGACTCCCTCGCCAGCAGCAATCGTTTCTCCAGCCTTGGCTGGACACCCATCCGTTCCGGCACCAACACGACGGTTCGTGTTCTCGACCTCGGCGACCAGCTCAATTTGCTTACCAATGGAATCTTGAATGTGGCGGTCGCCGGCGACGTGGGCATCGACTGGGCCATGCTGGAGTTCCAGGTCGCGCCGGTTCAGACGCTTTACACCAACTCCATCCTGCCGGTGGCCGACGCTTACGTCCGCGGCGGCACCAGCTCCGTTTTGAACTTTGGCTCAGGCACCACCCTTGACATCAAGGGCGACCCCTTAGCCAATAATCAGCGTCAGGCCTATTTGCGCTGGAACCTTGCCGGATACTCCGCAACTGTCCTGCAGGCACGCATCCGGCTGACGCCGGTCAGCGTCGAGACCAATGGCGTCGAAAACGGCCTGACTCTCGTGACCAACAACAATTGGAGCGAAAGCACGGTCAACTGGACCAACCAGCCGGGCGGCGGCAAACGGTTCGCCACCTGGATCCCCGCCGCGAATGTGCCCATCGAAGTCGTCGTCACGCCGCAGGTCCAAGCGGCGCTGGCGGCCGACGGCCAGCTATCGTTGGAATTGTTTTCGCTGGCCACCAACTCCGCCTCGGGTCTGGTGAGCTATGCCGCGCGGGGAAACGCCGACGCCGCCTATCAGCCCCAACTCCTGCTGCTTTACTCGAACACCGTCCCCGCCTTTTCGGGGCTGACCAACGCATCCATCATTTACGGAGCCACGAATGTGATATTATCCGGCTTGCTGAACGGAACGAACGGCGGAACGCCGGTTTATCCGGCCAGCGGCGAAACGGTCAGCGCCAGCATCAACGGTCGCACGGTCAACGGAACGGTGACCAACAGCGCGGGCAGATTCTCCATCAATTACAGCGACGCCTCACTGGCCACCAATGGCGTCAGCGGCTCTCCTTGCACCATCTCCTACAGCTATGGTGGCAATAACGCTTCCCTGACTGCGGCCGGCAATGACACGAGCACCACGCTGACCGTCACTCCAGCGCCAGTGACGATTCTCGCGGGCCTTAGCGCCAACCCTAAAGCTTACGATGGTACCGCGACTGCGACCATCAGTTCAAACGGTGTGGTGTTGAGCGGAGTCATCACCGCCGACGCGAATTTTGTGGCGTTGTCCACCAGCGGTTATACGGCCACGTTCAACGATGCCAGCGTGGGCAGCAACAAGCCGGTGGCCATAAGCGGCCTGAGTCTGACCGGCACCCGCGCGACCCATTACACGTTGATTCAGCCAACCTACCTGACCGCCAGCATCTCCAACGCATACAGCCTGCCGCTGCTGTCTATTTTTGCCAGTCACACCAATAAAGTCTACGGCCAGACCCTGACCTTCGCCGGGACGGAATTCACGACAACAGGACTCACCAACGGCGACACGGTGGCGAGCGTGACATTGACCAGTAGCGGGGCGATGAACACGGCCGATGCGGGCAGTTACAGTATTGCTGCGACCAATGCGGTGGGCAGCGGTCTGGGGAATTATGCGATAACTTATGTCAGCGGCACGCTGACGGTAGCTCAGGCGGTTACGGCTTTCAGCAATCTAACACCCAGCCAGGCCATTCCGGTTGGCACCGCCAACCGGGTGCTCACAGGGAACGTGGCGGCTGCCGGACCGATCTACCCCACCAACGGGGCGCCAGTCAACGTCACCATCAATGGCAGCACCCAAACCGCTAATGTCACCAATGGCAGCTTTTCGGTTCTCCTGAATACGGCGGGCATTCCTGCAGCCGGTGCGGCTTACACCCTCACGTATGCCTACGCGGGAAATATTAATTTTGTTGGAAACACGAACAGCAGCACCACGCTGGCGTTCTACAATCCCACGAATCTTTTCGTCTGGACCGGCGCCAGCGGCACAGACTTGAGCTGGTCCACCTTCGGCAACTGGTCTCCCGTCGGGGTGCCCGGCAACAGTTCGACCGTGCTGTTCACCAACGCCGGCACCGCCACCAGTGCCACGGCATCCAACAACGTGGTCACCGCCAGCGTGACGGTGAAGTCACTGGCTTACAGCCAGACCAATAATATTCATCATACTTTCATCAATCCGGGAGCCACCCTGACAGTGTCAAACCCGGCTGCCACCAACTTATTTTTTATCGGGACGGACGCGGATCTCGGGAAAGACGCGCAGTTGACCAACACCCTATCGGGCGCCGGCGGCGCGCTGGTCATTCTCAGCACCAACCCCTATTCCGCCCTCGTGATTCGTCAGGCCAGTGCGACGGCCGGCCTGCATAACGCCTCGCTGGACATGTCCGGCCTGGACAATTTCAATTGCCGGGTTGGAAGCATTCAGATTGGAGTCCAAGGGCCGATCAACCGGGCCGCTGGCACCTGGCTGCTGGCAAAGACCAACGCGATTGTCCTTTCGGGCGCCGGCACGGCGCTGGACATCGGGGATCTCGGCGGGAACGGAGGCCGGGGCATCTTGCAATTGGGATACACCAACGCCGTCTCTGTGGATGCCATTAAGGTTGCCGGCCAGAAATCGTCGGGCATCTTGCAGTTCAATCCCGATGTCACCAACCGCAATCCGGTGTTCTACCTGCGCGGCAACACCAACGCCCGGGTGGCCTTGTTCGCCCTCGGCGATAACAGCACCACCAGCGGCAGCGGCAGCGCCTCCACCGGCACGGTGGATTTAAGCGGCGGCACCCTGGATGCGCAGGTGGATGCGCTTTACGTCGGCCGCAGTCAGAGCGCACCATCCGGACTTGGGGTGGCTACGGGAACCTGGACGTTCACTCGGGGAACTCTCAACGTGAACACATTGGAAGTGGCGTATCAAGTGGCCGGCACCAACCTCGTCACCGTTTTCGGCACGGTGAATGTCAGCGGCTCCGCCAGTCTGGTGGTGAATGCCTCCTTGCGGCTGGGGCGTCCCACGGCGGCCACGAATCAACCCGTGGCCGTGCTCAACATCAGCGGTGGAACCGTGCAGGCCAATCAGGTGGTGACGGAAAGCACGAATACGACGATCACTATCACCAGCGGCACCCTGCTGGCCAGCAATACGATCGGCACTGCAGCGGCACCGCTGGGAACTTTGAACCTATCCGGCTCGGTGCTGCAGTTGGCGCCGGTCACCGGCAGCACCAATGTCTCTGTCAAAACCCTGACCACCGCGAGCGCAACCAGTAATTGGATCTGCATTACTGCCCTGCCAAGTATCACGAACTATCCAGTCCAGTTCAGGTTGATCAAATATGCGACGTTCAATAGCAACGCCAATTTCAGCCTGGGCCCGCTGCCGACGGCCAATTCCCTGTCCTATCAGGGGTATCTCTCCAACAACGTGGCCGGTGGCAGCATTGATCTGGTGATCATCACCAACGGGCCGCCGCCGGTGGTGGAGCCGCAGTTCACCTTCGTCGGGATGGGCGGTGACGGGAGTTTCAACATGTCCGGCACCGGCCCCACCAACGCCAGTTACCGTATCCTGGCCGCGACAAATCTGGGGCTGCCGTTCAGCAGCTGGACGCCGATGGTGACCGGCGTTTTTAACGGGGGGATCTTCAATTTCACCGACGTCCTGGCGACAAATTTTCCCGCGCGGTTTTATCGGGCGGTCACGCCTTGAATCGCCCTATCCGGCTTAATCCGTCGCCCTGTCCTCGAGCTTTTTTTGAATTTGCGGGTTCAGCTCCACCGCCAGGGAGTGTCGCCAGGCACCCGCCGCCTGCTCGCGCTGGTGGAGGGCGGCATACACATCGCCCAGGTGATCATAGAGGGACGAGTCCGGACGGCTTGAATTTTCAATCGCCAGGAGCAGATAATCCAACGCCTCGCGCGGCCGGTTTAGTCTGTAGAGCACCCACCCCAGGCTGTCGAGGAAGACGGCATTCTTGGGCTCGAGCCGGACAGCTTTCTCAATCAGGGCATGGGCCTGGTCAAGGTTTTCGCCTCGCGCGGCCCAGAGGTAGCCGAGGTTGTTGAGGGCGGCGGCGAAATCAGGTTTGAGGCGGATGGCTTCCTGATATTGGGGGATGGCTTCCTCGGTCCGCCCCTTTTTTTGAAGGGCGTTGCCGAGGTTGTTGCGAAAGCCGGCGCTGGCAGGCTCCAGGCGGACGGCGGTGAGGAATTCCAGGAGGGCACCATCGCTGTCGCCTTTCTTGTCAAGCACCAGTCCCAACTCATTGTGCACTTCGGGGTAATGAGGCAGTAAACGGATGGCTTCCTGGAATTGGCGGAGGGCGCCATCGCTGTCGCCTTTCTTGTCGAGCACCATGCCAAGCAAGCACTGAGCCACGTAGTTATTGGTCGTGATTCCGATGGCATGGCGGAACAGGGTTTCGCTGTCCTGCCAATAACGGAGCTGTTGCCGGGTCAAGGCGAGGCAGAGGAGCATGATTGTCAGGCCTGTCGCCGCAAAGGCCGCCCTCTGCCGCCAGTGTTGGGCGAGCGCACCGGCGCTCCAGACCGCCAGAATCAGGATTCCCAGCGATGGTATGTAGTGATTGCCGGCAAACGACGCAACCCTTGTCAGTATTGTTTTTTGTGATGGTTTGAGGGCGCGAATGTTCGCGTGGTGATTGAACATTTGCAGGGTTTTTTGAGTCTGACTCTGCAACATTCGCTGTTCATCTCTGCCATGCGCCATCATTTTCAAACCCAGCCCGATCTGCAAATCACGCCCATCG
>Ga0209086_10000322_pt1 | contig 41466 bp, 37 predicted proteins | sample M_130207_XF_Meta_FD_187312 | JGI IMG/M metagenome (GOLD analysis project Ga0209086, IMG submission 187312) | Freshwater microbial communities from Lake Montjoie, Canada to study carbon cycling - M_130207_XF_MetaG (SPAdes) (version 2) | ecosystem: Environmental > Aquatic > Freshwater > Lake... | reverse complement strand
GGTGTTCTCTGCGCTAGGCCATATCTCGGTATTGTTCGTCGGCACTTCTTCGATATTGTCCGAAATCGGAGAGCGGGTGTCTTTGCGCCCGGAACTGGGGTTGCAGATTCTCGGCTACGTCGACGATGGGAGCGGCGACGCGCTGGCCAAGCACATCCCGCGTTTAGGCTCGATCGATGAGTTGCGAGCGGTGACCGCACGAACAAAACCGGACCGAATTATTGTCGGGATGTCCCAGAGACGGGAGGTAATGCCTATTTACGAGCTGTTAGATATCCGGCTCTCTGGAGTTCACGTCGAAGAGGCCTCTCTTCTGTACGAGACCACTTTCGGGAGGGTTTCGACCCGTGATCTTCGCCCTTCGCAACTGGTGTTTTCAAGTGAACTGGGTCCTGCGCCGCGCAGTGTCGCCGTGCAGGGCTTTTACTCCTGGGTGTTGGCGCTGATCGGGTTAACGGTGCTGTCCCCTGTCATGTTGGTGGTTGCGTTGCTTGTGCGCCTCACCTCGCCGGGCCCCATTTTTCATCGGCAAACGAGAGTGGGACTGAAGGATGTTCCGTTTACCGTCTTTAAGTTCCGCTCGATGCGAGCCGACGCCGAAGCCAGAACGGGAGCCGTGTGGGCGTCGAGGAATGACCCACGGATCACGTCGATCGGCAAATACCTTCGCCTGTTTCGGCTGGACGAACTGCCCCAATTCTTTAATGTTTTGCGGGGCGACATGAGTTTCGTGGGACCCCGTCCGGAGCGACCGGAGTTCGTTCAAGCTCTAACGGAGAAGATTCCATTTTACCGGCAGCGCCATTTTGTGAAGCCCGGCATTACCGGGTGGGCGCAGATCAATCACAAGTACGGCGATACGGTCGAAGATACGATCACTAAGCTCGAGTACGATTTGTACTACATAAAGCACCTGTCTCCGTCACTCGACCTGTACATTATCGTGAACAGCTTGAAGACAGTGATTTTGGGGAGAGGGGCGCAATAATGGTGACCCAGGAGCTGGCGAATTTGACCTGTGGAGCGCTAGCGTTTACAATCGAATAGAGCTCCTTTGAGCGGGGGTAACTCAATGGTAGAGTCTCAGCCTTCCAAGCTGTTGGTTGCGAGTTCGAATCTCGTCTCCCGCTCCAATCCATCTTCCGTATCGGGTAGTACGAAGGTGCTCGAATGGGATAACTCTGGTGCGCCTTTCGATTCTTGTCCCGGTATATAACGAGAGAGCTGTAGTTCGGGCTAGTTTGGCAAAAGTATTGGAATCTCCATTGCCCGAGGGTCTTGAGCGGGAGGTTATTCTAGTAGACGATTGCTCTACGGATGGCACGGGCGATATCCTCGAAGCATTTGTGGTGACGCATCCGGAAATCAAGTTGTTTCGGAAGTCGAAAAACGAGGGTAAGGGCGCAGCGATTCGGACGGCGCTGAGCCACGCCACGGGCGATTTTGTTCTGGTACAGGACGCAGACTTAGAGTACGACCCCGGCGAGTATAGCGTTCTACTGAAGCCGCTGCTCGAGGGCCGCGCCGATGCGGTTTTCGGATCCCGCTACATGGCGGGAGAACAGCGCCGGGTTCTGCGTTTTTGGCATTCGATGATCAATCACACGATCACGCTCATCTGCAACATGTTCTCCGATCTCCATTGCACCGATATTGAAACCTGCTACAAGGTATTCCGGACGGACCTGCTGAAGAGCATTCCGATCCGCTCGGATCGCTTCGGCTTTGAACCCGAAATCACGATGAAGACATCCAAGCGCAAGTTGCGCGTGTATGAGGTGCCCATCAGTTACCACGGGCGAACGTTTGAGGAAGGCAAGAAGATTGGGTGGAAGGATGGGGTTAAAGCCCTCGGCGTGATCCTATACTTCTGGCTGGTCGACGACCTTTACGCGGAAAACTATGGTCGTCAGCACCTCAATAATCTAACCGGCACGCCCCAGTACATCTCCTGGGCAACAACGATGCTGCGACCCCACCTGGGTGATCGGGTAGTCGAACTCGGAGCTGGCATCGGCGATTTCACGGGGCGACTGATGAGCCGCAAGATCGACTATTTTGCCTGCGAGGACGAAGCTGTCTACCTCCACGCATTGCGCAATCGCTTTCTGAAAACGCCGAGCGTTCACGTACTGGAGCTCAATCCGGCAGCCACCAAACATTTCGAGCAGCTGCCTTCGGGCTTGGATACTGCGCTTGCAATCAATGTGCTCGAGTCCATGGCCGACCCGGCGGCGCTCCTGGCGCAGTTGGCCGAAAAGCTCTCGCCCGGTGGCAGTATCGTTTTGCTGGTGCCGCATGGCCCGGCTCTGTTTGGTTCCCTCGACCGCGAGATGGGCTATCTGCGACGATTCAGTCGAGCCGACATGACCAAGCTTTTCGAGTCCGTCGGCATGACGATGGAGTCGACCAGAACTTTCAACCGGTTGGGGACATTGGCTTGGTGGACGAATTCAAGGGTCTTGGGGAGCCGCCGCATCTCGCGGATCACCTTAAAGATCTTCGACAAGACGGTGTGGCTTTTGCGTTTGATCGATCGCTTCATTCCCTTACCGGGATTGACGATGGTCGCGGTGGGCCGCAAGCCGGGAAGCCAGGAAAAGTAATGCGGGCGCTGCTGCTCGATTATACGGAGCGGCGATTGCGACTCGACAACCGCGTGGCGGAGCCGCCGGAAGGCGAAGTGTATCTTCGTGTACTAGAGTGTGGGATTTGCGGGACAGACCGCGATTTGGCGGCGTTCGATTTCGGTGCGCCGCCGGCTTCGGAGTCGGCCCTCATTCTCGGTCACGAGGCGGTGGCTATGGTCGAACGATCGACGCATTCGCGATTTCGGGCGGGCGACTACGTCGTCCCGTCGGTTCGCCGGGCTTGTTCGGGCTCCTGTGCTTCGTGTTCGGCGGGGCGGCGGGATTTGTGTCTCACGGGAGATTATCGGGAACGAGGAATTGTCGGGCTCCACGGTTACTGCGCCGAATGGGCGGTGGATCGGGCGGAGGATTTGTTTCCCGTGCCGACCAGTTTGGTGGATGTAGCGGTTCTGGTGGAGCCGATGAGCGTGGTGGAGAAGGCCTATGCGCAGGCCGCTCGGTTGCATTTGGGCGAAACTCGATCCGTCGTGATTTTAGGAGCCGGTGCGGTTGGGATTCTGGCGGCCTGGGCCGGTTTGCAGCGGGGATGGCAGGTAACCGTGGTTTCTCAGGAGCCGGAGAATAGCCTGCGGGGGTGTCTTTTACGCTCGGCGGGCGTTACTTTTCTCAATCGTTTGCCCGGGATGGTCGCCGACATTGTGATTGAAGCGTGCGGTTCGGCGCCCCTGGCGTCTGCGGCAATCGGGTGTTTGCGGCCACTGGGAGTTATGATTGTGCTGGGCGCGCGGAACGAGGTCGTGCGCCTGCCGTTTCTGGATCTGATTGTAGGCAATCGGATTCTGGCGGGCAGTGTGAACGCCGCGCCGGACGATTTCCGTCGGGCGATCGCAACGCTCGGGGCGACCGAACCGAGTTGGCTTGCGGCGATGATCGAACGTCGACCCCTAGACCGCGCGGTCGAGTCGATCACTTCTCCCGGGGGCGATGCAATCAAGGTAGTTCACCGCTTACACTAGGAGATGGATGAGTTATCTATTTCGGCAGGCGATCTGCAATGAAGTTTTCCAAGGTTGGGATTTTGCCGAGCAGTGCCGGACGATTAAGCGTCTCGGTTACGCCGGAATTGAAATCGCCCATTTCACGCTGGCGGACGACCCGGCTTCGATCTCTCCCGGACGCCGCCGGGAACTCGTCGACATTATGGCGAGCGAGGGGTTGGAATTTGTCGGGCTGCATTGGCTGATGGTGGCCCCGAAGGGTCTCCATGTGACGACGCCAGACATGGCTTTGCGAGCGCGGAGTTGGCTGCATATCGCTACTTTGATCGACCTTTGCGGCGATCTTGGTGGCGGCAAGATGATTTTTGGTTCTCCGGCGCAGCGAAAATCTGTCGGAGGCTCGGACAAGCCAACCTCGACGGCGCACTACGTCGAAGGCTTGCGGCGGGCGGCTGAACATGCGTCCTCGCGGGCGGTCACGTTGCTGATGGAGCCGCTACCGCCACACGACACCGACGTCTTGAACACGCTCGAAGAAGCATCTGGTTACGTCGCCTCCATCGCCAGTCCAGCCGTTCAAACGATGTACGACTCCCATAACGCTGTTAAGGAAGTGGAATCGCACGAAGTCCTGGTCGACCGTCATTTTGATATCATTCGCCACATTCATGTCAACGAGATGGACGGCAGACACCCCGGCACGGGGGACTGGGACTTTAAACCAGTGTTGAGGACCTTGGCCAAGCGCGGCTATCAGGGGTGGATTTCGATGGAGGCGTTCGATTTTAGCGCCGGTGCCGAGAAAATTGCTAACGATTCGTTACGTTACCTAGAGGCGGAAATCAGCAAACTATGAGACCGAAATTCGTAGTCACCGGCGGCGCTGGATTCATTGGCTCGTCGATTGTGCGGGCGTTGCTCGCCGAGGGGGCTGACCGGGTAGCGGTGGTGGATAACTTAACCAGCGGTAAGCTGGCGAATTTGGAAGCGGTTCAGGACCGGGTGGAAACCCACATTTCCGACATTCGCGACTACCAGGAGATGAAGGATATCTTCTCCGGGGCAGAAATCGTTTGGCATCTTGCCGCGATTCCTTCTGTGCCTCGCTCGATCGCCGATCCGGTACCGTCGCATGACGTCAACATCAACGGGACGTTTTCAGTTTTGCGGGCGGCGAAAGACGTCGGTGTCCGGCGGGTTGTGTACGCGGCATCCAGTTCGGCTTATGGGGATACCGAGGTGTTGCCGAAGGTTGAATCGATGACGCCATACCCGAAGTCGCCGTATGCGTTGCAGAAGCTGGTAGGAGAGTACTACTGCTCCTTGTTTCACGAGAATCACGGACTAGAGACGATCGCAATAAGGTTTTTTAACGTTTTTGGACCGCGCCAGGATCCATCAAGCCCCTACTCGGGAGTGCTCTCGCTGTTCATGAAGCACTTGTTGGCCAGAACTTCGCCGACGCTGTTTGGCGATGGCGGGCAGAGCCGAGATTTTACCTATGTCGAAGATGTAGCGGAACTCTGTTTGAAAGCGTCGCGGGCGCCGGGCGTCAGCGGCAGGTTTTACAACGGCGGGAATGGTGGACGGTACACGCTGAATCAGATATGGGCGATGTTGCAGGAGATGGAAGGGGTTTCGCTACCTCCTTTGTTTGGGCCGCCTCGGCCGGGGGATGTCCGCGATTCGCAAGCGGACACGACGGCGGCAATTCGCGACCTTGGCCATGCGCCGCGGTTTACGATTGAAGAGGGTCTGCGGGCGACCTTAGCCTGGTATCGGAATGCTTCCTTATGAGTTTTACGATTCAAAATCAGTTCGAGCGTAATTTCCTAACCACCTCGGTCGACTACGTGTTTAACTGGGCTCGCAAGTCCTCGGTGTGGCCGCTGACTTTCGGGTTGGCCTGCTGCGCGATCGAGATGATTGCTTCGAGCGCATCGCGTTTTGATTTGGCCCGCTTCGGCTCAGAAGTTTTCCGTCCTAGCCCGCGGCAGAGCGACTTGATGATCGTGGCGGGGACGGTATCCCTGAAGATGGCACCCGTCGTGAAGCGGATTTGGGACCAGATGCCAGAGCCGAAATGGTGCATTTCGATGGGCGCTTGCTCGAGCGTCGGCGGTCCGTTCAATACCTATAGCGTGTTGCAGGGGATCGACAGGATTGTACCCGTGGACGTTTACGTCACGGGATGCCCACCGCGACCGGAGAACCTCTTCTACGCTTTGCTGAAGCTACAAGACAAAATCGATGCCACCCCGAACCTGATTCGACGGCCAACCGAAGTTCGACTCCACGAACAGATGTTGGCCGATTTCAAGCAACGGGTAATGGTGGCGCAGGTACAGAACCCGGTCGTCTGATGCTTCTAAGCGCTTCGCTGACGGAGCAACCGTGGCTCCAACATGGTTTCGGTACCCGGCATACGCCTCCGTGGGCGGGTCGGATAGCGACGCTACGGCAGACCCATTCGGATATTATTTGGACGGTCCGCCAAGCCGAGGGCTGCTTGGGGGATGGAGACGCGCTGATTAGTGCCGAGCCCGGCCTTTTATTGACGATTCGAACTGCGGATTGCGTGCCCATTTTGCTGGCTGATCCGATTCGCCGCGTCGTGGCGGCGGTCCATGCTGGTTGGCGGGGGACGGTGGCGGGAATCGCCGCGCTGACGGTCGAGCGAATGCGGTCTGAATACGGAACGAACCCAGCTGATGTCTTAGCGGCGGTGGGTCCATCGATTGGGCCTTGCTGTTTTGAAGTGGGAGAAGACGTGTTGCTGCCGCGGCAGAATCGAAAGGCGGATTTGTGGGAAGCGAATAGGAAGCAGTTGGAGGCGGTTGGGGTAGGGCTAGTCTGGGTGGCGGAAGCGTGCACGATGTGCGACGAGCCGAGGTTCTATTCCTATCGGCGCGGGAAAGACACCGGGCGGATGGTGTCCGCGATCGCAGTGCGGGAGTAGCACAAAAAACGCCCCGCAACTGGCTGGTTGCGGGGCATGGAAATGGATCTTTGTCCTAGAGGGAAAGTTTCGGCGAACCGTTTCGTTTAAACGGAAACGAGCATATCTTCGAAGGATTCGTCTGGGAGCAATTGTTTGCGGTCAAACTGTTCCTGGCACTCGATACAATAGGGCGTCCAGGGTACAGCGTTCATGCGTTTGGCGCTGATATCCTCTTCGCAGTGCATGCAGACACCGAACTGGCCTCTATCAATGCGCTGGAGAGCGGCCCGCACGTTGCGCAGCAAGGAAGACTCCCGGTCGAGCGTGCGGATAGCGAGTTCCCGTTCAGAGGCCCGCTGGACTTCGTCGAGCGCGTCGGGACTCTTTTCGATTTCGATTCCTTCACGATTGCGGAGGAGGTAGATCAACTCGGACTGCTTGGCCTCGAGGATCTCCCGGTACTTCTTAATTTCTGCGTTAGTCATTTTCTTCTCTCCCTCTAAATTGTTTTTGTTTGGTTGGTGCTTTACTTTTCGCCGTCGAAGGCCCCGAGGTTACGGTGCGTTCTGGAATAGTAGACGCTGAAACCGGCGAAATGGTTTAACTTTCTATTGTGGAATTTTCTGCGTCGCGGCGACGCAGATTTCCACTGAAACTGGCGGAACAACGCCGCAGTCGTATCGATTCGATTAACAAACGTTCAGCGATATGACGGCCAAGAATCCGCTTCGAAGTGTACCATCAGTGTTTTGCAATTCACGTACCATCTATGTCGAAAGGCGGAATCGGGGGCCGAAAGGGCGCAAAATAGTCCCCAAAGGGTAACCTTCTTGAACTGTTGGACTATATCGGCATTTTTTCAAACAAGCATTAGTAATTTGTGTAGACGAGTATTCTCTTGCTACGTTTCAAAATAGTTTTTAAACGGTTGCAAGTGGCTGATTTTGGGACAACCGTCCGTTACGGGACAGTCACACGGCGCCCGATAGTCCCGAAGGCGAGGCCCAATGACCGCCCATCGTCGGGGGTGACCACCGCGGGCGTAACGGTTAGGCGCAAGGGCAAACGGGATAAGGTCGCCAAGGCGGGGGGGAGGAGGAGCTTCCCGACGAATCGATCTCGCCGAGGAACCGAAAATGATCCGACCCAGGCGTCGCCGCTATAGATATCGAGTTTTACGAGCTCTTGTCGCGGCTCGTTTTCCGCGCGGAAACATTCGACGAAAATCTCGTTGCCGGGCCCACCGAGCGTAATTTCGGCGCTCGGCCCCATCCACCGGAAGCCTAGGTCGATATTTTCCCAGCCCGTGCCCATTTGGGACGCAAGCAGAGGCTGGCCGACGTCCACAATGGCCGCCAGGCTGTCGCCCCACTCCAGCGCCGCGATGCCGCGGTACAAATTCGTCACGTTGCGGAGCGGAGACCCACCGGCGGCGTAAACAATCGCCTGATTGGTGGCAAGGGCCTGCCGGGCGGCGGCGGCGGGAAGGATGGAGAGGGAAGGGTCTCCCAGTTCAGGATGGGCGTCGATATTCTTCTCACTGCCGGGAACGAGATAGACTTTGGCTCCTGGAATGAGGCGGAACGGGCTGTCGACGACCGCCCCCCAGAACTGGTCGTTGGTGATGCCAGCCAGGAGTATGATCTTGTCCGGATGCAGAGCGACCGCCTGCTTTACGCCGAGAACCAGATTCCGGGCGAGGTCAGATTCGTGGCGGTTGTAGTGGGTGATCTCCCGAGAAACGACGAGCGAACCGGTGAGGTAGGCGAGCACGGGGAGAGCCAACAAAAGGGGGCGTCGGGCAAAGGAGAGTCCGAAAGCGATGCCGAGGCCGGCGGAGGGCACGGCTAGGTAATAGTCGCTGATGTGCTGACGGAGCAGCAGCACAGGGCCAAGACAGATGAGGAACCAGGCCAGACCGAAGAACATGAGCCGATCCCGTTCGAGGGCGAGACCGAGCAGAAAGCCGGCGACGGCGACGATGGTGCATCCCAGCAGGAATTCGGCCAGTTCCGGACGGAAATCGGGACGAAACGAACCCATGGACATCTGCAGGTATTGCCATAACGTTTCGAGAATCGAAGCAGGCCGAAAATCCATGGCGTAGAGTGGATTCTCGTTGGGCGGTGTGACCCAACGGTTGAAGACCGTGTAGACGCCGCTGGCGACGAACAACGGTATCGTGGTCCGCCATCGCTCCGGGAAGCGAGCGAGGACCAGGGCCGGGTAGACGACGTTCAGTTCGAGGACGCCGAAGCCGAGGAGGAAGAATACCCATTCGCGCGCATTACGGCCCACTTCCCGGGCCTGGAAGGCGGCGAGCATGCAGGTCGGCCATAGGACCTGGTTCATGGAACTATTCCACGACAAGGGCTGGGCAATCGAAGAATGTGCGGTCCAGATGAGCGCGGCGGTCACGGCCGCGACGCGGGAGGTGGTCCAGCGGAAGACGAGCCAAGCAAGCAAGATCAGATTGGCACTGTGGACGGCGAAAATAAAGATGCGAAACGGACGGGCATCGAGGCCGAAAAGCCCATAGCCGAGCAGAAACGGGAGACGATCGCTAAGCGGACGGATGGTCCCCTGTGCTTTGGGAGCGAACAGCGCATCGAGAAGGGTAGGGAAGTCGCGGATCGATAGGCCGAGACCTAGCCAGGCGAAGTCGTCTTTGAAGAACCATGTCCCCAGGCTTTCGCGGAATATGACGAGGCTGAAGAGGGGAGCCAGGAGCAGCCACCACCACCCGCGTACCAGGTTCATGGGAGCGAAAGGCCAGCCGAGGAGAAGATCATGCCGAGGTCCCGCGGATCGACCGCGCTGGGGGGAAGCCACTTATCGAGGGTAAACTCGAGACTAACCGCCTCGGTGCCCAGGAGTTCACCGGGAACGGCAAGCGAGAGTTTAGCGTCTCCGGCTTGGGCAATCTTCTGCTTGCCAATTGCTTTTCCATTGCAAGAGACGGTGATTTCGATCGGCCCGGTCTTCGAGAAGATCACCTCCGGGAGGACGAGATCGGCCTTGAGCAGGCCCCCTTTTTCTTTGGCACCGACCGGCGGACGGAAGCTGATGGCGAACTTGGGCATGGTCCAGCGCCAAGCCCCGTTTTCCAGATCATAGAAGCCGCGCAGGAGTTGGACGGCCGTCTGCGGGTTGTTGGCCGCGACGATGGAGCCGAGTTGGGCTTGGGTATCGTCGACGAGGACTTCCGGCTTGGGCTTCCGGGTTTTGCAGGAAAGGCCGGCGAGGAGCCCGAGGAGGGCGAGGGAGGCGATTAGTGTCCGCATTTCTCTACTTGAGTTTTTTCCACTTCGGTTTTATCTACTTCGGCTTTTTCTACTTAAGCTTTTTCGACTTCCACAAGGCAACTATAAAAGGTAGCGCCGCCGCCAATGTCCGTCAAGCGTTCGCTGACTAATGCGTTTATATTGAAGCCGCCGGGCTGCTTTTTCGGCCAGCGAAGGCTGGGCGAGCTGATCGTACCTGGTCCCACGACGCCGTCTACCTCAGCCGCCAGAACGACGCTGGCGCGCCCGTTGAAGACGCGGACGCGATCGCCGCTGGCGATGCCGCGGGACGCGGCGTCGGCGGTGCTGATGTGCAGGATCGCGGTCTGACGGTCGACGTCCAGCCGATTGCCGAAGGTAGAGTTCATACTGTCGTGGTTCTTTGGGCTGATGAGTTCGAGAGGAAAACTCTGGCGCAGGACGGCGTCGCCGTGGCGAGATTCGACCGGCGGAACATAATCGAGATCCTTGGGGCTGAGGTCGGCCTTGCCATCGGCGTGGCCGAAGCCACCGTTGGCGAAGGGCCGGAAGAGGCCTTCGCCGAGGTTGAGCCGGATGGAGTGTTCAATGTCGAGCCGTTCGAGGGTGATGCCGTCGAGGTGCTGGTGGCCGCTCGAGAGGATGCCGCGGATCATGTCGTCTTCGCTTTCCGTGAAGGCGGGTTCGTCAAAACCGAGGCGGTGGGCGAGTTCGCGGAAGATTTGGACGTTGGACCGGGCTTGGCCGGGCGGCGGCAGCGCGGGGCGGGCGAGTTGGACATAGTGATGGCCGTAGGCTCCGTAGATGTCCGTGTGTTCGAGGAAGGTCGTCGTGGGCAGGACGAGATCGGCGTAGTCGGCGGTATCGGTTTGGAACTGTTCGACGACGACGGTGAAGAGGTCTTCGCGGCTCAGGCCAGCCAGAACCGCGCGTTGGTCGGGTACGACGGCGGCAGGGTTAGAGCAGTAGACGAAGAGCGCCTTCACCGGGGGATCGCTGGGATTGGTGAGCGCGGAGCCGAGCTTGGACATGTTGACGAGCCGGGTGGGGTGGGGCTGCAGTTCGGGCATCTCCAAAGCAGTTCGGTTGAAGTGGAAAGCTTGTGAGGTGGATAGTTGCAAGCCGCCGCCGAGGTGGCGCCATGCGCCGGTGATGACGGGGAGCATGGCGACGGCGCGGACGGCGGCACCGCCCCGTTCGCTGCGCTGGACGCCGTAGTTGAGGCGGATGACGGCTGGCTTCGTTTCGCCATATTCGCGAGCGAGTTCGATGATGTCGGCAGCGGGGATACCGGTCCAGGCGGCAACTTTTTCAGGCGTGTACGCTTGGGCGGTTTCGCGGAGGTCGGTCCAGCCGCTCGCGTGGGAGTTGAGATACGCTTCGTCGGTTTGGCTGTTTGCAAAGAGCAGGTGCATTAGGCCGAGGGCGAGCGCCAAATCGGAACCGGGGTTGATGCGAATGTGCTGGTCGGCGAGGCTGGCGGTTTTGGTGCGGACGGGATCGATGACGATGAACTTGGCGCCGCGGCGGCGGGCCTCAACGATGAAGGGCCACAGGTGGACGTTGGTCGTGAGAACGTTCGCGCCCCAGGCGATGATGAGCTTGGAATGGACGAACGCCTCCGGATCGATCCCGTAGCGGATGCCCTGGGTGGCCATGAGGCCGGCGGTACCGGCGGAGGCGCAGATCGTACGGTCGAGCCGACTGGCCCCAAGGCGATGGAAGAAGCGGCGATCCATGCCGTTGGCTTGCAGAAGGCCCATCGACCCGCCGTAGGAGTAGGGCAGAATGGCTTCGGCGCCGTGGTCGGCGATGATGGCTTGAAAACGTTCCGTGATGACGGAGAGCGCTTCGTCCCACGTGATGGGTTCAAAGCGGCCTTCGCCCTTGGCACCGACGCGACGGAGGGGCGTTGTCAGGCGATTGGGCGAGTATTCGCGGTCAAGGTAGCGGGCCACTTTGCCGCACAGGAAGCCTTGCGTGACGGGGTGGCCCGGGGTTCCTTGGATTCTGGTGGCTCGGCCATCTTCAATCTTCAGAACGAGCCCACAGGCATCGGGACAATCGAGCGCGCAAACGGAGTGCCGGATGTCAGCCATGCTCCATTATAGGCAAGACTACTGCTGCACTGGCACGAGCGCCATTGGGGCATAGGCCGTGGCCGCGGGGCGGTAACCATCTCGGGGCTGCCGACGCTTCCGGCGAACATTAGGGGGGAGATGCCGCGGAGGTCAATGAGGCCGAATTTTACCTTCCCGGCAAAGGTATTGGCGGCGTTGGGATCCGCCCCTTTGGCCAGCAGGAGGCGCACGGAGGGGAAGTTGTTGCCGATGACGGCGAGACGGAGAGACGTAAAGCCACCCAGGTCGGTGCCGTCCTTGAGCGGGAAACCTTTCTCAAGTCGCAAGCAGCATAGCGGCAACCTGCGTATTGCCGATGGCGGCGGGCTGGAGGAGGTTGAAGCCCGTGGCATCCCGGAGCATGGGATTGGCCCCTTTTTTCGAGGAAGAGGGGGATGACTGGGGCACCAGTGGGGCTGCTTGCGGCGACTAGGAGCGGGGTCCGCCCGAGCTTGGTTAGAGCGTTGGGGTCAGCACCGCGACTGAGGAGGAGTTTCGTCCGCGCCGCGTCCCAGGCGGCGTAGTGCAGGGCGGTGCCGTCGCGCGGGTCCGTAGGACGCTATCGAGCAGGTCAAGAGGAGGAGAGGGAGTAGCTTCATATTGGGTTCTCGAACAGTACGCGCAAACGGAATGCCGAATAGTTTACAGTACGGGGTTCTTGAAGCAATGGGCGATCGGGTGTAGGCTGGGGGCATGCGGATTGTGATTCTCGTCGGGTTGATGGGTGGTGCACTGTCGGGGCAACGACCGCAGACTCCGACGTTTCCGCAGCACTCGACCGGCTCGCCGGCCGTTTTGCCGCCGCAGGTGCAAAACCACGGAACGGGCTTGGCGGCGACGATCTCCGGCCGTCCGTTGCAGTTGGGGGCACCGGGAGTGCGGCGGCCGTATTTCCCCGTGGTGGCGGCTCCGATCTGGTATCCGCAGCAGCAACAGCAACCAATGATTTGGGTGCAACCGGTGCCGCAGCAAGCGCCGATTACGGTAATCCAGCGGCAGTCTCCGATTGTGAGCGTGAACCCGAACTATGTGCCCGATACGGCCAAACCGGTGATGCGCGAGTATTTTGCCGAGAGCAATCCGTATGAAGCCAAGGAAGTAAAGGCGGCGAACGCGCCCTCGGTGACTCTGATCGCGTTCAAGGATGGCTCGCTCGTGCAAGCCGTTGCCTATTGGTATGAAGGGGATACGCTGCATTATGTAAAGCCCGATCACAAGGTGGAAAAAGCTGCGTTGGCGATTGTGGATAAAGAGTCGTCCGAGCGGTTCAACCGGGAACGGGGATTATCGTTTAAACTGCCGTAATGACTCGGCGTTCTCTTCTGTTGGCGATGTTGCAAAAGCGGCCCCGGATTCTTTTGCGGACCGGTTGGCAGACGCGGAACATTGGCGATGTGTGCTTCACCCCGGCGATGCTCGGCGCGCTGCGGCGATTCGTGCCGGAAGCGGATGTGACGTGTTGGGTGAAAAACGCGAACGATGACGTCCGGACGATGATTCGGCGCGATTTTCCGGATTTTCGTGAAGTAGGCGGGGAGATTGGCGATGAGCCGGTGAAGCGGGCGTTCGAGGAGACCGACCTCTTCCTGTACAACTCCGGAATGGTGATCAACTACGGGTTCGTCTACCAACAGGCGACCAGTTGGGACGCGGTGATCAGTTCGCTGCTACCGCTGTTCCGGGCCAAGGAGTTGGGCAAGCCGTACGGGATTTATGCGCAAACCTTCGACGCGTTTGCCGAGCCGAGCCCGATGGTCGTGCGCCGCATTCTGAGCGAAGCTTCGTTCGTCTATACCCGGGATACGATTTCGCTGGAAGTGCTGCGGGGTGCCGGGGTGAAGCCTCCGGCGATGGACTTCGCGCCCGATATCGCGTTGCAATTCCGACAGCGCGACGATGCCCGGGCGAAGGCGTATCTGCAAAGCGTCGGCCTGGAATCGGGCAAATTCCTGATGTCGATCGCCCACTACGCGGTACTGACGCGTCCCAGCGTGAAGGACCGGGGAGCGGAACATTGCGCTCGAATGCGCGCGGTGATCGAACGGTGGGTCCGGGAGACGGGCTTGCCCGTCCTGTTAGCTCCGGAAGACGACCGGGAAATGGCGGTCAACAGAGAAGCACTGCTCGATCCGCTGCCGCCGGCGATTCGGGCGAAGGTGAAACTACGCGAGCAGTTCTGGCTGCCGGACGAAGCGCTAAGCGTGGCGCTCCAGTCCCGGACCATGTTCAATATGGAGCCGCATTTGAATCTGATGGCGTTGGCCAACGGCCTGCCATGTCTCCACTGCTACGACTACGCCTTTGGCAAAAAGGCGCAAATGTTCTCCGACTTCGATCTGGCCCGGTGGGCCTTTGATCTCAACAAGGCGACGCCAACGGAGATGGGCGATGCGTTGCTCGCGGTACATAAAGACTACGACGGGGCCCAACGGTATCGGGAACAAGGGATGCAACAGGTGGAAACGAAAACGGCGGCGGCTTTCGGTGTGTTGCGGAAGACGCTGGGGCTAGCTCCCGCCCGCCGCTGAACGGCTGTGGCCCCGGGCCAGGCGGCGAACGAAATCAAGGTCGCCATCGAGGAAATCGTAGGAGGGCAGATTGGTCGGGCTCTCCCAAATCATCTGCGAGAAGATGCGGTTGCGGAGTTCGCCGGAATACTGCGTAACACGGAAGAAAATCAGCAGAATAGGACGGCTGCCAGCGTACTGAAACTCGTATCGGCCAATCTCTTCGCCGATCTCGGCGGTGATGTCGAGTTCTTCTTGCAACTCCCGCAGTAGGGCAGCGCGCGGATCTTCGTCCTGTTCTACCTTGCCGCCGGGGAACTCCCACTTCAGGGCGTGACGATCGGTGCTACGCCTTTGGCAGATCAGGATCCGCTTGTCGGCCCGTTCAATGACCGCGGCGACGACCCGGATTTCGGTCTGCACTCTCACCCGCGGCCCTCGAGACAACTGCCGAAGGTGAAAGCGAACAACTGAAGGCCTGTGGTGAGTGAACGGATTTCGAGGAGTGCGGTTTCAAAGGACGAGCGATTGATGATCCGGTAGAGCCGGGGACGATCGACCGTGACGAAGGTTTGCCCTTGGGCATCCACAGAGATATCGGCCCCGCGCATGGCGACCGGGATTGGCGCCCCGTTGTCTGTCACGTCAATGCGCCCTTTAGGCAGGGAGATCGATGGGCAGAGGACCAGATTGACCTCGGCGGCTGAATAGAGCAAACATAGGCGGGACGGGTCCGACGCGTCGCGGGAACCTACCGTCAGACAGTCCGGCAGCGAGTTCCAAAGGCCCGCCAATTCCGGGGTATCGGCTTGGGGGCCGGCACCGAGGTCGTAGCGATGGAGATCGTCTTCCTTGAAACCGTCTGCGTTGGCGAGCCGCCCGCGGCGGTGGCCGAGGTAGATTTCGGGGCTGGGCTGAGGACAGAAAGCGAGAGCGCCCGGCGCGTCCATAGGCCGAACCGGAGCCATAATCGGCGGAAGCGACACGCGCGGAGACTGTTCGCGCAGAAGCTCCTGAATCGCCTCTTCGGTTTCGCCATACGCACCTTCGCCAAAGTGGGCGTAGCGCATATACCCTTGCGGATCGATGAGGTATTTGGTGGGCCAGTAACGATTCGCGAAGAGCTTCCACACGGCGTAATCGTTATCGAGCATCACAGGGTATTCGATGCCAAACTCGGCCATGCCGCGTTCGATGACTTCGGGCGCCTTGGAGAAATAGAACTCCGGGGCGTGGATGCCGATGACGTTCAGGCCGAGGTCGCGGTATCGTCGATGCCATGCGGTAACGTAGGGCAGCGTACGTATGCAGTTCACACACGTGAAGTCCCAGAAATCGAGCAACACGATGCTGCCGCGCAATTGGCGCAGGGTCAAGGGCGGCGAGTTGAGCCAAACGGCCCCAATTTCTGGCGCATGTACGCTTTGAGGTTCAATTCGCATTAAGCTAGTAGGGTAAACCCTCAATATTATCTCATGTATAGTACGCGTCTTTTGGAACATTTTCAGTCGCCGAGCTTCGTGGGGGTGCTGCCGGCGCCGGCGGTGACCGTACGCGTGGAGAATCCGGTGTGCGGAGACATCCTACAATTATCGGTTGCGTGGGATGGGGACACGGCGCGAGAGGCAGCGTTCCAAACGAAAGGCTGTACCGCGTCCATTGCCGCTGGTTCGGCCCTGGCAGCTTGGGTTACGGGCAAAACACGGGCTGAATTGGCAACGTTCACGACGGCCGTCATTGAGGCCGAATTGGATGGCCTGCCGAACGAGTCCAAGCACGCCGCGGTGCTGTGCCTGGACGCGATCAAGGCACTGTTAAGGGCCTAGTACTTTTTCTTCTTTTTCCGCGGCGGTCGGGGCTCATGCAGGCTGAAATTGAGGCGGCGATCGACCGCGTCGACGCGTTCGAGGACGACCCGGATCGGATCGCCAATCGAAAACTCTCGACGCGTGTGGTCGCCGATCAGCCGACGCGACCCTTCGAGAAAACGGAACCGGTCGCCGGGCAGATTGTCGATGGGGAGCAATCCTTCAATAAACAGGTCGGCCAGTTCAATGAACATGCCGGACTTGGTGATCGAAATGATGATGCCAGCGAAGTCTTCGCCGACCCGATCGATCATGAACTGCACCTTTTTCCATTCGACGAGTTCGCGTTCGGCCTCTCCTGAGCGGCGTTCGGTAAACGAGCAGTCAGTGGCAATCTCTTCAAGTTGCTCTTCGTTCCACACTTCGCCGCGACCATCAAACAGGCCGCCGAGGATGCGATGAACCATCAGATCGGGGTAGCGACGGATGGGCGAAGTGAAGTGCGTGTAGGTTCTGGAGGCGAGGGCGAAATGGCCGACGTTTTCTGGCGAGTAGCGGGCTTGTTTGAGCGAGCGGAGCATCAAGTAGCTCAGGATGCGCTCCTCAGGCGTTCCTTCGAGCTTGGCGACTAGTTTTTGATAGGCGCGAGAGGTGATCTGCACGCGCTCGTCGGGCAGTACAATATCACGGTGGCCCTTGCGGCCATCGCGATGGCGATCGACCACTTTGTGCTTCTTGACGGGCAGGGCAGGGAAGCCGAGCGAGAAGCCGAATTGCGAGGCGATTTCCTCAAAATCGGCTACCTTTTTGAAATCGGGAACCTCGTGAATACGATAGATTCCAGCAATACCGGCAGCCTCGATGTGGGCGGCCACGGCTTCGTTGGCGGCGAGCATGAACTCCTCGATCAGGCGATGAGCAATGTTGCGGGGGGCACGGGTGACGCCGACCATGAGGCCGTTTTTGTCGAATTCAATGAGCGGTTCGGGCAGATCGAAATCGATGGACCCGCGTTTGACGCGCTTGCGGTTCAGGACGAGCGCGAGGGCCTGCATATTTTCAAAATGCGGCACGAGGGCGGCGTATTGCGTTCGTTCGGCTTCGTCGCCTTCAAGAATTTTGTGGACGGCGGTGTAGGTCATCCGCGCAGCCGAGCGGATAACGCCCCGGTGAAAGTGTTGGGCGACGACATCGCCGGTTCGATCGAGTTCGAGTTCGGCCGAGAGGACGAGACGGTCTTCGTGTGGTACGAGCGAACAGAGGTTGGTCGAAAGCTCGTGCGGGAGCATGGGCACGGCGCGGTCGGGGAAGTAGACGCTGGTGCCGCGGAAGAGCGCTTCCTTGTCGATGGAGCTGCCCGGTTGCACGTAGAAGCTGACGTCGGCGATGTGGACGTCGAGCTTCCAATGGCCGTTGGGTAGCGCTTCGACGTAGATAGCGTCGTCGAAGTCGCGGGCGGTTTCGCCGTCGATGGTGACGATGGGGAGGTGGCGGTAGTCGCGGCGACGGGTGATCTCTTCGGGTGGGATGACGGGTGAGATCGACCGGGCTTGTTCCAGCACGCTGTCGGGGAAGTGATGGGGCAGGTGGTGCTTACGAATGGTGATTTCAACGTCGAGGCCGAAGTCGCCGATTTGGCCCAGCACCTCGATCACCCGGCCGACGCCGTCGGAGTCTTCGGAGGGGAACTCGAGGATCTCAATATCGACGATGGCGTGGTCGAGTTCGGCGGCATTGCGATAATCCCTCAGCACGGCGCCGGTGCGATCGGGAGCGGTGGAACGGGGAATTTCGTAGCCGTCGGGGATGTAGATCCACTGTTGAATGCGGTCATCATGAGGCTTCACCCAGTTGCCGTGATTGCGGACGCGGAACTCGCCTACGACGGTAGAATGGGCTCGACCAATGATTTGAATGATCTGGCCTTCGGCCTTGCCCTCGCGACCAATCTGGCCGATTTGAACCAGGACGCGGTCGCCGTGCATGGCCGCGGCTGCCTGCTTGGGCGGGATGAAAATATCGCCTTCGAGCCCTTCTATCTTGTGAGCCGGGGTGACGAAGCCGAAGCCGTCGCGGTGGACGCTCAGGCGGCCGGTGGCGAACTCGCGGCTGCCCTTGGCCACAATGAATTGGCCGGTGCGGAACTCGATCAGATCGCCCTTTTGCGTGAGCCGGAGCAGCGTCGCTTCCAGCGCTTCGCGTTGGTCGCCACGCGCGGACAGCTCACGAACGAGGTTCTTAAAGCTGCCCTTGCCATGGGGCAGGCGTTCGATGCGGCTGAGCACTTCGCGGTCAGACAGGTAGAATGAGGGAGTTTCCAAAACGTATGGTCCTCATTAATGTTCCCATCTTATTTCCCGACGGCGCCAATGTCATTGTTGGCCAGAGCCATTTCATCAAGACCGTTGAGGATTTGTATGAAGCGATTGTGAATACAAATCCGGCCATGAAGTTCGGCATCGCCTTCAATGAAGCGTCCGGCCCCTGCCTGACGCGGCACGATGGCAACGACCCGGAACTGATCGCCTGTGCGGTCGACAACGCCCAACGGGTGGCCGCCGGGCACCTCTTTGTCATCGTCCTGCGGGATGGGTTCCCGATCAACATTCTCGGACGGATCAAGGACGTGCCCGAGGTGGTGAACCTGTTCTGCGCCACGGCGAATCCGGTCGCGCTGATCGTCGCCGAAAGTGAGACGGGGCGGGGCGTACTGGGCGTGATTGACGGCCAGAGTCCTAAGGGCGTGGAGACGGCCGAAGATATTGTGGCGCGGAAGGAGTTTCTGCGCAAAATTGGGTACAAGCGATGATCAAAAACGTAGAAGAACTCGAAGACCTCTTGGCCAACCCGAGCGATGCGGACGTGGAGGCGATTGGCCGGTTGGGAGGCGATCTGATGATTCTGGGTGTCGGCGGCAAGATGGGCCCGACGCTGGCCATGCGGGCGCGCAGGGCGATGGATCTGGCCGGGTCGCGCGGCCGCGTTTTTGGCGTAGCGCGGTTTTCCGACCTCAACACCCGCGATCGTTTGGCCGCCGCCGGCGTCGAATGCTTGCAAGCGGACCTGCTCGACCGGGCGCAAGTGGAAGCGTTGCCCGAGTGCGAATTTGTGATCCACGCCGCCGGGCGGAAGTTCGGCTCAGCCACCGATCCGGCCTTGACGTGGGCGATGAACGTGCTCGTGCCGGCGATCGTCTGCGAGCGATTTCGGTCTTCGAGGATTGTGGCGTTTTCGAGCGGCAACGTTTACCCGTTTACGCGGTACGGAGCGGCAGAGGGCGACAGCGCGATTCCGGTGGGCGAATATGCCTGGACCGGCTTAGGGCGGGAGCGGATGTTCGAATATCATGCGCGGGTGCAGCAAACGCCGGTGGTGCTACTGCGGCTGAACTATGCGCAGGACCTGCGCTATGGCGTGCTGCTGGAGATTGGAACGAAAGTATTCGAGCGCAAGCCGGTGGACGTGACGATGGGAGCGGTGAACGCGATTTGGCAGGGCGATGCGAACTCGGTGGCGCTGCGGGCGTTTCCACTGGCAGCCTCGCCGGCGGCCGTCTTGAACCTGGCCGGGCCGGAGACGCTGGGTGTCCGCGCGGTGGCAAAAGCGTTTGGAAGGCACTTCGGGGTGACCCCGGAGTTTGTCGGAGAGGAAGCGGCGGACTCGCTATTAAACGATGCCGGCAAGTGCCATCGGCTGTTTGGGTACCCGAGCGTGACGCCGGACCAGATGATCGAATGGCTCTCTCGATGGATTGGGATGGGGGCACCGACGCATTCCAAGCCGACCGGATTCATGACGCGCGACGGGCGGTTTTAAGCCATGGATGGTTTAGCTTCGTTTCGTAAAGGCGGGGTGATTCCGGCGCATCCGTTGGCGTTGACAGCGGAACGAAAGTTGGACGAACGGCGGCAAAGGGCGTTGACGCGGTACTACGTGGCGGCCGGGGCGAGCGGGGTGGCCGTGGGGGTGCATACGACGCAGTTCGCCATTCGAGAAGCGGGCTTGCTGCGGCCGGTGCTGGAGTTGGCCCGCGCAGAAATGGAGCAGGTCGTGCGGATTGGCGGGGTCTGCGGGCCGACTAAGCAGGCGGTGCGAGAAGCCACGTTGCTGCGCGACTTGGGTTATCACGCGGGACTGCTCAGCTTGGCGGCGCTGGCCAACGCGAACAATCGCAAGTTAATTGAACATGTTCAAGAAGTGGCGCTGGTTTTGCCGGTCATAGGGTTTTATCTGCAGCCGGCGGTAGGCGGTCGGGTGCTGCCGTTTGCGTTTTGGCGGCAGTTTGTCGAGATCGAAAACGTGGTGGGAATTAAGATCGCGCCATTCAATCGCTACCAGACGATCGACGTGATGCGGGCCGTGGCCGAGAGCGGACGGGATATCGCGTTGTATACCGGTAATGACGACAACATTGTGTTGGACCTGCTGAGTGAATATCAGGGTGTGCGGTTTGTGGGCGGTCTTCTGGGGCACTGGTCCGTTTGGACCAAGCGGGCCGTGGAGATGCAGGCGACGATTCGAGACCACCGGGATCCGTTACGCCTGAACATGGAAGTGACCGATTCCAATGCGGCGTTCTTCGATGCGGCCAACGGGTTTCATGGCTGCATTGCCGGGTTGCATGAGGTCCTACGGCGGCAGGGATTGCTTGCGGGACTATGGTGCCTGGATCCGAACGAGGGCCTGTCGCCCGGCCAAATGGCCGAGATTGATCGGGTCTACGCGGCGTATCCGCACTTGCACGACGACGAATTTGTAGCGGCGCACCGCGACGAGTGGCTGCGCGGGTAGAATACGTTTATGTCAGACTCCAAGATCGATCGACAGCTCGGGTTCAACACCCGGAGCCTCCACGCCGGTTATACGCCGGATCCCACGACCGGCGCTCGGGCGGTGCCGCTCTACCAGACGACTTCGTTTGTGTTCAAAGACTCCGACCACGCGGCGCGTTTGTTCGGTCTGCAGGAGTTTGGGAACATCTATACCCGGATCATGAATCCGACGACCGACGTGCTGGAGAAGCGCGTCGCTTCGCTCGAAGGCGGCGTGGCGGCCTTGGCCGTGGCCAGCGGGCAAGCGGCGCAATTTGTGGCCTTGACGAGTTTGATGGAAGCGGGCGACCATCTGGTGAGTTCGAGCACGCTCTACGGCGGCACCTACACTCAGTTTGACGTCACCTTCCGGCGCATGGGCATCAGCGTAACGTTTGTCGATCCGGACAACCCGGAGAACTTCCGGAACGCGATTACGCCGCAGACGAAGGCGATCTACGGCGAGACGATTTCAAACCCGCGCGGGAACATTCTCGATATCGCGGCGGTGGCCGAGATTGCGCACGCGGCGGGGTTGCCGCTCGTGATCGACAACACGTTTGCGACGCCGTATTTGTGCCGGCCGATTGAGCACGGCGCGGATATTGTGCTCCACTCGTTGACGAAGTTCATCGGCGGCCACGGGACGTCGATCGGCGGCATCATCGTCGACGCCGGGAAGTTCGATTGGAAGACGAGCAAGCATTCGCTGCTGAACACCCCGTCGCCGGCGTATCATGGCTTGAACTTTGCGGAAGTTTTGGGGCCGATCGCGTTTATCATCAAGGCGCGCGTGGAAGGGTTGCGGGACATCGGTCCGGCGCTGAGCCCGTTCAATTCGTTCCAGTTCCTGCAGGGCTTGGAGACATTGGGACCGCGGATGGACCGGCACGTTTCGAACGCGGTGGCCGTGGCGACGTTCCTGGAAGGCGATTCGCGGGTGGCATGGGTGAAGTACCCGGGCTTGGCGAGCAGCCCGTACCATGCTTTGGCGATGAAGTATCTGCCGCAGGGCGCGGGGGCTGTGTTCAGCTTCGCGTTGAAGGGCGGGGCCGAAGCGGGCAAAACGTTTGTGGATTCGCTAAAGGTGTTCTCGCATTTGGCCAACGTGGGCGATGCGCGGAGCTTGGTGATTCAGCCGGCGGTGACGACGCATCAGCAGTTGACGGCCGAGCAACAAGCGGCGGCGGGCGTGGAGCCGGGTATGGTTCGGCTGTCGGTCGGGATCGAGGATATCGACGATCTGCTGTGGGATATTGAGCAGGCGTTGGCGGCCGTTTAGGCTTAGTGCGATGCGGGGAGCGACGTAAGCCCGAGGCCAGTGCCCAGTGGCAAAACTAGCTTCCCGTTCACCACCCGGACGCCGCGAAACGGGTCGTTCGAAATCAATAGGTTTCCATCGAGATCGGCGTGATCGACCAGCGGAGAAAGCTGCGCCGCGGCCGTAATCGCCACCGAACTCGAGATCATGCAGCCGAGCATCGTCTTCATCCCAAGACTGCGGGCGATCTGGATCATGCGGTAACCCTGCAGCAGACCACCAGCCTTGTCAATCTTGATGTTCACCGTGTCAAAGGCGTCGGCCAGCTTCGGAATATCCGCCGGGCGCAGGCAGGCCTCATCAGCGATCATCGGGATGTGGATGCGCTGCCGAATCCACCTGTGCTCCTCAATCAAGTGCGCGGCCATTGGCTGCTCAATCGAAATCACGCCCATCGTTTCGAGCCAGTTGATCTTCCGGACCGCCTCTTCTTTCGTCTTAAATCCCTCGTTGGCATCCACGCGCAGCGGCTTCTTCGTCACACTGCGCACCGCCTCGATCACTTCCTCATCCGTATCCAAACCAACCTTCACCTTCAACTCCGGATACGCTTCGGCCTCTCGGACCTTTTGCCGAATCACGTCGACCTTGTCGATACCGATCGAAAACGTTGTCAGCGGCGCGTCCTGCGGATCCAGGCCCCAGAGCGCATGCACAGGCAGCCCGCGACGCCGTGCAACCCACTCGTGGATGGCGATATCGACAGCAGCCTTGGCCGCCCAATCGCCGGGACTCTTCTGCCGAACCCAGTCGGTGACTTTGCCGTAGTGGCGCAGGTCCATCCCGGCGAGTTCCGGCGCTAACTGCTGGACGAACTTGACGCCGGCCTCGGCCGTCTCACCGTAGCGGACAATTCCAGCCCCCTCGCCGCGGCCCGTGATTCCCTCGGCCGTGAGCTTGACGTAAAGGACATCCCGAAAGGTGCTCGAACTCATCACCGTCGTCCAAGTGTGCTTCAAGTGCAAGCGTTGGACTGTAGCGGTGACCGCGGGGGTGGCAGCGGCCAACGCCGGTAGGGCGGCGAGCCCGAGCATCGATCGACGAGTCTCCTACTTGGCGCAGTGGAGGGCGAACGCGTGCTGCAACTCTTGCGCGATCATAAACATATCGCGGCTCTCGATCTGATGGCGATGCATCATGTAGACCGGCTTGCCGTCTTTGAAAATGGCAACCGATGGGGAACTGGGCGGCAGGGGCGAGAGGAGCTCGCGCACGCGGGCCACGGCGTCCACATCTCCGCCCGCGAATACAGTCGCGGCGACGTCAGGCTTGATCGGAGAATCAGCCAGGGCGCGGACGATGCCGGGACGGGCCTTGCCGGCGGCGCAACCGCAGACCGAGTTCACTACCATCAAGACGGTACCTTTGCCGGGCGCCAAAACGGCGTCGACTTCTTCCGGGGTACGGGTTTCCACGACGCCGTACTTGGTCAAATCTTGGCGCATGATGCCGATCAAATGCTCTGGATATTGCATATCTCTAATATACTGACCTTTAATGCTCCGTAGAAATCTTCTCGCAACATTGGCCGCGCCGCTCGCGCACGCCGCCGTCACTTTGCCAGCCAACGTCGGGCTCAAGGCCGACTCCTCCGCGCCGCGCTCGGAGTGTGGCATCGGGGCGCTCATGCCTTGGGCGGACGCGCTCTGGGCCGTAACCTACAACTCCCACACGGCGCGCACCGGCACGGGCCTAGCGCTCTATCGCATCGACGAAAACCTGAAGATGGAGCAGGTGCATGTCCACAACGGCACCCACGCCAACCGGATGATGCATAAGGAATCGAGCCAGTGTTTCATTGGTCCCTACGCCATTGACGCCAAAGGCAACCACCGGGTAATCACCACGTTGCTCGAACACCGGCTGACGGCCACGATGCGGCATTTGACCGATCCCGCGGGCCGGGTCTACATGCTGACGATGGAAGGCCTACTGTTCGAAGTGGACGTGCAGACCCTGAAGGCGACCGTCGTCGTGAACGTGATTGAACAGATGGGGATCAAGGCGCGGCCTCATTTCAAGGGCGGTTTTACGGGGCAGGGAAGAGTCGTGATCGCCAACAATGGTTTCTACAACTACGGCGACAACGACGCCGGGTTGTTTGAATGGGACGGCAAAGGTTGGAACGTGCTCTCCCGCAAGCCGCACATGGACTGCGCCGGCCGACAGGACATGGGTGGCGTCATCTTCTGTTCCGGGTGGGACGAGATGTCGGTGGTCCTATGGGCGCTCGTGAAAGGGAAGTGGCAGCGGTATCGTTTGCCGAAGTCAAGCCAAGCGTTCAACCACGCTTGGCAAACGGAGTGGATGCGGATCCGCGAAGTGGAGACCGAGCACTACTTGCTCGATATCCACGGCGGTATGTTCGAGTTGCAGCCGATCGCGTTTGAAGATCGGATCTGGGGTATCAAACCGATCTGCCAGCATCTGCGGATCATCCCGGACTACACCGCCTTCCGAGGGATGCTCGCGTTGGGCGGGAACCAGACGACACCGAATGCCGATAACAACGTCGTCGTTGGTCAGCCGCAGGCGGGCATCTGGTTCGGCGTAACCGACGATTTGTGGAAGTGGGGGAAGCCAGGCGGTTGGGGCGGGGTTTGGCGTAAGTCCGTCGTCAAAGCCGGCGAAATAAGTGAGCCGTATCTGATGACCGGTTATGATAAGAAGGTTTTGCACATAAAAGCCGGCGGTGCGGTGAAGATCGAGGTGGACTTCCTGGGCGATGGTTCGTTTGAAACCTACGCCACCAGCAGCGGCACTTCGTACCGAACGTTTCTCTTTCCCGCTGGCTTCTCGGCCCATTGGGTTCGTCTGGTAAGTGAGGTCGCCACCACCGCTACAGCGGAGTTCCACTACACGTGATCCACCAGCGGTGGTTGAAATCCACCACCGGCGTTGTGATGGGATTGTTGAAAATACGGTGGTTACGAGTTGGCGAGGCGATTGCAACTGTAGAATACGGGAGGAACCACTCATGTTCCGCATTTTTCTTTCCGCAGTTGCCTTAGCCACTCTCTCCGGTGGCGCCGGGTTCGCTCAGGACGTCGAAGAGCAGGGCCGCGGAGTAGCGCGTGTGAGTCTTATCTCCGGCGATGTTTCGGTGCGCCGGGGCGATACGAGTGAATGGCTAGCGGCGGCGATAAACGCTCCGCTGCTTTCGGAAGACCGGGTGTTGACCGGAGCAGGATCCCGGACTGAAGTCCAGTTTGATTCCAGTAACTTCGCCCGTCTGTCGGCGGGAGTGGAGTTACGGTTGGCCGATATCGAAAATCGACGGTTTTTGGTTCGCTTGGCGGTGGGCACGATGACGTGGCGGGTGCTGCGCGATCGAGACGCCGAAGTCGAGATCTCAACGCCGAACATCTCGGTACGTCCCATGAAGAAAGGGGTTTACCGCGTGTCGGTGCTCGGGGATGGCACGACCGAGGTGACGGTGCGGAACGGCGAAGCCGAAATCTTTACGCCGCAGGGCACAGAGCGGCTGAAATCCGGCAAGACGCTGCTTGCTCGCGGTACCTCCGCCGATCCCGAGTTCCGTACGGCCGAGGCAATTCCGATGGACGATTTCGACCGTTGGAACCAGAGCCGCGATCGAGACCTGGAACGGAGCGAAAGCTATCAAAATGTGAGTCGGGACATCTACGGCGCAGAGGACATGGACGGCCACGGCCGGTGGATCAACTCGCCGGAGTATGGCCGAGTTTGGGCACCGACGACCAGCGTCGGCTGGGCGCCCTACCGCAACGGTCGCTGGAGTTGGATCGACTACTACGGCTGGTCGTGGGTGAGCTACGACCAGTGGGGCTGGGCGCCCTATCACTATGGTCGTTGGTACAACCAGGTAGGCATTGGTTGGTGCTGGTGGCCGGGTCGTTCGAATGCCCGCCACTATTGGAGCCCGGCGCTGGTCGGCTTCTTCGGCTGGGGCGGAGGAGGCGGTTTCGGCGGCGGAATCGGCGTTGGATTTGGGAACTGGGGCTGGGTGCCGCTGGCGCCGTTTGAGACCTATAACCGTTGGTATGGGAGCCGCTACTATCGTGGCTACCGAAATGGGAATTTTGGTAATAACATCAACATCACCAATATTAACGTGACCAATGTCTATCGGAACGCGCGCTTCGACAACGGCGTGACGGTAATCAACGGGCGCGACTTCGGACGGGGATCGGTAAACCAAATCCGTTACGACCGAAAAGAACTGAACAACGCTTCGTTTGTGCGGGGCCAACTGCCGGCCACTCCCGACCGGGAAAGCACCCGCTGGAGCGACCGGGCGGCCAGCGGTCAAGTGGGATCGACGCGCGGCGACGACCGGTTCTATAGCCGGGGCCAGCCCTCTAGGATCGACCGGGTTCCGTTCGAAAACCAGCGGACGGCGATGAGCGAAGTTTCGCGCCGGACGTTTGGCAGTGAGACCGCAAACCGCACGCCGACCGAAAGCCGAGGCGGCACATCCGGCGGTGGTGGCAACATAATGGAGCGGGGCGGAGCCCGCCCCGAACAACCCGCCGAGCGGCGTGGCGATACGGTCCGGAGTGGCGGTGGCGACACCGACGGATGGCGGCGGTCGAGCGATGGCGGAACGCGCGCCGTCGCTCCTTCGACCCCCGGCGACAGGATCCGTGGGGGCGGGGAATCGGTGACGCGCGGAGAATCGAACCGCGGCGGGGATACCGGCGGATGGCGGCGCTTCGGGGATGCCTCGACACCGCGTAACGACACAGGTGCAACGGGCGGCGCGACGCGCGGCGAGATGAACCGGGGCGGCACAACGACTCGCGGGAACGATACCGGCTGGGGTCGCTTTGGCACCACCCGAGCGGACGATGCGGGATCCCGCAATCAGACGATCCCCGACCGGGGCACGACCCGCGGCGGAGACACGGGCCGGAGCACGGAACGGCAAACGATTCCGGATCGGGGGAGCCGCGGCGGCGACTTTGGCCGGAGCACGGAACGGCAAACGATTCCGGATCGGGGGAGCCGGAGCGGCGACTTTGGCCGGAGCACGGAACGGCAAACGATTCCGGATCGGGGGAGCCGGAGCGGCGACTTTGGCCGGAGCACGGAACGGCAAACGATTCCGGATCGGGGGAGCCGCAACGGCGATTTCGGTCGGAGCGTGGAGCGGCAGACAATCCCGGATCGCGAGAGCCGGGGCGGTGATTCGGGCGGATCGCGGGTCGGCGGCCCGGTGATTCGGGAACGTTCAAATGATGGAGGGGGTTCCCGCGGTGGTGACGCCGCCGGAAGCGCCCCGCGCGGCGGCGGGGGCCGAAACAAGTAAGGATACCGAAGAGCGGTCCTCCGATGGCCGCTCTTCTTCGCTATTACTCGTGATTGGATCGCGGAGCGAAGCGGCAAGGTCGAAGGCATCCTTTCCACCAACCGGGTCGAGCGGTGTAAAATCGAAGCTCGTGGAAATGTTGGTCGAAGCGAATGGCACGAACAATCGGGCCAAGCCAACCCGATACTTGACGCACCGGTATCTAGATGACCTTCTGCGCCTTCGGCTCCAAGAGTTGACATAATACATATTCTGCGAAGTTCTGGATTGCACGTTTCCGTCATCATTCCCACCCTTAATGAAGAGATCGCGCTGCCCGGGCTCATCGACGCCCTGCGGCGTATCGACCATTCGATCGAGCTCATTGTGGCCGATGGCGGGAGCGATGACCGAACCTGTGAAGTTGCTGGCGCTGCCGATCGACTGGTAACCACCGCGAAAGGTCGTGGTGCCCAACAAGCCGCTGGCGCATCGATCGCGACCGGAGAAGTACTCTGGTTCTTGCACGCAGACTCCACGCCCAACGCCAATTCAGTCTCCGCTATCCGCGACGCCCTCGTCGACCCCTCGACGGTCGGAGGAAACTTCACTCTCCGTTTTGAAGGCGACAGCCAGGCCGCGCGTACCTTGACCCGGATCTATCCTCTGTTTCGCCCCTTGGGCCTTTGCTACGGCGATTCCGGCATCTTCGTTCGCCGCCAGACTTACGAGGCAGTCGGCGGTTTCAGCCCCTTGCCGCTGTTCGAGGATGTTGACCTCGTGAAGCGTCTGCATCGAGCCGGGCGCGTCGTACGACTGCCGTGTGTCCTAAAAACGTCCTGCCGTCGCTTCGAACATCGAAACGTTTTGGGCATGTTTGCCCATTGGACGGTGCTGCAAATTCTCTATTGGTTGGGTGTCAAGCCCGACTGGTTAGCCCGGCGCTACGCGCCGATTCGGGAGCATTCGAAATGATCTTGGTGACAGGTGGTACCGGAACGGTTGGCCGCCAAATGGTGCCCGCCTTGGCTCGTCTCATGCCGAGCGAGGAGATTCGGCTTCTACGGCGGCCCAGCGCGGACATCCGATTGCCGGGATTGGGCCTTTCAACCGACGATCGATGCGCCTTACAAAGCCAGGTACGCGTGATCATTCACTGCGCCGCGGAAGTCCGTTTCAACCTTCCACTCGATGAGGTCAGGGCCACAAATCTGGAAGGAACTCGGCAAATGCTCGAGTTTGCCCATGGTTGCCCCCAGCTCAATCGATTCGCCCACGTGAGTACGCTCTATATTGCCGGGCGGCGCGAAGGCTGGGTTCGAGAAGAGCCTCTAACGCACAATGCCGGCTATTTCAATACTTACGCCCAGTCCAAGCACGAAGCCGAAGCACTTGTCCTATCCGAGAAACGGTTACCCGTTTCCATCCATCGACTCAGTTCTGTCATGGGGGGGGGCGGCCACGTCGAACAAGTAATTCGGATGATACCGTTCAGTTCGGAGTTTCCGATGTTACCCGGCCAACCTCACGTTCCGGTTGACTTAGTAAGCTCAGAATGGACGGGTCAAGCCTTAAGTTTGCTGATTGCCAAACATTTTCAAGTGGGAGCGATTCGCCACTTATGCACCGGACCGGACGCGGCACCAACTTTTGGCGAAATCATGGACATTGCGTATGGCACCCACGGGCGCCGCCCGAAGTTAGTCCCGGTAGCGATGTTTGAATGGGCGCTGAGGGCCGCTGCGAGTTCCCGGGAATGGCGGGCGTTGGCTGGCTTGGCGACGTTTTTACCGCACTTAGCCGTCGCCCAACCGTTTGACCCGGGAGCAACCGGGGAAATCCTTTCCCACGCCGGCCTCGCCCCCCTGCATGGCCGTGAACTCCTGGCCGCGGCGATGGCGGAGGTCCTCGCCTAAAGCGTTCCCGCGTTCTCCCGGGTAATGCGCCGAACCGGCAGATCCAACCGCCGCGTCGGTGTCTCTCCGCGCAGCTTCAACGCCAGCGAGCGCACCGCCTCATATCCAATTCGGTCGGGATCCTGCACTAGCATTACGTCGAGAGCACCCGCGTTCAGCGCCCCCCGATGCACGTCGCTGTTATCAAACGTCACCACCTTCACCTTACCCGCCAATCCGCGGCTCTCGACCGCCTGAAGAATCCCAATTGAAGCCGCCTCGCTCGACCCGAACATCGCTTGTAAGCCCGGTTGCGCCGTCAGGATATTCTCCGCCGCCGCCCGCGAGCGCGCGCGTTCCCCCATGCCGAACTGCCGCGCCACCAGCCGTACCCCAGGAAACTCCTTCGCCAACGTCTGCTCAAAACCCCGCTCCCGTAACCCTGTCGACGCCCCGCCCGGCTTCTGCATCACCATGGCGGTAGTTCCCTGCCCCTGCAGCAACCTTCCAATCTCCCGCGCCGCCAAACATCCTGCCGCAAAATTATCCGTCGCGACAAAGGTCACGTAGTTTTCCAAATTGACCGCCGAATCAAAAACACTCACAGGAATTCCGGCTGCGATCGCCCGTTCGAGAGGGGCAACCAGCGCGCGCTCATCGGTGGCCGAAATCGCCAACGCGTCCACCCGTTGCGCCACAAACGCATCCACAATCTGAATCTGGCGCGAATGGTCGGTCTCCTCGTTTGGCCCGTTCCAAAGAACCTCCACGCCAAACTCTTTGGCGGCGCGATCCACCCCGCCGTGAATGGAAACGAAAAAGAGATGAGCGGTCGCTTTGGGAACGACCGCGATGCGGGGTAGACCGCGCCGGGCGCAAGAGCCTAGCAGCGCGGCAGCAAACAGAGTTCGACGAGGCAGCACCCCGCTAGCATACGCCTAAACAGTGCGTTGAAAATCGGTCTCGTCCTTCCACGCCTCCAGCGTGTTGTAGACGATCGGACAGTAGGTCGCCCGATCCGGCATCTCCCACATCCGCCACGCCAGCGATCCAGGCCCGCTCGTCAGATGCGGAAAATGTCGGCAAGCCGTTGGTCGATGCCGATAGATCAGGCACTCATTGCCGTGGAGAAACACGCAACTGCCGTCCTCGTTCCGCCTCAGAATCATGCCTTCATCGGCCGACTCTTCGACGCACTCCTCCATGAAATCGTTCACACGCATCCCCGCGCCCTTGGCCACGGATTCAATCTCGCGCTCCTGCAAACGCGCCGTCGCACTCCGGCAGCAGTTCGCACACGAAAGGCATTCGGTCTTTTTTTCGATATCGTCAGAAATAATCTTTAATCGCCGCTCGACGATAGCGTGCCGCTTCATGTGAAGGCGCAAACGCAGGTTTTCGTCGCGTTTCAATTCGCCGAGACGCTTTATTTGGACGAGGTCGGTAACGAGAGGACGTTCACTCATACCTCTATAATGAAGTATTCCTGACTGCTTATGAGTTTGCTGATTGAAAGCCACCTTCCGGGAGTTAAACTCCTTCGCCGCGGTAAAGTTCGCGATGTCTACGAAATCACCCCCACTCAGCTTCTGATGGTGGCCACCGACCGCGTGTCGGCCTTTGACGTCATCCTCGGAAGCGGCATCCCGGACAAGGGCCGGGTGCTGACCCAACTCTCCCTCTTTTGGTTCGATTTTCTCCGGGACGTCGTTCCGAACCATATCATCAGTACCGATGTCGACGAGTTCCCCGAGCCTTTGCAGCCGTTCCGCGACCAGCTTGAAGGCCGGTCGATGTACATTCATCGAGCGAAGATGGTGGACGTGGAGTGCGTGGCGCGCGGCTATTTGTCCGGTTCCGGCTGGAAGGAGTACCAGCAGTCAGGCACCATCTGCGGCATTCCGCTGCCGGCTGGCTTGCGCGATGGAGACCGGCTCCCTTCCCCCATTTTTACTCCTGCCACCAAAGCCACCACCGGCCACGACGAGAACATCCCTTTTGAGCATGTCGTCGAGAGCGTCGGGATCAAACTAGCCAGCCAGCTTCGCGATCTCACGCTGAAAATCTACGACCGCGCCGCCGCCTACGCCGAAACTCGCGGCATCATCCTAGCAGACACTAAGTTCGAGTTCGGCTACGTCGACGGCCGTTTGGTCGTCGCCGATGAGGTTCTCACCTCGGACAGCTCGCGTTTCTGGCCCCGCGCCACCTACAAACCCGGCGGACCGCAGCCTTCCTACGATAAACAGTACGTGCGCGACTACCTCGAAACGCTCGGCTGGAACAAGCAGGAACCCGGCCCGGAACTGCCCGATGAGGTCGTCGCCAAAACTCGCGAAAAATACGTCGAGGCCTATCGTGTCCTGACCGGTAAAAAACTGTGAACCTGCTCGACCTCGTGTTCGGCGTGATCCTTTTGATCTCTGTCTTCTCCGGCTTTCAAAAGGGATTCGCTCGCATCGGCATTGGAATGGCCGCCACGATTCTCGCGGTTCTTCTCGCCGCGCTGTACTATGCCGAAGCGGGGAGGCCATTGCGGGAATATACCAGTTCGGTCGGCGTCGCAAATTTCTTGGGCTATCTTGGGATCTTCACCGCTGTTCTGATCGTCGGGGCGCTTCTCGGCCACGCCGCCACGAAGTTTTTCAAATGGGTCGGCCTGTCCTGGCTCAATCGGGCGCTCGGCGGTGCCGTCGGGCTTCTCCGCGGACTCCTCATCGCTATCGTCATCCTCATGGCTTCTAGCGCGTTCCTGCCCGGAGATCCACCCAGTCTCGTTGTCCGTTCCACTCTCGCCCCTTACCTGCTCGACTCATCGAAAATTCTGTCGAACGTAATGCCCAAAGAGTTTAAACAAGAGTTTTTGAAAAACTACGACAAGGCCAAGAAAGCCTGGTTCGATCCGTTTCGCGATCAGATCCGCCGCATTGAATAGTCCCCTATGAACCTTCTGATTTTCGACCTCGACGGCACCCTCGTCGATTCCAAGCAAGACCTGATCGATTCCGTCAATGCCACCCGCGGCTATATGAGTATGGCACCGCTACCTGGTGAGTTAGTCGCCAAATACGTCGGCCGCGGCGCGCTGGCCCTGATTCAAAGTGCTCTCGGCGATGCGGCGACGAAAGAACAGGTAGAACGCGCCCACACCTTCTTCATCGAGTACTACGGCGCCCATATGCTCGATAAGACCGTCCTCTATGACGGCGTCCGCGAAGCCCTGGACCGCCTCCGCACCAAGGGCCACACGCTCGCCGTGCTCACCAACAAGCCCGTTCGATTCTCTGAGCGCATGATGGCTCAACTCGGACTCGCCCAGCATTTCGTTCGCATCTATGGCGGCAATAGCTTTGAGCCGAAGAAAAAACCGGATCCGATCGGCATTCTGACCCTCCTCGGCGAAACCGGCATCAGCAAGGCGAAAACGATCATGGTCGGTGACTCCTCGGTAGATATCCGCACAGCCCGCAATGCCGGGGTGCAGGCCTGCGGTTGCCTCTGGGGCTTCCAGCCGGAGACGTTTATCGCTGAACCACCGGACTTCCAGATTGAGCATCTCGGCCAACTGGTGGACCGCCTCACCGGCGAATAACGGTAGAATCAAAAGCTGTGTTTGCATCGCTGCTCGCGGCTACCATTTTCACCGTTCTTGACGTCGAACGAGTCCCCGTAAACGGTGACCCGCTCCGAGCGGTTATCCACGTAGAGGCTCCGGCCCAGCCCCGGGCGCTGGCCTGTGACGTTCTCATCGCGGGAGCCGGCATGGGGGGCGTCGCCGGGGCCCTTCGCGCGGCTGATCGCGGCCGCACCGTCTGCCTCACGGAAGAATCGTCCTGGGTCGGCGGCCAAACTACGGCTGGTGGCGTTTCCGCCCTGGATGAGCACAAATTTATCGAAATTACCGGCGCGCCACTGACCTACCTCCAGTTTCGCCAGAAGCTTCGCGGCGCTTACGGCGGCATCGCCAACCCCGGCGCCTGCTACGTCTCTTCCCTCTGCTTCGAACCCAAGGCCGCCGTCAAGATCCTGGACGAAATGTTGGCCAGCCGGTCGAACATCACGGTCCTTCGCCGCACCAAAATCGTCGAACTCACCCGGGCCGGCAACCGACTCACCGCTGCCTTGGCGGTCAACCTAGATTCCAAACAGTTCGTCCGCATCACCCCCGGCTACGTTCTCGATGCCACTGAAATGGGCGATATGCTGCCAATGGCCGGGGTTCCCTATATCCTCGGAGCCGAGAGCCGCGCCCAAACCGGCGAGCCCCACGCCCCGGAAAAGCCGAATCCAGCTTGCGTCCAAAGCTTTACTTATCCGTTCATCATTGAATCCCGCCCCGGCGAAAATCACTCCCTCCCCAAGCTTTCCGACCACGAAGCAATCGTCAAACGTCAGAATTTCAGCTTGCGCATGAACTACCCCTCCGAGTACGGTTGGAAGGGTGAAGTGCTCTATAGCATGTACGGCGACGATCTCCCGATACCGAACAACATGTCCCCTCGCCCGTTCTTCTCCTGGCGACGAGTGAAAACCCCCAATATCGCCCTAATGAACTGGCCCCGGCAGGACTACCACGAAGAGTCGATTCTCGACCGTTCTCCCGCCGACCAAGCCCGCATCCTGCAGCAGGCCAAACGAACCTCTTACGCCTTTCTCGCCTGGCTCCACTACGATCTCGGCCACGCGGAAATGAAGCTCTTGCCCGAACAGATGGGCACAGCCGACGGACTCTCCATGGTTCCCTATATCCGCGAAAGCCGCCGCATGGTAGCCCGCGAAACCGTCCGCGAGCAGGACATCGTCGCCGAATTCCAACCCGGCCCCCGCGCCCGCCACTTCCCTGCCTCGGTCGGCACCGGTTTCTATATGGTGGATATCCACCCCTGCGGGGCCAACGAAAAGGGCCGTATGATGATGCCGCGCCCCTTTCAAATCCCCCTCGGCGCGCTCCAGCCCAAAGATCCGATCGAAAATTTTCTCCCCGCCGGCAAGAACATTGGCGTCACCCACTTAGCCAATGGCGCCTACCGCCTGCATCCGATTGAATGGAATATCGGCGAGTCCGCCGCGATCCTTGCCACCCTCGGCCCCAATCAGACGCTCGACCGCGAACTGACCGACGCCGGCATCCCGCTCTTCTGGTTCGACGATCTGGCACCCTCCCATCCTCGTTTTCCCGCGATTCAACTCACCGCCCAACGCGGACTCTACCCGACCAGCCCCCTGGATCTGCACGCTTCCCCTGACGCTCCCGTCAGCCGTGGCGAAGCTGCCCAAATCCTCGCCACCCTCTTCGCCCTTCCCGCCGAACGCCCCGCCGCCATCACCATGGCCGTCGAGCAGGGTTGGATGGCCGCCGACCATCGCAACTGGTTCCATGCGGATTTGCCTTTGCTCTGGACCGACTGGCGCACGAAAGCCTTCCCCCGCCAGTTCCCTGCCCTCCCCGCTAAGATCGGCCCCGTCACCCGAGGAGAACTCGCGCAGTATCTCGCCAACGCCATTCCTTGAGTCAAATGCCTTCTACCGCACCTTCGAAACCGGTCATCAAAGATCCCTACGCCTACCACGAGGAAGACGTCGCCGAACCGCCGCGCCGATTCGGCCAGATCCTGCGCCGCATCGGTCCCGGCATGATCCTGGCGGCCTCGATCGTCGGCAGCGGAGAACTCATCGCCACCACCTCCCTCGGAGCCGAGGTCGGCTATGTTGCCCTCTGGATCATCATCATCAGTTGTATCCTGAAGCCAGCCCTACAGTCGGAAATGGGCCGGTTCACCATTGCTACCGGGAAAACTGGCCTTGGCTCGTTTAATCTTGTTCCCGGTCCGCGACTCGGCGTCAGCTGGGTCGTGTGGATGTGGGCCGTGATGGTGCTCGTTACGATGTTCCAGATCGGCGCAATGTTTGCCGGCGTGGCGCAGGTATTGAATACTCTCGTCCCGGGCGTGACGATCTCCTTATGGGTCATCGGTCTGCTCGGCATGTCGCTGTGGTTGTTGCTCGGCGGCGGTTATGAGCGCGTCGAACATGTGGCAACCATCAAGGTCGGGCTGTTTACCATGATCACCTTGCTCTGCGCTCTTGTCCTCGTCAGTAAGCCGGAGTACTTCACCATGCGGCAAATTGCCGAAGGGCTCAGCTTCAAGCTGCCAGGCGAAGGGCTGGCAACCGCCGTGGCTGTATTCGGCATTACAGGCGTTGGCGCAGTAGAACTTTTCATGTATCCCTACTGGTGCGTCGAAAAAGGCTACGCCCGCTACACCGGGCCACGAGACGAATCCGACTCCTGGAAACGAAGGGCCCTCGGCTGGATGAAGGTCATGAATACCGATATCCTGTTCTCGATGCTAATCTACACGATCGCCACGTTGGCCTTCTACCTCTTGGGTGCCGGTGTTCTACACAGCCAAGGCCTCCTCCCCAAAGGCAATGAGATGATCGCCGTGCTCTCGAAAATGTACACCGAAACGTTAGGATCCTGGGCGCTCTGGGTCTTCTACGTCGGCGCCTGCGCGACGCTCTACGGCACCATCTTTGCCGCGACGGCGGCAAACTCCCGGGTCTATGCGGACATGGCCTGCCTGCTCGGTGCGTTCGACCGCGGCGACTACACCGCCCGGATCCAATGGCGCAATCGCTTTGTCTGCTGCCTGCTCGTCATTCCTGTCGGCCTCTACTTCTTGAAGGTCGACCCGACCCGCATGGTGAAAATTGGCGGCGTCGCTCAGGCGCTCATGCTCCCCGTCATCGCCGTCTCCGTGCTTTACCTTCGTTACAAATACATGCCCAAGGCCGTTCAAACCGGCCTGCCCTTTACGATTACGCTTTGGACGGCGTCTTTATTCACAATCTTCATGATGGGCTACTATACAATCCGGCTGGTTTGGGGGTAATAGATCCGTGAGAAGGGTGGGCTAGATGCCTCATGACCGAAATTTGGTTGGCCGAACCCGCTCCTCGGCGGCAAACGACTAGCCCCGCCGGCGAGCATATTCCCCCGAGTACTCACCGACTTTCGGTCCTGCTTTCTGTCCTACCTGGGGCGCGTGAGTGAGAACAGCCACCGGCCCGGAATCCAAGGCGCCAATAATTTCCCCACTCCTGCTTCTAGAACCTTCCGAAACAACGAAGCCATGAACAAGGGACGACCAAGGCGCTTGCCCACAGCGGCACGGTACGCCGCTGGACTATCCTGCCGAGCGGCCGCCGTACCAGCCATCCGACCACTTTCGAGCGCATTCAGCATCCCCGCCCCCGTAAACGGGTCGATGAACGAAAAGGCATCGCCGGCAGCATAAAGGTCCAATGGCTGCTCCGTCCGGCCATAAACCAGTGGACCTGTGGTCAGCCACGCCATCGCTCGGGTCAAAGGTCGGGTCCGTGCGGCCAAAGCCGGGGAAAGTCCCAGCAGGGCGTCATAGTCGAAGTTAAGCCCGCGCAGGAGTGATTCCGGTGCCAGACCACAAACATTCGTGATGCCCGCCTCAACCGGATTCACCCCCACGTAAAAGCGGTCGCCGAAATAGAGTTCAACTGTATCGCGCGCTGGGCCCGAAAAATGAGTTTTGAAACCGAAGATGCGGTCACCAGAAGGAGCCGCCGACTGCCGCCCCGTCGCCAGAACGCACCCCGCGGAAGGTTCAGTCCGTTCCGGCACGTACAAACAGCCCCCGCCAACTGCGGCGTCGCGCAAAAGATGGTCAAGACGGAGTCGGCTCAAGCCAATCGCCGGTTCCGGCAATCGGTCGGCACAAATTCGTTTGCCAAAGTGAACCTCCATACGGTGCATCAGGGCCGGACCACACGCTGCCGCCACCTCCCAAACGCCCAAACCTTCCAAGGATTGACGCACCTCCGGACTCAGAAACTCCCCGCATACACGGTGTCGGGAGATTCTGGACGGATCAAAGAGGCTCGGCTCCGCCCCCGCGCGCAAAGCGGCTAAGGCTGCCGCGCAGCCAGCCAGACCACCACCGACGATCCGGACGCTATTTGGTTCCGCCATCAGTCAGCTTCCTGCCGGACTTCATCCGGGTCTGCAATTGCTTCAGTCCACGTTCGGCTCGGTCGAGACCCGGGAACTCTTCGAGCGCAATCCGATAAGCCTTTTCGGCATCTTTCAGCTTGCCCGCCCTTGCCGCGGCATCGCCCCACGCCATTGCTGCCGGACGCGGATAGTACGGCGGTTCGTTGTACCGCAGCGTTCTTTCGGCCAAGGAAGCATCGGACAAAATCTTTAGTCCACTACCAGTTTTACCGGATGCCAGAGTCAATTGCCCAAAAAGTTCCCGTTCGGCGACGCCCAATTCCTTTGGATACTTGGCTTTGTTTCGGGTTTCGAAATCAAGCAAAGCCACGCGCATCCCTTTGGCTTCGTTGCGTGCCTGGGCCAAGTCGCCCTTCGCCACATAAGCTAATCCACGTGCCCAATGGGTCCAGGCGGTCTCTCGAGGTTTCGCCACCGTCGGAAGCATGGAGGCATTCAAAATATCATCCCACCGTTCGGCCCACACCAAAGTCCGCATCAGCGAGAACCACCCCTGCCGATACGCCGTCCGCGAGTTATCCAGTTGTTTGGCCTCCACTGCGGTCTCCTTCATTGCTAACAGCTCGTTGGCCGCAACAATCGCGTCGTCATAATGACCTGCCGCTGCCTGCACAACCGCCAAGTAATGGATGTTATGACCATGGTGAAGATTCCCGTACCCCGGATCGGCTTCCATGTAGGCCCGCTCCAGTTTGCCCGCTGCCAGAAAGCTGTCGGCCGCTTCCTTCAGCTTTCCCGTCTGCGAATAAATATGGCCAGGCATATGGAGGGCGTGAGGAATTTCCGGCGCCAGCCTCGCATATCGCTCACAACTCGCCCAAGCGTCTTTTGCGAACGATGCTCCCTCCCAACCGTGAATCACATAATGGTGGGCTCCGGCGTGATCTGGGGCCTTCATCACAAGGTCCTTCAAAAGGCTCACCGCTTCCATCGAGCCGGGACGCGGCTCCCGCTTCGGGGTCAAAAAGCCATCCATCAGGTGCAGTGCCAGGTACGAACGAGCTTCCACCTCATCCGGGTGGACTGCAATCACCTTTCGCAGGCCCTCGATGTAGCCGGCATCAGCCGCCGCGTCGTCTAAAGGATAAGCCCGCCGAGCCACGATGGCGTCAATGTAGAGTTTTTCGCGGGGGGTGACACCTTCAGCCAATGCGGACGCCTTCTTCGCGGCATCAATTGCGCGTTGCAGCGGAGGCGTCATCCCTTTTGGCGCGGCGTTTTTGTCACGAATCAATTGGAAATGGGGGCGATAATCACCCGCCGCAACCATCGACACACCCCACCAAGGCATTGCCGCTTTGGGATCGAGAGCGGCAGCCTGCAAAAAACTTCGCTCTGCTTCACGAGCCCAAAACGAGTGCATTTGGGCCACCCCTTGTGAGAAAAACTTCTGGGCTTGTTCACTAGATGTTGTGATCGTAAAAGGCGTCGAACCCTGGCCCGTCAGAAGCTTTGCAGGAAGCGCTGGAGCTCCATTCGAAACCACCACGCAGTGGCTGGGAGCGGAAGCCTGCCCGTATAACGACGAGAGAGCGGAGACAAAAACCAATCCGAGAAGCCGCATGGCCTTAATGGTATACCGCCTTGGAGAGAAAAGAAACCCTCTTCAGCCTTCTCTCGGGGGTCGGAGGACCAACCGCCAAGTAGGCCTCTCGAATCGGAAACTCAAAACGTTGCCACGCATCGATCAAGCCGGTTGCATCCGAGGCGCCGAATCCGCTGGTGCACACCAACAACTGACCATGAGCGATCCAAACGGCCTTTGGGAACCGCCATTCTAATCGAATTAAGAGAGAAACCTGCTAGCCCAAAATTGACCACCTACCGGCCCCGAGTGCGCGGCCTGTCCGACGAGCCTGGGCTTGTGGCGCTCGGCCTGGCCGCGCCGCTAAAAAGGTCGGCCCCTAACTTTATTCAGCTACTTACGCGCCAGCGGCGCGGATGAGGACCGTAGCGCCCGTCGCCATGCCACATGACACGATCAGTTTGGAGTAGTCAAGTCTATTCGAGTATAGGTGGTCACTTTCTGGCGAGCGCCGAGGGCGGCCTGTGAGGCCATCGCCTTTTCTGTTTCGAAAAGCCTTCGCAGTAAAAACTTTTGAAGCCATTGCCGGGCGGTAACGTCCGAATGAAAACGATTCGCGACAACTGGGATGAGTATCTGCGTCTGGTGTGACATCGCTACGGACTGGCACGCCGAGTTCCTCCGTGCTCGTCAGCGAGCTGGCGGAAAAGTGGCGCCACTGCCTCTTGGTTCCGGCGTAGGACGAAATCGGCAGGATCGAGCACACTCTGTTCACGTTGAAGTGGCTGCAAAACCCCGAGCTCAGACGGAGAGACAACATCGACCTGAACAAAGGCGAATCCCACCACACGCCTTTCAAAAAGGGCGCGAGGGGTGCCTGACTCCCCTCGTAGCGCCGATTAAATACCACCGGTCGGAATTTTAAGTCTGGCGGAGCCACAGAGTTAGGGTCGCTCTCTCTACGGTAGTCAGGCGATTCGAACGCGGTGCGGGACAGCTTGGTGAGCTCATTGATGATGATGAACGGAGTGCGACGGATTCGCTTCTGCGCTCTTCAAACACGTGCATCGGATCGGTAGACCCCGATGCCTTAAAATTGTCCGGATTACTCACTAAAGGAAACCGCCCGCTCTCCATTTCAGACTGAACATTTCAGACTGCACCAAGACATCCGAAAACCGAGTGAGCTACCCTACAGTAATGATCCTAGAGCCCTTCATTATACCCGTTCGAAAGGCGGTTATGTCTTTTATGAACCCCTGTTTGAAATTTACAGTAGCTTGCGCCCTTGTCGCGTCCGGCCTCAGCGGGGCTGAGAGCAGGGCCGGTTGGCGTATGGAGCGCGGTGAGAATCGCGAACTGTTCGCGATTCCTCGGACATGGAATCACGATTTTGACGGTCCGACCGGGCCTTACCGCTGGGGTATCGTATCCGCTACGTGCGAGCAGGGCAAGAGCCAGTCTCCGATCGATATTGTTCCGAGTCAAACCGTTGGCAGCGCGAGTGCCGCGCCGATCGTCCTGAATTATCCGAAGACCGGTTTGGTTGTTGAAAACACTGGTCATGTGATCGAGGTTCCGTACGAAACCAGCGCCTTTGCGATGATCGAAGGGACACCGTACGACCTGCTTCAGTTCCACTTTCACACGCGCAGCGAACACGCCCTAAACGGCGCTTTGTACGATCTTGAGGTGCATTTTGTACATCGCGCGGCATCGGGACAGTTGGCGGTTCTGGGCTATTGGGTCAAGGGTTGCAATCAGTTGGACACCACATGCAAGCCGAATCTCGTGCTCGACGAGATTTTCGCCAACGCACCGGAGACTAAGGGTGAAAAGGATACTCACAAGGAACTGAACCCGTTTGAATTTCTACCGGTTCGCCGCACCGGCACCGGTGGCGTTTTGGAGAACTATTACAGCTACGAAGGCTCGCTGACAACGCCTCCCTGCTCCGAGGGCGTCCGGTGGTTTATGTCGAAGGACGTGATCACGGTGGCGAACGAATCGCTAAAGAAGTTCCGGTCAATTATCGGCAACTTCCCCACGTACAAAAACTTTCAGTTCAACTACCGGACGTCGCAACCGCTGAACAGTCGCGAGGTCCGCTCCTTCGGCAGCAACTAGTTCGTAAATCTACATTTGGATGGAAATCCCAGTCCGTGGCAGATGATTGCCATTGGCTGGGGCTTTTTGTGGTTCCTCGCTGTTTGGTGTCGGTAGAACCGCCCGTCCGGTTGCAGCATCGACGGTCGGAGCCCGTCCAATAGTCCAAGTAGGCGACCGTGGAAATGACGCGCCGTGGAAAGCGAGGAAAACCAACTTCAGGTTTTCCCTCCCTTCCCACCGCCCTTGGAAATCGCGTTT
>Ga0209086_10000321_pt1 | contig 41567 bp, 41 predicted proteins | sample M_130207_XF_Meta_FD_187312 | JGI IMG/M metagenome (GOLD analysis project Ga0209086, IMG submission 187312) | Freshwater microbial communities from Lake Montjoie, Canada to study carbon cycling - M_130207_XF_MetaG (SPAdes) (version 2) | ecosystem: Environmental > Aquatic > Freshwater > Lake... | reverse complement strand
GTTATACAGGTAGCTATGGTTATACTGGTAGTGATGGATACACTGGTAGCTATGGATATACAGGTAGCTATGGTTATACTGGTAGTGATGGGTATACTGGTAGTGAAGGATACACTGGTAGCTATGGTTATACAGGTAGCTATGGTTATACTGGTAGTGATGGATACACTGGTAGCTATGGATATACAGGTAGCTATGGTTATACTGGTAGTGATGGGTATACTGGTAGTGAAGGATACACTGGTAGCTATGGATATACAGGTAGCTATGGTTATACTGGTAGTGATGGATATACAGGTAGCTATGGATATACAGGTAGCTATGGTTATACTGGTAGTGATGGGTATACTGGTAGCTATGGATATACGGGTAGCAAAGGTAGTTTTACTGGTACTACAGATGAAATAGTACATATCACAAATACAAGTTCATCCACCTCCACCGCAACCGGTGCATTGATTGTTGATGGTGGTGTTGGTATCGGTGGGGATTTGTATGTTGGCGGTAATATAACAGCTGATAGATTAACAATCCAATATACCACAATAACAACTACTATTGTCGAAACTGATGATATTATTACAACTTTCAATACTACGAATGCAACAGGAACAGATACAGGTGCATTAATAGTTGCAGGAGGAGTTGGGATTGGTCAAGAGTTATGGGTCGGTGGAGATATCTATACAAAAGGTCAGCAGGTAATTACCACTGCTACTGTCAATGATTATGCATCTAAAACTATTATTACTGCTGGTACCGATACTGCAATAAGTACCAGCACCGGTAATGTTACCATTTGGAATACAAGTAATTTACAAAGTATAACAGCACGAGGTGCTACAACCAATCAAGCTATTACCATTAGTAATACACTTACCAGCACATCATCATTCTCCACCAATGCCCTATATGTGGCAGGTGGCATTGGTGGAGACAGTGGATTCAATATTAACGGCGATGGATACTTACATGGTAATTTAAACGTATTTGGTTACATCACTGGTACCAATATTACCTTAAATGTATTGTCGGCTAATAGTGCTACCTTCTACGGTGATGCAACAGGTAGTGGTGCTTTATATGCCGGTGTGCTTGGATATACTCCATTCGCACAAACAATGGCTCAATTCACCGGTGATCTTAATGATTACATGGAAATCAATGTCCAGAATATTAATTCCGGTGCTACGGCCAGTACTGATATTGTTGCAAGTGCAGATAATGTTAGCGAAACCGGTGCATTCATTGATATGGGTATTACCAGCAGCGGATGGGACGGAACTGCTGGATTAAGTTTTGGTGATGCAATAGGACCTAATGATGGATATTTGTTGGTTGGAGACAGTAATCTTCCGACAGCAGGACACTTGGCAATAGGTACATTGGCTCCGGGTTCCAGCATTAAGATTATAGTAGCAGGTACCAATTCAAATTATATCACTGCGATATTCAATACTGCTACTACCGAATCTATATCAACCACAACTGGTGCATTAGTACTCAATGGTGGATTAGGGGTCGGTGGAGCAATTAATGCCTTGAATACAAGTTATGTTGCTGGTTCGAAAATTCTAACTGCTATTGACCTGGTAAACATTACATATACTGCTACATACATTACCAACAACCCCACAAGTATTACTGGACTTGACACCCTTGCTGGTACAACTAATGTTTATGGTACTTACGATTTTGGAAGTGTAAGTGATATTTGGACATTTAATGATTATAATACTGGTACCAATACTGGATATTATAGCATACATGATGCTGCCAGTACTCCTGGATTTATCGTTTATATCGGGTTTGAGGAGATAACGGAATTCAATCGTTTTGTATTGAATATCAACTACACTCAAAATTCCGGACATACTCAGACTATTGATTTATACAACTATGTTCAAAGCCAATGGGATACCTTCACCACCTATTCGGGATCTCCGGGTTGGTTTGAATTTATATTAGAAACATTTGATTCTTTACCTTATATATCCGGTGGAAAGGTCACAGTAAGAATTGATCATATCAGCTTTGGTAACACGAATCATAGGACATGGATTGATTATGTCGCTCTTGAAAAGAGTCTCCAAGGCGGACAAGGACCCAGGGGTCCTACTGGTCCAACAGGTTCAACTGGTTTTACAGGTAGTTTCGGCTATACCGGTAGTGGATTTACAGGTAGTTATGGATACACAGGTAGTTATGGATACACCGGTAGTGATGGGTATACAGGTAGCTATGGTTATACCGGTAGTTACGGCTATACAGGTAGTGCTGGTGTAGATGGGTATACAGGTAGTTATGGTTATACCGGATCAGCAAGTACAACACCAGGGTATACTGGTAGTGGATTTACAGGTAGTGCTGGATATGCTGGTAGTGCTGGCTATATTGGTGCAGATGGATATACTGGTAGCTATGGATACACTGGTAGTGAAGGATATACTGGTAGCTATGGATATACGGGTAGCTATGGATATACTGGTAGCTATGGATATACTGGTAGCTATGGATATACTGGTAGTGCTGGATATGCCGGATCGGCCAGCACAGCACCGGGTTATACTGGAAGCAAAGGCGATACTGGAACAGCGGGTTCAAATGTAACAATTAAAGGAAATGTTGCTACATCTACCTCACTACCAGGATATCCTTCATCATATGTTGGAAGTAATGGTGATGCCTACATTACTGCTGATACAGGACATCTTTGGGTATGGGCTTCTCCTAATTGGGTAGACGTTGGACAGTTTGTCGGATATACCGGTAGTGTTGGCTATACCGGTAGCATTGGCTATACTGGCAGTGGTGGCTATACTGGATCTGCCAGTACAGCACCGGGTTATACAGGTAGTCACGGTGAAGTAGGTTATACAGGTAGTGCTGGGGCAAATGGTTTTGCAGGTAGTTTTGGATTAGATGGATTTATAGGTAGTAATGGATTCACTGGTAGCATTGGCTATACTGGCAGTGGTGGCTATACTGGATCTGCCAGCACAGTACAGGGTTATACAGGCAGTGGATTTACAGGTAGTGGCGGCTATACTGGTAGTGGCGGCTATACTGGATCTGCCAGTACAACGCCAGGATATGCAGGTAGTCAGGGCGCGGGTTATACAGGCAGTGGATTTACAGGTAGTGGCGGATATACAGGTAGTGTCGGATATACAGGTAGTCAGGGCGCGGGTTATACAGGCAGTGGATTTACAGGTAGTGGCGGATATACAGGTAGTGGCGGATATACAGGATCTGCCAGTACAACAGGAGGGTTCACCGGATCAAAAGGTGATAATTTCGGATACACTGGATCTGCCAGTACAGCACCGGGTTATACTGGTAGCGGTGGATTAGGATATACAGGTAGTATTGGAGGATTTAGTGCGGTACAAACAATAAATCCTCAGACAGGATTAACATATACATTGGTGCTAACAGATGCAGGGAAATTAATAAGCATTGATAATGCCTCTGGAACAACTGTTACAGTTCCGCCCGAAGGTTCTGTAAATTTTGCGATAGGACAGCGTATTGATATTGAACAAGCGGGTACTGGTCCAGTAATCATTGCCGCAGGAGTTGGTGTTACATTACATACCACAGATCAACCTATTTTAAATTCTCAATATACTATAGGTACTTTAATTAAAACAGGAAACAATGATTGGACTTGGGCTGGCCCAGCTACTCAAGCAGTAGGATATACAGGTAGTTTAGGTCCGTGGGGATTTTCGGGTAGTAATGGATTTTCGGGTAGTGGATTTACAGGCAGTATTGGATTCACTGGTAGTGTTGGATTTACAGGTAGCATTGGATTCACTGGTAGTAGTGGGTATACTGGTAGTATTGGATTCACTGGTAGTATTGGTGGTTTTGCCTCTGTACAGTCTCTCAATTCACCATCCGGAACTACATATACCTTACTGGATTCCGATGCAGGATATTTTATTAATTTTACCAATCCTCTTGGTTGTACAGTAACAGTACCGACAGATGCTGTTGGTTTTCAAATAGGTCACCGTATTGACCTTGCACAAGGATCAGCTGGTCCAGTGCAGATTATCGGAGCGTCTGGAGTTACTTTAAATTATACAGATATACCGTTATTGAATACTCAATATAGTGTCGGTACAATAATAAAGGTAGGAAGCAATCAATGGTGGTGGACTGGGCCGACAGATGGATTATTAGGATATTCAGGTAGTGCAGGGCCAACGGGCCCATCCGGCGTAGGATATACAGGATCAAACGGTGACCCAAATGGATATACAGGTAGCATAGGCCAAGCAAGCTATGCTACATCATATGTTATGGCCGCTGGCTGGCTCATGCGATAAATATAGTTATAGATAACCAAATCAAGGAATAATAAAATGGCAGGTAATAATAATCCAATATTTACAAGAGTCGGCGATATACAGGGAGGAGCATTGTTGCAAACTGGTGCGATCACCGATTTTTCCGGTACAAATACCAACGTAGTTCCTATATTTTCGGCAGATCCAACCAATGGTGGTTTTGTACAAAGATTGAGATTTAAGGCCGACGCTGGTGGTGCTAACGTAGCAACCGTAGCACGTATATGGATAAACGAAGGACAACTAAATCAGAAATCCTTATTAGCAGCACCAACATTTGGTACTATTACAACTTCATCTGGTGGAGCAGGCACATTGCAAACATCAACATATTTTGCCAAGGTACAGGCCATTGATCAATATGCCGGGTTGGGAACTATATCTGCAGAAAGTGTGGGACAGGTTATAGCGGTAGTTCCGGGTAATATCAATTGGACATGGAATATTGTTCCAGGAGCTGTTAGTTATCGTTTATATGTAGGACCTGCTGCCGGTGGTGAATATGCATATTTTACCACCGCCACAACAAGCTATCTTCAGACTATTCCATATGTATCCGGACAAATTGCAAACCCTTCGGATTATGTAGTTAATAATATGTTTTATGGTGAAGTTTCTTTGCCGGCTACTGCTGCCTCGGCCGCATCTGCTCTCACAGAAGTTGATTATCCAATGAACCTGGCATTACCTCCCGGTTACAGAATATTAGTAGGTCTGGGTTCCACCGTAGTATCGGGGTGGTATGTTACTGCTATAGGTGGAAAGTACTAATGTTAGATGTAAGTCATTTAGCAGATAATCCTAAGGTTGATGTACAGATATTCAACGCTAGCTCGACCAGCCAGGCTGGAACTTGGCAAACATGGCGTAAACCAAGAGGTGTTAATTTTGTACAATTCTTTGGATTAGCCGGCGGAGGTGGTGGTGGTGGCGGATCTGTTGGAACGATTCCGGCCGGGGGTGGTGGTGGCGGCGGTGGCGGTAGTAGTGCTCAGTCATCACTTACTTTTCCTGCATGGGCTCTTCCAGACATACTATTTGTGAGTGTAGGATGCGGCGGCGTAGGATCAACAGGATCACCAGTTGTTTCTGGCAATGGAATTAATACATTTATATCTGTAGATTGTAATACTACCACAAATAATTTATTGATGTTTGTTAACGGTGGATTAGGTGGTGGTGCTTCGACAGCACCAGCTGCTGGTGCCGCAGGAACAGCAGGTGCAGCTTCATTGATAGGTGCAGCACCATTGGCAGCATTGGCATCTTCTCAGGTAACCACAGTAGCTCTTGGAAACATATCAATTGCAGGGCAAGCCGGTATTGCCGGAGCCGCACAAAATGCAGCAGGCGGCGCATTGACATTGCCTGTAACTGGATTAGTGGTGACAGGTGGAACAGGCGGCGGAGGCAGTGCGATTGCCATTAACTCAGCAGGACTGGCTGGTGGTAGCATTACCGGAGCAGGAGTATTTCAAACAGTTGCACCATTAAATGGTGGATCAACTGCTGGCCTTGGCGGCGGGCCTGGTCCCGGCGGTTTCCGACCATTCCGAGGACTTTTTTATAATTTTGGCGGTATCGGGGGTGGTGGTAGTGGAGTCGCTGGAGCGGCCGCTGCTACCAATATCGGTGGACGTGGCGGAAAAGGTGGAAATGGCAGCGGCGGTGGAGGTGGTGGCGGTGGTGTTGCACCAGCCGTAGCAGGAGCAGGTGGTGACGGGGGCGATGGTATAGTTATAGCCACCGGCTGGTAAAGGGGTAGAATTTATGGCATCACCACAAATGGGGCTGACAAGAAAACAGCGCTATCTACAAAAACCTGTATTAAACATAATCGGTAGTTCTCCGATTGATCCCAGTACTTTTTCAATACCGTTTGATGGTGCTACGCAGTATTTGAGCATTACTGGTAGTAGTTTAACATTACCCACAACAAGTACTCCATTCACAGTAGAAGCATGGGTTTATGTTACCGCATTTACTGGAGTAGCCGTTATATCATCTGTTATCACCAGTCAGGTTGAATTTGCCATGGGATTTACTGACCTTTCCTCAGCAACAGATCCAAATCTTCCTGGAGCATATCTCTATGTAGGTAGATTTTCCGGGTGGAATATATTGGTTTCTCCTACTCCGATATCATTGAACACATGGTATCACATAGCAACATCATTTGATGGTACTACAACAAGATTATTTTTAAATGGAACATTAGTTAATAGTGGAAGTATATCTTGGACTACTAATGCGATAGGTAATTTTTATCTCGGTCGTCGTTGGGATTCTGTTAGTAGCACTTACTTCGCTGGGTCTATTTCTAATTTCCGTTTTGTAAAAGGTGTTGGAGTTTACACTGGAAACTTTACTGTACCCACTCCTCCATTGAGTATAACTCAAGGTGCAGATACAAATATCTCTGCCATTACTGAATCATCTACTGTAGTTTTAATTCAAACACCTGACATTAGAAATATAGGTACGAGCACTGTTACGATTGCAAATGTAGGTGGTGTGTATTCTCAACCATTTGGTCCAACCTATATCAACAATCCAACAAATTTCTCGTTTACTTCTACTATAGCAAATGTTGGATATACAACTCATGTTTTTAGATCATCCGGTGTATTAAATGTTTCACAAAATATTGCAAAGTTAGAGGTATTCGTAATAGGTGGTGGTGGTGGTGGTGGTGGCTATTTAGGTGGTGGTGGTGGCGCTGGAGGAGTAGCATGGAGTCCTTCTCTAATATTTCCACCGGGATCACATACTATATCTATAGGATCAGGGGGAACAGGAAGTCCAGGAGCAAATTCTGCTGGAAGAACTGGTAATGACACCACCATTGGTGGTATAATTGTCGGGCTTGGCGGCGGCCAAGGAGGGCGCGGTGATCCAGGTGCCCCCTCTGTGGAAGGAGTTGGAGGATCCGGTGGTGGACAAGGTAGACCTCTTAGATCTCCAGCAGTTGGCTTTCCATTACAAGATAAGGTTATCTACGGCGACGGCTCAGGATATGCCATCGGACTTGGAAGTAGTGGAAGCGCCGGTGCTCCTACTGCTCCAGGTGTGTTCGATAGTGGGGGAGGCGGTGGCGGGGCATGGAAAACTGGACTACCGGGAGATACGAGTAACAATGCAGGCACCGGCGGAACAGGAACTTCAACATTAATAATTACTACTGCACTGGCTATAGCATTTAACATAGGAGAATATATAACTTCTACAAATATTGTATATTATGGAGGTGGAGGTGGTGGTGGAACAGGCGCAGCTGCGCCTGCCGCCGGACCATATTTTCAATATGGAGCTCCTGGTGGATGGGGCGGCGGTGGTATTGGTTCTAACGGTAATATCACCGCACCCGCGGCCCTTGTATATTCAACAGCTGGAAAAGGTAACTCAGGTGGTGGGGGCGGGGGCGGGGGCTACGCACCCGGAACCCCTGCTATTCATGCCGGCAGTAATGGTGGGTCAGGCCTGGTGATAATAAGATATCCAACTGATTCAGTTACATCCACTGTTACAACTTCTGTAATTGGTCCAATAGATGATCCATATTTTAGATATAATACTCTTTTGTTGAGCGGAGGTACTGTATCTACATCTACAGTAAACAATATTTTTATCGATAGTAGTTTTAATAATGTTGTTACTACTTCTACAGGTACAATAACACAAGGCACGATAAATCCATATGGATCAAATTGGAGCAATAATTTCAATGGTACTACAGATTATCTATCAACATCAGATGTATCGGCATTTAATTTTGGTTATAATAACTTTACCATAGAAGGATGGATATATTATTCTACAGGACAAAGTAATCCTGGATTCACTGCTTCAAATTCCATGACCATCATAGGGCAAGGAGCACAGAATAATGCATTTTCATTAGGGGTATCAAGATCTGGAATGCCATTTGGCTCTGTTGGGGTAGGCAGTGCTTCGACCGCGGAAGGGCAATCATTTACGTTTACCGCGCCCGTTGGAGTAATCACATCTGTACTATTTGGATCATATGGTACCCAGGATCCTAATCCTCGAACCACATATTCACTTAATTACACAAAAGTTTTATCTATTGCAAGACCTGACTTAGATTTCGAAAACTATGTTCTTGGAAAAACAACCGCTACTGTTGCTACCAATGATGTCTCTACCGGTTATGCCGACCCGTCACCGAGCAATGGTAAAAACAATGTCATGGTAATGACATATGGATTAGCAGGCCCAAGGATTGGCCCAAATACCTGGAATCATCTTGCATTGGTTAGATCCAGTACCGGTACAGGTGGATTGACATTTTATGTTAACGGTGTTGCTGCCAGTACTGCAACACTAAGTACATTTATGGTTAATACCTCAACAACCGGGACATTTGTAGGAGCAACAATAGAAGGTGGAGGTATCATACACAGAGCAAATGGTTATCTTTCTAATGTACGTGTGATTAATGGATCAGCAGCATATACAGGCAATTTCACTCCTCCTACCTCGTCATTACCAATAACTTCTGATACAGTTTTATTGACATGTGCTACCAATAGATTTACTAATCTATCAGGAACAGCAACTTTAATTATTTCTGGATATCCTTCGGTGCAAAGATTTTCACCGTTTCCTAATAAACAAATCTATAATCCATTGCTTAATGGTAATAGTGCTTACTTTAATGGTACTTCGGATTATTTGATGTTAAATGGTTCAACATCGTCATACGCATTTGGTACTGGTGATTTTAGTATAGAATTTTGGATGTATCCTCGAACATGGCCAACTTCCACTGCTACAATATACGATTCTCGACCATTAGGAAGTTGGGCAGGACGAACATATCCTTCCATTATGTATACAAGCTCAGGAACCATAAGGGTGAACTTTAATGGACAATATCATACGACTGCCACATCCTTTTCTACAACTGCAAGCCAATGGATACATGTTGCATTAATTCGAACAAGCAGTTACATGAATCTATATGTTAACGGAACAGCGAGACAATCCTCCTTCATTGATGCTACTGATTTTTCAAACGGTGTTGGTAGACCTATAATAGGTACTTCGGGGTTTTCACCTCTTACAGCTTCTTTCAATGGTTATATCAGTGATTTTAGAGTGATAAAAGGTACAGGGATATATAGTACAACAACAACTACTATATCAATTCCAAATGCACCATTAACCCCTATCAATACCAGTACCTCTACTTCATTGTTATTAAACTTTGATAATGGTGCTGTGGTAGATGCTACTATGAATAACAATTTAATTTCTAATTCAACTCAAGGTAGCATATCATTTAACGGTTCAACTCAATATTTAAGCACAGCTTCTTTCTTTAACGGAATAATGGTTGGATTCACTGGAAGAGTCACTACTATAGAAGCATGGATATATCCAACGGCTGCACCCACCGGGGCAAACATTTTTGTAATACTTGGTAATTATACCAACACCGGGGCAAATGGTAGATTTTACTTAGGCGCTGTCAATACCGTGACTTCTAATAGCGCAAGTCTTGCATTCAATTACACCATCAGCCCCAGTGCTGAACTTCGATTGACACATCCAACACCATTCAGTGTCAACTCCTGGACTCATGTAGCATTAGTTGTAGATGGAACTATTGCGGCCAGTACCAATGTCACTGGATACATAAACGGTGTAGGATATAAATGGACTAATCAAGATATGACCACACAGTCTGCCTTCTTTACCAACAATAGTGCCGGTGTTGGTCAAGCATTAAACGCTTATTTTACCGGGTATATGACCAATGTTCGTGTAGTCAAAGGTGCAGCAGTTTATAATACACCTGTCTTCTCTGTTCCTACAGGACCATTGCAAGATGTTGGTACAACAGGTACCACAGTATTACTATTAAGGGCATCTTCGAGCACCAGCCATATTGTTGATAGTAGTCCTATAGGATCAACATTAAATAATGTTGGTACCACGGTATTTAATTATCGATCCCCATTTATTAATACGTCATCTAATACTTCAAATGCGGTTGCAATCAACCGAAGTAATTTAACATTGTCAAGCAGTTGGATTGATGGAAATACACAAGTAGGAAGTGTATCATTTGATGGAATTTCACAATACCTAACTCTTCCTATAAACTCAAATTATGCATTTGGTACAAATGATTTTACTGTTGAATGTTGGATATACTTGGGTGCAGTACCCACATCATCACCAGAGATTTTTTTTACAGGAGATTTCCATCTTAACTTTAGAAGCAGTGGACAGTTTGCAATAACAAATGATACGACTGTGTATGCGTTATCCCCAGTTACGTTAATAGCTCGACAATGGTATCATATAGCCGCAGTAAGAACTTCGGGAAGTTCTGTAATTTATGTAAATGGAATAAGAGGAACTCCTGTAGCGTGTACCTATAGTTTTAGTCAAACAAGATTAACTCAAATTGGCACAGGTAATCTCGGATCAGGTCCCTTCTTAAACGGCCTTATTTCTAATCTTCGTGTGGTTAATGGTACTGCGGTTTATACCACCAGCACATTCAGTCCACCAATAGGAAAAATGTCTGCAATTTCCGGAACACAGTTATTATTAGATGTAACAGTTGATGAAACAAATAATAGTATAAACCTACGAGATAGAAGTAGTAATAATGCTACCATTACCAACGTTAATACAGCTACTTACAGTAATCTTTATTCAATTCAAAGTACATCGCCATTTACCACAGGTGTATTAAAAAATACCCCTTCGAGTTTCTTCTTTAACGGAGTAGGACAATATCTGTTAACTTCACCGGGCATTCAAAATTCTTTAGGCTATGCAGATTTTACCATAGAATTTTGGATGTATATGTTAAGGCTCAATACCACAGTAAAAATACTATCACAAGGTACATTCACCACTGGGGAATTCCAATTAATTATTAATACTGATGGTGGTGGTGGTTTTTATGAATCAACTACCATAAGAGTAACATTCCCGGCGGGTACATTTACTTCAGGTGAATGGATGCATATCGCTGTAACAAGGAAAGGTTTATTGCTATTTGGATATAAAAATGGTTTTATATTAGCCGGGGGTCTAAACGGCACCCCATACATTTTATATAATTATAGTTCTACTGCGGGTATATATATAGGATGCAATCCTAATGCATCCAATCAAGATTTTTATGGATATATCGATGAACTTCGTATAACAAGGGGATTTAGTAGATATACAGGTAATCACTTATTTCCAACATTGCCATTATACATACCTGGAAACTTTGTCACTACCAGCACCTTTGGGGTTGGGTCATTCACTATTCCTGGCAAGTTACCACTTCGTTAACATATCAAAAATAGATATTAATAAATATCATAGTCTATAATAAAAGGAGATTTAACCAATGAGTCATTTCGCAAAAATCGAGAATGGTATTGTCACTCAAGTCCTTGTGATAGAGCAAGACGTCATTAATACTGGATTATTTGGAGATCCTTCATCTTGGGTTCAAACCAGTTATAATACATTAGCAGGACAACATAGATTAGGTGGTACTCCTCTTCGTAAAAACTATGCAGGTGCTGGTTATACATATGACTCTGTAAGAGATGCATTTATTCCACCAAAACCATACCCAAGCTGGATTCTTAATGAAGATACTTGCAATTGGGAACCTCCTGTACCCGCTCCAGATGAGATTGCCATGTACGAATGGAATGAAGACGTTCAAAATTGGGTTCTTAATACCACAGAATAAAAATGACCTACGACCTTGGTATAATTAAAAGACAAAGATATTTTTTTTACGAGTATCTCCCAACAGGAGCGACAGTAAGTTATTCATCTGATGGTTATACCAATTTAGTTTTTCAAAACACTGGTACCTATACTGTAAATTTTCCATATGCTCTATCTACCTCTATTGTCAATGTAGCAGTGATTGGTGCAGGTGGTGGTGGGGGTGGTGCTGATAGTGGGGCCAATGGTACCGCGGGCGGCGCCGCAGGTGCTGTTATCACCGGTACTTTGATTATATCACCGTATACTGCATACACTATAGCAGTCGGTGGTGGCGGACAATCTGGACTTGGTCCAGGTCAGATCGGCACAGGCGGCGGAGCCGGCGGAACCAATGGAGGCGGGCCAGGGGGAAATGCCGGTACGATTCCGTCATCAGGTGGTGGTGGTGGTGGCGGTGGATGGAGTGGAATATATACCGCAACCGGTTATCTGGTTGTTGCAGGTGGTGGAGCAGGCGCAGGTGGTGCTGACGAAGGATCGGCCAATGATGTTCCAGCATCCGGTGGTGGATATCAACCGGTTGGTGCAAATGGAACAAGTTTATCAGGTGGAGCAGGCGCAAACTATGGCGGGTCTGTTGACGGCGGCGGGGGCGGTGGTGGCGGTGGTGGTTATTATGGTGGACTTGGACAAAGCCTTGTAGGAATTCAGTCCGGTACTCCGATATCATCGACTTATGCCAGTGGAGGCGGAAATTATTATGCAGGAATATCTACATCAACTGTGACCACTGGATCCGGTGGAGCCAAAGCATCACCATCACCAGCGGCGATTCCTTCGGGTGCTGCTGGGACAAATTCAATTAGCTTTTTTGATACCACAGGAACATATGGATCCGGTGTAGCCGGTGCATTATCTGGCATTTACGCTACCGCTGGTGCGGTCATTTTAAGATATAAAGATCCAAATTATTTCTCAAACAAAGAAAATCTGCAAGACTCTAATATCAAATATACCACCTTGATTTTATCTGATAGAAGTAGTGTAACTTCAACTGCAACTAACAACAGATTTTTAGACAGTAGTTTCAATAATTTTTCTATTACCACTCCCAATGGTATTCCAGGACAAGGATCCTTTAGTCCATATGGACCTAATTGGAGCGTGTTTTTTAATAGTACTACTGATTATTTGAGTATTCCTCAAACTACAAATTTAACTTTTGGATCTGGTGCATCCGTATCACCTATGACAGCTGAAGCATGGTTTTATACCACTACTACCGCAACTACAAATCAAACGGTAGTATCGCAATATGCCAGTGGAAGTTCTGGATGGAGTATTAAATTATTATCCGGTGTTATGAGAGTAGCATTAACTGGAGATACTACTTTAATATCTGGAACTACTACATTAGCTGCTAACACTTGGTATCATGCAGCATTATCAGGATCAGTGGGCAGTTGGAAATTGTTCTTAAATGGTGTACAAGAAGGTGCGACACAAACTGGATCTGTTACCATGGGCGATGGTGCTGTTGTACAAATAGGTAGAATATCAACTGTAGATTATTTTAATGGATATATCAGCAATGTACGTATAATAAAAGGTACTGCACTTTATACTTCCACATTTACTACTCCCACTGCACCATTATCAGTTATTAGTACACAAACAGGTTTGTTAATTTGTGGAAATAGTAGATTTGTAGATGCAAGTGGTACAACTGCTACTTTTACTATTGCTGGTACACCAAGAATACATCGTTTCTCACCATTTCCACCTCAGGGTACCTATAGTTCTTTAGTTCAGGGCGGATCTGCTTATTTCAATGGTACCACGGATTATCTACGCAAAGCAGGGGCAGGGGTATTAGCTACTGCCGGTGGAGACCTTACTATAGAAACTTGGATATATTCTTTTCTTTCGTCAATAATTGGATTATATGATGGTGGAACTGGAGAAGTTAATGTAATACGAAATATAAATGCGAATAAATTTGGATATCAAGGAAACGATGGCGCCGGTGCAAATATTACTGGATTGTTTCCTCTTAATGCTTGGTTCCATCTTGTTATTACATATAGTAGTGTTAGTCCTTATATTGTTAGAGCATATATCAACGGAAAACTTTCGTCAACTGGCACCGCAGGTGTATATGCTGTGGGATCAAATTTTGATGTAGGCACTATTAATAGTGGTGCTGATGGCTATTTTACTGGATATATGAGTAATTTTAGGGTAACAAATAGTCTTGTTTATCCAGTAGGTCATACCACTGGTACTGTATATTTTAGTCCGCCACTCTCACCATTAAGACCTATCAACACTTCTACAGCAACTTCATTATTACTGAATTTTACCAATGCTGGTATAATTGATCAAAGAGGAAATATCAGTATTGCTACGGTAAATGCTGCTACTCTTTCAACTGCTACCGTAAGAAGAAATGTTTTATATTCAAAAAGTATGTATTTTAATGGTGTTATTTCTACTGCATTAAGAGCAACAAATATTTCGGTTGCAAATTTTAGTGCAGGTAATTTCACAGCAGAAGGATGGTTTTACTTTACTACCAATACTGCTGGATATCAACCGTTGCTGGCCAATACCGGTTTAGCAGATACCAATGGATGGATATTAATTACAGAAACGACTAATATAATTTATGCTTATTTCGCAACAGGTGGTGGATCTTGGACGTATACATTAAATTCTACTGTTATACCAACTATCAATGTATGGACACATCTTGCGTTAGTTAGATATAATGGTACGATCTCTCTGTTTATCAACGGGGTGTCAAAAGTAACAGCATCTGCCGGTACCACTGCATTACAAACGACTACCTCCAGCTTCTATGTTGGATACTATCCATATTTCTCCAGTGGAGCCCGTTCTTTTTCTGGATATGTCGACGACGTTAGACTCACTAAAATGGCCAGATATACAACCAGCACCTTTACACCCCCAACCAGTATACCAATAAAATAAATTTGGTAAATTATAAATCAATATCCTTGACATGTTGATCTAATAATGTATAATTAATAGCATATGAAACTTGCTATTATAGATATTATTGGTATACCATATGATGGTACTACCATAGACACCAGGGGGCTTGGAGGTAGTGAAAGTGCAGTGACACTTATGGCCCGAGAATTAGCACAGATTGGTTTTGAAGTCACTGTGTTTAATAATTGCGAGTTGGATCATGCACGACCGGGGGTTTACGATCGCGTAAAATATGTTCCACTCAGTGATTTAGCAAAAGACCATCAGTTTGATGTGGTGATAAGCTCAAGAACAATAATACCATTTACCGATCCTAACGACTATGATAAATTAGGAGACTACAGAGCCAATCCATTCCGCAATATGGATTTATATAATCGTATTATGAGTAAATGCAAAATGCGTATACTCTGGATGCATGATACATTCTGTTTAGGCGATAACCTAATAGAAGAATTAGTCGTGGCCGATCGAATTACAGATGTATTCACACTGAGCGATTTCCATCTAACATATGTAGCCAACTGCCATCATGGACGTAGACGTAACTTTGAAGTGCTGAAACGTAAGATGTTTATCACACGTAATGGTGCTAAGAACTATCGTAGTGAAGTGGACATCACTGCCAAAGATCCCGATTTGTTTGTTTATAATGCCAGTGTGACTAAAGGTATGATACCTTTGGTTAATCTCATATGGCCACATGTTAAAAGACATATCCCTACTGCAAAATTAAAAGTCATCGGCGGCTACTATAGATTTAGTAACAACTCAGAACCCGATCAACAGGAAAAAGATTGGCGAGTAATGGCAGCTGATCCTAAATTAGCGGACATGGGTATAGAGTTTACAGGAGTGATTCCTCAACGTGAAATAGCTGACATATTGACTGTTGCTAATTTTATGATATATCCAGCAGCATTTCCTGAGACGTTTGGTATATCAACATTAGAAAGTCTGTTATACAATACACCTGTATTGACCTGTAGATTTGGTGCATTGGAAGAAATCGCATTAGAGGGAGCATGTTATCATATTGATTATGCTATAGAGCCAAATGGATTGTTCCCTGATATCAATACACCCCAGCAAGTGGAACAATTTGTAGCGATGACCGTACAGGCCTACAACAACAAATACCTACATCAACAGAAACAATATTATTGTAATATAGTTAAAGATGTAGCAGGGTGGGATAGTGTGGCTCTACAATGGAAACAATTGATAGGTAAGCGTCTGGGCAAATATTTGTCAAGAAATGATTATCGCAAGGTATCCGAGATCAATCGTAGAGTACACAAAATTTGGAACAGAAAATTCCATAATACCATTGAATTAGAAAATTATAAAACCGGTAACGAGCAGAAGATTGCGATTGTTAGTGCCTTCTACAACTGTGCTGAATATATCAATCGTTGTATTATCAGTGTAGCCACACAAGACTACAATAATTATCAACACATTCTTATAGATGATAACAGTACTGATAATACGGTAGAAATAGCCAGGTCTACTATTCTATCATTGCCTGAGGATATAAGAAATAAATTTACTTTAATTTCAAATACTGAAAATGTCGGTGCGGTCAGAAACCAAATTGAAAATATTAGATTGTTAGTTAGTGATGATTCACTTGTGATGTTACTTGATGGTGATGACAGTCTTGTCAACGACAATACGATTTTATCTCGTTACAACTCAATTTACGATGGAACAACTGATTTCGCATATGGATCATGCTGGAGCATGGTCGATAATATTCCATTGATCAGTCAACCCTATCCAGATGAAATAAAACAAAAAAGATTATACAGACAACATCATTTCAATTGGATTTTACCTTATACACATTTACGTACATTCCGCAAAGAATTATTGAATGACATCAATGACAGTCAATTTAAAGATGATAAAGGACAATGGTATAAAGCCGGCGGAGATGGTAGTGTATTCTATGCATTGATAGAAGCAGCAGATCCCAACAAGGTTAAATGTCTACAAGATATCGTCTATAATTATAATGATGCCAGTCCTTTAAATGATTATAAAGTCAATGGAGAAGAACAAAATAAAAATGCTCGTCAAATCGTTAATAAGAATAGGATAGAAAAATATTCTGTTGTCGTTCCTACTATGTGGCGTGTCGCAGATCAATTTTTAGGATTCTTACAAACATTATGTGATTGCCCATCAGTTGGTGAAATTATCATTATCAATAACGATGAAACACATACTCCAGAGTCGGCAGTATTATCTAATTCGAAGATTAAAGTATTGAACTATGGAAAAAACATCTATGTAAATCCTGCATGGAACATTGGAGTAAATTTATCAAAGAATGACCGTCTCTGCATAGTTAATGATGATGTTGTTTTTGACACATTAATTTTCACTCGGTTACAATATCTACTGTCAGGGGATGTTGGAGTATTTGGATTATGTCCCGGAGTGTCGGACTTTGATCAAGTTCCTGTAACAGATAAAAGCATTGATATAATACCTTGGACAGGTCAACATACATATGGGTTTGGATCTCTTATGTTCTTACATAAAGATGCATGGACTGATATACCCGAAGGGCTTGAAATATATTTCGGCGACGACTTCATATTCAATTTGCAATTGACAAATGGAAAAATAAATTATCTTATAACAAACATGGACCACTTTACACAATTTGCCGTTACTACATCCGACACCGATATAACTGGTGGATTTTTAGAACGTGAACGAATGATATACAACGATATCAAGCATAAAATAAATGAACAAAGGATTGCCCAGGTAACGGCAGTAGAAGTACCTAATCCTGTTGTAGCACCCCCTGTTACAAAAAGAATATTGATAGGTATTCCAACTGCCAGAAATATCGAACCTGACACATTTAAGAGTATATATGATCTTGTTATTCCAGCAGGATACAAGGCAGATTTTCAATACTTCTTTGGATACAATATAGATCAGGTTAGAAATCTTATAGCAGATTGGGTAGTTAATGGTTATGATTATCTGTTCTCTGTGGACAGTGATATTTCATTCTCTCCTGACACATTAACAAGATTATTATCACATGATAAAGATGTGGTCAGTGGACTATATATACAGAGAAAACCAGGACAACACATACTCGAAATTTATGAACCAACCCCAACTGGTGGCGTTACTAATATGCCTTATGGAAAATTAAAAGGTAGGACATTGGTTGAGATTGCCGGATGTGGATTTGGATGTGTATTAGTCAAGGCAGAAGTCATGAAGGCTATAGGATATCCACAATTCAAATACTATAGTGCTATCTCAATGAACGATACAGTCTCCGAAGATGTTGACTTCTGTAGAAAGGCCAAAGACAAAGGTTTTAGAATTTGGGCAGATCCTAATATTTTATGTAGACATACAGGCAGTTTTACATTTAATGTAGATACAAATATTCCGGTAATAGAGAGTGATGAAACAACCGATATTAAATCAAGATTGAGGAACCTTGAAAGTCAGAGATTACTTCCAACTGATCATATAAATTATCTCGCTAAAATGAAGGAAACAGGAGTTGATCCAAAAGTTATATATGATTTAGGAGCATCTGTATTACACTGGACTAACGAAGCTCAACGTGTTTGGCCCAATGCAGACTATGTATTGTTTGAAGCAGTGAAAGATTGCGAATTCTTATATGCTGAACGAGGATTTAAATATCATATAGGGGTGCTTAGTAATGAAACCGGTAAAGAAATAGATTTCTATCAAAATGATTATCACCCAGCTGGTAGCAGTTATTATAGAGAAAATCCCGATATTAATCCTGATGCATCTAAATTGTATAATGAATCTCATCGACGCAAATTAAGATCAGTAACGCTTGATGCTATAGTTAGATTGAAAGCATTACCGTTGCCTGATCTAATTAAAATGGATGTTCAAGGTGCTGAATTGGATGTTCTTAAAGGCGCAATGGAAACCATAAGAAATATCAAACACATCATATTAGAACTACAGGTGGTTGAGTATAATAAAGGTGCTCCATTGCGCGACGAGGTTATAAAATATATGCACGATCAGGGATTTGATTGTCTTGGATTATTTTGTAACAATGGTCCTGATGGTGATTATCATTTCGTGCGTAGATAACATAAATAATGGTAGTTTAAAGGACTACCATGAAAAAACTATTAACCGTTGCTCTACTGCTTTTAGCAGGGTTAGCAAACGCCTGGGATCAACGTCCCCCGTTACCACCACAGGCATGCCAAATTCATAGTCCATACGGATTTGCACAAACACAAAGAGCAGCACAACCTATTTGCCGTGAAGCATATCTTGTGGCCTATGACGCACCTGTTAAGATTCCAGTATACGTAGCATATACATTACTACCACAAAATGCACTCGGTTGCTTTCCACGTACCAATGCCTTCGTAGCCGATCAAAGTATCAAGGGTGGTGCTCGTCCAGATGACTATGCTGGAACAGGCTACGATAAAGGACACGCGGCTCCAGACGGCGATCTAAGTTGGAGTCAGCAAGTGGAGTATGAAAGTTTTTTGATGACAAACATGTATCCCCAGGCTGGAAGCCTAAATCGTGGGATCTGGAAATTACTGGAAACTTCAATTCGTGGTTGGGCGGTACAATTGAACCAAGGGTTTACGATATACGTTGGCGCTATATATGGCGCTGGTGATAAAGTAATCGGCAATGGAGTTATTGTTCCACACAAATATTATAAAATAGTAATCAATAATAACACAGGTGCTATGGCAGGATGGCTATTTCCACATACCGCACCTTATCCTAACTTAGGAAATGACTTAAAAGTATTCCGTGTACCAATTAATTTAATTGAACAAGAAGCAGGCGTTAACTTTGCCTTCCCACCAAATGCTACAGAACTAAATCCCGGCGGAGAATGGCCCGTGGATTTTGGAAAACTCACGACTATGAAACGCCAAAAATGTGGTAAAAATGCAGAATAACCCAAATGATTATCCGGTATACCCGGAGGACGATGGAACGGATCGGACACGTAATCCATATAGTCCAGTATAGAACACCTACCTTAGGTTCCGTTGGAAGCCACGGCAAAGGCGTCCGCACAATTGGACTGCTCCGCGTAGTGAGCGCCGGATAAAGTCACCGGCACTAAATACAGTATGAAAATTACAGAGCTATTAGTTGAAGGGCAAGAATCACGGGCAACATTCGTTGAGATGTTTAAGAAGTTCCTTCCTCTGGCTATGGAAGTATTAGAAATTGATAGATTGCCTAAGATGAATTTTGAACCTGATATACAAACAGGTACAGGTAATCAACCAAGTTTTGGTATGTATGTTAATGGTGAGAATACTCTACATGTTGCTATTCTTAACCGTCATCCTGTAGATATTTTACGCACAGTTGCACACGAATTAGTTCATTTTAGACAAGATATGCGTAATGAACTAAACGACGAAAGTGGTGCTACTGGTAGTCCTGAAGAAAATCAAGCACATGAGATAGCAGGCGTTATCATGCGTCACTTCAATAAACGCTATCCTGAATTCCTACGTAGTCGCCCGATCTAAACAGTCGTAAAAAAGCCCCACTCTATTGTTGGGGCTCCTGGACTACGTCCTACATATTATTAATTATATTATTTTTTAGTTGTAACGCCTGCATTAACGAAGGCATACATCTTTTCAGCTGTTTCTAATACTTTCTCAAGACCTGGAAACTCTGGCATATCTACTCGAGTAACCACTTGCCCAGTCTTTTCATCCTTAGCAACTGACATTTCCCAGCCACGGAACTTAGAGTGATATTCTTCACTAACAAGACCTTTGGCCATGTCTAGAATATCTGTACGGATTTCATAACCGTTCTTGTTGAATTTTACTTCAGGTAGTTTTGGTATTGTTGTTGACATATTATTCTCCTTGTGTGTGTATGTCTTAGGCAGTAGCCTTTTTGCTACGTGTAGCCTTAGCCTGGGCTACTTCTTCATTCTTAGGAAACCATTTGTCAGTAATGGAATCCATGGAATACTTTGCGATGTCAGTAAAGTTGTGTGACAACATTTTAGCAAACTGTGTCTGAGCATCGATATATTCGTGTGCTGCCTTATTAAGAGTAGGATCAGTAATGATCTTATCTGTTAGGCCTCGCTTGGTTTCTTGGAACGCTTCGATATGTGCGTCAAGTGTTAGATATGGTGCGAACATTTTATTAAACATTTTATTTCCTTGTGTATGTGTATGCATTAATTGTAATGCAATATTATTTATATAACAACCTTATCGGCTATTTTAATTCTATCTTCATGATTCTGCGGGCACCTGCATAATCCCCACAATATGCAAGGTGTGCAGCAGCCCGGGCGCGGCCCATCTCACATAAAAAAATATAGATTAATTTTAATAGACTCATGATTACCACCCCCTACGTGAATGCATTAACTCAAATTGACGAGTCAAGCGATCTATATCGCATGTAGTTTGTGGTGCGTTTTTAACAATGTATTCTTCTAATGCCGACTGGTAAGTTTGTGGCTTACTAAAGTTCTGAAACATCTTTTGGAAGTATCCAGTGATTTGATTTAACATATTTTTCTCCTGTGTGTTAATCTCAGTTACCTCTCATGGTTTCTACTGAGTAAAGTATTTATTCATTATGCTGCTCTGCAACATTTTTCACAAGTGTTTATTTTTCCAAACAACTATGTTACAATATCACTAAATACCATATACAAGGACAGTATCTTGAAAAAAGCCACTCGAAGCATATTAGAAGAACTCAATTCCATATCGGAAAAGAAGAATACCGAAGCCGTTATTGAGAGCAGGGCTACACATGTTATTGATAGTGCTATCAATCTACTATCACTTATTCGAGAAAATTTCTCCCCAGAAGATGCATATGAGTTAGAACGTAGACTAATCAACAGTATCAAGGGTGGTGATTCCGGCAAGTTTACACGCAGCATACGCAAATTAAGAGACAACAAAGAAACAATCAAACACCTTAAAATAGTCGAAGGTGATGTCAAAAACGACGATTAATAGACCATTTGGGTAAATTTTTTCTAATCGAGATAAATAAAAACATAATAAGTTTCATGGGGAAACTTAAAAACAAGATTAGGAGATTTCAAAATGGCAACAATTATTAGAAAACACGGACAAGACGCAGGTGGCGCATTTTATGGTTATTCACCATTAGTGATTAAGGTCGCTTGCGCTGGTGGTGCAGCTAACGCTTTCACAGCAGATGCAGTAGACGGTACTACAGGTGATATCACTGTTGGCGGATACACAGTCGCACGTCAGACACTACAAAACTTTGCTAGTATCGTATGGATGGGCGCACGCGATTCAGGTAATGACTATTTCTCAGCAATAGTTGATCAACCAACAGCTAACCAAGGTGACGGCGCAGGCGGTCAATCTGGTGCTACAACTGGCTTCCGTGCGTTAAGAAACGCATTGGCTACGGCTTTAGGTGGTGCATACACTGACTACACAGTTACTACAGCTACAGCATTGCAAGGTGACGGTACGTTCACATTCGCTTAATATTTTTAAGCATAGACAAAGGGAGTTTCGACTCCCTTTTTCTTTGATCAAGATTGCTAAATACATCATTAAGGAGATTCCAAAATGACAGGAATAACAAAAACACATGAGACGTTAGTTGCACCAGCATATAAGAATGGTGTTACATTACAGTTCGTAACACTTTCATTTCCAGACGCAGATCTAACAGACAAATTAGGTAGAGTAGCTGGAGTACAAAGTCCAGTGGTACAGGCACTAGATGCTGTTGCTAAAATAGCCAGTATTGAAATTATTGGTACTCCTAGGTATTCCACTACCACTACATTAAGTATTGCAGTAGCAGCATTAGGTGGTGCATTTGGTACATCTGACTACGACGGTGATGACGATGTGGAAACATTTCCAGTAGCATGCCAACAAGCTATCGTTGCAATGGGAACAGTTACAGGTGCTTTACAAGGATATTCTAACACTCTTACCACAGTGGCAGCAGAGATACGCGGCGTTGCACTATAATTTTAATCACATAAGAAGGTTCTTTTTAAGGACCTTTTTTTACGGCATAAATATATTATATAGGTATATTATGCAAACAATAGAAATAAAAACCCTCGTAGATATTACAAACACCAATGTAAGTAGACCCAATCAAGGTACAACACTTGAGCATGATCAACATAGAAATTTTGTTACATTAAAACAATGTCTTGAATTAAGATCAAATATCATGTATGACTTTTCTCCCGAGATGCAAGTAATTGATATTAAGGATTTGGGATTTGGATCTAAACATAAGGGTAAACATGCTGTATGGACATTTAGATTTAATCCTGAAAGATCAGGTGTATATGTCAATGATCGAGGTGATGTTGGTTGCCTTTATGAAGACATACATGGAGTACCAGTAGTAGAAAAATTAACCGAAACGATAAATATCGAGAAGGCCATTTTCGATCTAATAGATGGCTCTTCCAAGAATACAGTCATCAAGGCAATCAAAGGCACAATTTAGGCAACTCGATAGTTGGAAATTCGTACACCTTATTAGGAGAGACCTTGGATGGCTTCAGCAGCATTAGCAACCGTTCCAGAACGTGTTAGCGTATTAGAAACTAAAGTAGATAACATAGAAGAAAAGATTGACGATCTCAAAGTAGATGTCAAAGACATGCATGACTGTCTCGATCGTACACGTGATAGTATCATGGCACAACTCGAAGTAATGCACGATGCTAATGTTAGTCAACACAGTGACATGGCCACCAAGATTAAAGACCTTGAGCAATTTAAAACAAAATGGGTTTATCTTAGTGCCGGTGCTGTAGCAGCACTAGGATGGGTATCAGGACATGCTGATACATTAGGTAAAATATTTACATAATATGCGTATATCAGAATTATTAGAAGCATTAGAACCCGTTGGTTCTACAACAGATCAAATTAGTAATGATCCACCAGATGCTAATCAAGCCCCTACTGATGTACCAACTGATCAAGTGGATAGCAATGAACCACCTCAGCCCGGACAACAATTAGGTAAACCGGCACAGCCTACAGGAAAACCAGCACAACCTGCAGGAAAACCTGCAGACCCTAACCAAGCACAAGTACAACAACCTAATCCTGCAATGCAACAAGGTATGAAAGATACGATGACCGACCTTGATAATATTGCGGCACAGATAGTTTTATTAAAACAAAAACAACAGCAGATGCAACAGCAGATGCAAAAACCTGCTGCCTAATTATGAAAATTGGTCAATTACTGTCAGGTATGAATATCGCTCTTACTAATGAGGAAAACTCATTTGTTGAAAAACATAAGGATCACATATCTCTCACCAGTTTAGATGAACATGATCAATGGTTGGCTCAGAACCTTGTTCGCAAAGGAATTTACTCGATAAGTAATGATAACCGAACATTAGTAAAGAAATTAGATGAAACCACTACCTAACGATGTCTATGACAAAATAGAACAACTGGGCAAAACCGTTAAAGAAAAATTAAAACAAAAGGGCATAGTAGTACCTTCGAAAAGCAAAGATGGTTCTATCAACGTAGGACACTTTTCAATCAAGAAAAAGAAAGATGGATTCTATTGTATAGTAGATTTTGAAAAAGAGATACTAATCGATCGAATAAATTTACCACAAACAGCAGCAGTATTAGCCAACCAATTGGCATTAGGCAAGCTGACAGATGATAAGATTTTAGCTGCTGACCAAGGATATGGACATGCACTTTTTGATGAAGAACTGCATACGCATTTGGCCAAAAAGAGTATAGAGTCTAATGCTATAGATAGAGCAGATGTTATGTATACTAAATCCTCGATTGCTCGTTATAAAAAGGAACAATTCAAGATCACAGTGGTCAAGGGATTTGACAAACTGATACGAATTGGCTAAATAACACTATAAATCTTTCTGGGATTAATTATGAAAACAAGCGATTTTACACCTCCGTTAACAAGTGCTAAACTTAATGAAAACATGAACAAATTGTTCGGTGTGCGAGTTAAGTTAGAAAATTATTCTAGAGAACAACTTGAAGACATGCGTAACAGACTACGTACCCGAGTTTTCCAACAAGAGGGTGCAGCAGGTATCAACGACTTGCTAACCAATGAAACATACCAAAAGGACAAGGCCATGTTGGACTTGCTTAATACAAGGATTAAAGAAATGCTAGGCGAAGACATTAAAAAACTACGTGACAAAATGGATCAATTAAGCGAGGCCAAGAAAGGTGTTCGTGATGTTAAACATACTACAAAAGCCAAAGGTCCAATGGCTAAGAAAGACTATGACGGTGACGGCAAAGTCGAAACAGGTAAAGCCGAAGTTATGGGTAGTCGTGCTAAAGCCGCTGCTAAAGCAGGTAATCCATTTAAAGAAGCAACGAGCAAGAAGTGCTGCTGCTCTACCAAGGGTAAAGATAGTTGCCCAGTACATGGCATGAAAGAAGGGTTTGACGACATGATAAAGAAAGTCAAGTCTGATCACGAAGCAGAAAAGACATCTAAAGGTACAGGTAAGTTTGATAAGAAAACAACTACCACTGGTACTGTTTATACACGCAAGTCTAATACATTCGACAATGGTACTGAAGACAAGCCAAAAGAGAAGAAAGTCAAAGAAGCCGCAGATGAGAAATGTAATCATTCGGCTAAGGGCAAAAAGTGTCCAGTACACGGTTTAAAAGAGTGTGGTAGTATGTATGAAGCAAAGAAAGCCAAACCTGACTTTTTAGATATGGACAAAGATGGCGATAAAAAAGAGCCAATGAAGGCCGCTGTTAAAAGCAAGAAGAAAGTTAAAGAATCTTTCAGCACATTTAAACACAATGTTCGTTTTGTAAACGAAAGCATTGGTTACTTACTACAGGAAGATGAAGAAGGTAAGGCCAAGGCTATTACCGCAGCAGGTGATATGGTCAATGACTTTACAAGTTGGATGCAACGTGTTGGTCAATATCAAACTAAGACCATGATTGAATTAGCAGATGCGATTAAAGCAGACTTCGGAGCGCAGGAAGCAGAAACATTTAAAGCAGCAGTTGGTCCAGCACTATCCGCTACACTTGAGACATTGACTCAACAACGCGAAGCAGTTAGCAATGCGGTTGCAACATTAGCAGGTGAAGCAGTTCCAGATGCAGCGATGGGTATGGAACCGGCAATGCCTCCTGAACCAGGTATGGATGCAAGTGCTCCTGACGAAATGAATCCAATGCCAGCAGGTGATGAGTTCGGTGCAGCAGATGCAGCAGCAGGTGCAGGCACAACAGGACGTGAAATGCGTGAAAGCCGTTTTGCTCGCAAATTGGCTGAATCACATAGCATCATGTCTACATTGGCAAAATAAATGCGATTATTCGAAGTGGATTTAGGATCAGCCAGAGATGTTCTGGCTGTCTTACAAGGTAAGGCTAATAGTGCAGATAAACCATCTACATTACCTTTCCCTGTAGTAATGAATATCCTAAAACCCTTTGGTCTAGGAATAAGCACACCCGATGGATTGATAGCACTTAAAAATGCAGTTGATCCAGCAGGTGATGTTATTTCCGATGTGTTAGATGATGGTACCGTTTTATTAAAAACAACTGCACAAAATCCAAATAAAGATAAAGCACAACCCGAAACAGGCGCAAGCCCTGCAGTTGATGCTATGGCATCTAAGAATGCCAAAACTGTAACCAAATAGTTGCTATACTGATCACATGGTGTTATAATTAACACTATATGACAACAACCTATACTCCTCCACCATTTATTGAACGATTCCAATATAAAAATTGTGTTCAAATAAATGATCCTATAACTCGTAAACGTGTTTACCGAACTCCAGATGGAGAGAAGTTACCAAGTGTAACTACTATCTTAGGTGCTACTAAAGACCAAACACACCTAAACGAATGGCGTAATCGTATTGGGCACGATAAGGCACAACAGATTACTACAGAGGCAGCTGGAGTGGGGACAGCCATGCATAACAATTTAGAAAGATTCCTTGTTGGAGAAACTCGTCAACTCGGAAGTAATCCCGTACACGTACAAGCCAACAAAATGGCAGATGTCATTATTGAAAATGGTATTAATAAAATGAGCGAAGTTTGGGCCATGGAACAGAGCCTTTACTTTCCTGGACTATATAGTGGCACTACTGACTTAATTGGAGTTTATCAAGATAATCCTTGTATCGCCGACCATAAACAAACTAATAAGCCCAAGAAGGCAGAATGGGTTGATGATTATTATTTGCAGTTAATGGCTTATATATTAGCCCACAACGAAGTTTACGGTACTGATATCAAAGAAGGACACATTTTTATGTGTAGTAGGGATTTACAATATCAACAATTTGATCTCAAACCAACAGATTTTAATAAATGGCAGGACGCATGGTTTAATAAAGTCGAAGAATATTATAAATTGTTAGGGTGATAGTTTACATTTTGTAAAATGCCATCTTCTCATTGGTGGTTCTTTTCCAGTCTTACCGCAATATGGACATTCAACAATAGGTATAAGTTTATATCTTTCCGCCGAACTTATACCTATTAGTTCTTTAATTTTGTCACTATGAGTTTTTCCAAACATAGAATTATTCACTCCCTGTTTAGATAAACTTTTAGCAGCAGATGGTCCCGATGTATATTTCTTACCGTAATTATTTGGAAGTTTACCTATTTTAGCATCGGATAGTTTTTTTCTTATACTTAGACTCGGGTTTAACATACCTTCACCACCATCAGTTAAATTACGTAAGATTCCAGTACCTAAATCTTTCCTGCCATACTTAGCAATAAGTTCAATTTCTAATTTAATTGCTTCTCGATCTGTTAAATTTTCTTTAATAAATTGTATGCGATCGGCCGGGGGGACTGTTACGTTATGAGGATTCTTATAACGATTCCCAACACCTTTGCCAATATAGTACGGAGTTCTGTCATCTCTTAAATAAGCGTATACATATGATTTTTTCATAATATTATTTATCATGTGTGATCACAATTGTAAAAGGTCGAAGAGTACTACGCCCTGAATAAGTAGCCCTTCCATGATAAATATCCCATAGCGAGGATATTATTATGGCTGTAGTGGAAATCAGTAGAATACAAGTACGTAGAGGGCAAGAAAATCAAACAGGTGTACCTACATTAGTAGGTGGCGAGTTTGGTTGGGCGGCTGACACTGAACACCTATACATAGGTCTACGTAGAGACGACGGTGGTGCAAGAGATGCCAATGTTAGGATACTAACAGAAAATGATCTTGTAAATTTCTTTAATGTCAATCAAACTTTAGACTCTGCTTATTACACATATAGAAGTGATACTGCCACAGGATTTATTGATGGTATAACTTCACCGCCCGGTTCTCATACTCCATATCAACGTCTACTAAGAAAGAAAGCAGACGATACAGTTAGTATTGCTGATTTTAATGTTGTTGGATCAGGAAATGAAACTGATAAGATACAAAAGGCCGTAGATAATTTATTCCTGGATCCATTAAAAGATACCAGCAACTATGGCGAACATTCTGCTAAGATTTTATATTTCCCTGCAGGAACATACAATATAGACACATCGATCTTCTGCCCTGCATATACTACGATTATAGGAGAGGGTATAGGAAAGACAATCATTAATCTAACATCCGATGCTGTTCATGCTTTTCAAACGGTCGGCTCCGATCCTGCTACTGAAGGACGCACTATATTTGAAGATGGAATTAGTTCAGGGGTCACCCAACCTAATTTTATTCACATCGAAGGAATTACAGTACAGTTCGACGATGCATTAACAAATGTTGCTAATGCATATAGTTTGATCAGCATTGATTGCTCTGAGAATGCATTGATTAGAAGAGTTGAATTTAAAGGAAATCATTTACCTACTGATGGTGCTACTACTGATTATTCCGGTATTGATATTAGAGGTAATGGTGGATTGACCGTATCATCCGAAAATGTTGTAATTGATAATTGTATTTTCAATGGATTATATAGCGGTGTTAAATCAAATTATGATATCATAAACCCTATAATACAAAATTCTAAATTCTATACATCGGTGTATGGTGTGATGTTTAATAATATAAAAGATATCAATGCCACCGTGGGCCCGAGATATGCTCGTATCATAAACAATAGATTTGAAGATATTGAAGAAGAAGGCATATATGTCGGCGCAAGCGATTCTATATTAGGAACACACCATGTCAGTATGAACAATCAATTTTATAATGTAGGTAACGGTGGTGGTGACGAATCCACTGCCATTACTCCTGTTATAACTTTTATTACAGATACCAATTCATCTGTTAACGATTACTTTGATAGAGAAGAATGGCAAAATCAACATACTACTGTAGGAACATATTATCCATTGGTAGCAGGAAAGGCAGTATTGGACAGTTCCGATCCAACTGCAATTGATCTCGATCCCAGTATAACTACTACTCTTTTTAAATTCCCTTTAACCGATTCTTCACAACAACTTAATATAAAATATACAGTGTCATGTGTTGGAACACAAATTAATAGAGCAGGTAATCTTGAAATTTATATACCAGCAGATGTTGTATCATCTACTCAAAGTTATATCAATGATAATTATAGTTATACCAGCCCGTCGGATGGTGAACTTGCTTGGTCAATAATACTCGATTCTGGTAGTTCATTTTATTCACTTAATGTTACACATACCGTTCTCGACGTATTAAATCTCGAATATCAAACCAAACTGATGATTTAAAATTATGTTTAATCAACCTGTAGACGAAAGACTAACAGAGTGGATAGAACATAGGAGAGAGTTAGATCAAAATTCCAACCCTCTACAGGCAGTTTGGGATTTCTGGCAACCCGCTCCGTTCATTCCACACAATAGAAATATTGATCCATACCATCGTAAAAGTTGGCCAACACCTTGGGAAATTATCGAAACTAATAGATACGATGATTTTACCAAAACTTTGATGATGGGCTGGACATTGAAATTGACAAAAAAATATCAAAATAGTAAGATTGAGATCAAAACACTTGTTGACTCTAATAGAACTAAAGAGTATAATGTATTGTATATTGATGATACTTGGGTCCTGAATTATAATGATAATGGGCCTGTAGATGCTACTGAAATAACCGATGCATTTAAACTTGAAAATCTAATTGAAGTTACAAGTCCCAGGTAAATATCACCTAAGATAATAAAAAGGCAGAAGAATGATTACAGTAGTTAAACGCAATGGGGATCGTGTACCCATGGACATCGAGAAGATACAAAGACAGGTGGCCCATGCATGTAAAGGTATCGACGGTGTCAGCCCGAGTATGGTAGAGATTAAAGCACAAATAGAACTACACGATGGAATGACTACTGAAACCATAGACGAACTACTACTTAAGGCTATGGTGGATTTGATTGACGAAAGTGAAAATCCAGAAATTAATAATGTTAACTATCAATATGTGGCAGGACGTCAACGTGTTAGTATGTTACGAAAAGAAGTATACGGCCAATATGAGCCAATGTCACTTCATGATATTGTAAAACGTAATATAGAATCAGGCATGTATACTCGAGAATTGTTAGACTGGTATACAAAAGAAGAATGGGATATAATTGATCTCTTTATCGATCACGACAAAGACGAAACTTATACATTTGCTGCTATCGCTCAACTGTGTGAAAAGTATCTGGTGCAAAATCGTGCAACAGGACAAATATTTGAAACTCCTCAGGTACGCTATGCTATCGCCGCTGCCACTGCGTTTCATAATGAACCCAAGGAGGCAAGACTCAAGTATGTTAAAGAATATTATGAATGTGCCTCGGCGGGGCATTTCACGTTGGCTACACCTGTGCTTGCTGGGCTTGGTACTACTACTAAGCAGTTCAGTAGCTGTGTACTTATCAGCAGTGATGATACTCTGGACAGTATCTTCGCTTCTGGTGAAATGATGGCCAAATATGCATCAAAACGAGCCGGAATTGGCCTTGAAATTGGCAGAATCAGACCCTTAGGTGCTCCAATCCGCAACGGTGAGATCAAACATACGGGTATGATACCATTCTTAAAGAAATGGTTCGCAGATTTGCGTAGTTGTAGCCAAGGCGGTATACGCAATGCCAGTTGTACAGTTACATTTCCCGTTTGGCATTATCAGTTCGAAGACCTTATTGTATTGAAGAACAATCAAGGTACAGATGAAACTCGTGTGCGTCAAATGGATTACTCAGTAGTAGTTAATGCCATGTTCTGGAATCGTTACAAGCGTGGTGAGATGATCACACTATTTGATCCACATGATGTTCCGGACTTATATGAAGCCTATTACAGAGACAGCAAAGAATTTGAAACACTATACTTAAATTATGAAAAGCATCCGACGATTAAAAAGAAAAGCGTATCAGCAGATGAGATATTCAAAAACGGCATTCTTAAAGAGCGTACTGATACGGGGCGCATCTATCTTGTCAATATCGACAACGTCATCAATCAGGGTCCATTTGATACAACGCTTGATCCCATTTATCAATCAAATCTATGCCAAGAAATACTTCTACCCACCCGTCCTTTCCAAAGAATTGAAGATCCGGAGGGGCGAATCGCTCTTTGCACTCTTGGCAGCATAAACTGGGGTGCATTTAAGAACCCACAGGAGATGCGTAAGGCGTGTCGTGTGTTGGTCCGCAGTCTAAGCAATCTATTAAACTATCAAGACTTCCTAAGCATACAAAGCAAGTTGGCCAATACAGACTTCGAACCTCTCGGCGTTGGCATCACAAACTTGGCCTATTGGCATGCTCGTCGTAGTTTTAAATATGGCACCCCAGAAGCACTGGCCGAAGTCAAGCGTTGGATGGAACATCAAGCATACTACCTTACCGAAACCAGTGTGGAATTGGCCCAAGAGCGTGGCCCATGTCTGCGTAGCGAACACACCTATTACGGTCGGGGAGTATTTCCCTGGGAGCGTAGGGCCAAGGGTGTTAACGAACTTACCGACTTTACTCCCAGCATGGATTGGGAACCCCTGCGTGAGCGTATGAAGAAGTATGGTATCCGCAATGCCACGCTGATGGCAGTGGCTCCTGTTGAATCCAGTAGTGTTGTATTGAACAGCACAAACGGTATTGAGATGCCTATGGAATTGATCAGCGTCAAAGAAAGCAAGGCAGGTAGTTTTGTACAGGTGGTTCCAGAATATCGACGACTAAAGAATCGTTATCAACTCATGTGGGAGCAGACTGACTGTGTTGATTACCTAAAGACATCAGCAGTATTGGCAGCATACATTGATCAAAGCCTAAGTACCAACACATTCTACAGTCCACGACATTTCAGGGATGGCAAGGTACCTGCTACGTTGATCTCTAAGAACTTAATGTTGGCCTACAAGTGGGGAATCAAAACTTTGTATTATAGCCTTCTGGATAAGGCAGGTAGTAAAAACGTGTTGAATACACAGAGTGACAGATTAGTAGCAGTAGAACCAGTTACTATCTATAGTGAAGATGAAGACTGCGAATCGTGTAAGTTGTAAATATAGAAAATCATAGGAAAACACATAATGAGTAAAGAGCAATACGATCTATCGAAACGACCAAACTATCTTAAAAGAAAAATGTTTTTAGACCCCGAAGGTCCTGTCACTGTTCAACGCTTCGAAGAAGTGAAGTACAATAAATTACAAACATTTGAATCGTTGGCACGTGGATTCTTTTGGGTACCAGAAGAGATCAGTCTAACCAAAGACAAGATGGATCACAAAGATGCCAGCGATGCAGTCAAACATATCTTTACAAGTAATCTATTACGTCAAACTGCATTAGATTCAATTCAAGGAAGAGCACCAGCACAAATTTTTGGTCCGGTAGTTAGTATCCCTGAATTAGAAGCATTGGTTTCAATATGGTCGATGTTCGAAACAAATATACACAGTAAGAGTTATAGTCACATCATCCGTAATGTCTATAGTGTGCCGAAAGAAGAATTCAACAAGATCCACGACACTAAAGAAATCGTAGAGATGTCTGCCAGCATTGGCCGCTACTATGACAAACTACATGAACTAAATTGCTTCAAGGAAATCAATCCTAAAACAGTAAATGAAAAAAGTCACATCAAAGCAATCTGGATGGCACTCAATGCCAGTTATGCATTGGAAGCATTCCGTTTCATGGTATCATTTGCTACCAGTTTAGCCATGGTGGAGAACAAGATCTACATTGGCAACGGCAATATCATCAGTTTGATTCTACAGGACGAGTTGTTACATGCAGAGTGGACTGCTTGGTTGATCAACAATGTAGTTAAAGATGACGAGCGTTTTGCCGAAGTGGTAGAAGAATGTCGCGAAGAAGTATATGCTATGTATATGGAAGTCATAGAAGAAGAAAAGGCCTGGGCAGATTACTTGTTCAAGAAAGGTCCAGTGATTGGACTCAATGCCACGATCCTAAAAGACTTTGTGGATCACACAGCATTCGTTAGACTAAAAGACATTGGTATCAAGTATGCTGAAGAGCATCCACGATCAAGCCCTATTCCATGGTTCAACAAGCATGTCAACATCGGCAAGAAGCAAAGTGCATTACAGGAAACTGAAAGCACTAACTATGTTATTGGTGTGATGAGCGATAGTGTTAGTTATGATGAACTACCTGATCTATAATGACCGAAGCAGAGAAAATTAAAAAACTCGAGCAATTTGTCGAGCAATTGATTAAACAAAATCAAGAGTTAAATCAACGGATTAGTTTATTGGAAAGAGAGAATAATCGCAGACGCGGCGAGGTGAATCAGATAGCCTCAGTAATTAATAGAAGAGGATAAAATGAAAGCAATATTATGGAGTAAGTATCACTGCCCCTACTGTGATCAAGCATACACATTATTAAAATCAAAAGGTTACCAAATTGAAGAACGCAAGATCGGTGATGGATTTAGTCGAGAAGAATTGTTAGAAGCAGTACCTAATGCTCGCAGCGTTCCGCAGATCTTTATCGAGGATGGATATGTTGGCGGATTCAACGAACTTAAAGAGTATTTGAAATGACCTATCCTAAAGAAGCAGAATTAGAAGCATTGATAGATGATTTAAAAAATGATTATTTCAAAGTAAACACCGGGATTGGCACCTCTGCCGGTGCCAATGGAACCTATTCGAGTCCCATGCCCTCCTATACTATCAACACCGTACCTAACACTACCCTGTGGACAACTTCTCCCTACACAAACATTGGTTCAACAAATTGGAATAACATTATCCCCAGTACCACTCAACCTACGATAAAAGTATCGGGTGATGCAGAGTTCGAAGGCCGGGTTAAAATAAACGGAAAAGATCTTGCAGAGTTTATGGAAACAATGAGCAAGCGTTTGGCCATACTTGTACCAGACCCAGAAAAATTAGAACACTTCGAAGCGTTGAAGAAAGCCTACGACCACTATAAGTTGTTAGAGGCATTATGCGAATTACCAAAAGAAACCAAGGAATAAAATGTTAATAGAAAGAGGATTTACCAGTGCAGATGTTGTCAGTTTGAAATTGATCAACGGCGAGGAATTGATTGCACGATTTGAAAGCGAAACAGCAGATGTGGTTAAGATCGTTAAACCCATGTGTGTTACACTAAATGGACAAGGTGTTGGATTGATGCCTTGGATGTTCTTGGGCAATGGAAAAGAAGTGACATTAAACAAGTCACATATATTTGCCATGATGACCAGCAAACACGATGCTGCTGATCAATACAGAGACAGCACTACTGATATCGCCCTACGGTAAATATTAGCATAGGAGATAATATATGCCGTATGTAGCAGGTGGTGGTCCTCAATTAGCAGGTGGCTCGCCGGAAGTTTTAGATGTTTTTCATAGTCCAAATGTATTTGCTAATAATGTGCAAATAGCGTTATGGCAAGACCCTGTTGAAAGTGCTATTGCCGCAGCAATAGCATTTGAAATTAATCATCCAGATTTTGCCAAAACAGTGGCGGTGGTCGAAGCTATTGAAGGTGACTCTGAATCTCCGGATGTGGTTGCAAGTCAACAGAAAGTATTAATTGACAACGGTACACTTGATAAAGAATCTGTAGTTAATGGCGATATCGCAGGTAAAAGTCCAGCAAAAGCAGACGAAGCTCCTCCTCCTGCCGAAGTAACACAAGGGGAGACCGGAGGTGCGGTGACAGTGGCAGGAACAGTAGATGAAACTGTATTGTATGTAAGTCCATTAACAGGAAAGACCTATAAGGTCAAAGATGTAACTAAACAGCCGGGAGTTGTATTCCCATACGATGTAGCCACTCTGGCAGTTGAAAATGGAACTACTGTACAGGCTGTTTGTGATAATTTAAGACTATTGATTATCAACTGTTTTGACCCAATAAAGAACCAGTTTCCGGATGCATTTATGACCTGCTCATTTAGGAAAAAGGGTGTAGGAAGCCCCACAAGTCAACATCCACTTGGTATGGCATGTGATATCCAATATGCTAAGGCCAGCAAGGCCGATTATTATATAAGAGCACAGTGGGTCAAGGATAATACCAAGTATGATCAATTCCTTTTAGAATATAAAACTACTGGTACAGGACTCCCGTGGCATCACATCAGTTTCAACAAGGCTGGAAATCGTGGACAGGTTTGTACATTCATGAATGACAAAAATTGTAAAGGTCCTGGGGTAACCGGACTATACGATTTAAGTAATGGATAAGTATAGTTGTCTGTAAACGTATAATGCATAGCATTTTGTAAGGTGCGAGTCCGGGAGGTTGGAGAGACCAATGTTTACAGATCTCTCCATTTTCTCTTGACAAACTGGTAAAACCTTGTTATAATTATTACTTAACAACACACAGGAGTCTGCTATGTATCAATATCGAGTTTGGATCCGTTTGAATCAAACCCAAACTGCTAATGTTATCGTTAATGCAGATAACGATATCCAGGCCAAAATGCTTGCTGAAAGCCTTTATGGTCACGGTAATGTATTGAATTACTTCCGAGCATAACTAAATCATTATAACCCCCGTTTAGAAAGGCGATATGCCATAAATAATTCTATAACGGGGGTTATAGAATGTTTAGAAAAATACGCACAGGGTTCACTGCTCTGTTATTGGCTTGTCTCACGACACTTGGTCAAGCCACAACTTACGATTCCAGCACACTTGTAGATACTAACAGTACAAGTACCAGTACCAGCACTATCACTAATAACAATGTTAATAGTGGTACAGTGACCAATGTTAATAATACAGCGGTTACCAGCACTTCTACCAATAACAATAATAATGTCAATAGTAGCACCAGTGTGAATACCAACAACAATGTCAACAGTGGGTCAATGACCAACAACAATAACAATGTTAATAGTGGTACAATGACATACAATAATAACAATGTCAACAGTGGCACGATGACCAATAATAACAATAATGTCAACAGCAATACTTCATCAAGCACCAACACTAATAACAATAACAATGTCAACACGGGTGACATGACTAATAGAAATATCAATACCACAACATCTGCTAATACTAACAACAATGTCAATTCATCTACCAATGTGAACCAAAATGTCAACTCTGGAGATATGACCAACCGCAATATCAACGATACTACTATCACACAGAAGATTATCCAACCTCCTCCAACAGCAGCAGCACCTTCTATGATGAGTGGTGGTAATGCTGACCTATGCACAACAGGTAGTAGTGGTGCGGTACAGACACAGATATTCGGTGTAAGTAGTGGTGGCACCATCCGCGATATGAATTGCGAAAGATTAAAGTTGAGTAAGACATTGTATGATATGGGTATGAAGGTGGCAGCAGTTGCGACCATGTGCCAAGATCGTCGTGTGTTTGATGCTATGATGGCGGCAGGAACACCGTGCCCGTATGATGGTAAAATTGGAGAAGCCGCTCGTGCTGCATGGGCACAAAATCAAGAACAGATTCCACAATTAGAAAAAGAAGAAAAGAATGAAACTATCAAAAATATTGGCCTGGGCGCTTTGCTCGGTGCTATTGTTTTCAAGATTTTCTAATGCTGACATAGTTTCTGTTCCAATTGGCAACGGACTCACAGTCAGTGTTATGACTGGCTCAAATGTTCCAGCATTGCAAGAACTTAAAAACAATCAATCAGCTACACAGGTATACCTTGGCGATGATGGTAATACCCTTGTGCCGTTACAATTCCAATTTTCTTATTTTGGACAGACATTCTCTAACTCATGGATGCACAGTAACGGTGTAGTCAGTTTCCAAAATCCTTCTATTACAGGTAACTTCTGCTGTTCAGGAGTTGATCTTTCTAGAACGACTGACAGCAGATACAACTATGCTATCATGCCATTATGGACTGACTTGTATGCCCGCAATGGCGGAAGTACATATTATTTGGGTACAGAGAATTCAATGACATATGGATGGTATGGAACCAGCCAATATGCTAATAGCAATAACCGTAGCGGTTTCGAAGTTAGATTAGATTCTGGAGGAACTGTGGATATGCGTTGGAGTGGTGCCGTAGTTTCTTCCGCAGCCGTGACTATGGGATTTACTGGCGATTTAAGTAAAGGACAATACTATCAGAACTATTATGGTAATAGTGTGAACATTGCAGGACTTGGTGTTTCATATACAGGGGTTAAAACAGAAACTCCTACCGTTACACCTAGTTCAACTAATGTAACAGTTACCACAACCGCAGTTACAACTAATTCAACTACAGCAGACACTCCTGCACAGACTGTAAATGTGGGTGGGGTTCAACTGTCAACAAGCGGTGAAATCTCACCACCAGACAATGTCCCACAAGCCTTGAGAGATGTGCAGGCCGTCAGCAGACAGGCGCAGGGATCTGGTCTATCTCCTGCCGTGATAAGTGCGGTCAGCAGGATACAGGCCAACGAACGGGCTACACAGTCACTGTCAATACAAAACTCCAATCGAGCATCAGCACAGGCCACTGCTAAATCACAAGAGCAATCTATGGCCATAGTTGAATCATTGAACAGCATGAGCATGGAATCATCGCAGGCAGCACAGGCTAATTCAGCAGCACAGCAAATGATACAATCCATATCACAACCCGTGGACATGATGGGATCATCCACAGTGGTATCAAACTATTCGATGGCATCAGCATATGTGGCCAATAGGAATGCCACAATGGCCAACGATGCTGAAAGTTCTATGTTGCCCATGCCGACTCCACAATCTCGTGGCACCACACTTACAGCATTGACTGAAGTTAGAGCCATAATAGAATCAGCACAAAACGAACAGAGAACCGAAACAGTCAAGAAGGATATACAACCTAACGATTTAGCAGGTGGTGTTGATATAGCCGCAATGGCCACACAACCAAAAGGATTTGATGTATATGCCATGACATCAATGAAGGACAATGCATTCTACGCACCCAAGGACATATACGGTAATCAAAAGACCGTAGATAACGCCCGTGCGTTAAGACAGTTAAGCAGTGATAGGTTACATCAAGAAATGGTGGACCAACAATACAGGAGATAAAAATGACAGAAGAAATCAAAGATGTAAATGCCAAGATTGATGAAGCCGAAGAGGCAGTGAAAAAATATGCCAGCAAGGATACTGTTATCAGCATAGGTGGATATGAATTTACCCCTGCTAAACTAATGGTAGCGTTTACATTGGTATCATCCATATTGGGTGGTCTGTATGGATGCTTTGAAGTCTATAAAGATTACCAGGGCATGAAGAAAAAGATATCGGAATATTCGGCACCAGACTTATCCGAATTTGACAAGCGATTGGCCATACTTGATTCTAAAATCAAGAAGGCTGAAGATTCAGTTGCCGAAGCAAATGGATATACACGCGATATTAAAAATGATCTCAAGAGCGACTTACGCAGAAACGAAACAGTTACAGAACAAGTTGAGCGGTTTGTTAAAGCAGCACAGCGTGATTCCGAAAGTGAGATGCGTGAAATGCGTAAGGGTGTTAGAGAAGATTTGGACAAAGCCCGTGCCGAAGCCAATGCTGTTAGAACCGAAATGGCACAGGCCCGTAGAGAAGTCAGTGCTGAAACACAGCAGTTGAAGAAAGAAGTTACCAAAGATGTGGAAACATTAAAGAAAGAATTGGATAGTAAAATCCAAAAAGCAATAGATAATCCATTAGCAGGGAAGTAAAATTATGTACGCAGCATTTTTTATAATAGGTTTTATGTCATCGTTTGGATGGTGGACCGCCGGTAAGGTCCAAAAAGAAATTGACAAACCGGCAGTTGAATCAACAATACAGGTTGACAAAGCCGAAAAAATCAACTAAACTATGTATTGTAGCGTTAAATAACTGACAGGAGTTATATATGAAAAAAGTGTTATTGGTAATTATGTTAGCGGCATCTGGTCTTGCACAAGCGGATAATCGAGAGTATCGTAATCATGGGCATCGTGATGTCTATGTGCAGAAAACTTCAGGTTCGGATATCCTATTTCCATTAGTAATTGGTGGAATTTTTGGAGCAGCGATCGCCAACTCAAATAGGCAAGAAACTGTGATTGTACAGCAACAACCACCAGTTTACATACAACAACAGCCTCCAGTTATCGTCCAGCGTGAACAGATAATTCCTCCACGCGAACTGCAAATGGCCTGCTATGGATGGAAAGAGATTCAAACACCCGATGGTGCAATTTATCGTGAGCGTAGTTGCTACTACCGTTAAAATATGAAAACCATACTAATGTTGGCATTGGCTGCAACTCTTTCGGGTTGTGTCACTCGTGTAATCGTATGTAGTGATTGGCAAGAAATACACACTAAAGACGGTCGTGTTTATAGCGAGCGTACCTGTAGAGACAAATGATGGCTAAATTGAATTAACTATTATGACTCCGCTAGATTTCAAAACCCAACAAGTAGTGAATTCCATAGTGGATGTGATAGAGTTAGCCTACACACAAGGTAGGACTGTGACCTTTAGAACTATTTTTGATTTCTTACAGTTTCCAAAAGCAGCGTGGGAAGATGACGAAGATTTGGATGAACCCATAGTGGTCACATGTGAAAGTGATTTAGTTTTGGTAAGAGCGATGATCAGCAGTATGTTTGCTGTAAAACATTGAAGATAAGTAAGATTAACGCACACTGAGATGCCTGGGTCAGGAAAGAGAAGCAAGGCTGTATGGTCGTAGACAGGTTGTGTATGCCAAAGAAGATATGCAAGTGCTCTTTCATTATGTGTGTTAAATAAGAGTTATTGCTGTATGAAGCAAAGAGAAAAGTGTTCTGGACGGGGGTGCGAATCCCCCCAGGTCCACCATAAAGTATATTAGACGAATGGATACAAGCTGTAGGCATACAGTAGCAACAGAGCGGTTAGTGTACTTTATAATGGGCCTGCATAGTTTCGACAGGGCAAAGAGTAACAGAGTGGACAGCACGGTAGGCGATGACCGTTAATCAAGCAAATTTCATAACTGCAAACGACGAGTTATATTCCATAGCTGCTTAGGCTTTGGTGAGGTAGGACTTACCTTATTACCAAAACAACCAAAGGGTCTTGACGGACCCTTTCTTTTTGTGTATAATATTGTATGATCGATTTAAACTTTAGCATTGCCAATCCATGGCATTCTAATTCTGTTTGGGATATACTATGGAACATCAGCAGGTCGATTACCAAACACAAAGCCGTGGAGTTTAATGGATATCGCACCGAATATATTATCGATGTGGAATTCAATGCAAAATTTACAGGTGACCATGCAGGTGCTCGAATCATGCTGGGACTGTTTGGATATGCTGTAGAACTGCATTTCTACGATATGCGGCATTGGGATTATGATAGAAATACTTGGGAGCACCTTTAATGAAATTCTTTGAACCCTTACGCGATGATCTAATGGTACAACAACAGATCCGCAACAGTTGGGAACATATGGTGGGCGTGATCATGCTTAACCAAACTGGCCGCAAGCCTGTTAAGACCACACTACCTGAATTCCTATATTGGTTTCCTACACCCGACGCATTGATCAACGCCGACGAGGAATTTGTCAAAAGCATTATCAAACCTCTGGGCATGACTAATGTTAGATACCGGCGTCTGGTAGGTATGAGCCGAGATTGGTTGACTTGGGATGGAATTGATGCTACTGACCTATATGGTATCGGTAAATATGGCAGTGATAGTTATGAGATATTTTTCAAACAGAATTACTCGGTACAGCCGTTGGATAAAGAATTAAAGAGATATTTAGAAGAAGAAATATTATGAATCAACGACTTCAACAACTTGCTGAACAGGCTGGCATACACGATGATGTGTGTAGTATGTGTCCAATTCACGAATTAGAAAAGTTCGCCCGGCTGATTGTGGCTGAATGTGCTGGCCGGGTA